>Ga0265328_10000393_pt1 | contig 20446 bp, 15 predicted proteins | sample 41624metaG_FD_202086 | JGI IMG/M metagenome (GOLD analysis project Ga0265328, IMG submission 202086) | Rhizosphere microbial communities from Carex aquatilis grown in University of Washington, Seatle, WA, United States - 4-16-24 metaG | ecosystem: Host-associated > Plants > Roots > Rhizosphere...
ATCTCGAACTCGCCGGCCTCCAGCGCGCCCGCGCCGACCGCGAAGCGGAAGCCGGGCTTCAGCAGTAGGCCCGGCGGCAGCAGCAGGCGGATGATCTTGCTGTCGTCGCCCTTGGGGTCATAGACGGCGAGCGCCAGCAGAGGCTGATCGGCCTGAGCGCCGAAATCGCGCGTCGTGTAGCAGATTTCTTTCTTCGTCTGCTGATCCGCGCCGCAAACCTTGGTCCATTCCGGCTGCACGGGGACGAGATCGGCTTTGATCGGTCCCTGAGGCGCTTGCTGCTGCGCCGGCGCCGGCGGTTGCGCAGGAGCGGGCGCGGGCGCGGGCGCCGGCGCGGCTGGCTTTGGAGCCGGCTTTTGCTGGGCTTGCGCCACCCCCGCCGAAACGAGGAAGACCCCCGTCAGAACCGCAGCGACGATCCGCGGAAATTGCATTGGCATAAGTCGTCCTTTCGAGTAGTGCACGATCGAGTGGGCGCACGGGGCGTCATTCGCGCGAGGAAAGAGCCTCTTATCTGCTTAGTCCTCGGTCTTCGCCCTGGGACGGGGCGAAAGGTAGACGGCTAGCCTCATACAAAATCGACGCGCCGAATTCCAGCGGGCGCCCGCGAGGCTCGAGCGACGCCGGGCGACGCGAGGGGACGAGACGCTCAAGCCTGCGCAGCCCTCGTATTTCCAAGAAGATATGTGAATTCCCCGAGTCCGTCGGAGACGTCTTGTCCCGGTCCACCCGCCCTGGAATATGGTCTGCCCATGACGATTCGAGCGATTCGCGCCACAGTTCTCGCCACGCTTTTCCCCTTGTTCTTCGTAGGGGCGCAAGGCGCGACCGCTATTGCCGCCCCTAGCCATGGCCTCGCCATGCATGGCGAGCCGGCCCTGCCAGGAGATTTCGACCATCTCCCCTATGCCGATCCGCAGGCCAAGCAGGGCGGACGGCTGCGAATCGGCCTGCAGGGCGCCTTCGACAGCCTCAATCCTTTCAATCTGAAGGCCGGCTCCACCGCGCAGGGGCTCGAGGCCAATGTCATTCAGAGGCTGATGGCCCGCTCGCTCGACGAGCCCTTCACCGTCTATGGCGTCCTCGCGCGCTCGATCGAGGTCGATGATTCGCGCGAGCATGTGACCTTCCGTCTCGATCCGCGCGCCCGTTTCTCCGACGGCGCGCCGCTCACCTCGGCGGATGTGCTGTTCTCCTTCGAGCTGCTCAAGGCCAAGGGCCGCCCGCAGCAGAGAAGCGCCTATGGGCTCGTCAAGCGCGTCGAGACGCCGGATGCGCAGACGATCAGCTTCGATCTCACCGGCGCGAATGACCGCGAGCTGCCGCTGATCCTCGGTTTTCTGCCCGTGTTGCCGAAACATGCGACCGACGTCGAGCATTTCACCGACGCGACGCTGAAACCGCCGATCGGCTCCGGCCCCTATGTCGTCGAGGAGGTCGAGCCGGGCGCGCGGCTGGTGCTGAAGCGCGATCCCGCCTATTGGGGCAAGGATCTGCCGATGCAGCGCGGCCTCTATAATTTCGATCAGATCGACGTGAATTATTTCCGCGACGCCAATTCGCTGTTCGAGGCCTTCAAGGCCGGCGTCGTCGATTTTCGCGAGGAGACGAACACGACGCGCTGGGCGAGCGGCTACGACTTCCCGGCCGTGCGCGACGGCCGCATCGCCGTCGAGACGCTGCCGAGCCCGGGCCCCAAGGGCATGGATGGTTTCGTCTTCAACACGCGGCGGCCGATGTTCGCGGATGCGCGCCTGCGCGAGGCCCTCGGCCTCATGTTCGACTTCGAATGGATCAACGCCAATCTCTATTCCGGCCTCTACACGCGGACGAAGAGCTTCTTCGACGAATCGGAGCTCTCCTCCACCGGCCGTCCGGCGAGCGAAGAGGAGCGCGCGCTGCTCGCCCCCTTCCCCGGCGCGGTGCGCGAGGACATTCTGGACGGCCGCTGGCGCCCGCCCGTCCATGACGGCACTGGCCGCGATCGCGAGCCGGCGCGCCGCGCGCTGGAGCTGCTCGGCGAGGCCGGCTACAAGCTCGTCGACAATGCGCTGGCGAAGGACGGCGTCCCGCTCTCCTTCGAGATCATGGTCGCGACCAGAGACCAGGAGCGGCTCGCGCTGTTCTTCGCCTCCTCGCTGCAGCGTATCGGCGTCACGGCGAGCGTGCGCCTCGTCGACGAGGTGCAGTATCAGCGCCGCCGCCAGAAGTTCGACTTCGACATGATGTTCGGGACTTGGACGGCCTCGGCCTCGCCCGGCAATGAGCAGCGCATGCGCTGGGGCTCCGTAAGCGCCGCGCAAGAAGGCTCCTATAATCTCGCGGGAGCCTCCTCTCCGGCGATCGACGCGCTCATCAGGGCGCTGCTTTCTGCGCGCGGGCGCGAGGATTTCGTCGCCGCCGTGCGCGCCTACGACCGCGCGCTGCTATCCGGTTTCTACATCGTGCCGCTCTTTCACTCTTCGACGCAATGGATCGCACATTCGACGAAAATCGCGAGGCCGTCGACATTGCCCCGCTACTCTCCCTTGTTTGGCGCCACGCTCGAGACATGGTGGAGGACGGAGCCTTGAGCCTCGCAGATAGCGCCGGCCGCCGCGACGGCGCGCTCGCGCGCGCCCATCCGCTGACCATGTTCGGCCTCGACGCGCTCATCGCCGGCGCCGCCCGGCTGCGCCCCGCGCGCATCGCCGCCGGCGACGCGTCGACGGGCGTCGAGATCGACCACGCCGAGCTCGACCGGCGTGTCGCCGCCTTCCGCGCCGATCTGCGCGGCTTCGATTTCCAGCCCGGCGAACGCATCCTCCTTTTCGCCACGCCGAGCTCTGCGACGCTCATCGCGCTCATCGGCATTATCTCGGCCGGCCTCGAGCCGGTGGCGGCGCCGCTCGGCCTCTCGCTCGGGGCGCTGGCGGCGGGCGCGCGCGCCGTCGCGGCCGCCGCCGTCGTCGCCCCGGCCTCGGTCGGCGGCGAGAGCTTCGAGGAGCTGGTCTTCGGCGTCGCCTCGCAGGCGCCCTCGGTGCGGCTCATCGGCTCGCTCGGACCCGGAACGATCGACGGGGCCGTCGACTTCGGTCCGCGCTCCCGGAGCGAAAACGATTCGCCCGCCACGACGCGCGCCACGCCGAGCAAGAAAGTGCTCATCGGCGCGCTCGACCAATATGGCGCGCCGCAATTTTACGAGCAGGCGGGGCTGATCTCCGCGAGCCTCGGCCTCATCGCCAAAGCCCATGTCAATGGCTCGGCGCCGCTGCTGTCGCTGGTTTCGCCGGGGTCGATCGGCGGACTCGTCGCCGGGCCGCTCGCTTCGCTGCTCTCCGGCGCGCCGCTGCATTTCCTCGCGCCCTTCGACGGCGCCGCTTTTCTCTCGGCCCTCGATTCGATCGGCCCGCTCCGCGTCGTCGCGCCGCGCGCGGTGATGGCCGATCTCGACGCCGCCGGCCTGCTGACGAGCGGCGCCGTGCTCGCCTGCATCGCCGTCCAGCGCGCCGGCGTCGAGGAGCCCGCCTTCGAGCCCTCGCATCCCTATTCCTGCCCGATCGTCGAGGTCGGCGCCGACGGCGCCGTCCGCTCGGCCGCGCGGGGAGGGTCGGCCCGCTCGGCCTATTGAGCGAGGCGCTGCAGCGTCGCCGTATCGCGCGCGCCGCTGCAGCATCGGTCGATCGCCTCTTCGAAAAGCGTCTCCTGCGGCGCGACCGCGGCGAAGAGAGTCATGCAGGATTTGAATTTGCGATCGTCCGGCGCGCCGAAAATCTCGGCGAGCGGACGATCCGCGGCGAGAACTAGAAGCGTGCAGGCGCGCAGCCTCTCGCCGAGAATTTCATGCGCCAGATAGGCGCGCGCCTCGACCGCCGAGCGGATCGCATATCGCATCGCCATGGGGCTCGCGCCCAGCCCCTCGATCTGCGGAAAGACGAACCACATCCAATGGGTTCGCTTACGACCGGCGCGCAGCTCCGCCATGACCTCCTCGATCACCGGCGCCTGCGCCTCGACGAAACGGCGTAGATCGAAAACATCGTCGGACATGTCGCGTCTCCGTAGCGCCCCCTCCCCAGCCCTCCCCGCAATCGCGGGAGAGGGAGCAGATTTCGCGCTTCATCGAAATTTCGCGATCCCGTTACTTCGCGCCCGCCCGCCGTCCGACGAGCGCCGCCAACACAACGCCCTCGCGCTCCAGCGCCTCCAAAATCCCGCGCTTGATGCGCCCCACCAGCCCCGGCCCCTCATAGACGAGCGCGCTATAGAGCTGCACCAGGCTCGCGCCCGCCTCGATCTTGGCGAGCGCCGCCGCCGCCGAATCGACGCCGCCGACGCCGATCAGCGGAAACTGCTGCTCGACGCGCAAATAGGTTTCGGCGAGCATTCGCGTCGAGAGATCGAAGAGCGGCGCGCCCGAGAGCCCGCCCGCCTCTTTCGCAAAAGGCGAAACGAGCGAATCGGGCCGCGCCAGCGTCGTATTGGAGACGATCATTCCATCGATCTCGCTCGCCCGCGCGACGCTCACGACATCGTCGAGTTGCTCTAGCGTGAGGTCGGGCGCAATCTTCAACAGAACGGGACGGCGGCGCTTCGCCCGTTCGCGCGCCGAAAGAACCCGCGCCAGAAGCTCCGCGAGCGCCGTCTTCTCCTGCAGATCGCGCAGGCCCGGCGTATTGGGCGACGAAACATTGACGACGAAATAGCTGGCGACATCCGCAAAAGCGGCGATCCCGCGCTCGTAATCGGCGATGCGGTCGGCGGCGTCCTTATTGGCGCCGATGTTCACGCCGACGAGTCCACCGCGCGAGCGCCGCGCGAGCAGCCGCTCATAGGCGAGCGTATGGCCGACATTGTTGAAGCCGTAGCGATTGACGACGGCATGGTCCTCGGCGAGGCGAAACACGCGCGGGCGGGCGTTGCCGGCCTGCGGAAGCGGGGTCAGCGTGCCGACCTCGGTGAAGCCGAAGCCCATCGCCAGCATGGCGTCGGGAACCTCGGCGTTTTTGTCGAAGCCGGCGGCGAGGCCGATCGGATTGGGAAAATCGAGGCCGAAGGCGCTGAGGGCGAGGCGCGGATCGTCGCGCGGGGGCCTCGGCGCCGGCATGAGCTGCAAGGCCGCGATCGTCGCCTGATGCGCCGTCTCGGGCGGCAGACGCCGGAACAGCGAAGTGGCGAGATCGCCGAAGAAGACCTCGATCATTCGAGCAGCCCCGAGAAATCATGCCCGCCATCCGCACGCAGCGGCAGCGCGGCGACGCGGGCGACGAGATCGACGGGCAGCGTTCCATAGAGATGGGGAAAGAGATCGCCCCCGCGCGAGGGCTCCCATTTCAGCGCCGCGCCCAGACGCTCGGCCTCGACGGCGACGAGCAGCAGATCGGGAACGCCGGCGAAATAACGCGCCGCCGTCTCCTCGACCTGCGCGCGCGTCGAAAAATGAATGTAGCCGTCGGAAAGATCGATTCCGGCGCCGGCGAAAACGCCCGCCGCCTCGGCCTCGCGCCAGAGGGAAGCAGGGAGGAGTTTGTAGATATGGGTCATGGGGAGTGAGATAGCAGGCGTCGGCCGCTGTCGGAAAGCCGTCATCGACTGCGAACGACTCCGGCGCGGAAGACCGGATGCTCAGCCGGTCGTGATCGTGCTACCGTCGAGCGATCAAGCCGAGAGCCAACGAAGGATTTCGAGAGATGATCACCGTCTTCGGCGAAGGGAGAGGGTTCCGGGTCGTCTGGTTGCTGGAGGAGATGGGGCTCGCGTACCGGCTTAGGCCGGTGGACCTGCTGGTCGGCGTCGAGCACGACCCGGAGTATCTGGCCGTCAACCCCGCCGGGTTCATCCCCGCGATCCAGGATGGCGACGTTACGATGGTAGAGTCGATCGCGATCATGGAGTATCTGATCGCGCGCTACGGGCCGACGCCGCTCGCGCCGGACCCGCACGATCCGGCTTTCCCCGCGTATCAACAGTTCCTTCACCTCGGCGAAGCCGGCCTCGCCGCCTCTATGTATTTCGTCGTCGTCAGCCGCAATCTCGCGCCCGAGGCCGATCGGCAAAACTGGGGCGCCAACAAGGCGTTGGAAGTATTCGAGAACCGGCTGGGGTTGGTCACTCGGCAGCTCGCGCGCTCGCCCTATCTCGCAGGCGACAGCTTCACCGCAGCCGACATTTCGGTGACCTATGCCCTGGAATTCGCCGAAAGAACCGGCTGCTTCACCCTCGGCGAAGCGGAGCGAGCCTATGTGACCCGCACCAGCGAACGCGAAGCCTATAAGCGGGCCATGGAAACCTGTCAGGCCACCAAGGCATGGGTCGCCCAGCTGGCCGGGCGATGAGAGATGCGCTCCGCCCACTTCGCACCTATCTTTTCTCCCCATGACCCCTGCCCAATTCCACGCCTCCCTCGCCGCAGGAACGGCCCCCGCCCTCTCGCCCCCGCTGCTCGCCCTGTGGAAAAACGCCAAAGGCGATTGGGACGGCGCGCATAAATGCGTCGATAGCTCCGGCGAGGCGGACGCCATGTGGGTTCACGCCTATCTGCATCGCGAGGAAGGCGATCTCGGCAACGCCGGCTATTGGTACGCCCGCGCCGGCAAGCCACCCGCGACCGGCCCGCTCTCGCAAGAATTCGAGCAGATTCTCGCCGCTCTGCTCGGATGATATGGGCCAGCCCCTCACCCTGATGAGCCGGCGAAGCCGGCGTCTCGAAGGGTCGGGCGTCCCGCCTTCTGGAACATCCTTCGAGGCTTTTTGCTGCGCAAAAAGCGCCTCAGGATGAGGGGGCTGTATGTTTCGAGGCCAGAATCTCGCGGGCCTTCGCCGCGTCTTCCCGCATTTGCGCGGTGAGCGCGTCGAGCGAATCGAATTTCGCCTCGCCGCGAATGAAGCCGATGAAGGCGACCTCCACCGTCTTGTCATAGAGATCGCCGTCGAAATCGAAGACGAAGACCTCGAGCAGCGGCGCGCCCTCCGCCTCGACCGTCGGCCGGCGGCCGAAATTAGCGACGCCCTCGCGCAGCACGCCATCCGCCTCCAGCGTCACCGCGTAAATGCCGTGGCGCAGCTTGCTCGAGGGGTCGAGCGCGATATTGGCGGTCGGGAAGCCCAATGTGCGGCCGAGCTGGCGGCCTCGGTCCACGACGCCCTCGACGAAATAAGGATGGCCGAGCAGCCGCGTCGCCAGCGCGACATCGCCGGCCGCCAGCGCCTCGCGCGTCGCCGTGGAGGAGACAGCCTCGAGGCTTCCCGCCTCGTCCTGTGTGATTCGCGGCACGATCTCGACCTGAAAGCCGAGCCGCTCGCCCTCGGCGCGCAGAAATTCGGGATTGCCGGCGCGTTTGGCGCCGAAGCAGAAATCATAGCCCGCCACCGCCGCCGAGACGCCGAGCCTTCGGGCGAGAATCTCCTCCGTGAACTCGCGCGGCGGGCGCGCGGCGAAATCCTTGTCGAAGGTGAGGATCACCATTCCGTCGAGGCCGAGCCGGGCGAGCAGCGCGGCCTTGGCGTCCGGCGGCGTCAGGCGGAAGATGATCGATTTTCCAGCGAAGCAATCGGCCGGATGCGGCTCGAAAGTGAGCAGCGCGCAGGGTTTTCCGAGCTTTTGCGCCAAAGCCTGCGCATGGGCGATGACGCCGCGATGGCCGCGGTGCAGCCCGTCGAAATTGCCGATGGCGACGACCGCCCTCCCGAGCCCCGGCGGCGAGGCGAGCGGATCGCGGGCGACGATGAAGGGATGCGCGGAAGACAAGGCGGCGTCCAAGGCTTTGTGCGATGCGGGAACGGCCGGCTCACTTTGGTTCGGAAGGCGCGCCGTGTCCAGAGCGAGAGGGACGCAGAGGGAACGGAGAGCCCCCCGCAACCCTCCCTCTGTCGGCCGCGTAATCCTCCCCCTCATGCTGAGGAGGCTCCGCAGGAGCCGTCTCGAAGCACGAGGGGGAGCTCCAGTAGGCGGCGCGTGACGCTTCCCTCGTCCTTCGAGACGGCGGCTACGCCGCCTCCTCAGGATGAGGGAAGCGTCAGACAGAAGGCTTCTGAACCGCGAGGGCTTTCTCTTCGCGGCAAATTAACCTTTGTCGCCTTGCATCACGGAGCCGCCCCGCTCCGCCGGGCGAAAGGCGATCTCGAGACGATGACGCGCAGCAGAACGAGACAATGCCTCGCCTTTATCATCGTCTTCACCGCCGCCGCGGGCGCGCTCTGGCCGCATGTCGCCGGCGCCGGGGCGATGGCGCTCGCCTATGTCGGCGTTCTGCATCTGGCCGTGCTCGCCTATGAGGAGATCGCCTGGCCGCAATATAGCGAGGCGATGAGCCCGGAAGATTACGAGCATTTCTGCGCCGCTCTGCTGCGCGCGGCGAAATGGAGCGCGCGCGTCACCAGATTGAGCGGCGATCAGGGCGTCGACATAGTGGCGGATAAGCGTGGGCGGCGGATCGTCGTCCAGTGCAAGAAATATTCGAAGCCGGTCGGCAACAGGGCCGTGCAGGAGATCGTCGCGGCCATCGCCCATGAGGAGGCGGAGCGCGGCATCGTCGTCGCCACCGCTGGCTATACGCCGAGCGCCGTGCAGCTCGCCGCCTCCAATGAGGTGCTGCTGCTGCATCACTCGGAGCTGACGAGAATCGACCGGCTGCTGCGCGGCTGAACCGCCTCAGGCGGCCTCTTCTATCGGCGTCACGCTGACGCTCACATCGAGCTTCTGCCGGCCGGCGGCGAAAATGACGCCGTCGATCGGCGAGACATCGGCGTAGTCGCGGCCGAGCGCGATGACCACATGATCGTCGAGCGCCAGAATCGCGTTGGTCGGATCGACGCCGAGCCAGCCGAACTCGCGCCCGCACCAGATGGAAATCCAGGCGTGGGAGGCGTCGGAACCCTCGAGCTTCACCGCGCCGGGAGCCGGAATGGTGCGGATATAGCCGCTGACATAGGCCGCCGGCAGGCCGAGCCCGCGCAGCGCGGCGATCATTATGTGGGTGAAATCCTGGCAGACGCCGCTGCGCTTCTCGAAAGCCTGGGCGAGCGGCATGGCGACATGGGTGGCGTTGGGGTCGTAGACGAAATCGTGCCGGATCCGCCGCATCAGTTCCGCCGCGCCCTCGAGCACCGGCCGTCCGGGCGGAAAGCTCTCGCGGGCGTAGGCGGTCGCCGGCTCGTAGAGCGGCGCGAGCCGGCTCGGGAACATGAAATGCGCCGGCGCGTCGGGGCCGAGCGAGGGCGTCTCCAGCGCTTGGGCCCGCACGCCCTCCCAGCGTGGCGTCAGCGCCTCCGCCGGCGGCGCGGCGCGTTCGACGCGGACGCGCGCGCGCATGGCGATGCCGAGCTTCACATGGGGCCCGTCGATCTGCGCCTCGGCCACGCGATTGCCGTAGAAGTCGACGCGCTCGCGCCAGTCGCGCGGGCCGGGCGTCACATCGATGCGGCCGAAGACGACGCGCTGGCCGGCGTCGTCGCGCGGCAACAGACGCAAAGCGCAGCGCGCCGCGGCGACGGGCGCCTCGTAGCTATAGGTGGTCACATGGGTGATGTCGTAGATCACGCTAACCGGATCGGCTCTTCGAAATGCGCCGCATTGGAGCCCTGCAGGAAGTAGCGGGCGGCGAGCGCATCCGCAAGGCTCATCAAGCGCTGCTCTATGGCGAAGATTTTGGCGGCGTCGAGCTCGGCGGCGTTCTCCACTTCGATCTCGGCGCGCAATTTCACCGCGAGGCGTCGCGGCGCCTCGAGCAATCCATCGTGGCGCAGCGTCGGCAGAGCCGAGAGATGCTCTTCGATCTTGGCGATCTGGAAGCCCACCGAGCGCGGATTGAAGGGGTCGAGCACCGCCATGTCGAGCGCCGGCGCCAGCGCCGCGCCGGCGAGATAGCGCGAGCGATAGGCGATCTGCGAATCGATGAGCTCGAGCAGAGTGTCGAGACTGTCGATCGTCGCGCCTTCGTCGGCGAATTGGCGCGCGAAGCGGCAACCGTTGATCGCCCGCTCGACGCGCTTGCCGAGATCGAGGAAGGACCAGCCGGCGACACGGTTGAAATTCTCGTCGATGAGGCCGGAGAGCGCCGCCAATATGTGCAGCGACTGCTCGACGCCTTCGAGAATCTCGGGCTCGGAGGAAACGGGGGACAGCTCGTCGAGGCGGCTCTCCAGCCGGCCGACGAGATGCCAAATGTCCTGCGACAAACGCTCGCGCACGATGGAGGCGGCATGTTTCGCCGCATGGGCGATGGAGAGCGCCGAGCCCGCTGTCTCCGAACCGCCGGCCGCGGCGAGCGCCAGCTCCGCCGCCGAGAGCCGCGGCGTGCGAGTCGGCGCGGCGCCCCAGGCGAGCAGCAACCGCTCCAGCCGCTCGATCGGCTGGCGGCCGCTGTAATTGGGCGCATCCGCCTCGGTCAGGCGGTTGCAGAGCGAACGCACCAGCCGCAGCGTCGCCTCGGCGCGCTCGAAATAGCGGCCCATCCAGAAGAGATTATCGGCGGCGCGGCTCGGCAGATCACCGACCATGCGGACGATCTCTATGTCGTCGCTCGTCGGCAGCAGCGTCGAATTGTCGGTCGGCCGATCGCCGAGCACCCAGACGTCGGCCGATTGCGCGCCCGCCCCCATGGAAATGGCGCGCACGTCGAGCCGATCCGACACGCGGCAGAAGCCGCCCGGCATCACGCGCCAGCCGTCGGCCGTCGCGGCGGCGAAGACGCGCAGCGCGAAAGGGCGCGGAACCAGCGCGCCGTCCTTCCAGACCGGCGTCGTCGAGAGATGGACGACCTCCTGGCCGACATAATCCATGCCGCGCGCGCCCATCGCCTCGATGAGCCGGGCGCGTTCGGCCGCGTCGAATTCCGCCCCCAGCGCCACGCGGCGGCCGGGAAAGCCGGCGAGATGCTCGCCGAAGGCGGGCGCCACGGCGCGATCCTCCAGCGAGGCGAGCACGGAGTCGCGGGCCTCATCCTGGCCGCACCACCAGGTCGCGATATTGGCGAGGCGCAGATCCTCGCCGAGCAGACGGCGCGCGATCGCCGGCAGGAAAGAGAGCAGCGCGCGCGATTCGATGAGGCCCGCGCCCGGCATATTGGCGATGGTGACATTGCCCTCGCGGATCGTGTCGAGCAGGCCCGGCACACCGAGACGAGAGGCGGCGTTCAATTCCAACGGGTCGCACCAATCGGCGTCGACGCGCCGCCACACGACGTCGACGCGCTTCAGCCCGGCGATGGTGCGCACATGCAGCTTGCGATCGCTGGTGACGAGATCGGCGCCTTCGACGAGCAGAAAGCCGAGATAGCGCGCGAGGTTCACCTGCTCGGAATAGGATTCGCTGAACGGCCCCGGCGTCAGCAGGCAGATGCGCGGATCCTTCTGCTGCGCCGCCTTGGCGAGCGCGGCGCGAAAGTCGCGGAAGAAGGGCGCGAGCCGCTCGACCCTCATGTCGCGATAGAGGCGCGGGAAGGTGCGCGCCATCACCAGCCGATTCTCGAGGGCGTAGCCGGCGCCCGAAGGCGCCTGGGCGCGGTCGCCGAGCACCCACCAGCGCCCATCCGGCCCGCGGCCGATCTCGGCGGCGTAGAAACGCAGCCAGCGGCCGCCGGGCGGAGTCGCGCCGCTCATGGCGCGGACATAATCGGGCGAGCCGGCGACGACCGCCGCCGGCATCGCCCCCTCCTTGACGAGGCGCTGCTCGCCATAGGCGTCACGCAGCACCATGTCGAGAAGCTCGGCGCGCTGGGCGACGCCTTCGGCGATCTCGCGCCATTCGGCTTGCGGCAGCAGCAGCGGCAGCCGACTGAGCGGCCATGTGCGCTCTTTGGTCTCGCCGAGCACGCGATAGGAGACGCCCATGTCCCGGATACGACGTCCGGCGGCGGCGAAGCGGTCGTCTATGTCCTCGCGGCTGAGGCCCCCGAGCGTGTCGAGCAGCGTCGCCCAATGCGCGCGCACGCGCCCGTCCGGCCCGACGAGTTCGTCCGGCACGCCCTCCGGACGGGCATAGCGGGCGACCCAGGAGGCGACGCGCCGCGCCGCTTCTCCCGTGCGCGCATCGATCATCCGCTCAGCCGGCACAACTCCTCCGCAGGTCCAAAGTCAGCGGGAACTCTCCCGCCGGCTCCTCGCGCGGCGGCCTCACCCTGCCGGGCGTATGGCCGTGATCCTGGAACCGCGCCAGCCTGCGAGCCTCCGCCTCATGCGAGTTTACCGGAAACGTGTCGTAACTGCGACCGCCCGGATGCGCCGTGTGGTAAACGCCGCCGCCGAGCGAGCGCTCGCTCCAGCTGTCGATGACGTCGAAGGTCAGCGGCGCATGGTCGGGGATGGTCGGGTGCAAGCCGGAGGGCGGCTGCCAAGCCTTGAAGCGCACGCCCGCGACCGCCTCGCCCGAGGCGCCGGCGCTGGCCATGGGCACGCGGCGGCCGTTGCAGGCGATGACGTGCCGGCCGGGGACGAAGCCCTTGGCCTTCACCTCCACCCGCTCGACCGAGGAATCGACGAAACGCGCCGTGCCGCCGGCGACGCCTTCCTCGCCCAGCACATGCCAGGGCTCCAGCGCCTGGCGGATTTCGAGCTCCACCCCGCCATGCTCGACGCGGCCGGCGAGCGGGCAGCGGAATTCCTTCTGCGCCTCGAACCATTCCGGCTCGAAGGCGTAGCCGGCGCCCTGAAGATCGGCGAGCACATCGAGGAAATCGCGCCAGATGAAATGCGGCAGCATGAAGCGGTCGTGCAGCGCCGTGCCCCAGCGCACGAAGCCGCCGCTCTGCGGCTCGCGCCAGAACCAGGAGACGAGCGCGCGCAACAGCAACTGCTGCGCGAGGCTCATGCGCGCGTCCGGCGGCATTTCGAAGCTGCGGAACTCGACGAGGCCGAGGCGGCCGGTCGGCCCGTCCGGCGAATAGAGCTTGTCGATGCAGATTTCGGCGCGATGCGTGTTGCCGGTCACGTCGACGAGCAGATTGCGGAACAGCCGATCGACGAGCCAGGGCGGGAAATTCGTATCGCCCGCCTGCGGCACGTTGGCGATGGCGATCTCCAGCTCGTAGAGCGCATCGTGACGCGCCTCGTCGACGCGCGGCGCCTGGCTCGTCGGGCCGATGAAGAGGCCCGAGAAGAGATAGGAGAGCGCGGGATGGCGTTGCCAATAGAGCACGAGGCTCTTCAATATGTCCGGACGGCGCAGGAAGGGCGAATCGAAGGGCGTCCTGCCGCCGAGCACGACATGATTGCCGCCGCCAGAGCCGGTCTGGCGCCCGTCGATGAGGAATTTGTCGGCGGTGAGCCGCGATTGCCGCGCATCCTCATAGAGGCCGGTCGTCGTCGCCACGGCGTCGCGCCATGTGTCGCCCGGATGGATGTTCACTTCGATGACGCCGGGATCGGGCGTCACTTTGATGACCTCGAGGCGGGGATCGACGGGCGGCGGATAGCCCTCGATATGAATCGGAAGGTCCATCGCCTCGGCCGTCGCCTCCACCGCCGTCAACAGCTCGAGATAACCCTCCAGCGTTTCGACCGGCGGCATGAAGACGCAGAGCGCGCCGTCGCGCGGCTCGATGGCGAGCGCCGTGCGCACCGCGCCCTCGACGATGACCTGCTCGCTGGGCTCCTGGCGATCCTTCGACTCATTCTGGAGCGCCCGGCTCTCGTAGATCTGCCGGAAAAGGGCGGGGTCCGGCAGTGGACCGCGCGGCTCGGTCGGATCCTGCGGATAGGAATAGGGATAGGCGCTCGGCGGCACCCAGGGCAGCGAGCCGATCGGCAGGCGCAGGCCGATCGGCGAATCGCCCGGCGCCAGGAAGAGGCGGCCGCGCCGCAGCGGCCAGCGCTCCGACGCCCAGCGCCGCTCGGCGCGCGCGTTCCAACGCTGCACCGGCAAGACATAGCCCACCGGATTCGCCAAGCCGCGCTCGAAGGCGCGCAGCATGCGGACGCGCTCCTCGGCGTCGTCGATCTTCGAATCGAGCGGATCGACATTGACGGGAAGCGCGCCTTCCTTCAGCAGCCAGTGCGAGGGATCCTCATAGGCCGGGATGACAAATCCCCGCCCGAGGCCGAGCCGGTCGGAGAGATCGACGGTGAACGCCTCGCTCTGCTGCGTCGTCGGCGCCTTTGGCGAGCCGATGCGGGCGGCGAGCTCGGGATCGCGCCAGACCGGCTTGCCGTCCTTGCGCCAATAGATCGCGAACGCCCAGCGCGGCAGGCTCTCGCCCGGATACCATTTGCCCTGCCCGTAATGCAGGAAGCCGCCTTTGGCGAAGCGCTGCTGCAGGCGGCGCACGAGATCGTCGGCGCGCGCCTTTTTGGTGGGGCCGACGGCGGCGATCGTCCATTCCGGCGCTTGGAAATCGTCGATGGAGACGAAGGTCGGCTCGCCGCCCATGGTGAGGCGCACATCCTGCGCCTGCAAATCTTCGTCGACCTTCTCGCCCAGCGCGTCGAGACGCGCCCAAGATTCGTCCGAGAAAGGCGCGGTGATGCGCGGCGCCTCGCGAATGCGCTGCACCCACATCTCGAAGCCGAACTGGACCTCGGCCGGCTCGACGAGGCCGGAGAGCGGCGCCGCCGAGCGGTAATGCGGCGCGCTGCACAGCGGCAGATGGCCCTCGCCGCAGAAGAGGCCCGAGGTGGCGTCGAGGCCGATCCAGCCGGCGCCGGGGATATAGACCTCGGCCCAGGCGTGCAGATCGGTGAAATCGTGATCGGTTCCCTTCGGCCCCTCGATCGGATCGACGTCCGCTTTCAATTGGATGAGATAGCCGGAGACGAAACGCGCCGCGAGGCCGAGGCTGCGAAATATCTGCACGAGCAGCCAGGCCGAATCGCGGCAGGAGCCGGCGCCGGCGGCGAGCGTCTCGTCCGGCGTCTGCACGCCGGGCTCCATGCGGAGGACATAGCGAATGTCGCGCTGCAGCCTGGCGTTGAGATCGACGAGAAAGGGAACGATCGCCATCGGCTGCGACGGGCGCACGCTGTCGACGAAGGCCTTCGTCAACGGCCCGAGCGGCTCCACCTCGAGGCAGGAGGCGAGCTCGGTCCGCAGTTCCTCCGGATAGGCGAAGGGGAAGGTCTCCGCATAGGGCTCGACGAAAAAGTCGAAGGGATTGTAGACGGCGATCTCGGCATGAAGGTCGACCTCGATGCGGAACTCCTCCGCCTTCTCCGGAAAGACGAGGCGCGCCAGCCAATTGCCGTGCGGATCCTGCTGCCAATTGATGAAATGATTCGCCGGCGCGATCTTGAGCGAATAGCTCGACACGCGCGTGCGGCAATGGGGCGCCGGCCGCAGCCTGACGACCTGCGGCCCGAGCGCGACCGGCCGATCATATTTGTAGTGCGTGAGATGGTGGAGCGCGACCTTGATCGACACGGGAGCTGCTTCGCCTCCATCGAGCGACGCCGGAAAAGGGGCGACGAACGATTAGCTTATGCGCTCGGCGGCGTGTCAATCGCGCTCGCCGGAAAGCGCGGCTCTTTGCCGGAAATTGCCGCATCACGCATCGCGCCGGGGCGGCGGGCGCCGACCATTTCGGCGCCTCGTCCTCAAACTGGCCTTTCTTGCTCCGGGAACGATGGCCTGCTTAGACTTTTTTGAAAAAGCGGGATGTTTTCGCAAAGCCGGTTCCCGACACCCCGCTCGGCGCTCACGAATCGTTCGCGGCGGAGGGCGACGGCGGCTCGTCCGAAAAGACGACGCCGCCACGCCCGCTGCGTTTCATCCTGTAGAGCGCAGCGTCGGCGCGGGCGGTGAGCTGCTCGAGGGTCGCGCCGTCGCGGGGCGCGAGCGCGACGCCTATGCTGACGCCGATCTGAATGTTCCGCCCCTCGATCTCATAGGGCGCGCCGACGACGCGGATCATTCGACGCGCGAGCAGAAGCGCCTCGTCGGGGTGGCGGACGCCCGTCTGGACGACGACGAATTCATCGCCGCCGAGGCGCGCCGCCGTGTCCTCGCGCCGTACCATGGTCAGCAGGCGCGCGGTTGCGGCGCAGAGCAGCAGATCGCCGGTCGAATGGCCATAGGCGTCGTTGACCGCCTTGAAGCGGTCGAGGTCGAGGCAATGGATCGCCAGACATTCGTCGTCTGCTAGGCCCGCGAAGACCTCGTCGAACCGCTCGCGCAATTGGACGCGGTTGGCGAGGCCGGTCAGATCGTCGTGACGCGCCATTTTCGCGAAATCGAGCTTGGAGATGATCTGCCGGCGTGTCGCCGCATGGGTGACGGACGCCCATACGCGCCCGACGACGGCGAAGCCGGAGAGCAGCAGCGCCTGCAAGACGAAGCCGAGGACAACATGAATGTCCGTCGCCTGCGTCGCCCGGTCGAAAAAGCCGATGACCGTCGGCGTCGCCGACAAGGCCAGGCCGATCGCGCAGAGCCGTGGGCGGAAGGCGACATTGGACACGACGCCGCCGGCGAAGACGAAGGCGAGCCCCGAGGTCAGCATCGGCACCAGCGACGAGTCGGGCGGATGCGCCATCATGAGAGCGCGCGCATTGATCGCCCCGAGCAAGGCGGCGAAAGAGAAGAGGCCGATGGCGTAGCGGCGCTCCCAGAGCCTCGCCTCATCGGCCAGGATCACCGCCTTCGCCGCCCGCCGCCGATAGGCGAGAACCAGAAAAACGCTCGCTATATCGACCGCGATGGCGACGAGCGTCAGCAGGAGGAGCGCGAGATCCTGTTTGCGCGCGGCGAGCAGCAGGCCGACGCAGGCCAGGGCGACGCCCATGAACGCCACCGGCATGACCGGGCGGGCGACCATGTCGACCAGCTCGACATAAGCGGCGTCAGGAAGCCGCGCCGAGTCTCGAGATGTTTGTCCTAGCCGACGCCACATGCACACCGCCAACGCGGACTCATCTATGGCCGGCGATTTCGATGTCCAGCGTCGGCGGATCGGCGCGACGCGTCTTGATTTCCCGAGAGGCGACGTATATAGATATCTTTATATCTAATCAGCGAAGCCCATGACCGACGCCAGACACCCTCTTCCACTCGAACCCGCGCTCGCCGCCCTCAATGCCGCAGGGGAGGAAACGCGGCTGCGCCTCCTCGGCCTGCTCGCGGAAACGGAGCTGACCGTCAGCGAGGCGGTCGCCATTCTCGGCCAGTCGCAGCCGCGCGTCTCGCGCCATTTGAAGCTGCTCGTCGAGGCCGGCCTGGTGGAGCGGCGCCGCGAAGGCGCCTGGGCCTTCTTTCGTCTCGCCGCAGCCGAGGTGCAGGGCGAGATCGCCCGCAGCGTCGTCTCCTGGCTCGATCCGCTCGACCCGCGCGTCGCCGGCGATCGCGCCCGGCTCACCGAGGTGCGGCAGGCCCGCGCCGAAAACGCCGCCCGCTATTTCGCCGAACACGCGCGCGAATGGGACGCCATCCGCTCGCTGCATGTGCCGGAGGCTCAGGTCGAGGCCGCCATCCGCGACGCTGTCGGCGAGAAGCCGCTGCGCCGGCTGCTCGATCTCGGCGCCGGCACGGGCCGCATGCTGGAGCTGTTCGCGCCGCAGGCGGAGCAGGCCGTGGGCGTCGATCTCTCCTCCGCCATGCTCGCGGTCGCCCGCGGACGGCTGGAGAAGGCCGGCGCGCGCAATGTGCAGCTGCGCCAGGGCGACATGTATGCGCTGCCCATTGAGCGCAACAGCTGCGATCTCGTCATCGTCCATCAGGTTCTGCATTATCTCGACGACCCCGGCCGCGCGCTGCGCGAGGCGGCGCGCACGCTCGCGCCCGGCGGAAGAATGGTGGTCGTCGATTTCGCGCCGCATCGCGAGGAGACGCTGCGCGACGAGCACGCGCATCGCCGCCTCGGCTTCTCGCAGCAGGAGGTCGCCTCTCTGCTGGAGCAGGCCGGGCTCGAAGTCCTGCGTCATCGCGACCTCGCGCCTTCCGCCGACGACGGCGCGAAGCTCACAGTTTCCCTATGGCTGGCGCGCGATCCGCGCGTCATCGCCGATCCCCTTCCCCGAGCGAGCTTTGAGACCGCCTGATGTCCGACAATCGCAGCCTGTGGCCGCCGGGCCATTTCGATATCTCCTATGAGTTCTTCCCGCCGAAGACTCCGGAGATGGAGATCCAGCTTTGGGACTCGATCGCGCGCCTCGCGCCGCTGAAGCCCAAATTCGTCTCCGTCACCTATGGCGCCGGCGGCTCCACGCGCGAGCGCACGCACAACATCGTCGCGCGCCTCGCGGCGGAGACCGATATTCTGCCGGCCGCGCATCTGACCTGCGTCTCCGCCTCACGCGACGAGATCGACGAGATCGTGCGCGGCTATCGGGACGCCGGCGTGCGCCATATCGTCGCGCTGCGCGGCGATCCGCCGACGGGCGTCGGCACGACATTCGAGCCGCATCCTCGAGGCTATCGCAGCTCCACCGAGCTCGTGCGCGGCATTCGCGCGATCGGCGATTTCGAGATTTCCGTCTCCACCTATCCCGAAGGCCATCCCGAGAGCCGCAGCATCGAGGACGATCTCGACGCGCTCGAGGCCAAGATCGACGCCGGCGCGACGCGCGCCATCACGCAATTCTTCTTCGAGAACGACATTTACTTCCGCTTTCTCGACAAGGCGCGCGCGAGAGGAATCACGATACCCATCGTGCCCGGCATCATGCCGGTGCAGAACTTCAAGCAGACCGCCAATTTCGCGCGCAAAGCGGGCGCGAGCGTGCCCGACTGGCTCGCCCATCGCTTCGAGGGTTTGGACGACGATCCGGTCACGCGCCGGCTCATCGCCGCGGCGGTCGCCGCCGAGCAGGTGCTGGGCCTCGCCGAAGGCGGCGTCAAGGAATTCCACTTCTACACCAATAATCGCGCCGATCTCGTCTTCGCGATCTGCCATCTTCTGGGCGTGCGCCCCGTCACCGAGAAAGCCGCAGCATGAGTTTCGACAAGAACCACGGACCGAAGATTCTCGCGGCGCTGGAGAAGGCGGCGAGCGAGCGCATTCTCGTGCTCGACGGCGCCATGGGCACGATGATCCAGCGCCACAAATTCACGGAAGCCGATTTTCGCGGCGAGCGCTTCGAGGATCATGGAAAAGACCTGCGCGGCGACAATGATTTGCTGACGCTGACGCAGCCGGCCGCGATCAAGGCGATCCACCGCGCCTATCTCGAGGCCGGCGCCGACATCATCGAGACCAACACATTCTCCTGCACCTCCATCGCGCAGGCGGATTACGGCCTCGAGCACATCGTCTATGAGCTCAATTACGAAGGCGCGCGCCTCGCCCGCGCGGCCGCCGACGAGGTGGCGCGCGAGACGGGCGTGCCGCGCTTCGTCGCCGGCTCGATGGGCCCGACGAACCGCACCGCCTCGATCTCGCCGGACGTCTCCAATCCCGGCTTTCGCGCCGTCACTTTCGACGATCTGCGCGCCGCCTATCTCGAGGAGGCGCTCGGCCTGTTGGAGGGCGGCGCCGATATTCTGCTGATCGAGACGATCTTCGACACGCTGAACGCCAAGGCGGCGATCTATGCGGTCGAGGACGCATTCGAGAAGGTCGGCACGCGCTTTCCGGTGATGATCTCCGGCACCATCACCGATCTCTCCGGCCGCACGCTCTCCGGCCAGACGGCCGCGGCCTTCTGGAATTCGATTGCACACGCAAAACCCTTCTCCATCGGCTTCAATTGCGCGCTCGGCGCGCGCGAGATGCGCCAGCATATCGCCGAGGTCGCGCGCATCGCCGACACGCGTGTCTGCGCCTTCCCCAACGCCGGCCTGCCCAATGAATTCGGCCTCTATGACGAGAGCCCGGAATATATGGCCGAGCTCGTCGGCGAATTCGCCAAAGCCGGCCTCGTCAATGTCGTCGGCGGCTGCTGCGGCACGACACCGCCGCATATCGCCGCCATCGCCGGTGCCGTGAAGGGCGTCGCGCCGCGCAAGATTCCAGAAATTGCGCCGCTGCTGCGCCTCGCCGGCCTCGAGCCTTTCACGCTGACCAAGGACATTCCCTTCGTCAATGTCGGCGAGCGCACCAATGTCACGGGGTCGGCCAAATTCCGCAAGCTCATCACCGCCGGCGATTTCGCCGCGGCGCTGGATGTGGCGCGCGATCAAGTGGCCAATGGCGCGCAGGTCGTCGACGTCAATATGGACGAAGGCCTGCTCGACTCGAAGAAGGCGATGGTCGAATTCCTGAATCTGCTCGCCGCCGAGCCCGATATCGCGCGCGTGCCGGTGATGGTCGATTCGTCGAAATTCGAGGTGATCGAAGCCGGCCTGCAATGTCTGCAGGGCAAGGGCGTCGTCAACTCCATCTCGCTGAAGGAAGGCGAGGAGAAATTCATCGAGGCGGCGACCAAGGTGCGCCGCTATGGCGCCGCCGTCGTCGTCATGGCCTTCGACGAAGCGGGACAGGCCGACACTTTCGCGCGCAAGGTGGAGATCTCCGGCCGCGCCTATAAGATCCTCGTGGAGCAAGTGGGCTTTCCGCCGCAGGACATCATCTTCGATCCCAACATATTCGCCGTCGCGACGGGCATA
>Ga0265328_10000399_pt1 | contig 20310 bp, 18 predicted proteins | sample 41624metaG_FD_202086 | JGI IMG/M metagenome (GOLD analysis project Ga0265328, IMG submission 202086) | Rhizosphere microbial communities from Carex aquatilis grown in University of Washington, Seatle, WA, United States - 4-16-24 metaG | ecosystem: Host-associated > Plants > Roots > Rhizosphere...
ACGGCCTTTCCGCGCGGGTCAACAATGCGGCCAGTCACGCTGTTCAGCACGCCCGGCTTGCAAGCGAAGAGGCGAAGACTCATCGCGCGGTGCTCGGCGGGCAAAGGGTCGCTGGCCCGAATGACATATGGCCCCTTGGTTGGGTAGGAACTCGCCATGTTATCGCGGTCGAAGGCGTTGTTGGCCTGTTCCTGCGTCGGATAAGCGACGCGATCGGTAAGGACGGGCGCGAAGGCGTCGGGCTCGCGCGCATATTGGAGGCGTCCGGGAGTGATCTCGGCCGGCGTATAGAGCCGGTCGCGCGCCGGCGGCGACGCAACCAAGGCGGCGGGCGGCGGCGTCTCGCAACCGCTCAGAAAGGCGGAAAGCGCGGCGAAGACGGCAAATCTGACGGCGCGGGACATGGGGCGCTCCACTACGGTTTATGATTTAATGAATACAAACTTTCCCTATGCGAACGCAAGGAGGAAAAGGCTGAGGGGCGCTATGGATCGTTTTTGCGGCTCACGGCCTGCTTGGCGCGATAGTCCCATGGCCAGGCGAATTGGCTGGACCACAGGCCCTTGTATGCCTTCCGGGCCTGTTCCTGGTCTTGGGCGTAGGAACGAACCCGCTGGTCCTCGCTGTCGGGAAGGCAGACGGCGAGGCCCTCCTTGATCATGTCGCCCGCAAGATCGCTATGTTCGGACGATGAGCATCGGGCGATGCGCCGGCCGTCCTTTTCGCGCAGGGCGTTGCAGGAAACCCATTTATTGAGGGTCGCGGTCGTGAGCCAGGCGATCGCGGCGACGCCGCACTGCCAGGGCTGGCGTCCAAGATTGGCGATCTGATCGCGCTGACACGCGTCGACGCCGAAAAGGCGGAACACCAGCCCCGTTTCGATGTCGCGAAACGTCACGCCGTCGATGACATCGACGCGCATGGGAGTCGATTGCGTCAATGCTTTGGGCGTGTAAACGCCCTCGCTCGCTGCGTTTTCGGCGAACGCCGCGAAGCCCCGGAAACACAAGGCTGCCGCCAACAGGATTTTGCGAAGATGGCTCACGCGGCTTCGTCGTCGAGAGCACGGTCGGCTCGCGCGGGATGCGCGTCGAGGCGGGCGATTTCGAGGTCCATCGTGTAAATCTTCTCGCCGCTCCTCTCATAGCTGTTGGCGCGGATGTGGCCGTCGATCGTAATTTGATCGCCGATATTCACCTTGTCGACCAGGAATCCCCCGATTTTCGCATTGAAGGTGAAGGCGGTCAGGAATTCCGTCCGCTTTTTCCGCTCGCCCGATTGTCTGTCGGTCCAGAATTCGTCGACGGCGACGGTGACGACGGTTTTTGGCGCTTTGCCCGCGAATTGACGGGGTTTTTGCGCGACATTGCCTGAGACGACGAAAAAATTGCGGGAGGTCATGAAGGGCTCCGGCCACGCTGATATAGCGTATATCATATATCAGCGTAATTCCTGGCCCCGTCAAGAGTCCTCCGAGGGCCAGCGCGAGCAGGGAACCTGCATGGCGCCTTTTGGATCGATAGCGGAAGCAATCGGGATCCGCGATCCCCATTCCCGCCGGCGACAACGGACTTCTGAGGCCAACTCCCTCAGTCGGGAAACGATCGACGCCTACACGTCGGCGAGGGGGAGGCGGTAGCGCCTGACGTGGAGGCAGTCATTCTCCAACGTGATTTCCAAAACTTGGTTCACGAGATCGCTATCCGCGTCCAATTCGTCCATGGCCTGATCGAACAGCTCGATTTGCATATCGAGGTCCATTCCGGGCGGCCCATTGAGACAAATCAACCCGGCGTGGATCGCGACGTCGGCATATTGCCCCCTGATCCCCGGCGCACGCACAGGGCCGCGGAAGTCGATGGAATTTTTGGTGACGAAGGTCCAGTCGCCTTCGAGAATGAGGGGTTTCAGCTCCCAGTCTTTCAAGCCGCGGCGCCCCAGCCAGACGACGTGAGAGGACTGCCCATAGCCTCTTTCGTGAGCGCGCTTGGTGAGTTCCGGGCTCAGGCACTCATCAATCAGAAACTTCATTCGGCCTTCCCGCGACGAAGAATCCGGCGATCGTCGACGATAACCGCTCCCTTCGGGAACTCATCGGTGGATCGAGGCCGGCCTCGCGCTGGATTGGCTTGCGCATAGATCGTCGCGAGCTCGACCTTGTCGGTGTCCAGAGAAGGGTAAGCGGCAAGAATGCGGTCGGTCGGCGCGCCCGCCGACACAGAGGCCGCCACGTCGTACACTGGGATGCGCGTGCCACGAATGACGCACTCGCCTCCTAGCACCTCTGGATCCGTTACGACCAAATCCCGCGCCGCAGCCAAGCGATCCATACGCTCTTTGGTGCGCCTGACGAAGGGCGCCAGATCAATGGTCAGGAACTCATCCCGAACCGTCCAATCCTTTTCCAGCAGTGAAGATAAGGCGAGGGAGCGGAATTTGTGCAGGCGCGATCCGACTTCCCGGATGGCGAACAGTCGCTCCTCCGAGGTCAGATGCCTAGCGCTATCGAAGTAGAAGGAGATCAGCGTGCAGGCCGTAGCCATCACACGCCGGCCGTCATCAACCGAGAAGAAGCCCTCCGGCAGAATGTGTTCGTCGATCGCGCGATTGACGTCGCGAAGGGCGACGCGCGCCACGACGGCCGCCTCGGTTGGCTTCAGCATATCAACGACCGTGGTCATGGCTGCCTCATAAAGTCTTCCGACGCATCGGAATATATACGTCCCGGGTCGAAAGCGCAACGGCGCGCTCGCCCCCGCCGGCCAGCGAGGGGTTCCACCATTGCAGTCCGCAAATCTTGACGATGGGCCGCGCGCGCCTCGGTCAAGGCGCGTGTCCTAACCCAAGCGTCCGGCGGCATGGGCGAGCATGGTGTAAACCTTGCCGGCGTCGCCGGTCAGCAGGTCGAGAGCTTGTTCGCCGTCGCGCTCGTTGCGGTTCGTCTCGGCGAGCAGGTCCTCGAAATTGCGGAGGTAGTGGTCGATGGTCGCGCGGAACTCCGGTTCGGCGCGGTAGCGTCGGCGAATTTCCTCGAAGGTTTGACGACCGTGCCCCGTATAGAGCTGACCCGAGAACATGCCGGTGCGCTCACCGCGCTGGAAACGCCGCCACGCTTCGACGACCGCGCCGTTGTCGACCATCCGCGCAATGTCAACCGAAAGATTCTCCAGCGCGCCGGACGTCGGACGTCGCGCCTCGCGCTCGACCGGAGCGGCGGTCGTCGACGCGGCGCCCTCGTCCTGCGACGCGCGCGCCAGCAGTTCGCTCAACCAGCCGGGCCCGTTGTTCGCGCCGCGCGTTGCGGGCGCCGGCGGACGTTGGCGGCTGCTGGGCTTTCGGTTCTGCCAAAGCCGATCAGCAACCGCCGGCGGCTGCTCGGTTGGACTCCGGTAACGCATCTCCTTAGCGGAGACACCAAGGTGCCTGTGAAACAGCGCTACATAATCCAAATCGTCCCGGAGGTCGGCGGGCACGCTGCCCATACGCTGCGCAACATCGAGAACTGCACCACCCGTCGAAATAACCGGCAGCGGCGCTGCGTTTGGCTGCAATTGTTGAAGAAGTTCAAACTCCTGGACGATACCGCCCATCCCTCCGATGAATACGGCCGCCGTGAAGTTGAAGTCCGAAAACATCCGTTCTCGCATCAGCTGCAGGCTATGTTCCCTATCGCGCCCGACATCGTCGGTGTAGGTAATGTTCTGGAAGCGCTGATTGTCTTCGGGATATTCATCTTTGAAGTGCTTACTTTGGTAAAGCTTGACCCAGGCTCCATATTCGATACCGAGCCCTTCGGCGATGACCCAGATCATCGGCGTGATTGCGGGTTGCCCGCCCCATACGAGCAGACGCCGACCAAGCGTCACATGAACGAGCGCCGAGACCGCAGCCGTGATCGCGACCGTATCTGCCGTCTTGGCGTATTGCGGGCCCCGTTTGGGATCGGGCATGCCGGCAGACAGGAAGATAGCGTCGGTCATGCTTGGCCCTCCCACGCCGCAAGCGTCCACGCCGCCTCCGCGACCCGAATGGCGCGAACCACACTGATGTTCTGATCCAGCCATTTGAGGTGTGCAACCCACTGATCGCGGATGCCAATGTGATCATAAACGAGGATCGGCCGTTCGCGCTGATCTGCTTTCAGCGCTTTCTCGGCAACGTCGTTGAATAGGTCTGCGGTCGGAATTCCGAGGATCGGATAAGCCCAAAGCTTGCTACGGTCTGGCAACCGCAGCGAAATTGCGCGGTGTGCGCCGACACCCTCGACCGAACCGCCGATCTTCTCGACTTCCGCTCGGAGCTTGCCCGTGATTGACATGTATCGGGCGGCGATACTGCGGCTCCGTAGGCTCTCAATCGCAAGGACGATCTGGTCGGCAACGCGGTCTATGATCGGCCCGTCGCCACCACTGAGTTCCGCTCGATCCAGGTAGATTGTTTCGGCGAAATCGGTGTGCTTGGTCGGCGAATGATCGGGCCAGACTACCCGGAGCACATGGATCTCTTTCGCCCGGGCACGGCCAAGCTCTTGACGCGTCCACTTGCTCTCGAAATAGGTCGGCGTGTCGAGCATGACCATAACATCGGAGTCGCAGAGCCGGTGCCAGAGCACGTCTTGGAATGGCTCGCCTGGGCGAATGTCGTGCGTATCGAGGAAGACGTCGAAACCACGCCCGCTCAGTAGGTCGTGGAGCTGGACGGCCGCATTGCGAGACTCCACCCGTCGGTAGCTCACAAACACCCGGCGTTGGCGCCGGAGAAGGCCGATACATTCCAGGAGCGCCACGGCCAGCTCCAGCATCTCAGGATCATCGGCTCGGCGGCGAAGGCCATTAGCTCCTTGGAGAAAGGCGGGTATCATGCCACCAAAATCACCAGCAGCCGGTACGGTTGGGATCACCGGCAGGCTGGAAGCGTAGGCGCGACGCGTCAACTCCTGATCAGCCTGCACCGCGCCGCCGAAGTAGGCCGCCGCGGATGCGGCGTGCCGTTCGCGCTCGTCAAAGGAGTTCCCGACCCGGATCATGACGTCGCGACCGATCTCCAAATCGAAATCGGCAATGAGCTTCGTCATAGCCGCTACGAGCGCATCGCGGTCGGAATCCGTCACATCACCCAGCAGGCCGATCTCATAGGTGCTCACGTAGTTTCCCCAACTGTGGGCGCTAGTTGCTGGCCCGTATGCGGATGGCCTCTTCGATCCACGTCTCGATATTGTTGGCGATGGACGCATAAACGGCCTTGCTATCAGCTCCGCTCGGGACCTTGAGTGGTGCTACCTCGGCAAGGGTCCGCGTGGTACCGGTAAAGGTGACTCTCGAAAGCGGGTTCATCCCTGCGGTGGACGGCCGACTGTTGGTATCGAGTAATTTGTCAATGCGGATACCCAGAACACCTCGTTTATCGTTCCAGCCTTTAGAGATCTCGTGGATGATCCATGGCCGGTTTGCCGTCTCTGCGCCGACCAATACGACTACACAGGTCTTGCCATGCATCTGATCACCGATCCACTTCTCGATCGACGCATCACCCTTGCGCTTGACCTCTTCCCAATCGTTGGCAGAGCAGAGCGCCTGACCTTCGATGGCTTTCATGTTGCGCACTTGCTGGGTACGCCAGAAGTCGTTAGCAAAATGAAAGCTGAAAAAGACACGCCTCGCCATCAGATGCTCCCGTACGTGACCTAGTCTTTGACGCAGCCGCTTTCATTTGTCTGCCTCCACCACCAATCTCTGGAGTCGAGACTACGCTGTTTTTCAGACAAGCCGAGCCGCCGCCCGAGGCTAAATTTCCTGATGCACCGCAGGAGCGGAGTTCGGTTCCCAATCCTAAAGCAAGAGTCTAGTCGGCGGAACAGGGTCGTAAAGCTCCGCAATTTGGCGCAAGAACTGGGTCTGCCCGCCGTAGCTTGGGTGCCGGACGCAGACCACCGGTACGATATTCGCGACGCGGTTGACTGCTGCAGCCGCATCGTTGCCAATTGCGATGATGCGTGCTGGCCTCAGCAATAAAATCAGCGCTTGGAGGATGTCCTCGCCAGCACGCCGTTCGCGCGCGTTATGTTGGCGATTGGTAAACGGATCATCCGCTTCGTGAGGATGGAGTGGAAAGACGTTCCACAGGAATATTCTGGAATCAATCTGATCGAGCATGCTCCAGATGACTGCAGCCGTCCGCTCGGCAACCGCGGCACCAATCGTAGGTCGCCGGGTTACAAGATCCCAACGCCTAGCATGTCGATCGATATGGACATCGTCAGTCAGCGCAAGGCCCGTCCGGCGTCCACCGCGATACCCAAGATCTCGACCAACCCAGATCGCGTCGATCGGCTCTCGCGCCGCACTTTCGACCATCGCTGACAAGACCGTCGCGCGACGGTTAGGCGCGTCAGGGTGATCGTGGATTTCGCAACAATCGACGTAAGGATTGAAGCAATTATCGAATTGCAAGGCAGCGACGGCATTCACGAAAGGGTGTAGATTCATGCTTTTCACTCAAGCGGCGCATAACGGATCGTGCGAAGTGCTCGATCACCGATGACCCAACCGCCTTCGGCGGCACGGATTTGGCGGAAGACTTCATAGCCTTCGAGGATAGCCCGTTCCCAGAGCTTGAGTCGACATTGTGACACCTCATAGCCTGCCACGAACTCGCCGATGGTCTTGAGCATGCCAAGTGAGACGCGGTCCTGCCCCTCGAAGAAGTTCAACTCTTTGGCTCGGGTGAATATCCAGGCGGTCAAGCCCTCCTCGACCACGATCGCGCGACCGCCATCCTGAACTTCGTCGTAGTCGGGCTTGCTCTTGCGCTTATGCTTGATTAGGGCGCGCATGACGGGCGACCAATGAAGGATCGCGCTATATGCGAAATGAAATACGTCGTGGAAACGATAGCCATCCGGATCAGCGATATTGTCGGTCAAAGGATCGCCAATGAATACCCCGTTCCACTGGAGATAGCTCCTGCCGCTGCCCCGTTGGTTGATGCGGATTCTAAACGTCCGGGGTAGCTGCTCTTCAACTCCAAATTCTGCGTCGAAATCGACCAGATCCTCTGGGCCGGGCGCGATGAATGCACCCCTGGCCTTCCGCAAATTGCCTCGTGCGACTTCGGCGAAAGCCAATTTAGCGGCGTGTAGCGCATCGAGATAATCGCTCGCAAATGCCACGACTTTTGCATGATCTGGCGTGGCTTCCAGCAATGCCGCCGCCGAGCGCCCAAGTCTGAAAAGTGTTATATCGACCGTATCCGTCGAAGTTGGCATTGCCACATGGGCGAATGCCCCTTCAACCATATCGCTTGCAGCACCAACCGTCTTAAAGCGCTCGCCGCTCGCTGCCTCAGCGAAAAGTTGATCGAGCGGAATGCTCAGCCGCCTGCAAAGCCCGGCGAGATACCAGAGCGTGTCGCCGAACTCTTCCTCAGCGGCCCGCTTAAATCCGGGATAGGCGGATTTCTCACGAATGTGCTTCTTGGCGGTCGACATGATACCGCCGACCTCACCATAAAGGCCTTGTAGGATTGGATTAACGTCTGACGGGTCAAGCACATCTGTGTCGGCGATCTCGGCAGCATAATCCGCCAAACGAAATGATCCCGTCATGGGAGCGATTGGGTTAGCCACGGAGCGAAATCCATTCTTGTGGCGGCCCCTGGTACCCGCTCACCTCAAAGCTACGCATCCAGTGTTCCAGGGCTTTAACCAACCGGGAATCGTCAAAACAGGATCGACCAATCCCACTCTTGCATAGAGGTCTGCCGTCCCGATCCTGGAGATCATCGGGGAAAGCCGGGCCTGTGCCACCGAAATAAATGAAATCATTACTAGCCAGCACGCGGTTTACGCCGGTATCCCGCGCCACATGCTGCTGGTGGAGCTGGCCATCCGCATGCGAATGGAATGAATCACGCTGGCGCCAATCGCCGTCAGGCGTGTTACGAAAATAAATGTTGTCACCGCAGCTCTGCTTCCGGCTGCCCAAGCGAAAAGGCTTCTTCGCGTCAAAGCGCGCGTCCTTGGAATAGCCATCGAACGTCATTGTTTCGGTCACCCGCATGGCGTAAACGAGATGCCCGCCTCGCCTGATGCTACGGTCGTTACTGGCGCTACCAACAACCCAATCGCCGACATCGGCCCTGCGCCGAATATCCGGCTTACACGTCGCTAGTGTGCAATAGCCGTAGAAAGGGTTCGGTGCGAACCCGCTATCGTAGCGCACCACGTATGAGTAGATGCGAGCCATTAACAGGGGTGGCGCTTGAGGGGCACTGGCGCACAAGGACCGCCATCTGGCTTTTCCCAGCTGTCCTTGCCGTTGATCGCGTCGATGATCGCATTACCGTTCCATCCGACCATCGCGTCGGCACACTCCTGCAGTGCGGTAGGAAGATCGCACTCCTTCTCGCCATGCTCCCATACGCCGATAATCCGTTTGCCTTGCTTGGCTGCATACTCAATTTCCCAGTTGACCCACTCACTGTCCTTCGTCTGCGGCGACACATAACAGATGAACGTGCCAGCCCAATTGATGGCAGGGGCCAAAATCTGGGTTTTGATGTAGTTCGGGTCCGAGGCGTTGTTGAACTTGCCGACGTGGATCGATGAATCGCGGACATCCATGCCCTTTGGGGCGAGCAAATTTTTTAGCTTTTGTAAGCCGTGGTCGTCCTTGTGGACGTGACTAATGAATACGTTCTTGGATTCTGCCATCGCCCCCGTCCCACCCTTTTATGAAGCATGATGATTAAATCACGCCCTGCGGCGCCGGCGGCGCCAATCGCCTTCAGCCCCGCAAAACGACTGTGCATATGCTCTCCCCGTTCTCGGCGCCAATCAGGGCAATCCGCTTGTGGATGTCGGAAGGCACCATTGCCTGAATAGCGAGTCAAACCAACCGGCGCAAATTCCGCTCCAGAGATTGCGTTTTTGCGGGCTGTTTGCCCAACAAACGCTGTCGCTCGCGCTTCATTATTGGACTGGAATCTCTTGATTATCTGCGAATCAGGTTCGCAGTTCATCATTGGGTCTAGGCGTTTTATTGCGTAATCGCTAAATCGGACAGAAACTCCGAGCCCGGCTCCGTCGCCGTAATCAACAAGCGATCTCGGGCTCTGGTGCATGAGACATAGAGCAATTGCCGTTCGGTCTCGTAAACGTCTTCAAGCTCCACCTCGTCGGCGACCGCATCGATTCGGCTTTTCGAGGGGATGATCTCGTCGTCGCAGGCCATGACGACGACTGCCTTGAACTCCAGCCCCTTTGCGAGATGCATCGTGCCAATCGCCAGCGCGCGTTCGGGGCCCTCGTCACCCCTCTCGGTCAGCTCTCGCGCCTCGAAACCGGCGATCTTCGCCACCAACCACGCGCGCGGCAGTTCGGCGCGTGAGCGCACGAAAACGCCGATGTCGGAAGGCGACAATCCCGCGCCGCAAAGGTCGGTGAGGAATGCGGCGATCCCCTCCGCTTCCGCCTGTTCGGTCGGGTAATGCCTGACCATTGGCTCTGGACCGTCGAATACGGAGACCGTCGCCTTGCGATCCTCTTCGAGGCCGTCGACATCGCGCACGTTAGAAGGAAGCAGACGATCTGCTGCGCGCCTGATCTGATGTGATGTGCGGTAATTGACCTTGAGCACGGTCGAGCGTCCGCGCAAATCGACCCCTAAGGATTTCCATGAGAACGGCTGCTGGAAGATGCGTTGGCCAAGGTCTCCGGCGAAGAACAGGCTGTCGCCGCCCTCGGGCGCGATAGCGGCGAGCAGCCGCAATTCGGGCACGCCCAAATCTTGCGCCTCGTCGACGACGATATGGGTGAACGGCTTGTCCGCGCGCCCGGCGTAATGCGCGCTGACTTGCGCAAATATCTGCGCCGGCGTGATGAGGCCGCGTTCCCCGAGACTTTGCCTCGCGCCAGCGAAGACCGGCCAGATCCGGTCGCGCTGCTTCGAGCCCATTCGGTTCCTTCGCCCAAGGCGGGGGATTTGCGAGTAGGATTCCGCATCTGCGACCTGCCACGCCTCGATCACATGCGTCCATTCGGAATGGATGAACCGCATGTTCGTCTTGGGGTCTCCGACCGCCTCGGCGGCTTTGGCGAGCGCGCTGCGCACCAGTTCCTGCGAGGCGATCTGGGGCTTGCGGCCGAACGCCAGTTGAAACAGTTCGCTCGCAAGCTCGGGAAGCGACGTGACGTGAAGGCGCGGCACGACGGCCGCGCTCTCGCCGGTCAGAAAGCGGGCTTTGCGACCCAGCGCCCGCGCGAGCGGCTCGGAAAACGTCGTGAGCAGCACGCGCGCGTCGGGCGCGCTTTGCGCAAGCCGGACTGCCCTGTGCAGCGCCACGACGGTCTTGCCCGTTCCCGCCGATCCCGCGACGCGCGCGGGGCCGGCGAAGTCGCGGTCAACGATCTGACGTTGCGAGGGATGGAGAAAAACCGCCCATTTTTCCCAGGGCGCATCGAGCGCCTGCCGCAGCTCGTCGAGATTTTCCACGGTCCTGAAACGGCGCAGAGCGTCGGGATGGCTGTAAGGGTCTTCGGCCTGGGCCGGCTCCGGCTTTGGCAACACGCCGACCGCGGCATATTGCAGCAACGCCTCGGCGGCTTCCGCCGGCAGATGAGGAGCGATTTCGAAGAATTTTTCTTCGTTCGCCTCGAGAACATCCGCGATCCAGTCTTCCGGCACGCCGGTCGATAGAAGATCGTCGCGCGACAGCCGGGCGAACAGCGGAGGTGCTGTGGCGGGTTTCGTTGGAACCGGCGGGACTGGGCCGTCGAAATGGAACCGCGGCGCCATCTCCTCGACGCGCTCGCGCACCTCTACGATCTGCACCGCCCCGGTCTTCGGATGCGCCTCGATTCGCCGGCGCTCGGCCCAGGCATAGGCTTCGTCGTGATGATCGACATAGGCGAGCAACAGGCTCGCCTCGGTCTTGTGAACGATGATCCTGATGTCGCGATTCACGCGAATGGACCAGAAATTCCGGTCCTTCGATTTGTCGATGCGATGGAATTGCAGGCCAGGCGCCGACGGGTCCATTTGCAGGTCGAAGGCGGAGGTTTTCGCCGCCTTCTGATCCTGCGCGGGAAGACGCGCGAGCGCGTCGGTGAATGTGTCGGCGATGCGGAATTCCATCAGGACTGCGCTTTGATGAAGGCGTCGAAGGCAGCCTGAGCTTCTTTCCGTATTTCCTCGGTCATCGCGAGCTGCTCCGATGGGCTGGAGCCAAATCGATTGATGTCGAATTTGGTTCCAGGGAACACGACATACAGAACGCCGCCATCGACCCCGTCGTTGGGATTCAGCTTCTTGTCGGCCGGATCGCTGATCCAGGGATGCGGAGGACTCCTGACCAATTCATGTGTGCGAAGCGAGGCCTCGCCAATCTTCATCGCGGGGCCCTCATCGACAAAAATGGCGCCCGTCATTTTTCCGGCGAGGATCACCACGCCAAGATTGCCTCGTTCGACGCGAAAGTCCTCGATGAAGTTGTCCTTGCTGTCCTCCCAGGGACCGTTCGGGAATTTCTTGCGCGCCGGATCCAAATTGATATCGTCGACCGTCGGCAACACGAAATAGGGCACGATCTCCGAGTTGACGCCGACGCCATCCTTGAAGTGATAACTGGTTTTGGGATCTGAGCTGCCGTCCTGCTCGCGAACCGCCTTGGAGGCTCCGTCGGTATCGATCCCCATTTTCGATTCCCAGAAAAGCACCGACTTTCCTTGGCCATCGGGGATTTCGTACATTCCTCGACACACGGACGGATCTTTCTTCCCCTTGGGGGAGCCGTCCCACCGATCAAAGCGATCGGAATATTTCTTGCCGGCGCGAACCGCCTTGTCGAAACGCACTTTCGCCAGAAGTCCTCTGGAACCGGACGGCGGCGTATAGCCGTCCGGCGTCGTCATGGTGGGCGCCGCCGCCCTGGCGCCGCTCGCCAGACAAAGATTTGCAACGGCTGCGACGATCAAATCCCTTCTCGTGTGCATGGCATGCCCCCCGCTCTCGGATTGAAGTCGACTCACACCCTAAACACCTTCATCACTTCGTCGCCAAAGTGATTGATGACCTTCACCGCGATCCTGCCCGTCTCGGGCCTCGGGAACGGGCGAGATTTAGCGCGGTACAGCGTCTCCCATGCCTCGCGATCTATCTCCGCCTGCAGCGCGGTCTTCAAGCTCTTGTAAGGATCGTTCGCGCCAAGAAAATAGGCGTGGCGGACGAAGAAGCTTTCTTCGTTGTAGTCGGTGTCGATGAACCAGGCGGCGATCGAGTTTGTGTCGCCGGAGCGGATTTCGCCGGTGTTTGGGTCGAACACGTCGATGCCCTTCACCGTCACGGCGAGCGCGCCGCCGGCTTGCTGCTCTATGTCTATGTCCGGCTCGCCGAATACCACGAAGAGATTGCCCTTGCCGGTGTTCTTGAGATCGTCGGACATATGCAAGTCCGGGTTCATCTTGGCCTTCAAGATCGGCAGCGGCCCGAGCTTCGACAGCTCCGACGCATGGGCGTCGAAATTGAAGGCGCAGGCGATCAGCGCGTCGAAGCGCGCGTCGGTCGCTTCGCGCGCACCGGCGACGAGATCGATGCGCCCCAGCGTGCCGAATTCGGGTCCGATAAAAATCGCCGCGCGCCGCTCCTGCTCGCCCTCCATGAAGCGCCCCTCGGCGCCGATATATTCACCGGGCCATCCGGCGAGCGAGGTGAAGTGGATCGTGTCGCGCTTCTCACTCTGGTGGACGCCGGCGCTGCGCAAATGCTCCAGCACCATGGTCGCGAAATCGGTGGGCGGGTTGTTCTGCTTTTGCCGGCGGCGCGTGCCTTCGTCGGCGTCGATGAGGTCGATCAACTCTTCTTCGTCGGCGGGGACGACGCGATGCGGCGACAGGCTTTCGACAGTGAAGGGGCCGGCGACGCGCACGCGGGATTTGTCGTCATAGGGACGGTCGTAGAGCAGTTCGACATCCGCGGCCTTGGCGATGGAGGCGTCGATCTCTCTTTGCCGAGCGATGCGGGCTTCCCACCATTTGGCGTGCGCCTCTTCGGCGGCAGCGACCCATGGCGTGCGTGGCGGTTCCGGCAAAGTCTCGAGCGTAAAGCTCTTACCAATGTTGTGTTTGATGATGGCGAGGGCGCTCAAGCGCTCGCCTTCCGGGCGGGCGGGATCGCTCGCGATCTGATGAGCCTTGCTCGATCCCTCGTCCCAGTGGTCGCCGCTCTCGCGCGGGATTTGCCATTCTTCCCAATTTTTGCCGAGCGCTTTGTTGAGCGCCTCGCGCAACGGTTCGAGCTTCTCCTGCCAATGCTCCCAGATCGTATCGATCGCGGGATTGTTGGCGATGCTTTTGAGCGTGATATGCGGCGCGCGCTCATAGACGAAGCCCTGTCTGATGTCGCCGAGCGTTGGCGCGTCGGGCTGAACCCTGCCGGAGATGTCCTGCTCCTTGCGGCGGCCTGCCCGTGTGTCGGCGAGGAGATAATAGGCGTAGCGCGCGCTCATCAAGCGCGTGCGAGCAAGCGCGAGAGCGACGCGCGAGGTGTCGATGGTGATCCAGCGCCGACCCCATTGCTCCGCGACGTAGGCGGTCGTGCCGGAGCCGCAGGTCGGATCGAGGACGAGGTCGCCGGGGTCGGTGGTCATCAGGATGCAACGTTGTACAATCTGAGTGTTGGTTTGGACCACATAGACTTTATCAACCGCGCCAGCGAGGTCGGTCCAGATATTGCTAAAAACAGCGACTGGGAAATCGTCGAAGAATTTCTGAAACCTAATACGTGTGGATTGAGGTAGAAGGCGATCGGCTCGTTTGAGCCGAGCCATGCCAATCTGATTGGTTTTCCAACGTGTCTGCGCGGTAGGTGTGTATTTCTTGCCGTGGATTTCGACCTCAAACCAGCTTGCGGCGCCTTCCCCTTTTTGACGTCCCATCCCAGCGGATTCGAGTGGATCTGGAGCAAAGTGCCGACCCGAAGAAACTTCCTCATTAGCTTTTGCCGCCGAGACGCGCCGTCCGTCCGCAAATTGAACTTGATTGAATCGCCCCGAGTCCTCGTCTGTCGACACTCGCGATTGATACAACTCTCGATGTTTTAGGCCGTTAATATCCTTGGCGTACCAGAGAACATAGTCCGCGACCGAGCCGATGTAACGCGAAAACGTCGAACCTGCCTTTTGGACGGTGATTTCAGCAACAACGTTGTCTGCCCCAAACACCTCATCCATCACCGCCCGCACGCGATGCACATTCTCATCGCCGATCTGCACAAAAATAGATCCGCTCTCCGTCAGCAAATCTCGCGCGACGGTCAGCCGGTCGCGCAGATAGGTTAGATAAGAATGTATCCCGTCCTTCCAGGTGTCGCGAAAGGCCTTCACCTGTTCCGGCTCGCGTGAAATATCGCTCTGTTTGCCGTCCTTCACGTCGCGCGATTGCGTGGAGACCTGCCAGTTGGAATTGAATCTGATGCCATAGGGCGGGTCGAAATAAATGCACTGCACCTTGCCGCGCAACGCCTCGCGCTCGGCAAGACTCGCCATGACCGACAGCGAGTCGCCAAGAATCATCCGGTTCGACCAATGCTGGTCGTGCTGATAAAATTCCGTGCGCTTCTCGGGATCGTCGAGCCCGTTGAAATCGGCAAAGAGGTCCGGCGCTTCGGTCGTCTCCTGCGCCTTCGCTTTGGTGCGCCGCACGAGATCGTCGATGATCGCCTTGGGGTGAACCTTCTCCTGAATATAAAGCGGCGGCGTTTGCACGACGAGATCGGACCAGTCCTGCCGATCCTTGCCGCGCCAGACGAGCTGCGCGTTGCCGATCTCGACTTCGCCCTTCTCCAGCAGTTGTCGCGCTTGCTCTTTGGTCACGCGAATGCGCGCGCCGTTCCAGACAATCTGCGGATCGAGATCCTCGTTGCGCTCGCGCGTCTCGCCCTGCCCCAAAGGCGTCGCGCGGGGATAGACGCCTGGCGCCTGTGGATGCAGTTCCTCGAGATGTTCGGCGACGGACTGATATTCCGCAGTTGGAATATTTTTGCGCGCCGCGCCCTCATGGGTGAGGGTCGAAACGCTCTTGCCATTGGAGGCTTTGGAGGGGCCGCGCGCCATCAGATGGTTCTTTCTGGAATTTTCGCCGGTGACTGACGGGTCAAGGATTCGACCAGCGAGTCGAAGGCGGTTTGAATCTCGAACACATCGGTGAACTCCGCGAAGGCCCAGCGGCCCATGGTCCCGAGATTGTTGACGCCGGGTACCCAGCGCTCCTTCATCGTCTGGGCCTTCAATTGCGCGTCGCCGCCGCGATAGCCCTTGGTTTCGAGGATCAGATTCAGCGGCTCTTCCCCGCCATCGTCGATCCGGACGATGAAGTCGGGAATATAGCGGCGGGGAACGCCGCCGTCGCGATAGGGGACTTCGAATTGAAGTCCCTGGTTCTTCACGTAAGCGATAACGCGCGGATTGCGCTCGATGCAGCGGGCGAGTTCCGCTTCCCAGTCGCTGTCGAGGACGACCGCGTTGACATGCGACTTGCGCGGGTCGCTATCGCGCACGGGTTTTGACGTGTTGAAGCCGACGGACCGTGTATAGCCCATGGGATTGTATGCGTCGGGGATGGCCTTGACGCGATTCTCGCCATGCTCGGTTCGCTGGCAGGCGAGATAGATGCGCTCGGCGGCTTGATCGGCCAATTCCAGAAAAGTGACGGCGGCGGCCGGCACGCCCTGCGTGACGAGATAGCCTTCGTCGAGCCAGCGCCGCACGATCCGCTTCACTTCACCGAAAAGCGAGGGTGAGAAATCGTCGCTCGGCTCGCGGAAATGCGTGTCGAGAAGACGCTTTGCAAGATGATAGGAGATGGTGCTGGGACGGATGTCGTCGAGCACGGCGGGGGTGATCTCGACGCTCTCGCCGACAATGCCGTGCATCAGCACAGTGCAGGGACCGACATTGGCAGCGTTGAGTGTGAGCCGGGAGTCTTCCGTGAAATGCGCGGACAGGCGCTCTTCCGGGAGTTCCTTGCGATAGCCCTCGACGCGGGGAAAGGCTATTTCGAGATGCGCGCGCTCCTTGACCGCATGGATGCGCGTGACGGGTTTGGGCGTGACGATGGTCGCCACAACCGGCTTGGCCGTGAAGCTGAAGGGAATGCCAAGGATGTCGGCATATTCGACATTGAACAGTTTTTGGTCGTTTTCCTCATAGGATTGCCGTCGGAGCGCCCGGCCGACCACCTGCTCGCACAGCAATTGCGTGCCGAAGGCGCGCACGCCCAGCACATGCGTGACGGTGTTGGTGTCCCAACCTTCTGTGAGCATGGAGACGGAGACCACGCAGCGGATGGCTTCGCCAAGCCGCCCGGCTTTGCCGACGGTGTTCATGACTTCGCGTAGGAGATCGGAATCCGAAATGGTCTCGGCAATGGCGCCGGAGCCGGAGCGCTGCTTCATCTCATACTTGAACTGCTCAATCTCCGGCCCGGCCATCTCGCGAAACTGGGGATCGAGCGCGTCCCCGGATTCGATCTGTTCGCTGTCGATCAGCAGCGTGTTCGGACGGGGCAGACGATTGCCATGCTCGTCGAAATTGCGGAACAATTCGAGATGGCCCCTGTGCGCGGTGTAGGGCTCGCCATCTTCGTTCGGACGCTGCCAGCCGGAAATCCACTCGTAGACGAGTTTCGAGATGGAGGTGTTGGCGCAGACGACGATGAAAACCGGCGGCACGGCAATGCCGGCGCGCCGCCATTCCTCGTTCACCAGCCTGTAATGGCTATAGAGAGAATTGAGCGCGGTCAGCAAAGGCGTGGGCAGTTTGAGCGGATCGAGATCGCCGGAGTTGCGCGCGCCCTTGCGCGGCAGATCCCTGCCGATATGTTTCCAGAGATCGCGAAACATCGGCATGTCGCCCGACGGCAGGCTGTCGTCGACCGGGACGCGCGGCAATTTTACGATGCCGCATTCGATGGCGTCCATCAGCGAGAAATCGCTGACGATCCAAGGAAACAGCGTGCCCTCGGCATAGCCCGAGCCACTGAGGAAGAAGGGCGTCGCCGACAGGTCGTAGACCGCGCGCACGCCATTGTGACGCTTCAAGGCCTCGATGCCGGAAATCCACAGACGCGCCGCCTCGTTGTTTTTCTTCGCCTCGTCCTTTTCCTCGCCTTTGAGTTCCGCTTCCTCCTGGCTCAGCGGCTTTTCGCGGTAGCAGTGATGCGCCTCGTCGTTGATGACGACGATGTTGTTGACGTTTTCGAGGCCTTTGCAGGCGCGGGCGATCATCAGCCCTTCGGACTCGATCGTCACCGGCGCCTCGCCGCGACCTTGCAGGAGGGAACGACCGACTTTGGTAAGGTCGGTCGTCTCCCGGCGCTTGAACGCGTGGTAATTGGTGATGACGATCTTGGCTTTGGCGATGTCGCCGAGCATGTCGGCTGGAACGAGTTCGCGCGTGCGATAATAGCTGTCGGCGTCCTCCGGCAGCAGCACCCGCAGGCGGTCGCGGATGGTGATGCCGGGGGTCACGATCAAGAACGCCTTGGAGAACAATCCGCTCGACGGCGATCGGACGGCGTTGACCGTCTGCCAGGCGATCAGCATCGCCATGACCGTGGTCTTGCCAGCCCCCGTGGCCATCTTCATGCCGAGGCGAAAGAGTTCGGGGTTGGCCTGCTGGTTGGACGCTTTGAGATGCTCGCGAATATGCGCGGTGCGTTTCAGTTTCGGCGCGACTTCCGTCAGCCAGACCATCGTCTCGACAGCCTCCACCTGACAGAAAAAGGGCTTTACGCCCGCAAAATTATGCGATCGCCAATAGGTCAAAAGCCTTGCCGTCGCCGGCGTCACGCCCCAGTCGGCGGGATTAGGCAAAGCGCGCCAGCTTTCCACATGCGAGCGGATTTCGTTGATGATCGGGGTGGGGTTGTATTCTTGGGTCTTTGTGGAGATGCCGGCTTCGTCCTGCAAGGGAAGGCTGGCCTGCTTCCCTTGCGCGCGCCGACGTGGGCTGGGAACCGGTGTGATCAGTTCGGAGCGCCGGCGCCCCTCGACGGGCGGAACGTCCAGAGGCTGGCCGTCCACATCGAGGGCATGGTGCAGCCGAGGCGCGGAATATGGGGAATTGAGAATCGGTCGTTCAAAAAACGAACTCACAGCTCACGCTCCCGATTCGCCCGATGATTGCGAGGATTGTTTTAATCTCAAAGGGAAAGCAAGCCGGTTTTACGGGCCTCGGCGGCTGCGGTCCATCGATATGCCGCGAAGCCGGTCCAGTCTTGAAGCGTGAAAATCCGACGCCTGGATTGGATTTTTCGGGGCTGTCCGCTCAATGAACGCGAGCGACTGCCTAATTCTGTGAGGGTTCCCCTCCATGCCCGGTAACCCGAGTTATCGGACACGGCTTTCGCCCGACGCCCCCGGCGGTTTTATGGTTAATAAACCGTTAAAGCGCCGTCACGGCGACGCCGGTGCAGCGGGATTCGGCGCGCCGTCCCGGATCTCGCCGGCGCCGGCGAACGGCGGCAAGCGCCCGTAAGTCGCGGCCGCGGCGAGGGCTTCGGCCGCGACGTCCCCTGCCCGCGCCAAAATTTCCGCCGGCGGCGCCACGGTCCTGGGATCGGCCGTCGCCAAATCGACGATCTCGGTCAGCGCATCCGCCAAAATGGCCAGCTGAGCTGCGGCGTCTTTCGTCATCGGCAACCTCCCGGCAAGGCTTGGACCATCCATCGAGAATGACGCAATCCGATACAATCGGCCAGACTTCTCTTGGCGACGAAGCGGCGCGCCTTTTGCACGCTCCCGAGCGTCTGCGAGCCGCCAAATCAGCCTGCCCTCTTGCGTTCGCGCGCGGCCTTTGCCGCCTTGCCGCGTAACAGCGCCATCAGCACGGGCCCGAGCGAAAACTCCCCTGCCCTCGCCTTGGCGGTCAAGACGCGCAAATAACCGCCGGCGCTTTTGATTTCCTCCCCCCGCTGCAGGATAGCGGCGATGACGATCGACGTATCGTGTTCGCCCAAGACCTCCAGAGCCTGCGCCCAGGCGTCGGGCGAAACGCCAATCGCCTTTCGAACCACGGCCGCGGTGGTCGCAAGATCGCGCCACGACGAGATTCCGCCCGAAGCGAAGTCGAGGATATCCGGACAGGCCTCCAGCACCATCCCCAGCGGATAGGTCCGCGGCGTTGCGGGCTTTTGTTCGGGCCTCTGGCCTCCCGTTTCCAAGATCTCGGAATCTGGCGCCGATGGAGCCCGGGGGTTTTGGTCGTCGAGGTCGGACGGTTCGGCCCTGTCTTCTCGAAGGCTAGGTTCAAGCTCAAATATATTTGTAGTTTGATTCTGTATGTGGCGCTCACTTTGGGACTCATTGCCGCTCATATTTTGAGGTTTTACGTGATTCTCCAGCAGGTTACGGATTTCGGCCGCGAGAGCGGTCAATTCGCTCGCCAAAGCCTCCAAATCTGAGCGCAAAAGATTGCGCGCGTAGCGTCCGGAGAGGGTCGCGTAGCGCAGGTGGAAGCCTTCCCAGTGGCCTGGGACCCCCTCCTCTATGCCGGTCGCGATCATCTTGGCGATGTCGCGCCGCGTCAGCGTGATTTTTTCGCGCAGCAGCGCCATCGCGCGGTTCTCGGCCCGCACCTCTTCGGCAAGGTTTTCGATTTCGGCGGCGCGCGCGACGAGCGGCATGAGGTCGAAGCCGAAGGCGTCCTCGATCGCGCCCCCCTGCCCTCTTCTGGCAAAGCGCTTGCCGTTCGGAGAGTCGCGACGGATGATCAACCCAGCGTCGACGAGGCAGGCCAAATGGCGTCGCAGGGTCGCCGGCGCCATGCCATGGGCGCGGATCGAGAGTTCCTTGTTCGAGGGGAACACGACGATGCCGGGGCCGGACGAATCAGCTTCGCCCGCCTTTTCGCCTGCCGGCAAAGTCAGCGCCGTCTCCTGATGGAAGCTCAAGAGCGCGTGCAGCACCGACAGCGCTCGGTCGGTGACGCCGAGCGGATCCTTGGCCTCGGTCAGCGCGCGATACAGTCGCCATTTGTGCACGACGGTTTCGGAAGCGCCCGGTCTCGCGGCGAAATTCTCAGTCGCCGCTTGGCTCGCCACCATGGCGAGCGAGAGCGGCCGCCGCCCAAAGGGCGTCGTTGGTTGTGTCTGCATGATCCTTTGCCTCGTTCAGGCAAAAGAAATCTGCTCACCGAAACGGCGCCGACTCTTGACAGCGATTCGCGGAAGTGATTCTCTATAGCTGCAACACTTATGGAGAGGCTTCCGGGCGGGAACGTTTCGGGGGCCTTTTCTTTTGCGGTTTCACCTCGTGAATG
>Ga0265328_10000400_pt1 | contig 20303 bp, 18 predicted proteins | sample 41624metaG_FD_202086 | JGI IMG/M metagenome (GOLD analysis project Ga0265328, IMG submission 202086) | Rhizosphere microbial communities from Carex aquatilis grown in University of Washington, Seatle, WA, United States - 4-16-24 metaG | ecosystem: Host-associated > Plants > Roots > Rhizosphere...
GCGCGAGCGGCGCGCCGGCGTAGAAATGCCAGATCTCGGCGGCGTCGACGCGATGCCAGGCGGAGACCTCTCCCGCGCCGAGCAGGTAATAGATCGCCGTGGAGGCGGCGCGGCCATCCTCGACCGCGCGCGGGTCGCGAAAGGTCTCGCGATAGAAGCCGCCTTCAGGGTGCGGCGCGAGCCCCAGCAGCCGTGCGATGTCCGCCGCCGAGGGCGGGGCGTTGGCCTCTGTCGTCATCGGAACGCATTCTTCCTTTCGCGCATTTCGGCGAAGACGCGGACAGGGTCGGCGTTCTCCATGCCGAGCGCCTCCCGCAACTGCGGATCCTCCGCGCGCAGGAAGGGATTGGTCGCGAGCTCGAGAGCGATCGTCGTCGGCAGAGTGGCTTTGCCCTCGGCGCGCAATGCGTCGACCTCGCGGGCGCGGTCGGCGAGCAGCGGATTGCGCGGATCGACGGTAAGCGCGAAGCGCGCATTGGCCTGCGTATATTCGTGGCCGCAATAGACGCGCGTTTCGGGCGGCAGCTCGGCGATTTTCTCCAGCGAGGCGTACATGACGTCCATCGGCGTCTCGAAGACGCGGCCGCAGCCCAGAGAAAACAACACGTCGCCGACGAAAAGGATCTCAGCCTCCTCGAAGTGATAGAGAATGTGCCCGGTGGTATGCCCCGGCGCCTCTATGACTCGCGCCGCCGCGGAGCCGACCTCGACGAAATCGCCCTCGCCGACCTCGAGATCGAGGCCCGGAATGCGTCCCCGATCCTTGCGCGGACCTACGACGCGCGCCTGTGGATAGAGTTCCTTCAGCCCCGCCACGCCCTGGATGTGGTCGGCGTGATGGTGGGTGACGAGAATATCGGTGAGGGACCAGCCGCGCCGCGACAATTCGGCCGCGATGGCGCCGGCGTCTGGCGCGTCGATCGAGGCGACGGCGCCCGTGGCTTCGTCCCGCAGCAGCAGGCCGAAATTATCGGCGAGGCAATTGAATTGAACGACCTCTACGCTCATTCGGCTGCTCCTGTCGACGCGCATGGCTCGCGCGTCTTTGTCGCGGCCGCGGCCGTTTCGCGCGCTTGCGTCGCGCCGAAGATATTGCCAAATAGCAGATATGTCTCTCGACGTCGTCGACCTGCGGAATTTTTACGGATCGCCGCTGGGCCAGGTGGCGCGGCGGCTGGTGGGACGCATGGCGCGCACCCGCTGGGACGACCACTCCGGCCTGCGCGTGCTCGGGATCGGCTACGCCACGCCCTATCTCGTCGATTTCCAGGAGCGGGCGCAGCGCGTGCTCGCCTTCATGCCGGCCGCCCAGGGCGTCGTCCACTGGCCGAACGGCGGCCGCTCGGCCTCGGCGCTGGTCGAGACCACGATGATGCCGCTGCCGGACGCCAGCGTCGACCGCATATTGGTCGTCCATGCGCTCGAGGTCGGCGAATCGCCGCGGGACATATTGGAGGAAATTTGGCGCGTTCTCGCGCCGGGCGGACGGGTGATCGTCGTCGTCCCGAGCCGCTCGGGCCTGTGGGCGCGTGTCGACACGACGCCTTTCGGCCACGGCCACCCTTATTCGCGCGGCCAGCTCCAGAGCCTCCTGCAGGAGACGCTGCTGCTGCCCGTCTTCTGGGGCGAGGCGCTCTATGTGCCGCCCTTCGCCCGGGCTTCGCTGCTGCGCTCGGCGCCGGCCTTCGAGCGGATCGCCGGCCGTTTCTCGCTGCCGGGCGGCGGCGTCCATATCGTCGAGGCGACGAAGCAGCTCTATAGGCCGGCGGGCCTGCGCCGCGCCGTGCGCCGCGCGCTGCCGCCGCTCGACGAAGTGCTCGCCCCGGTCGGGGCGGGCGCCGGCCGCGACGGCGCCCCGGCGCTCTGAGTTACGCTCAGCGTCCGCTGCGCCGTCCGAATTCGACGGGCAGTCCGAGGCTTCTCGCCAGAAACAGCCCGCCGTGCACCAGGCCGGCGTTGTCTATGCCATGGTCGAGGCCGGCGGAAAGATGCCATTGCGTCGGCACATCGGCCTTGGCGAGCGCATTGGCCGAGAGCAACAACGCCTCCGCCGGGATCATCGAATCCTCCTCGCCATGGACGAGCAGAACCGCCGGCGGCTTGGTCCCGAATTGCGGCGGAATATCCGCCGGCTCGGCTCCCGCCACCAATACTCCCGAATAGCCGAGAATGGCCGCCGGGGGCCGGCGTAGCCGCAGACCGACATGCAGAGCCAGCATCGTCCCCTGGCTGAAGCCGACCAGCGCCAGCTTGCTCTCGTCGAGCTCGTTTTTGGCCAGCTCCTCGGCGAGGAAGCCATCGAGCAGGGGGCGCGTCGCCACCACGCCGCGCCAACGCTCCTCCGGATCGCGCATGGTCAGCGGAAACCACTGCCGCCCGGCGGGCGAGAGCGCGCAGCGATCCGGCGCATGGGGGGAGACGAAGGCGGCGTCCGGCAGGAAGGAGCGCCATTGCCGGCCGATCTCTATGAGATCGTTGCCGTCGGCGCCATAGCCGTGGAGGAAGACGACGAGCTGCTTCGCCTTGCCGGATTTGGGTTGAATTCGGGGGCCGTCGATCTGGGACGCCATGTCTTGATCTCGCAATTCTCGAGGACGCGGCCAGATGGGCCGCTATCCGCCGTTCAATACGGCCGCGACGCCGGCGATCAGCATCGCCACGCCGAGCCATTCCCGCGCTCCGGTCCTCTGCGCGAACATGCGGCGCGTGACCATTTGCGCGAACAAGACTTCGATCAACGCCAGCGTGCGCACGCGCGGCGCGGTCTCGAGCGCGAAGGCCAGGAACCAGAACAGCGTCGCGATGGCGCCGAGCAGTCCCGCCGACAGGGATTCTCGCCAATGGGCGAGGATGGCGGCGAGGCCCCCACGGTCGAAGACGCTCAGATAGAGCAAGATCAGCGCCGTTTGCAAGACGAGGCCGAGAACGAGCTCGGTCGCGGCCGCGACGAAAAAAGAGGCGCCGCCGAGCGCCAGCACGCCCTCGCGATAGAAGACGGTGGAGCCGCCGAACAGCGCGGCGGAGAGAAGGCCGTAGAGGATCGGCCGCCACGGGGCTTCGCCGCGCAGCGCCGCCCTCGGGTCGGGCAGCGACAGAGCGAGCACGCCGAATGTCGCCGAGAGGACGCCGAGCGCGAGAGGAGGCGTCGCCGCCTCGCCGAGAAACAAGAGTCCGAAGACGACGATCTGCACCGCCTCCGTCTTGAGCAGCGCCGTCACGATGACGAAGGAGCGCTCCTTCATGGAGACGAGCATCAGCGCCGTGGCCGCGATCTGCAGAGCGGCCGCCGCCGCGATGACGAGCAGCGTGTGCGCTTCCGGAACCGGCGGCGGCGCGCCCGCGATCGCGCAGGCGGCGGCGAGAAAGAAAAAGGAAAAGGGGCAGCCGAAGAGAAAGCGCACGAAGGTCGCGCATGCCGCGCCGAGGGAATCGGTGAGGTCACGCTGCAGAGCGTTGCGCAGCGTCTGTCCGCCGGCGGCGGTCAGCGTGAATGCGACCCAGGCCCAGGCGGGGGCGGATGTCATGCGTGGCGGAGCTCTCGTTGCGTCGCATTCTCCTAGCGCGATCCGCTACGAAATATCCACGCCGAATGCGAACGACAAATGCGAAGAGCCCGGCCGTAGAGGCCGGGCTCTCGCGACTCGAGAGCGTAATGATCGAATCAATATCTCGCGATGACCGCCACCGGCGGCGCCGACACGAAATGATAGTTGATGCCGACGCGCGCGACGTGCCCGTCGAATTTCACGCGCGTGATGCCTTGATTGATCGAGGCGAGGAGAGGCGAGGTGATGCCGAGCACCGTGATCGACGGGCCGACCGCGGCCAGCGGGCTGTTCAGATAACGAGCCGTGCCGAGATCGTAGTAGAGATATTCGGCCTTGAAGCTCAGGTTCGGAGCGAACAGCCATTCGATGCCGCCGCCGACCGTCCAGCCGATGCGCGATTGGTCGTAGCGCGAGAAGCCGCCGATCGAGCCGTAGGGGACGTTGACCGAAACGAGCGGAGGAAGCACGGAAAGGGTGTTGTTCACCGAAAAGGACTGATGCGTCGCCGCCTGAGTGCCGCCGTAGGCGAGACCGCCGGTGGCGTAGATCAGGAACGACTGTCCCCAGATGTAGCCCAAACGGCCGCGCACGGTTCCGAGCCAGTCGGTGCGCGTCGACACCGTCGTGGCGCCGGCGGCAGAGCGATCCAGCCTGATAAGGCCGGGACCGATGTTGAAAGCGTTCCACGAGGAACTGCTCACGAAGCTGTTGTCGCTGCGGATGCCGGCTCCTTGCAGATCGGCTTCGAGGCCGATCAGGAAGCTGTTGCCGAATTGATAATTGTAGCCGACCTGGCCGCCGCCGATGAATCCGTTGCGCTGGGCGTTGGCGGTCCCGCTCGCCGCGAGGCCGGCGCCGCCGGCGCGCGGATCGATGACGATAGGAGCGAGGAAGCCGTTGGGGCCGAGCGAGTCGAAGACATTTGTCGTCGCGACCTCGACCTGGTTCGTCGCGCCGAACGAATAGCCGGCGTTCAGACCGAGATAGAATCCGGTCCACAGGGGCGGCGGCGGCAGCGGCGGCGGCAGCGGAGCCTTCACAGCGGGGAGATCCGCGGCGAGCGCCGCTCCAGCGGATAGAGCCAGTGCAATCGCGGTGGCTGAGAATAACTTCTTCATAGAGGAATCCTTTTCAACAAAGTTTTGTCACCGCATGGGCCGCGCGCTGTCGCTGTCCGCTCGCCGTGGGTTATGCGGCTATTGAAATGCTAAGTCTCACTCCGAGATTCGGTCAACGACGGCGAGCCGCAATCGCGTGAAACGACGTCGATTTTCTGTGACTGTGACGCGCACGCGACCTTAGCGGAAAAAGCTACGTATTCATTTGTGTGGACGAGTATGCGAGACACGAGCGCGAGCGTGGAAATATATTGAGAATCTAAAGCAATTCATGCGCGCGCCGATCAGAGGAGAGTCGTCATGAGCAGCGAACGCTATCACAAGATCCGCATCGGCAAGCATCGTCTCCATGCGGAGACATTGATGCTCGGCTACGGTTACGATCCGGCTCTCTCCGAAGGCTCGGTGAAGCCTCCGGTGTTTCTCACTTCCACATTCGCGTTTCGTACGGCCGAGGATGGACGCGACTATTTCGATTATATGGCCGGCCGCAGCGCGCCCGAGCGCGGCGAGGAGCCGGGCCTCGTCTATTCGCGCTTCAATCATCCCAATCTCGAGATCCTCGAGGATCGTCTCGCCGTGCATGAGAATGCGGAAGCGGGGCTCGTCTTTTCCTCGGGCATGTCGGCGATCGTCACGACGATCCTCGCCTATGCGAAGCCGGGCGACGTCATTTTGCACAGCCGTCCGCTCTATGGCGGAACGGAAGTGTTGATCGGCCGCACGCTCGCGCCGTTCGAAGTGAGAAGCGTAGGCTTCGCCGACGGCTTGGACGAAAATGTCGTGCGCGGCGCCGCCGAGCGGGCGATAGCCGCGGGCAATGTCGCGATCGTCTTCGTCGAGACGCCGTCCAATCCGATGAACAGTCTCGTCGACATCGCCATGGTGGCGCGCATCGTGCAGGAGATCGGCGCGCGTCAGGGACGTCGTCCGATTCTCTGCTGCGACAACACATTGCTCGGCCCTGTTTTCCAATCGCCACTCGAGCATGGCGCCGATCTCTCGCTCTATTCGCTCACCAAATATGTCGGCGGCCACAGCGATCTCATCGGCGGCGCCGTCATCGGCGCCCATGCGGCGCTCGCGCCGATCCGGACTATGCGCAACGCCATCGGCACGCAGCTCGATCCGCATTCCTGCTGGATGCTGGCGCGCTCGCTCGAGACATTGTCGCTGCGCATGCGCCGCGCGGCGAGCAATGCGGCGATCGTCGCCGAATATCTCGCCGCCCATCCCAAGGTCGCGCGCGTGCATTATCCGCCGCTGCTGCCGCCGGAGCATCCGGCGCGCGCGCTCATGCAGCGCCAGTCGAGCGCGGCCGGCTCCACTTTCTCCTTCGATGTCGAGGGCGGCGAGAAGGAGGCCTTCGCCTTTTTGAACCGGCTGCAGATCTTCAAGCTCGCCGTCAGCCTCGGCGGCACCGAGTCGCTCGTTTGTCATCCTGCGACCACGGTGCATTCGGGGCTCACCGAAGCGGCGCGGCGCGAGATCGGCATCACCTCCGCGCTCGTGCGCATGTCGATCGGCATAGAGCATCCGGACGATCTCGTCGCCGATATCGCTCAGGCTTTCTCCTGAACGATCGGGCTTCGCCGTTTCGCCGTCGTCGCGCGCCATGCGTCCGCCGCTTGCCGACGCATGACGCGCGCCGCGAAATCGGCGCAGCGGCGACGCAGGCATTCGTCCGGACATTCAGTCGAATAGAATTCGCTCGCGGCGATCATGCAGAATTCCGCGAGCGCGCTCTCATCGGCGCGCACGCTCGCCGGCGCGCCGCGCGCCGCCCGCTCGAGCAGAGCGTCGATCTTTCGCTTCTCTCCTTCGATGTCGCACATTCGGCCGTCTCCTTCGGTTCCATCGACGCCGATGATCACGGCGTTTCGGGCGATATCGTGGAGAGCCGGCTGGAAAGCTTGCAGAGAGGGACTTTGGAAATCTTGCAGTGTCTCGGTCACGGCGGGGCTTGATCGCGAGGCGGCGCCGCGCGACGATGGCCCCAATCCGAGCCGCCGCGCGCGGCCCATGAAGAGGAGTTCGACATGTTCATCGCGATGAATCGCTTCAAGGTCGTCAAGGGAGAGGAAAAGGCGTTCGAGCAGATCTGGGCGTCGCGCCGCACGCGCCTCGAGGAGATGGAGGGCTTTGTCTCCTTCCATCTTCTGCGCGGGCCGGAGCGCGAGGATCACACGCTCTATGCGTCGCATACGGTGTGGGAGACCAAGGCGAGCTTCCTCGCCTGGACGACGTCGCAGCAATTCCGCGATTCGCACAAGGACGCCGGCAAGAACAAGCCGCTCTATGTCGGCCATCCGGAGTTCGAGGGATTCGACGCCGTGCTCGAGCAGACCAATTCGAGCCACGACGCGGTCACGGAGACGGCGCTATGAGCGAGCGGCGGCCTCTGGTCTCGCTGAGCGTGCTGAAATCCGCGATGGCGGGCGAGGGTTTCGAGCTCGCGCCCGTCGCGCGTCGGGAATCGGGCGCGCGACGGCGCATATGGGAGATTATCGGCGCGTCGCATTGCTCGATCATCGGCACCTGCCTGACGATCGCGGAATTGCGCAAGATCGCCCGGCGGACCGGCTTTCTCGGCGATGAGGCGCGCTATGGCGATTATCAGGTCCATGGGCTCTTCGTCGAGAAGATGCATGACGAGAACACCGTCTCCCGCGCCGTGCAGAAACATCTCGACACGAAATACGAGGGTGCGATCCGCAAGGCGAAGGGACTCGACGGCGAAGCGGAGTTTCTCGATTATTGGGAGACCGCCGTCGACAATGGTTTCGTTCCGGGCGCCTATTGGGCGCTGATCGGCCATCCGCGTCTGCCGTCCGGCGTCGAGACGCGCACTTTCGGCGACATTCATATGATGTCGCACATCAGCGGCGCGGCGCATCGCGGCGATGCGCGCGAGGTCGTCGAGGCGCGACGCGAGAAGGCCGAGATCGCGCGGCGTCTCGCGAATGTCATCGGCGAGCGCAATGACGAACTCGCGCGGCTGCGCGCCGAGATCGGCCGGCTCGGCGTGCAGCTTCGCGAGGCGCGCGAGCTCACTGCCGAATGCGAGGGCCTGCGGCGGGAGATCCGCGCCTTGCGCGCGGAGGAGAGAAGCGACGAGACGCTGCGCGAGCTCGCGGCGCTTCGCCACGCTCACGCCGATCTGCGCGAGGACCACGCGCGTCTCGAGCGTCGCCTCGAGCGGCTGAAGGCGAAGGAGGCGCGCTCCGTCGCGGCGGAGCCGGCGCGGCGCATCCCTCCGCCGCCGCTCGCGTCCGAGATCGCGCTCGAGGCGGAGCCGCGCGAGAGCGAGACGGATCTCTGCGGGCGTTGCCTGCTCTATGTCGGCGGGCGGCCGCGCACCGTGTGCCGGCTGCAACGGCTCGTCGAGCGCCGAAATGGTTCGCTGATCCATCACGACGGGGGCATGGAGGATAATCGCGCCATGCTCAGCGAGCTGGTGCGGCGCGCCGATGCGGTGTTTTTCCCTGTCGATTGCGTCAGCCATCGTGCGGTCGGCGCGGTGAAGAGCCTGTGCGAGAGCCATGGCATTCCCTATTGTCCGTTGCGCAGCGCGAGCGCATCGGCTTTCGAGAGGGCGATCGAGACGCTCGGCGCGCGAGAGGAGAGCGCGTGACGCGATTATGGTCTCCGGCTGTCGGCGAAGGGCGGATCGAGGTCATGCGGCTCGATTTCGACCTCGCTGCGCCCTGGCCCGATGCCGATTGGAATGTGCTGACTGCGGAAGAGCGCGAGCGCGCGCTGCGTTTCCTGAGACATGAGGATCGGCTGCGCATGATTTCGACGCGGGCCGCTCTACGCCGCCTGCTCGGCGAGAGGATCGGAGCCGATCCGTCGACTCTGCGCTTTGCCGCCGGACCTTATGGCAGGCTGGAGCTCGCCGGCGGCGGCGTCTCGTTCAATGTCTCGCATTCCGGCGATTGCGCTCTGATCGCGATCTCGCGGCATTGGGCGGTCGGCGTCGATATAGAGCGGGTGCGGGAGACGAACGATCTTACGGGTCTCGCATCTATCGCGCTGACCGCAGAGGAGCGCGAAGGGATAGACGTCGCCGGATTTTTCGAGCGCTGGGTCGTCAAGGAGGCGGCGCTGAAGGCGCTCGGGCTCGGGATTGCGGAGAAGCTGCAGGCGTTCTCCGTATGGCCGAGGCAGGGCGATCTCTATGAATTGCGCCACGGCGAGACGGATTGGGGCGACCTTCGCGCCGCGCGTCTCGAGGCGCCAGAGGGCTATGCGGCGGCGCTCGCCTGGAAGACGCCTTAGCGCGGCGCGCGCAGCGCCTGGTCCAGCTCCGAGGCCTCGACGATCGGCAGCGAGCAGGTCGCGCCGCGACAGACATAGGCGGTCGCCTTTCCGTCGATCTGCGTTTTGCCCGCGGCGGGATGGTTGGGCGGCAATGTCGCGCCGGGCGCGACGACGGCGAGCGTGCGGCCGGGCAGGCTCGCGCCGAGAACCACGCGCAGCAGCGCGGTCGTGTCGGGCGCGGAGCGCTCGCCGACGATGACGATCTGCAATCCGTCGCGCAGCGATTCGGTGCCGTTCAGCAGCGTCGAATAGCCGAGCAGGCCGCGCCGCACGACGCCGGCGAAAGCCGCGAGAATCGATTCGGCGCGCTCGCGATAGCGGTTTTCGCCTGTGAGATGATAGAGCTGCGCGAGAACTTGCGTCATCGTTCCGTTGCCGGAGGGCAGAGGGGCGTCCTCGGCGATTTTGGCGCGGCGGATCAGCGCTTCGGCGTCATCCGCAGTGAAGAAATAGCCGCCGACGCTCAGGTCGCGATAATGTGTTTCGACAATCTCGATCCAGTCGCGGCAGCGTTCCAGGAAGCGCGCCTCGCCCGTCGCTTCGTGGAGGATCAGCGCGGCGCGGGCGAGATCGGCGTAATCGTCGAGCACAGCCATATGCTTGGCCCGCCCCGCGCCATAGGAGTGCAGGAGGCGTCCGTCCGCGGTCGTCATATGCGCGGCGATGAAGTCGAAGGCCGCGGCCGCGGCCTCGAGCCAGTCGCGCCGCTCGAAGACTTGTGCGGCGGTCGCTATTGCGGCGATCATCAGCCCGTTCCAATCGGCGAGCGCCTTGTCGTCGCGGCCCGGACGCACGCGCGCCGCGCGCGCCGCCAATAGTCTTGCGCGATCCTCCGCCAGCGCCGCCTCTTCTTGCGTGGAAAGGAGCTCCATGTCGCGCAAGCGATTGGGAATGGATTTGCCCTCCCAATTGCCGCCGTCCTCTATGTCGTAGACGGCGCGAAAGGCCGCCGCGCGCGGGCCGAGGACGGCGTCGACCTCCGCCGCGCTCCACACATAGAATTTGCCTTCCTCATGCTCGCTGTCGGCGTCGAGGCTGCTCGCGAAAACGCCCTCGGGGAGGCGCATCTCGCGTAGCGCCCATTCGATCGTCTCTTCGACGCGCGCGGCGTAGAGCGGCTTGCGCTCCTCTTGCCAGACGAGCGTCAGCAGATCGACGAGCTGCCCATTGTCATAGAGCATTTTCTCGAAATGCGGCGCGAGCCAGCGCTCGTCGGTCGAATAGCGCGCGAAGCCGCCGCCGAGATGGTCGTAGATTCCGCCCTGGCAGATATGGTCGAGCGTCGTCAGCGCCGCATCGCGGAAGGAGGCGCGGCCGGTGCGTTTGAACGCCCGCCAGAGGAATTCGAGGCTCGCCGCCTGCGGGAATTTCGGCGCGCCGCCGACGCCGCCATGCACGCGGTCGATGTAGCCGTCGAGCTTCTCGGCGATCGTTTCGACGAGTTCGGGCGATATGGGCTCGGCCGGCGCGGTCTCGGCGAGACGGTTCAGCCCGTCGCCGATCGCCGTCACATTGCGCGTGACGACGTCGGGCTTCTCGCGCCAGAGCTCGGAGACGGCCTTCAGAATATCGCCGAAGCCGGGCATTCCGTGGCGCGGCTCGGGCGGGAAATAAGTGCCGCCCCAAAAGGGTTCGCCGTCGGGCGTCAGGAACATCGTGAGCGGCCAGCCGCCGCGCCGCCCGGTGAGCTGCAGCGCTTGCTGATAGAGATGGTCTATGTCCGGCCGCTCCTCGCGATCGACCTTCACATTGACGAAATTCGCGTTCATCAGCGCGGCGATCGTCTCGCTCTCGAAGCTCTCGGCGGCCATCACATGGCACCAGTGGCAGGCGGCGTAGCCGCTGGAGAGCAGAATTGGCTTGCCGCTCTCCTTGGCGAGCGCCAGCGTCTCGCCGGACCAGGCCCGCCAATGCACGGGATTGTCCTTGTGCTGGAGGAGATAGGGGCTCGTCTCCTCGCCGAGGCGGTTGCGGTCGTCGGTCACTGTCGTCTCTCCGTCGGAGGCCGCGCCGACTGTGCATGCCGGGCGCCAGCCCGCAAAGGGCGCAAAAGCGACAAAATCCGCGGCACGCCCTTTGCGTCGCTTTGCCGCAAAAGGCCAGACGGCTCAGGAGCTGAACGATGCTGGACGTTGTGATTGTCGGAGGCGGGGCCTCCGGCTTGGCGCTGGCGCGAGGTCTCGCCGCTGCGGGGGTGAGCTTCGCGCTCTATGAGGCGCGTCCGCGGCTCGGCGGCCGCGTATTGTCGGTCGAGGACACGGCCTCGGGACAGCGCGTCGATCTCGGGCCGACCTGGTTCTGGCCGGACACGCAGCCGACGATCACCGCGCTGGTGAAAGAGCTCGGCCTCGCGGATTTCCCGCAATATGACCCGGGCACGGCGCTGCTGCTCGCCTTCGGCGACAAGAAGCCCGAGACGCGCATGACGCCCAATCTCCATTCGGGCGCGCGCCGGCTCGCGGGCGGCATGGCCTCGCTCATAGAGGCGCTGGCCGCCACGGTTCCGGCGGAGGCGATCCATCTCTCCGCAGCGCTGCGCTCCATCGCCGATCGCGGCGACCATGTGGAGCTCACCTTCGAGACGGACGGCAAATCCGAGACTGTGACCGCGAAACGGGCGGTGCTCGCGGTTCCGCCGCGTCTGCTGGCGGAACATCTCGCCTTCGAGCCGGAGCTCGACGTGATGAGCCGCAACGCCATGCGCAGCGCGCCGACCTGGATGGCGGCGCAGGCCAAGGCCGTGGTCGGCTTTTCCGGCGCGCCCGCTTGGCGGGCGGATGGGCATTCCGGCAACGCTTTCGCCACGCATGAGCAGGCGGTGCTGGGAGAAATCTTCGACGCTTGCGACGCGACGGGCGAGCGCGCGGCGATCGGCGGTTTCTTCGCGCTCTCCGCGGAACTGCGGGAAGCGTTCAGCGGCGGCATGTTCATGCTGCTCGAAAGTCAATTCGTCCAATTGTACGGCAAGCCGGTCGAGGATGGCGAGCAGCATGTGCAGGACTGGGCGCGCGAGCCCTTCACCTGCTCGACGATCGATCTGACGCCGCCCTCCGAACATCCCGATTATGGCGATCCTCTGCTGCGGCAGGCGTTCTGGGAGGGCAAGCTCTATCTCGGCGGCACGGAGACCGCGCGCGAGGGGGGCGGCTATCTCGAAGGCGCGCTCGTCGCCGCGGAGCGCATCCGGCTGCGCCTTCTCGATCTGAAGGAGACGTCGATCATGATTTCCGGCGCGAGCGAAGGGGCCTCCGGCGAGGCGCTCAACGAAGCGAGCATGGCGCGTTTCCGCGAATGGGTGAACGCCAAGCGCGCGCCGACTTTCGCCAGCTATCGGCAGCGATTGAATTTCGGCCTCTCCAACGGCCAGCGCGAGCAGATCACCCAGCGCGCCATGCTCGGCGCGATGGAGGCCGTGCTGAAGGAGGCGATCGCCGTGCTCGAGGGTCTGCCCTTCGACCATTCGGTCGTCTCGGTAGACAAGGGCCGCTCCGATCTGACGCCTCTGGCGCAAAAGGCCTTCGACGGCTTCATCCAGGAGCTGCTCGACGGCGTCATCGACTATAATCGCACCTCCTGCGCGCTCTCCAATTTCCCCGACGAGCACAAGCCGTCCAAGGACTATCTCAACGTCACGCTGCTCGACATTGCGGCGGCATGGAAGGAGTTCTCGCTCGACGCCAATCAGATCCTGCTCGATAAGCGGATAGCCGATCAGCAGGCGACGCGCAGTCTCTGATAGCCGAGAAAAGCACCCCAGCCGTCGAAGACCGCGGCGTTCACAAGACAGCCGTTGCGGGCGTAGACGTAAGGATAGGGCGCCGGGTAGCGGTAGAAATACGAGTATGGCGCGGCGGTGAGCACGCCCGGCGTGAGCACGGGCGTCGCCACTGGCGCCGTCCAATCGGGAACGAAAAATCCATCGGCCTGCGCCAAAGCGGAGGCCGAAGCGCAGACGAGCGCGGCAGCGAGGCCGGCCGCCGCGAAGCGTCGAAATGTCATCTGCAAATCTCCGTTGAAAAAAACGGGTCGAGACATAAACGCGAATCGACGATCTGAAATTTCTATCGCATCGCGGCGAAGCCTGTCGATCCTCGAGATAGCCGCAGTCGGGCTCAGCCGCGCGGCGGGCTCTGCTCGTCCCAATAGGGGCGCGCGTGATAATGCTCGTGGACGCGCTTCTCCCAATCGCGATCGCTCCAGCTGTCGTCGCTGAATTCTGGCGCATCCTGGAGCTGCTGCTCGATGATGTCGGCGACATAGCCTTCGCGCTCATTGTCATAGGCGAGCGAATTCCACGGCAGCGGATAATGGCTGTGGCCGAGGCCCAAGAATCCGCCGAAGCTCATCACGGCGTAACGCACGCGGCCCGAGATTTTGTCGATCATCAGATGATCGATTTCGCCGAGTTCGTTGCCGAGCCGATCGAAAACGGTGGTGCCTTCGACGTCCTCGCTCGAGACGAGATTGAAGTCCGGATTGGCGCTCGCCATTGTCAACTCCTTTGTCGGCGCGATTGTCCCGAAGCAACGCGGCGCCGCGCGAATGGTTCCGCCATGGCGAGGGCCTGACGGCGGGGTTCAGCCTTTAGCCGTGAGCGGATGCTCGCGCACATACGGATCGAACACGAGCGACACCTGGACGTCGCCGACCGTGCGCAGCACATGCAGCGAAATGGCCGAGCGCGCGTCTTGCCGCAGCGCTATGTCGACGCGCGCCTCGCCGAGCGAGAGATCGCGTATGATGATCTCGCCGGCGGACACGGGCACGATCGGATTGACGAGGCGGATCTGTCGCGCCTTGTGATCGAATTCGAGGCCGAGCATCGTCTGAATGAACAGGAAGGGCGCGCTCGCCGCCCAGGCCTGCGGCGAGCAGGCGGCGGGATAGAGCGTCGGGCCGCGTCCGTGACGGCGCCGAAAGCCGCAATAGAGCTCCGGAATGCGGCGCGCCTCCATATAGCTCGCAGCGCGCATCAGCGATTCGAATATCGCGGCCACACCCTCCTTGAAGCCATAGCGGCCGAAGCCATGCGCGATGAGCGCATTGTCATGCGGCCAGATAGAGCCATTGTGATAGGACATGGGATTGTAGCGGCTCTCGCCGCGCGCCACTGTGCGCACGCCCCAGCCGGAAAAAAACCGGGAATCGAGCAGTCCTTCGGCGACGCGCTGTGCGCGGTCGGGCTGCGCTATGCCTGAATAGAGCGCATGTCCCGCATTGCTCGTGCGCACTTTGCATTGCTTCTTGTCGCCGTCGAGCGCCAGCGCATAGGTGCCGATCTCCTCGCACCAGAAGGCCGCCTCGAAACGTTCGCGCAGGCTCTCTGCCGCGCGCGTGAGCTCTGCCGCGCGATCGTGGAAGCCGAGCACGCGCGCGCAATGGGCGGCGAGACGGCGCGCGGCGTAGACATAGGCCTGCGCCTCGACCAGCGCGATCGGCCCTTCGGCCAGGCGTCCGTCGGCGTGGAACACGGAATCGTGAGAATCCTTCCAGCCCTGATTGCTGAGGCCCTTTTCCGTATGGCGCGCATATTCGATGAAACCGTCGCCGTCCGGATCGCCGGGCCCGTCGATCCAGGCGAGCGCGTGCTCGATCGCCGGCCAGAGCTCGGAAACGAGCGCATAATCGCCCGTGCGGCGCGCGTAATAGCCGGCGAGAACGACGAATAGAGGCGTGGCGTCCACGGTTCCGTAATAGAGGCCGAAGGGCACTTCGCCGAGCGCCGCCATCTCGCCGCCGCGCATCTCGTGCAGGATCTTGCCGGGCTCTGCATCCGCGCGCGCGTCGAAACCCGTCGCTTGATGGGCGGCGAGGCGCTTCAGCACGCCGACGGCGATCGACGGATCGAACCACAGCATCTGCAGAGCGGTGATGATTCCGTCGCGTCCGAATGTCGTCGAATACCAGGGAATGCCGGCATAGGGGTAGGGGCCCTCCGGCGTCTTGGTGAGCAGCATGCGCACATCCGCGGTCGAGCGCCAGAGAATCTGGTTGAGCGTCGGATCGGAGGTCTCGACGCGCGCGCTCTGGCCGGTGGCGGCTTTCAGCTCGCGATGCAGGCCGGTGAGGCCGTTGAAGAAGGATTGCGTCGATTTGGGCAGGCGTCCGCGACTGGCCGCGGTAAGGAAGATCGTCTGCGCCTGACGTGGCGCGAGCCGCAGCGAATAGGTCGCGACGCTGTCGACGAGCAGCGACGGATCGGGCTCGAAGGAGAGCGCCGTCTCGCGCAACACGCCGTCGAGGCCGCGATAATAGAGCGCGACGGCGCCGGCCGCGAGAACTTGCGCCCAGGCGCGTCCGCGCCGCGCGCGCCGCACGCCGCGCACCTCGAATATATCGGCGAAATCATTGCCGAAGCCGATCGACAGATTGAGCCGAACGTCCTCGGCGCTCTGATTGGAGATTTCCAGCCGCTCGCGCAGCGAGCCGTCCTTGAGGTAAAGCGTGCGCGAGACGTAGACGGAGTCTTTGAGCAGAGCGATCTTCTCGTCGCGAAAAATGTCGGGATTGGTGAGATCGACATAAAAGCTCAGATTGTCGTCGCGTATCGCGGAGTCGAGCAGCAGCGGCTGCGCGCCTTCGATGAGCAGCTCGAGATGCGAGAGATAGCGCGTGTCATGGTCGAAGAGACCGTCTGGCCCGCCCGCCGTCGCGCCTATGTCGCCATGGCTGTCGAAGACGGCGAATGTGTCGTCGTGCTTGAGCGTTCGACGCGGCCGCGACGGCGGCCCCGTCGCCGGAATATAGAATTGCAGCTCATGGGTCTGCTGCGCGTCCGCGCCCGCCTCGGGCGGCGTGCTGGCGCTCTGCGCGGCTCGCGCCCCATCGCTGGGGCTAGGGCGTGGGATAGGAATCGTCCGGTTCGATCTGATCCTCGACATGCGCCTTGAAATAGGTCGGCGGAACGACAATGGGACATGCGCGTAGTTCCGCAGGCGCCGGCGCGCGCAACAGTCGGCGGTAGATCGCGACATATTCATTCGCCATGCGCGCGGCGGAAAAGCGCGTTTCGAAACGCCGCCGGATCTGACCGCGGTCGAGCGAGAGCACACGGCCCAGGCGCTGGATCGCCTCCTCGACGTTATCGACGAGACAGCCGGTGACGCCCTCCTCGACGATCTCCGGCGCGGAGCCGCGACGAAAGCCGAGCACAGGCGTGCCGCATGCCATGGCCTCGATCATGACGAGGCCGAAGGGCTCTGGCCATTCGATCGGAAACAGCAGCGCGCGCGCGTCGCCGAGAAAGCCGCTCTTGCGGCGATCGTCGATCTCGCCGACGAATTCGACGCCGGGAAGCGAGAGCAGCGGCTCGATCGCGCTATGAAAATAGGCTTGGTCGGGGATGTCGACCTTGGCCGCGATCTTGAGCGGCAGGCCGACGGCGCGAGCGATTTCGATCGCATGGTCGAGGCCCTTCTCCGGCGAGACGCGGCCGAGAAAGGCGAGATAGTCGCCGCTCGGACGAAGCGTCGGCGCGAGCAGTTCGAGCGGCAGGCCGTGCAGCACGGTTCCGGCGAAATTGGCGTGCGGAACCGCCACGCGCTGCGAATCTGAAATCGAGACGAGCGGCATTTCGGGAAAGGCGGCGTAGAAGCGTTCGATATCCGGAAGATCCTGGCGCCCGTGCAGCGTCGTCAGCGTGCGGGCGGCGATGTCTCGAAACAGCGGGAAATGAAGCTGATCGACGTGGAAATGCAATATGTCGAACTGCGACGCCATGCGCCGCGCGCGATCGAGCATGAGCAGATAATGCGGAATCGGGTCTGCGCCGCCCTTCTGGCGGAGCGGCAGATCGCTGCAGCAGACGTGCCGCGCGGACGTGACCGAGTCGCCGCTCGCGAACAAAGTGACCTCGTGCCCCTGCGCCACCAACTCTTCGGTGAGATAGGAGACGATGCGCTCCGTTCCGCCATAGAGGCGAGGCGGCACGCGTTCGATCAGCGGCGCGATCTGCGCGATTTTGAGGGGAGGCGCCCGCGTCCATTCGATCGCGTCGCGCCGCTGCGGTGGCATAGTGTTCATTTGATAGGTCAACGCTCGGCGAGCGTCATGGTTCCCTCGCGCACCGACGGCGCGAGCGGCGTCGGCCCCAGAAGGTCTCGATCTGCATCAAAGATTTCTCGGTCTTTTTCCAGTCGACGGCGGCCCCCTCGCGCGCATGGGCGCACCAACCCACGGCGAAGGCGCTCGCCGGCGCGAGATCGGCGGCGGCTTCGCCGAGCACGCGCAGCAGTTCCGCCGCGACGGTCAGATCGTTGAAGGCGCCGAGCTTATCTTGTAGCGCGGCCGTTCGCCGCAGATAGCGGCGCGCCTTCGCATGAGAGTCGAACAGAGATTCGAAGAACTCCGCCGCATATCGCGCTTTCTTGAAGGCGATGCGGGCTTCGTGACGCTGCTCCGGCGAGAGCGAAGCGAGGTCGCGGCTCTTCTTCAACGCTCGGCGATGCAGGCGATCGAGCGATCGCACGGCGAATTCTCTCGCCGAGCCGGGCGCGCTCGGGTCGAATGCGGCGCGCTGCTCCGCGTCGGGGAGCGCGCGCCAATCCTTGGCGGCGAGCGCGGCGCGCAGATCCACGACGAATTGCGTCGTCCGAGGCGCCGCGACGAGGGCCGCGACCGTGGCGTGAGCTTCGATACGCCGCCGTTCGACCGCGTCGAGCAGCTTATAGAAGCTCGGCTCGCCATTGGCCTGGGCGAGCGGGCCGGCGACCAGCATATCGAGGAGCACGTCCAGATTGCGCGCCGCGCCGAGCGTCGCCGCAATATCTCGCGCGCGGGCGGAAGCCGTCTCCAGCGCCTCGCTCGCGACGCCGCGGCGCAGCATTCCGACGCCGGCGCGCAATCGTCGCAGCGCCACGCGCATCTGGTGAATGGCTTCCTCGGGCGCGTGATATTGCAGCGCCGGCCAATTGGCCACGAATTGATCGAGGCAGGCGGACATCGCCGCGACGATCGCCTCGTCGAGCGACGCATCCGCGGCGAGAGCGGGTCGGCGGCCCTTCACCGGCGCAATCCCGGCGCCCGTCGCGCGGGCCAGCGCCAGCTCGGCCTCGCTCATCGGCAGAAAACGCGCCTTCGCGCGTGGCACGAGCTCGGCGGCGACGCTCCACAGCTCTTCTTCCGACCCATCGACGAGCTGCAGCTCGATCTCGTGAAAATTGGCGCGCCGGCCGCCGCATTCGACGAAGCCGTCGTCGAAGCGGACCGCGATGCGCGTATGCGCACGTTCGAGCAGGCGCTCCCGCCGCTCGGTCTCGGCGACGCTGCGCGCCTCCAGCGGGCGGTTTGCGATGGACTGGCGCAGAGGCTCGGAAAAGCCGAGCATTTTGCCGACCTCGAGCGTCGGCACGCGCAATTCGATCGAGCCCCGCGCGCCGCCGGTCGCGGGTCGGGCCCAGCTCAGCTCGACGAAAGCGGCGCCGTGCATCTCATAGCCGCGCAGCAGAATATTCTGCTTGCGGAGGTCGTCGACGGCGGTGTCGAAGACGATCGAGCGGATGCGCCGCGTCGGCCGCGAAACGGCGCCGAGGGTGAGGTTCTCGCTGCGCGCCGCGGCGTTCATGCCGGCGCGATCGGTTCCGAAACGGATGCGCGGACCTTCGCCGCTCCGCCTGCTCCGCAAAGCGCGTCGCGCCGCCTCCTGGGCGGATGCGCTCGACGCGAGAAGGCGATCCATGGCGATGAAACCGTGAGGTTTTCGGGCTCGATGCGGCAAGTTTCGGCTCTCCGGGCGAGCCGGTCAAGGGGGAGGCCTGAAGATTAGATGTCGCGGCGACGGCGATTTTCTATTCATCCTTACCGGCGCAAAAGGGCCGCTGCGGCTCGGAGGGTCTTAACTGCCCGGCGGAAAATCAGTATATGCCTCCGGCGGAGAAATGAGGTCGAATGTCGAACATCGCGGATTTGTTTCGGGACGGCGCGGCCAACGCTTGGCTGTTCGCGCCGACGGCCGTGGCGCTCGGCGCTTTGCACGGCCTGGAACCCGGCCATTCCAAGACGATGATGGCGGCCTTCATCGTCGCCGTGCGCGGCACTGTCGGCCAGGCGGTCCTGCTCGGCCTATCGGCGACGCTTTCCCATACGGCGATCGTCTGGGTCGTGGCGCTCACCGGACTCTATTTCGGCTCCCATTGGAATGCGGAGGCTAACGAGCCTTATCTGCAGATCGCCTCGGGCGCGCTGATCCTTTCCGTCGCCGCCTGGATGACCTGGCGCATCTGGCGCGACCGGCGGCCGCGAGACCATCGTCACGACCATTCGCACGATCATCGACATTCGCACGACCACGATCATGCGCACGCGCATGACCATGCCGTGGCGGAGACGGCCTCGATCGTTCTCGATGAAGAGACGATGGACGCGCATGAGCGCGCCCATGCCGAGGACATTCAGCGCCGCTTCGCCTCCGGCCATGTCACGACGGGGCAGATCATCCTGTTCGGCCTCACCGGCGGGCTGATCCCCTGTCCGGCCTCGATCACCGTGCTGCTGCTCTGTCTGCAACTCGGCCAGCTGACCCTGGGCGCCGCGCTGGTTCTGTGCTTCAGCGTCGGCCTCGCGCTGACCATGGTCGCCGTCGGCGTCGCGGCCGCGCTCGGCGTGCGCCACGCTTCCAACCGCTGGTCCGGCTTCGAGGCGATCGCCGCCAAGGCGCCGTATTTCTCCGGCGCGCTGATCTCTCTCGTCGGGCTTTATACGCTCTATTCGGGCTTTTCCGCGCTCGTCTGAGCGGGCGCCCTCAGCCGCCGAAGGGAATCTTCTGTACGCCGGCGGTGATCGGCGCGTCGAGGAAGAAATCCAATATCGCCGGAACGCTCGGATCGACCGCGTAGTGGGTGAAGTCCGTCACGCCCTCTTGCATCAGAACATTCACATCGATGAAGAAATTGCCCGTGCAGGCGCGCGCCTCGCGCGTCAATATCGCATGGGCCGCGTCGGCGACGATTTCCGGTTTGCGCGCGCGCCGCAGCACTGCCTCGCCGCCCAAGAGATTGCCGACCGCGGCGGTGGCGATCGCCGTCTCCGGCCAGAGCGAATTCACGGCGACGCCTTTGTCCGCGTATTCGCGCGCGAGTCCGACCGTGACGAGGCTCATGCCGTATTTCGCCATCGTATAGGCGAGATTGGGCGCGAACCAACGCGGGTTCATGTCGAGCGGCGGCGACAGAGTGAGAATATGCGGATTGTCGGATTTCTTCAGATAGGGCAGCGCGAGCTTCGCGCAGAGAAAGCTTCCGCGCGCATTGATCTGATGCATCAGATCGAAGCGCTTCATCTCCAGTGACTCTATCCCGCGTAGATCGATCGCGCTCGC
>Ga0265328_10000402_pt1 | contig 20246 bp, 18 predicted proteins | sample 41624metaG_FD_202086 | JGI IMG/M metagenome (GOLD analysis project Ga0265328, IMG submission 202086) | Rhizosphere microbial communities from Carex aquatilis grown in University of Washington, Seatle, WA, United States - 4-16-24 metaG | ecosystem: Host-associated > Plants > Roots > Rhizosphere...
AGGCCACGTCAGGTCTCCCGATGGATGCCGAACTTCGAGATCAGCCTGGCCTTGCCCGCCAGGAGAGCCTGCGTGAACTTGTCCCCCGCCATGGAGCGGCAGCGCCGGGCGCGGGGATGGACGCGAGGAGCGCCAGGATGACCAGCGGGCCGGAGCTGCCGTCCTCGCGGACCACCAGCACGTCCATGGGTTGCATCAGCCCCTGGCGCAGCTGTCCGGCAAGCTCACGCGACGCCATCGTGGCGGGCGCCGGCGCGTCGTCTCCGATCTTCACCCACGCGACGCCTTTGTCGTCCATCGCCACGCTCCGACCGCGACGGATCCCCGTCGAGATCGACCCCGGCGCCCCGACGTCGTGCGCTGCGGTCGTCCGCTTGGCCATGCGGGCATTTTACACGAGGCGCGCGCGGAGGGCATGTGGCGCGGGACCAAGGACGGGGTGTGCCGGCGCGCTCGACATCGATAGCGCGTGCGTCCGGCAGCCGTTGCTGATTAGCTACGAGTGACGATGCCCGCATCGGAATACGGCGCGCTCGACGCGCTCGGCTTGGCGGAGCTCGTGCGGCGGCGCGAGGTCACCGCGACGGAGCTGCTCGATGAGGCGATCGAGCGCGCCGCGCGCGTCAATGGCCGGCTCAACGCCGTAGTGACGCCGCTGCATGACGAAGCCCGTCGCGCGATCGCGGCCGGGGTGCCCGACGGGCCGTTCGCGGGCGTGCCTTTCCTCCTCAAAGATCTCGACGCCGGCCACGAGGGGACGCTCATGTCGTCGGGGAGCCGGTTCCTCGCAGGACACCGCTCGCCGCACGACGCGACGCTGGTCTCGCGTTACCGACGCGCCGGGCTCGTGATCTTCGGCAAGACCAACACGCCCGAGCTGGGGCTCACCCCGTACACCGAGCCCGAGCTCTTCGGCCCGGCGCGGAACCCCTGGGATCCCACACGCACGCCCGGTGGCTCCAGCGGCGGGGCCGCGGCCGCCGTCGCCGCCGGGGTCGTCCCCATGGCCCACGCCAACGACGGCGGCGGTTCGATCCGCATTCCCGGCTCCTGCTGCGGGCTCTTCGGCCTCAAGCCGACGCGCGGGCGCACGCCGGTCGGCCCCGACTGCTCACAGATCTGGAGCGGAATGGCGATCGGGCACGCGGTCACGCGCAGCGTGCGCGACAGCGCCGCGCTGCTCGACGCCACGGCGGGACCTGAAGCGACCGCCAGCCACTTCGCGCCGCCGCCGGCGCGGGCCTTTCTCGACGAAGTCGGCGCGCCGCCCGGGCGGCTCCGGGTCGCGCTCACCAAGCGACCGCACCTCGGGATCGCGGCACCGCACGCGGATTGCGTCGCGGCCGCCGAGGACGCGGCGCGACTGGTGAGCTCGCTGGGACACGACATCGAAGAGAAGGATCTCGACCTCGATACCGAGGCGCTCGCGCGCGACTTCTTCCTCGTCGTCTGTGTCGCGATCGCGACGCGCATCGCCCAGGAGACGCGCGCGCAGGGCCGCGGTCCACGACGTGGTGAGCTGCAGACCAGCACCCGGATCACCGCCGCGATCGGGCGGCAGCGCAGCGCCGTGCAGCTCGCGGCGGCGCACGAACGGCTCGAGGCAGCGGCGCGTGGCGTGGCTCGGTTCTTCGAGCGCTTCGACCTCTTGCTCTCGCCCACGCTGGGCCTGCCGCCGCCGGCGATCGGCGCGCTTCATCCCCACGGGATGGAGGCGTTCGCCCACGAGGTCCTGCTCGCGCTCCGACTCGGCTTCCTGCTGCGCCTGCCGGGCGTCGTCGAGAGCGCGGTCCGGCGGGTCTTCACGTTCATGCCTTTCACGCCGCTCGGCAACGTCACCGGCGCGCCGTCGATGACGGTCCCGCTGTACTGGAACGCCGCCGGGCTTCCCATCGGCGCGATGTTCACCGCCCGCCTCGGCGACGAAGCGACCCTGCTGCGCCTCGGCGCCCAGCTCGAGTCGACCCGCCCGTGGGCCGCGCGCCGCCCACCGATCCACGCCGACGCGTCGCAAACGTGAAGGACACGAGATACCTTGGTAACCGCCGGTCGATCGCGCGCAGCGAGGCGGTGAGCGCTGGCGAACACTCGACGAAACTCGTCGACGATCGGCTTGGGGCGCGCCTCCTTGCGCGGTCGATTCCCAACGACGCGATCGCGGAACCGAAGAAAGGACCGGCGGCGGCGGGGCCGGTGATCAGCGCGGGCTGGGCCGGCGACGGTCGCCTGGTCGCGCCTCCCCGATAAAAGTAGACGTTGCCGAGCCGAGGAGCGGAAACCATCACATCGGCAAAGCCGTCTCCGTCGATGTCACCCGCGCCGGCCACGGGGGCGCCGAAGCCGCCGGCGACGCCGGTGAGACCCGTCAAGACCACCGGCTGGGTGGTGACCAAGCTGTCGCTCGCGCCTCCGAAAAACACATACGCCTGGCCTGCGTCGTTGCCGACCGCGTCGGCGCCGACGATCAGATCGGCATATCCGTCGCCATCGATGTCGCCGGCGCTCGAGACGGAGCCGCCAAAGTCACCAGCGTCTCCCTGAGCGGTAGCAAGAACGAGCGGCGGTTGGGTTGCCGAGACTCCGGCGGAGCTTCCCCAATACACGTACGCACGCCCATCGAAAATATTCGCGGCGGGGTCGCCGACGATCACGTCGGCGTATCCGTCACCATTCAGGTCGCCGGCACCGGCGGCGGCTTGACCGAAGCTGACGCCGTTCCCGCCGGGCGGCGACAGCGTGACCGGCGTAGCGGTCGCCGACAGGCCCGACGCGCTCCCGTAATACACATAGGCGCGCGGGACGCCGGCGGCGCCAACGATCAGGTCCCCGAATCCGTCGCCGTTGACGTCGCCGGCGCTGGCAACGCTGTGGCCAAAATATCCGTCGGGGGCCCCCGGACCCCCGACGCCGTCGGGCCCGGTCAGCACGACGGGTGACTGGGTTGCGGAAACGCCGGCGGCGCTTCCCAGGTAGATGTATGCGCGCCCGCGGTTGTCGACGACTTCCTCGGCGCCGACGACGACGTCGGCGTACCCGTCGCCGTTGACGTCGCCGGCGCTGGACACCGAGATGCCGAACTCACCGTGGTCGCCGTCGGGGCCCGTCAAAGTCACGGGTTGCTGATTGGCCGTGATGCCGTTTGCGCCACCCAGGTAGATGTAAGCCTGGCCGGTGCCGGCCGCATAGTGAGCGCCAATGATCAAATCGCCGTAGCCGTCACCGTTGACGTCGCCGGCGCTGGCGACGGATTCTCCGAAGAACTCGTTGCCGATTCCTTGACCCGACAAGACTGTCGGGTTCGCCACCGACAGACCCGCGGCGCTACCCCGGTAGACGTAGACTTGGCCGATCCCGACGTTGGCGCTCGAAGCGCCGATCACGACGTCCGCGAAGCCGTCGCCGTTGAGGTCGACGATCGTTCCCCACGAGCTATCGACCGGCGCCGTCCGCGCCCCGACGACGAACTCCCAGGTCGCGCTCGAGGACGGACCGACGCGGTCGCCGCTGCGACCGAACGCGCGCCAGAACACCAGGCCCGAGGGCAGGTCGGCGGGCGGCTGGCCGCTGTTTCCCGGGGAGTCGATCGTCGCCAACGTCCTGGCACAGGCCCGATCGGCGCAGATTTGAACGCGAGCGCCGTCGGCGCCCGAAGGGACCGACCAGTGCAGCGTGGGTCGTCGAGAGGTGACGGTCGCGGTCGAGAGGGGCGCCAGCAGCCGCGGCGCCGAGAGGTTGGCCACGGCGCCGTCCGCGGGCGAGGCATCAGAGCCGGCATCAGCAGTCGGTGGAGCACCACCCTGGCCGCCCGTGCTCGACGTCGCGCCAGCGCCAGCCACGCCGCCGTCTCGCTCGCCAGCCTGGGACCCGCCGCTTTGTCCCATGGCGGGACTGCCGTCCTGGGACGTGGCGAGGGATCGCCGTCCACAACCGAAACCGAGCACAACCTCGAGAGCCAGCACGACGATCGGGAGCCGATGCTCCATGGATGAATCCTCCCGGGCGGAGAATAACCGAAGCCGCTCGGCGGATCGCGGTCGCGTCTTTCGCCAGGTCAGTCCCCTGCGAACCCGCCTACTACCTGGTCGCCTCCGAGCACGCCACTCACCTGCGCAAGGTCCGCGCCTTCCGCGCCTGGCTGCTGGACGAGATCGCCAGGGGTTCGCGCTGAAGGGTCGATCGTATGCCCCGGATGGGAGTCGCCGCGGTCGGCCGGGAAGCGGAAACGGAAGGTGGTGCCTTTTCCTCGCACGGACTCGAACGACATCTCGCCCCCCAGCGCCTCGCACGCGTCGGCGCAGGCGCTGACGCCGGCGCCGCGCCCAGAGATCTCGGTCGCCGCCAGCTTGGTCGACACGCCACCGCCGCGCAGGGCTTGCATCAAATCAGCTTCGGTCTGCGCGCGGAGACCGAGGCCCTCGGCCCGGTCTCGCACGCCCTCCCAGTCGATGCCACGACCGTCGTCGCCGATCTCGATCACCAGGTCACCGGTGGTCTGGCGCGCCCGCAGCGCCAGCCGACCAGCGGGAGGTTTGCCGGCCGCCACGCGTTCTTCCGGCGATTCGATGCCGTGATCGACGGCATTGCGCAACATGTGCACGAACGCCGCCCAGAACGGTACCCAGCGCCGCCGATCGAAGCGCAGGTCGTCGCATTCGATCGTGACTTCGAGCTCAGCCTTGCCCAGCCGGTCCGCCAGGGCCCGCGCGCCCTCGGCGAGCCGAGCCAACCGGTGGGCGACCGGCTCGTGATCCACCCGCCGCAGCAGGTGCATCAACTCGGCGTGGCTGCGCCCTTCCTCGATGGCGGCCTGGAGCGCCTGCAGATCCGCGCGCGCCAGCTCGATGCGCTCGGAGGAGACCGATCCGGTCAGCTTGCGCACGCGTCCCGAGAGTGCCGCCCAGACCTCGGCCAGTTCAGCGCGATCCGCAGCGTCCAGTCGGTCACCGGGTTGCAGCAGCTTCTTCTCCAGCGCATGGCAAACCGACACGATCGATCCGAAGCCGCGGATCGCGCAAATACCCTTCAGCGTGTGCAGCGCGCGCACCTGCGTCGCCAGCAAAGATTCGCCGGCGCCCTTGCCTGGGCCGCTGGCGCCGCCATCGCGATGGCCCTCGTCCTCGCTCAGCGCCGCACTCACCAAGCGCTGGCACTCGCCGAAGAACTCGAAGAACTCATCGCGTCCATTCACCAGATGCTGGAAGACGGCAAGCTGCTCGCGCTGATCCGCCTCCGACTGCGCCAGCCCGACCGCCTCCGTCACGTCCGAGATCACCACCAGGAGCTGTTCGAGCTCGGCACCGCGGTTGATCGGACGATAGCCGATCTCGTAGTGGCGGCCCTGGTGCAGCAGCTTGCGCGGCAGCTGATCGATGGCCAGGTCCTGCGGCAACCACCCCTCGCGAAGCTGCTCCCAGGCGACCGACGTCCACGCCGCCGTATCGGCGTTGATCGGTTCGAGCATCGTCCACAGGTGCATACCGCCGCGGACACCGGGAAACCACTGATCGAACGCCGCCGAGCGCTCTTGCGAGATGCGCCCCTCGAGATCGACGGTGAACAGCGCCTGCGCCACGTGGTCCAGCACGACGCGCAGCTTGCTGTTGCGCGCATCCAGCTCCCGGGTGCGCTCGGCGACGCGCTCTTCCAGGCGCTCCTTTGCAGCGGCGAGCGCGATCGTGGTGCGTCGCTGTTCTTCGTGGTTCTCAATCAGATCTTCGATCAGCGCGGGCACGAAGCGCAGCGCGTTCACGATGAGCTCGCCCGCATTCTCCGAGGTTACGAGCTCGGCCGGCACCACCGCTCGCCGCTCGATGACCTCACCGCGGGCGATGGCCAGCACAACGTCGATGGTCGCGCGCGCGATGGCCAGCGGCCCCTGCCGGATGGTCGCCACCATGCGCCGGTCGTGCACCGCCAGCAACCCGTCGGGCAATCCGTCGTAACCCGAGACCAGGCAGTCGGCCAGCCCCCGCTCCTCGAGCACATCGATCGCGCCCAGCGCGGCCTCGTCGCTGCTCGCGACGACCGCGTCCAGGTCAGGCGCGATCTCCAGGGCGGCCCGCGTGAGAGCGTCGCCCTGTAAGCGGCGCGAGACGGGCGTCACCCAGTCGATGTTGGCCTCGTAAATCAGCTGGATGCCGGGATAGCGGGTCAGCAGGTCATGGAAGCTTTCATTGCGCTCTACGCCCGATGCGGAGTGTGGGTCCCCCGCCAGGAAGGCCACCTTGCTGCCTCCGCGCAGGCGGTCGAAGATGTGAGTTGCCGCCAGCGCCTGCGCCGCCCGGTTGTCAAGCCCGACGGTGCATACCACCGCAGGATGGTTGACGAACGAGTCCAGCGTAATGACCGGGATGCGCGCGGCCCGCGCCTTGTCCAGGCTCCGCAAGAGCTCGGGGTCATCGCTCACCAACGGCCTGAGCGCGATCGCGTCGACCCCCTGCCCGATCAACCAGGTCAGCGCCGAGCCCTCTTCGGTGACGGTACGCGCCCGCAGCGTGGTCTGGCTCACCTGGCGTGCGGCGGCCTCGTTGCGAAAGCAGCTGCCGATCATCGTCCAGATGTAGGTTCCGATGCTGGGGATGCCAAGCACCAGCCCGACATGTGGCATACGAATATTCATTCCCTCCCGCATCGTCTCATGAACCGCAGCGCCTCACCACAGTTCGTCTGCGGGGCGAACCGGCGACACTTCCATGCTGGTTGCTGAAGGCCGCGAAGAGCGCCGGTCGTCGAATTGACTCGACGACCGGCGCCCGGGCGCGTGATGTACGCCCGCAATGACCGCCATCGCGGCGGGCCGGCGCCGCCGGATCGTGGTCGCCTCGGGGCCGCCCCTCAGAACAGGACGGACATATTTCCCGTGGAGTTCAGGTTGGCGTTTACGGTCTGTCCCGTCGGACCACCCGAGATGACGAAGGGGTGCTGCGCAAAGGCCTCGCAATGAGGACCCCCACTCGAGAAGTTGCCCGACATCGTCCAGACCTGGCTGTTGTCCGCGGAGATGCCGACCACCAACTCGGAGTGTCCATCAGCCTGCCCCTCGCTGTTGACCATCGATATGTAGTCACCCGGCTGCACGAATTGTGGTCGAATGGGGCTCTGCCAGCCGCCATAAACCTGGAACATCGCTCTCCACAGATCGACCCGGCTGATCTCGTGAACGGCCGCCCAGTGCAGGCACACCGGACCGACGATCGCGCAGCCGATCGGATCGATGTCACACAAGGTGAAATCGCAACGGGTCTTGTCCTTCACCGCGCCCGACCACAAGACCATGTCTCGCACAAACTCGCTGCACCACTCGGTGTCCTTGAAGATGCCCTGATTGGGACTGTAGTAAGCAACGGCGTCGCCGTCGCACTTCCCGGCGGCGACGTTCACCGCGGTCGTCGCGGGCACCTGTTGCAGGGCCAGGCCAATGGCCTTGTTGCGCGGCTGTCCGACGCCATCGGGATATCCCTGAGCGACCATGGCGATCATGTCGGAGAGGCTTGGTGACGTCAAAAGACGCATGATCCCGGAAGTGCTTCCGCCTGGATAGAAATAGGAGCAGTTGGAGTAATTCGTCCCGGGTACGACGACACAGACGAAGTTCGACAGGTTCTTGAGATTTCGCGTGCAGCCGGTCGCCGGATCGCAGGTGCCGTCGGGACCGCAGCCGTTCGGCGTGCACATCGGATTCACGCACCCGACCGGCGGATTGCAGACCTGCCCCCCGGTGCAACTGGTTTGCGTGCATGCGACGTAACACCCCGACGTCGGATTGCACGCCTGACTCGAGGCGCAATGGGGCGCAGTCGTGAAACCGTCGATGCCGGTGGTGCAGGGATGGGTGAAGTTCACGGTGAACCACTCCCATCCTCCCGCCAGCGTGCGGTCGACGGCGATCGAGCCGTCGCCGGTCAGCCATCCGCCGTTGTTGGCGCTCATGTAGTAGCCGTTGAGGGACTGAAACGTCGTCGACGTGGATGTGCTGTCCTGTCCGGGTGTGGCCAGGGGCCCGCCAGTCCCGGAGATGGTGAACACCTCCCAGCCGCCGGCGGCGCTCCGATTGATGTGAAAGACGCTCCCTGGACCACCGCCGTTCTCCGCGCTTCCGTACCAGAACTGTCCCGTGGACTGCGAGTTGTGCGCGATGTGCACCAGATCGCCCGGTTCGAGGAGGCCTCCGTTCAGATCCTCGATGATCCAGTCGGCGAGGATGCTCGGGCCCGTCGTATTGGTCGACACCGAGCTGCCGCCGTCGTTGTCTGCGGTGAGCATGGTGGCGTCAAAGGTCTGGATCGTGGCGCCGTACACCGTGGTCTGGGGCATGGCCACCGTGAAGACCGCTGGATAATTGGCGGTTCCCACGGTCGCGAAGACCTGGACGATGAAGTCCCCACCCGCGCCGATCGCGGTGCCATTGAAACTGAGCGCGGGCGGAGCGCCCTGGCACACCGAAGCGCTGACCGTCGTCGAGGTGATGAAGTTGGACGATGAGTCGTAGAGGGACGCGTTGATGGACGCGTTGGGACAACCTGTCGTGGTCGCGGCTGGTATCGCGATCCAAGAGCTAGCGTTCCAGGACACATCGATGTGACCACCGGCGTCTCCCGACTGGAGCTGGCGAACCAGAGTCTGGTAATACGGCAGCCCGCATCCGTAGGTGCCATTCGGGGCCGAGGTGCATTGGGTTGGGCCGCCGCCGTTTGCGTTCAGAGGAGACATGGTGCAGATCGGATTCAGGCACGGCGGCGGCGGCAGCGTCCGGATGGGGCCCGAAGAGACCAACACCGCACTCTGGGCCTGGCCACCGCCCGCCTCCTGATCGGAGCCGTTGCAGGCCGCGAGCGCCGTGAGCGACGCGTAAACTATTGCCCTGATTGCCACGGCCCGTTGCTGTCGCCCGGAAGCCGCTAGATGGTTCGTTTCCATGGGTTTCTCCCTCTCCCTTGCCGATGTGGTCGCGTTCGGTCGTGTGGTTCCGATGGCAGCCGCCCGATGCGACGCCTACTCACAACACACCCCAGCTCGATAACTTGGCAACCGAATCGGACGCGGGCGTTCAGCGACCAGCGAGCAGGCGCGCGGTACGGAACTCGGGGCAGCGGGCTGATCGTGCTCTCGCTGATCGTGCTCTCGACGATGGCCGGCGGTTGTTCATGGTTGTTTACTCAGCCGCTGCCGGAACGCTACTCGACGTATGACATCCCCCCTTGCTCCACGAACCCACTGCCTCCGGTGCTGGACACGCTGTTTGCCGTGACGAACACGGCCTCGGCCATCTACGTCGCCGGTCAAGACAACGTCAGCAACAAAGGCACCGCCGTGTCGCTGGGGCTCTCGGTCGCGATGTTGTGGACTTTTTCAGCGGTCTACGGGTACAGGCACATCAGCGAATGTGAAGACGCGCATGCGGGACGCTGGACCGGATCCGCTGCTGCGCGGCGCGCGCGACCGGCCCGGCCCGAGATCTACCCGCCTCCGTCCCCGCTGCCGCCCGAGATGGGGGCGGGGGCGCCGGTCGCACCCACTCAGCTGCCTGTTCCCGCGGCGCCAGCCGCGCCGCAGCAGCAGGACGACGATGACCCGTCCTTGCCGCGCCCCCGGAAACCGCCACGCCCGATCGAGTGGGGCGCCACTCAACGGCAGCTCGGCCAATGAATCCAGAGGCCGGCGCGCTCCGCGCGCGGTGGTCGTTATGCCGACCGTGGCATGGTCAGGCTTGGCCAATCAGCAACGGCCGACGGACGCACGCAATATGTCCGGCGCGGGGCTCTCGGGCTTGTGGCGGCGGCGCGGCCGTTACGCGGGCGCGTCGACCCGGGTGCCACGAGATGCGAGCTCAGCGCCCAGGCGCCCATAAGCAGAGTGGATGTAGGCAGCGTTGACGGGGGCAGGGTTAAGGGAAGCGCGTCGTGACACCCGCCGCACCAGCGTCGAGTAGAGGTAATCGTCGGCGAGGACGATGGGGACGCTGGCGCGGAGCGCGTCCGGATCCGTTGTGGCGTTGGAGAGGTCGGGGTGGATAAGCATCTCTATCTGTCTCTTGCAGTGGGTTTCGGCACGAACCGGCCGGTCGATAAGGGAGCCGCAGCCCGGCCCGGGCGCCTCGTCAGATCGAGTAGTCGGCCGTAAAAATGCGCACTCGGCTTGGAGAGACGTAGACCACGTCACCGGTCCTGAGAGCGAGCTCGGTGAAGCGCTCGGTGGTGAGCTCCGCATTGATCACCTGGTCCGAGTCGAGAACGCGCAGCTCCACCTTGATCCGAGAGCCGGTCGGATTCACGTGGAGAACTCTGGCCTGGATGCTCGCGTCGCTCTCCCGCTGATTTTGAAGCACGAGCTCATGTGGCCGCACGTACGCGACCGTGTCCTGGGCCTCGGCGTGCGTGTAAGACGGATAGTCCACCTCCAATCCGGACACGACCGCCTTGCCGCTCTCCAATCGACCGGGGAATACGTTGACGTTGCCAAGGAAGTCCATCACGAAGGCGTTGGCGGGGTGTTCGAAGACCTCCGCCGGTGTACCGATCTGCTCGATCTTGCCGTGATTCATGACCACCACGTGGTCGGCGACCTCGAAGGCCTCCTCCTGGTCGTGCGTGACGAATACGCTGGTAACGTTGATCTCCTGGTGAAGCTTGCGCAGCCACTGTCGCAGCTCCTGTCTGACCTTTGCGTCCAGGGCGCCGAACGGTTCATCGAGCAGAAGGACGCTCGGCTCCGCCGCCAGCGCCCTGGCCAGGGCGACGCGTTGGCGTTGACCGCCGGAGAGCTGCCCGGGATATCGATCTTCCAGTCCCTCGAGACGGATCAATCGCAAGAGCTCGCCGACTCGTGCGCGAATCTTGGCCTTGGGCGCCTTCCGAACGCGGAGTCCGTAGCCGATATTCTCCGCGACCGTCATGTGGCGAAAGAGCGCGTAGTGCTGAAACACGAACCCGACCTTGCGATCGCGCGCCGATTGATGGGTGATGTCCACATCCTGGTGGAGCACCGTTCCTGAGTCGGGCAGCTCGAGACCGGCGATGATTCGCAGCAAAGTCGTCTTTCCCGACCCGGACGGGCCAAGCAGCGCGACCAGGGTCCCCTCCGGCACTTCCAAGCTGACCTTGTCGAGAGCCACGAACCTGCCGAACGTCTTGGACACTTCCTTGACGACGATGCTCATGATTTAGCCGCCTCGCCGACCGCCGGGCGCTTCCGCGACAGATTGGCCAGGGACGGAACCTTGGTCTCCAGCTTGGTCTTCGCAATCAACGTGAGGATCGCCAGAAGCGTCAGCAGCGACGCGACCGCGAACGAGCCCGGCAGGTTGTACTCTTGAAAGAGCTTCTCGATTCGCAACGGCATCGTGTCGGTCTGGCCGGCAATGTGACCGGACACCACGTAGACGGCGCCAAACTCTCCCATCGCGCGGGCATTGCAAAGAATGATCCCGTAGACCAGCCCCCATTTGATGTTCGGCACGGTGACGTCCCAGAACATCTGCCAGCCGGTCGCGCCCAGGCTCACCGCCGCCAGATCCTCGTCCGCGCCAATGGCTTCCATCACGGGAATGAGCTCACGCGCCACGAAAGGAAACGTCACGAATGCCGTCGCCAGCACCAGACCAGGTGTATTGAAGATGATCTTCAAGCTCGCGTTTTTCGGCCACACCGCGAAGTGTTGCTGTAAGGCGAAGAGCACGGCAAACACCGCCACGCTACCCACGCTCACGACCAGGAAGGGATGACGCCATCGGACCAGCGTTGCCTTCGGTTGCTTGGGCCGAAGAAATACATAGACGCCGGACAGCACCAACACTCCCAACAGTGAGATGAGATAGGGCATGACCGCGTACCCGTCTCGGCGAAGGAACGGCCCGAGATAGCCCTGAAGGCCGAAGATCAAGACGAACATGAGCCCAGCGACGACCGGCGACACGGAGAACGGAAGATCGATGAGCGCCGTCAGCAATGATCGTCCGGGGAACCGAAAGCGAGCAATGGCCCACGCGGCGACGACGCCAAAGATGATGTTGGCCGCGAGCGCAATCGGCACCACGGTCAGCGTCAGGACGATGGCCTGGCGCGTGTCTGGATCGAAGAAGAGATTTTGAACGTACGTGCCGAGGCCCTCCTTCAGGGCTTCATAGAAGACGTTCACCACCGGTACGCCCACCAGCACGCCGACCGTGAGGAGCGCGGCCGCCGTCAGCGTCCACCGCACCCACGCGGGATCTTGCTGGGATCTGCGAGCGCCCGCCGCTCGCGGCGTCTTAGCGGTCATGCCGCACGGTCCAGCGTTCGAGGACGTTGATGAGCAACAACATGGAGAACGACACCACCAGCAACACCACGGCGATGGCCGTCGCCTCGCCATACGCGAACTCCTCGAGGCGAGCCACGATCAGAATGGGAGCGATCTCGGTCTTGTACGGCATGTTCCCCGAGATGAAGACCACCGAACCGTATTCACCAATACCGCGGGCCAGCGCCAGGGCGAACCCGGTGACGAGCGCCGGACGGACCGTGGGGAAAATGATGTTCCGAAACGTCTGCCAGCGCGTCCCTCCGAGCGAAGCGCCTGCGTCCTCGAATTCGGGATCGAGGTCTTCGAGGACCGGCTGGACGGTCCGCACCACGAAAGGTAAGCCGACGAAGATCAGAACGAGAACGATTCCCAAGCGCGAGTAGGCGGCTTTGATTCCGAGGGGAACGAGGAAGCGACCCAGCCATCCCTTCTCGACATAGAGGCTGGCGTAGACCAACCCACCGACGGCGGTCGGCAACGCGAGTGGCAAATCGACGAGCGAATCGACCACCTTCCTGCCGGGGAATGAATAGCGAACCAGGACCCACGCCAAGAGGAGGCCGAGGATCACATTCGCGACCGCTGCGGCGAACGCCGCTCCGAAGGTGAGCAGATAGGCGGCGCGTGCGCGTTCGGTCCACACGGCGTGCCAGAACTCATGGAACGAGAGGCTACCGGCCTTGAGAAAGCACGCCACGATCGGCAGCAGGACCAGGATGCTGAGATAGAAGACCGTGTATCCCAACGTGAGGGAGAAGCCGGGCAATACACGGCGATTGACGCTAGCCATGGCACCGATGCAACGAGCCGTGGTCCTCCGGACGGCCGACGCGCGAGCGACTCCTCGTCCGGAGACGGCCCATCATTTGGGCTTGTAGATGCTGTCGAACACGCTGCCATCCCCCACCAACTGCTTGTGGGCGTCCGGCCAGTCCTTGGCAATGGCGGTGATCGGAAACAGCTTCGTGGTCACCGGGAAGACATCCAGGTGCTTCTTCAGGATCGCCTCGTTGCTGGGTCGATAGAAGTGTTTGGCAAAGATCTCTTGAGCCTCGTCGGTGTACGTGTACTTGAGGTACGCTTCGGCGACGTCCCTGGTCTTCTTCCTGTCGACGTTCGCATCGACGACCGCCACCTGAGGCTCCGCCAGGATACTGATCGGCGGATTGACGATCTCGAGGGCGCCCTTCGCCTCGGCGACCTCGAGATGAGCTTCGTTCTCCCACGCCAGATGCACGTCGCCGATCTCCTTCTGAACGAAGGTCGTCGTCGACCCGCGGGCGCCCGAATCCAGCACCGGGACCTGCTTGTAGAGCTTGGTGACGAAGTCGACGGCATCCTGCCGCGAGCCCCCTCGCACGATGACCGAGCCCCAGGCAGCGAAGAAGCTGGTGTAGCCGTTCCCCGACGTCTTGGGATTCGGCGTCACGATCGCGATGCCGGGCTTCACGAGATCCGGCCAGTCCTTGATGTGCTTGGGATTTCCCTTGCGCACGACGAACACGATCGTCGAAAGATAGGGACGCGAGTGATTCGGCAACCGCTCGACCCAGCCCGGGTTGATCAACCCCTTCTTGCTGATGGCGTCGGTGTCGAGGAACGAGGCCAAGGTCGTGACGTCCGCATCGAGACCGTCGATGACGGCGCGCGCCTGCGTGCTGGAGCCGCCGTGGGATTGCTTGATGTTGACCTTGACCCCCTTCTCCTTCTCGTAGCGCGCCGCGAAGTTGCTGTTGATGTCGCGCCAGAGCTCGCGCGTCGGGTCGTAAGAGACGTTGAGGATCGTCGTCTCGCCAGCGGCCGCCGGCATCTCGGCGGCCAGGCCCGCCGCGAGAGTGATCGCCAGTGCGACGGCCGAGACGCCACGTACCCGCCATTGTGAAACGCTGCCTTGAACCATGGCTCGAACTCCTCCTCCGCAAAACAAGACACTAGTCCGTAATACTGATCACCGGTCAAGCGATTTCGAGACCAACGCTCTCAGCCAACCGCGGCGCCGCCGGCCCCGCCTAGAATTTGACGTGCGCGCGGGCGAACAGGAGGTTCTCGGTCTTTCGATCGGTCGGTAGCTTCGTCGTGGCGTCCGCGGCGCCCCCGTCCTTGAAGAAGGTCTGCTCGAAGTTCAAGTAGAAGCGCAGGGTGCGCGAGGGGCTGTACACGACCGCGCCCGTCCAGCCCTGCGCCTTCGAGACCGACGCGGTGGGGTTGGCGAAGCCGTTCGCGTAGCTGGCGGTCGGGGTGCTCCGATCGAAGCTGTCGCTGTCCAGCTTCAGCGCGTCGTAGCGAACCGCGATCTCCAGCGCGCCGAGGTGCCCGGTCGCCGGATCGAAGGATTGGTCGGGAATCACGCCGTCATACGAAGGTCTCCCGCCAAACGCATAGCTCGCGCTCACGTGATAGGCCTGGTGAGTCAGGTCGGCGGTCGTGTTCTGACGCTGAACGCCCTGCTTGACCCACACGTACTCGGCCAGCACGCCAACCTGACCTTGGTAATAGAAGAACTGCGGGTTCAAGTGCGTCTCTCGCAAGTGGACGAAGGTCGCGCTCAGCGTCGCGGTCGCGGGCAGGAAGCTGAAGATCGTCTGCTGGCCAGCCGAAGTGAACGTCGGCGTCAGGGGCGTCCCCGGCAAGCCCTTGCGGTTGCCGGTGCTGGCCGCGATACCCACGCCGAGCGAACCGAGATCGGCGAGCCCCGGCGCCTTGAAGGGTTGGAAGAACAGCCGGCCGATGAAGTCCTTGGCGTGGTCGGTGTCGCCATCGGGCCGGGCGCCGCCGCTGTTGTTGGCGTTGTCGGGGAAGCCATCGTAGACGCCGACCGAGTAGTTCACGATGCCGCCGGCGATGTCGCCCTGAAGGGCCGCTCCGATGTCGCGGCCCGGGGTGAGGTTCTGGTCGAGCGCGCGCTCGATGAACGGGTACGCCCCTTCCGACTGCAGGCGCTCGAGACCGAGCGGCGTCTTGAACTTGCCGACGTGCAGGCGCAACCAGGGAAAGGGATGGACGTCGATATAGGCATCGAAGACGGTCGTCGCGGCGCCCGCGAAGTCGGGACTGAAGAGGAAGTCGGCGAGGCCCACCAGCGTGCCGCCGATCTCGGGCCGGAAGCGCCGGATCAGAATGCTGTCGCTGTCGTTGAAGCTGACATTGTTGCTGACGGTGTCGTTTCCCAGAAACCAGCGGGTGTCGATCTGCAGGAGACCTCGGAGCTGCACGAAGCTCCTCCGGTCGGCGCTGCGGAGCAAGAAGCCCTTCTCGTCGGCGCCGATCGACGGGGACTCCTTCGCCGCCTTGTCCAGCTTCTCCTCCAGGAGATCCAGTCTGCGATCGGTAATGCGCGAGCGCTGATCGGATTCCTGAACGTGGGTGAGCACGTCTGTTGGCGGTGGCGTGGGTGCGGGGACCGGCACGGGAGCGGGCGGCACGGCATCCGGCGGCACCGGCTGCGCGACGCCTGCGGGCGGGGTCGCGTCAGGCGCCGGCGTTTGGGCGAAGGCGATCGTCGGGAGAGCGGCCATGGCGACCAGGAACAGGCTGCCGGTAACACCGGCCCTGCGAAGTTGACGAGCTGATTGTCGAGCGTCGAGTAACAAAGATCTTTCGTCGATCATCTGGGGTCTCCTCACGTACTGAAACGTCAGGTCAAACTGACGGGGTCGATGAAGTGTCTTCACGGGCGAATGCCCGGGCCCTAGCCACCAACGTCATTGGCGTCCGCGGTATCCGTGCTGCCAGCAGCGTCCGGCGCGTCCGTGCTGCTGACAGCGTCCGCCGCATCTGTGCCGCTGACAGCGTCCGGCGCGTCCGTGCTGCTGACCGCGTCCGCTGCATCCGTGCCGCTGACAGCGTCCGCGGTATCCGTGCTGCTGACAGCGTCCGCTGCATCCGTGCTGCTGACAGCGTCCGCGGTATCCGTGCTGACATGAACGTCGGCGCCAGCGTCGTTGCTGGCCGAAGCGTCACGTCCATCGACAGGCGCAACCGCGTCGGCGACATCCTTTGCGCCGGCGTCGGTGCTTCCTGCGTCAGCTTTAGGGCCGTCGGTGCCCTGACTCGCGGTGGCGTCGAAGGTGAACGTTGTGCCCGTGTCTTTGCACGACAGCGCGGTCCCTGCGCCAAGCAGGAGAGCGACAAAGCAGAGTCTCTTCATGTGGGTCCTTTCACGTCGGGACGCGACCCTACTGAAGAGCCCCGGCGCTCGTCAACGAAAAAGACATACGTCTGCATTACAGGACGCCGCCGGCTGTTGGCGCGCGGCTAGTGGACCAGCGGCAGACCAGGGAGGCACAGGCTGGCCAGCGTCGTGCCGTCGAGAATCGTGGCGACCGCGCCTTTGGTCCTCTCCATCAGGAGTCGAGTCGAGCACGTCGCCTCGTCGAGGCAGCCCTGACAGCGCACGCCGGGCTCGATCAAGCAGGGAAGCGACGAGAGCGACCCGTCGATGGCGTGGATGGCCTGGCCCAGGGTGATCTGATCCGGCGGCTTGATCAACGCGTAGCCGCCGCCCTTTCCCTTCTTGCTCACGAGAATCCCGGCGTTCTTCAACTGGAGCAGGATCGACTCCAAGAACTTGTGCGGGATGTTCTCCTTCGCGGCGAGATCGGCGATGAGGACGTAGCTGCCGCTCCCTTCCCCGGCGAGCGCGATGAGGGCCCGCAGGGCATAGCGAGCCTTTCGCGACAGCGTGATCATGGGCGGGTTCGGGCGGCCCCTGCGAGGCACGATCGCGCCCCGGCGATCGGCCGCGAGGACATCGTGTCTTTTATCAAAGATAGCCGTCTACATCGCCTGGAACAACCCTGTCAACTCGAACTGGTCCGTCGCCGGCATGACCTGATCGGCCACGGCAACTACCGCTCGACCCGCGAACCGGACACCTTGACAGCCCAGCCGGGCCACGTCCAGTATGCGGGACATATGATCGCTATCGCGAATCGACGGGTGGGGATGCCCGACTAGATGCCGAAGAGCGACGGACCATTCTTCATCGTCGGGAGCGAGCGCTCCGGGACCACGCTGCTCATGGCGATCCTCGGGCATCACACGCGCCTCGCCGTGCCCGAGGTCACCTGGTACTACCCGCGCTTCCGCGCCTTCCTGCACACCTACGGCGACCTCGAGCCGCCGGCCAACTTCAGGACCCTGGTCGCTGAGATGATCTTTGGCCTCAAGACGCCGTTCTTCGGGCTCGGGCTCAACCCGGCCAGCATCGTCGACGAGCTCATCGAGCAGACCCGCGCCAACACCTTCGCCGGTGCCTATGCCGCGATCCTGCGGCTCTACGCGCGTGCGGTCGGCAAGCCGCGCTGGGGCGAGAAGACGCCGCACAACCTGTTTTATGTGCGGGAGATCCTGGCCGACTTTCCCGACGCCCGCTTCGTCCACCTGGTGCGCGATGGGCGGGACGTCGCGGTCGAGCAACTGCGATCGGCGTTTGGCCCGCGCAACATCTACGCGGCAGCGCTGATCTGGCGCCGCACGCAGGAAGTTGCCGCGCGCTGGCGGGCCGAGCTGTCGCCGGAGCGCTGGCTGGACGTGCGCTACGAAGAGCTGGCGGCCCGCCCGGAGGAGGTCGTGCGCGAGGTCAGCCGGTTCCTGAGCGAGGACTACCAGCCGGCGGTCCTCGACTTCCACCGCGGCGAAGTCGCGCAGCGCAGAGCCAGGACCCGCGATCACAGACCGCTCGGGCGGCCGGTCTCCACCGACTACGTGGGGATCTACCAGCGCCACCTCGGCTTGCACGACCAGGCCGTCTTCAATCAAGTCGCCGGCGAAACGCTGCGCCGCTCGGGATACGCGAGCGATGTCCCCGCGACGCCGGTCTCGCCCGAGGAGGCGGCGCTCTATCTCGAGCTCGACGGCCGTATCCGGGCCGCCACGCTGGATGCGCCCGAGGGGCACATCGTCTACGAGAGCTACAACGACTGGCTCATCGACCAGCGCGAGGAGCGCCGGCGGCGGGGGGTCTGGACCAGCGCCCCGCCACCAGCGTTCGAACCCCTGCTCGACTGGGATGAGGAGTTCCTGGCCGGTCAGCGCGCGCCCCGAAGGTGGAAGGAGCACCTGGCGGTGAAACGTCGTTATCAGGCGACATCGCTGGTGCTGTGAACGACGTGAGCTTGTCCGTCTCGCCACTCTTGCCCCAGTCGCTCGCCGCGGCACCGGCGGCCCGTGCGCGGACGGCCTCCGCGCGGGGAGCGATCGACGTGCGGGGTCTGTCGATTCGATTCGGCAAGACGCCACGCGACGGCGTAGGCCATGCGTTGAGTCGCCTCCACCAGCTTGCCGAAGGCCGCCAGATCGCCCGCGCGCGCGGCGGTCATCAGCGCGTCCAGGGAGACGGGGTCGGTGGATTCGATCGTCAGCAGTTGTCAGGCTCCGATGAGATGACACCACCCGAGCCCGAACGTGACAGTCCAATCGCGCGGTCTACACGGCCGCGGTGGCCTCGATCTCGATCGTGATGGCCACCTCTTCGCTGAGCGCGAGGCCGCCGGCTTCGAGCACCTGGTTGAAGCTGACGCCAAACTCCTTGCGGTTGATGGTCGTGGTGGCGGTGAAGCCCGCGCGGCGCTTGCCCCAGGGGTCCCTGGCGACGACTCCCGCGCGCTCGACGTCGAGCACCACGGGTCTGGTCACGCCGCGCAGGGTGAGATCGCCCGCGATGGTCAGACGCTCGCCGGGTTTCTCGGCGACGCTCCGGCTCTTGAAGGTCATGGTCGGGTGCCTGTCGACCTCGAAGAAGTCGCTCGATCTCAGGTGCGCGTCGCGCTGCGGTTCATGAGTCTCGACGCTCTTCACGTCGATTTCGATCTCGCAGCTCGACTTGGAGTAGTCCTGCTCGTCGAGCTCGAGCTTGCCGCTCCACTTGGTGAACCGGCCACGCACCTTGCTCACCAGCAGGTGCCGAACCGTAAAATCAATGCCCGAATGCGCGTAATCGAAGTCCCATTTGACGATCGCCATCCATCAGCTATGCACCTTACCGGGGCCGGGCGTCAACGTCCGGTCGGCAACAAACTGTTGACGCTTGCCGCGCCTGCTTGGCTGGACGGCCAGCCTGTCACCAACAATGGAGATCCACCCATCGTGCTCACACGTTTCTTGAGATCAAAGGTCGATGTCGCGTTCGCGCTGCTGCGAATCGTCGCCGGGTTGATGTTCAGCTTCCATGGCGTCCAGAAGATCTTCGGCGTGCTATCGGAGTTCCACCCCCCGGTTGGCTCACAGCTCTGGATCGGAGGCGTCATCGAGCTGGTCACCGGCCTCGCCATAGCGGCGGGCGCCTTCACCACCTGGGCGGCGTTCCTCGCCAGCGGCACCATGGCGGTGGCCTACGTGCAGTTCCACTGGAAGCTCAACGGCGGCGCCGGGTTCTTCCCAGCGGTAAACAAGGGCGAGCTGGCGCTCCTCTACTCGATCCTCTTTTTCTTCTTCGCTTGCCATGGCGCCGGACAATGGAGCGTCGACGGCCGCCGAGCCGGCGGCATCGGTCTGCGACGCTAGGACAAACCTGGAGGTCGGATTGCCCCGGGTGCTCGCGGCGCACGCCCTGCTGCCGGGGAAGCAGCGCTGCTCCATGAACAACAGCCGCTTGGGTGCTGGACGACGGTAACACTGGCTTCGGCTCGGCACGGACTTCGCAACGCGTTGGCCGTATGAGCGCCATCGACAAGATCTGGTTCACCCGCTGCCCGGTTCCCACCGCCACCGGCCTCGCCCACAAGCTCGGCTGGCTGGAGCAGGAGTTCAAGCCCGATGGCATCGCCATCAGCACACTCCAGGACGTCGGCGGTGAGCTCGCCCGCCACCACTACGATCACGAGCTGCCCACGCTGGTACGCGAGGGCGGCAACCTGTTCGCGATCCCGGCCAAGGCGCAAGGCGCGCCGACACGGCTCGTCGGCCTGACCTGGATCGAGGAGGGGCAGTCGATCCTGACGCGCCCGGGTTCCGACATCCGATCACCG
>Ga0265328_10000403_pt1 | contig 20244 bp, 18 predicted proteins | sample 41624metaG_FD_202086 | JGI IMG/M metagenome (GOLD analysis project Ga0265328, IMG submission 202086) | Rhizosphere microbial communities from Carex aquatilis grown in University of Washington, Seatle, WA, United States - 4-16-24 metaG | ecosystem: Host-associated > Plants > Roots > Rhizosphere...
CGGACAACATCAGGGCCAGCGGGGCGCAATCTCCGCGACGACAGGCCGAAGACATGACCGCACCCACGAACCATTCGCTGAGCATCGAAAATCGCCTTGACGGGAAGGCGCCGTCCAGACATGACAGAGTACAGTGACGGTGCCGACTTCCGGGTCGCCCCACGCCTCTGGATCGCGCTCCTCGCGCTTTTATTCGGCTCAGGCGACGCCTTTGCTCGCGGGTTGCACGTCGAAGTGCAGCATCATGCCCATGTCCTCGTGCTCGACGAGATGGCAATGATACGGGTATTTGCCGGTATAGCCCTTCGGGAAATGCACGAGCAGTTCGACGAGTTCGTTGGACTGCACTCGCACCGTGTCGTGCCGCGCCTTCATGTCGAAGTCGAGTTCGCGGCGCGGGTTGGCGGCGTGATCGAGCGGCCTGAAGACGACTTTCCCAGGGTTCGCCGGATCGTCCTGCAAGACGAAGCGACGCGTCACGACGAAGTTCACCAGATGCATGTGGAAGGGATGCATGTCCGGAATCGTGCCGTCGGTCTCGGCGACCTGCAGCGGATCGTGATTGCCGATATTGGCGACGTACCAATACTCATACGTCCCCTCGGTCGGCTTGATCGTCGCCGCCTCCGGAAACAGCGGCGGATATTGGTATAGCGGCGGAAAGCCGGCGGGGTTCACATTGTCGATGGCGAGCGGCCACAAAGGATCAACGGTTGCCGGCTGGGGCGGATTGCCGATTTTGGGTTCGAAGAAAAGCGCCCGCAGGACCGCATAGCGGACCCCGCCGTCCGCGGGCGCGCCCTGTGCGCCCACGGCGGCGGCGAGCTTCGCGTCGAAGGGAACGACAAAGCTGTTCGCCGCGTTCGGGTCGGTCGAGGGCGCGAGCTCCCAAATCTGCGTATCGCGCCAGGGCGTATTGGTGATCGGGTTGAGGTTCGGCTTGTTCCCCGCCGTATCGTTCATCAGCAGCACGAAACGATTGACGACGGGCGTGGCGCCGCCGACGGGTTTCAGCCGGCGATCGGCCGCGTCCCAGACGAAGCTTTCGTCGTCGGCGTGGCGCTTCAGGATTTTTCCGAGCGTCGTCTTCCAGTCGGCGGCGATCGGCGGCGGCGGGGCCATGCCATGCCCGGCGTGAGCGTCGCTCGGCGCAAGCAATCTGAATTGCAACAGGTTGGCCACCGAGAGCTTGGGAAAGAGCGCCTTCCTGTCTTTCGCGTCGGCGGGCGCCACGACCGACTTTTCATCCGTCTGGAAAATCGGCTCGGGTGTGGCCACGGTCGAATCGAGCGCGCCTTGGATCGCGAGATTGGTCAGGACGAGACTCTTCGTAAATTTGGGATCGAGCCCGGTGAGATCGAGCAGGACGTCGAGCCGCTCGCCCGGAGCAAGCAGCAGATAATCGTTCGGCGCGAGCGTCTTCGGCTCCGCGAAGAGTCCCGCCTCGTTGCCGATCGCCGTCAGCAGATTTCCATACCAGATATTGCCGCCGACGGTACCGTCGGGATCGGCGACGGTCAGCGCGTAACTGCGCGCATTGGAGCCGTTGAGGAGACGCAGACGGTAGACCGCGGGAACGACATGCGCATGTGGCGAGGGACGCCCGTTCACGAACAGCGTGTCGCCGAGAAATTCCGGACGGTCGAACCCGCCTCCCGCGAATTTGATGCCCGAAACGTAACTGACCGCGTCGCGCGCGGCGTTCAGCACGCGGTCCTGTATCACCAGCGGCAATTCGAAAGAGCCGTCGCCGATGAGGTCGAAGAGTTCGACGTCGGATTGGTCGCGGATGAAATAGAGTCCGGCGAGCCCGGCGTGGACCTGCGGGGCCGTGTTGTCCATGCCGTGGTCGTGGAACCACAACAGCGCCGCGCGCTGCTTGTTGGGATAATGGTAACGACGACGCGTCGGCAATCCGAAGGGATTGCACTCGAAACTCACGGGCTCCAGCGGCCATCCATCGGAATCGGGTTTGACCTTGCCGCCATGGAGATGCGTGACCACCCCGATGGAGGCGTTCATGGAGAGAAACTGCGGGATCGTCGCCGAGAGATTCATCGGCAAGGGCTCGATCGGCGGGGCGTCCAGCATCCGCGCCGCGCCGGGACGCTCGGCCGGCGCGGAGCCGAGTTTGTTGATCCAAGTGACGGAGAGCGGCTCGCCGCCCCAGACGTTCAGAACCGGACCGAGGTAATTTTCGAGACTGTCGCGCCGCTCCTGCGGCGACCCGGAGCGAATGTAACACCACGCATTGGGCGTTGCGGGCGCGGCGACAGCGTCGGTGAATTTGACGCTGCGCGCCTGCGCGGAAATGGTGAGGGATCCGGTCCCCATCTCCCCCGTGCCGACGATGTCCAGCGCGGCGAGCGGTAAATGATCCTCGAATAAATTGGGCATGATCGACCTTCCGACGATTGAACCAACAACGAGAGCAACTTCCTCGCGAAAAACATGGCGGCGGATCTCCGCCCGCTCCCCCGGAGCCGTCGATCTCCGCGTATCGTCGCGCGAATTCGAATGTTCGGCAAGAGGGAAAATCCCGCATCGGCTGCGCTGGCCATCCCGGACCCAGCCGGCTGCGCCGCCCGTGTTGGCGAGCGGCCGACGATGCGCTACCATCGACGCAGGGACGGTCGGTTGCCCGCCGGTGCGGGGGCTTCGGGTTGCAGAGATTGTGGTCCCAATGAGAAAGTCACTCGCCCTACTGCTTGCCGTCTTCGGTGTCGCCGGGCTCGCAACTTTTCTCGGCGCCGCTGGTTTGGCGGCCCAGTCCCGGCCCTCGGACGCTTCGTCGCGCGGCTGCGGCGCGAACGACGCGCATGACACCGCCTATCTGATTTTTTGGCCGCCGCTTCCCGGCGCCAACAGCGAAACTCTGGCCGTTGGCGAATTCGCCGCGAAATTAGGAACGACCGGGGACGGCGCGCGCCGGCAACTCGGCTTCGGCGTGGGCATCCCCGTCTGGTCGGCCGACGAGAGACAGATCGTCCGCGAGATAAAGCACGGCTTCGACATCGCCAAACGCACCAATGTCGCGGTTCACTTCAACGTCGACGACCACATCGGCTGGGACCAGCGGCCCGATCTGTGGAACTGGTACGACCCTAAAAAAAGAGGATACGACATAGCGAATAAAAACAACGTGGAATGGTACGACTGGGAGGGAACCGCGAACAAGCGGAGGTATTTCAGCCCCGACGGAATCCCATCTCCGGCGCCCCATATGTGCTACAACAGCGCGGCGGTGCAGAGAGAAATCGGCCGGATAATCTCCAAGGTCGTTGGCCCCGCGCTGCGGAGCGAAATCGGCGAGCTCAAAACAAGCAATAGAGAATATCTTTTTGCCGGTGTTACCGTCGGCGCGGAGGCTGGGTTCGACGATTATTCCGCAATTCCGAAGCTGTCTCAAAAGCCCGACAATCCGGACCCGATGCAAAAGCTCATGGCCAACATGTTTGCGCAAGCGACGGCGTTGATGGCTGAAGACGGCGCGCCGCAAGGCAGACTTGGCTATTGCGCGCTCACCAACGCCGGATACGGCAAAAATAACCCGCCGGCGGACATCAATCGCGCGCTCGTCGAGGTGAATCAGAAATTCATCGAATTCTGGGACAAACAGTTTTTCGACGCCGGCATACCCTGCTCCAGAATTTACACCCATGTCGCCGCGTCCCCGCCGCAGGATCACACCAACGATGCGCCCATCGGCGTCGCCTTCAATCCTTATGCGCGCCCCGGATGGACGACTTATCCGATCGGCGCGTTGAAGAGCGGATTTCGGCCGCTCTATGCCGAACTCGCAAAGCGGGGCGATCCAGCCTGGGGCGGCGTCGAGGCTAACGACTCCCTCGCCGATCCGAACGCCGCCGCGAGAGTCGGTTGGGAAGCCTATCTCGCCTGGCATTACAATCATGGCGGCAAGCTCGTCGGCATCAACGTCGGCGCGACGGATCGTTCGCTCATGTCGAATCTCAGCGCGAGCGCTTTCGGCGACGAGGCCATTGCGGCGTATAGAAAATTCCTGAACGGCGAGTCATTGTCCGAGCGCGCCGCGAAAGCCCCGCCCGCCTCGGCCGACACGCCGCCAGCCGGTCCTTCGCCGCAAGCGGCGGACTCGCGGCCGACCGACGCGGCGCATGCGCGGCTCGTCGACACCGTGCAAAAGATCCAGCGCGATGCGCCGGCATGGCTGGAAGCGCACCCCGACCGGCAGTCGGAATTGGGGCCCCTCTTCGCGCAACTCGACCGCCGCCTCAAAGCGAACGACACGATCGAGGCGCAGCGAACCGCCGACACGATCTTGCGTTTGATCCACGCCGACTGACGCGCCCCGCGCGGTTCGTCGCAGAATTTTCGCGGCTGCCGCGGCGCATTCGCTTGCGCGATGTTCGCCCGAGGTGTCGGCGCAGCGGGGCAATCCCTTCGATTGCGGCGCTCGGCCCGGAGGTTGAGGCGAAAAACCAAGATCGCCGACTTGGAACGTGGTAGGGTCTCGTCGATCGAAGCGTGCGCGAAAGCTGCTCCTTGGCGTTTTCCGGGGCGGTAGCTCTTGTTTCGCTCGACCGTCGAGAAAAGAGCATGGCATGTCGAGGACGTTCGGTCGATGCGGCCCGACCCATGGCGTCCTCGGGCGCATTGCGTCCGCCATCGGTCATCCGTTCCTGTCCGCCTATGCCGCGCGCCACGCCTTCCTGACGCCCTCCAGCCGATATGCCCGGGAACGCTCCGCCGCGCTGACGGACAAGCTTGCCCGCGGAGAGACCGCCTATCTGCTCGGCATCGGTCCCGCCGGGCACAACAGCGGCGCGGCGCTGCTGGAGGTCTCCGCGGCGCGCGGGGTCGAGCTGATCCGCAACAATGAGGAAGAGCGCTACACCGGCGTCAAGAACTGCACCGCCTATCCGGAGCACAGCCTGAACGCGCTGATGGAGACGGCGGCGACGCTCGGGGTCGGCGCGCGGGACATTCACGCCTGCGTGGCGAGCTGGGATTACGTGCGGCTGGCCGCGACGCTGCTCGGCGCGATCGGCGCGGAGCTTCCGGCGAGCCGCATCCTGCTCGATCCCGCCCAATTCGATTCGATGAACGTCACGCACATGCTGGACGCCCTGCGCGCGCCGGGCCGCCTGGGCCGGCAGTTTGGACTGCCGGGCCCCATGCCGGTCATCGGCATGCGCCACCATTGCAATCACGCTTATTTCTCTCTCGCCGTGTCCCCCTTCGCGCGATCCTCCGAGCCGGTTCTCGTCACCGCGATCGACGGCTTCGGCGACGACGGCGCCGTCTCGGTCTATCTCGCCCGCGGCGGCGCGCCCGAACTGCTGTTTCGCAACCGGGACATCTTCGATTCTCTTGGCGGCTTTTACAGCATGATCAGCTCCACCCAGGGCGGTTGGACGATCCTCGCCAGCGAAGGCCGGTTCATGGGGGCCGTCGCCTGGGGCGACGGCGAGCGAACGACCAATCCTTTTTATCGCAGCCTGCGCGAGATCTTCCATTTCGCCCCGAAAGGCGAAGTGATGCTGAACCGCGCCCTGGCGAACTGGCCGCGCCGCTTGCAAGCCGAACCCTATACGCCGGCGCTGACCGCGCTGCTGGGGGCGCCGATCCCGCTCGCAGCCATGTGGAACCCGGACGCCGTGATGAAGGTGCACGCCGACGGCGCGGCGGCGAGCACGACGGATCGCTTCGACAAGGCCGCGGCGACGCAATTGGTGTTCGAGGACGCGCTGTTCCACATCGTCGACCACCACATCCGCGCCACCGGCGCGAGCCGTCTCGTGCTGACCGGCGGCACGGCGCTCAACGCCCTCGCCAACACGAGATTGATGGAGCGCTTCGACGCCGCCTGGTACCGCCGCAACCTGGGCAAGCCGGACACATGCCTGCACGTCTGGGCGCCGCCGATTTCGGGCGACGCCGGCGCCGGCGCCGGCGCGGGCTTCCAATTCGCCATGCGGGCCGGCGCGAAACCCGGGGCGCCGCTGCGTCACGCCTTCTACTGCGGCGTGGCGCCCAGCGACCGCGCGATCGAGGCCGCCGTCGGCGCAGGCAAGGAGATCGGCTGGCGGCGCATCGGCTCTGTCGCGACGACGGACGGATGCGCGTCGGTGGCCGATTTCCTCGCCGCCTGCATCGCGGCTGACGGCGTGCTGGGGCTGTTCCAGGGCGCGGCGGAAACCGGACCGCGCGCGCTGGGTCATCGCTCCATATTGGCGAACCCCTGCAATCCGCGCTCGCTGGAAACCATCAACCGATCGGTGAAGTTCCGCGAACCCTTTCGCCCGCTGGCGCCGATGGCGACGCTGGAAGCCGCGCACCGCTTCTGGCTGCTGCAGGACGGCGCCCTGGACGACGACGCCAACGCCTACAACTACATGGTCCTGGCGGCGCGGGCGCGCCCGGCGACGCAGGCGACGATTCCGGCCGTCGTGCATCTCGACGGCAGCAGCCGCATTCAGATCGTGCGGCCCGACGCCGATCCCTTCACCCATGCCTATCTGCGCGCCATGGGGCGGCGTCTGGGCGCCGAAGTGTCGGTGAACACCTCGCTCAACGTCGCCGGGCCGATCGCCCAAACGCCCGAGCAGGCGCTGGAGACGCTGCGCCGGACCACCGCCATGGACGGGCTGCTGCTGATCGGCGCGCAGGGCGGCGCCTATCTCGCCTGGCACACGGTCGCGACGCCGCCGAAGGATGGGGGGCGACGACTGGCGGGATGGTATGCGCAGTGGGTGGAGACGCTGGCGGCGGCGTGAGGGCGGGGCGCGTGCAGGGGCGGTTGCGGTAGGATTGCCGCGGGGCGCCCGTCACTGTAAGGCGCATTTTTGTGCGTAATGGATCTTGACGCAACTTATTTCCAGGCGCAAATATATGCGCATAAAAGGTGGCGATCTCGATAATGCAGCCCGAAACCCGCCAAGCAAAGGTCGTGGCCCGTCTTGCGAGCGAAGGCTGGGTTTCGGAGGGTGGCGCCAAACACAAAAAATTCGCTCATGCGGCCAAGCCGGGCGTCAAGATCTTGGTTCCGCGTCATAAAGAGCTGTCGCCTGGCGTGGCTCGGAACATCGCCAAGGCCGCCGGCTGGTGAAAGGATGATCCGATGACACGCTTTTTTGCGCTCCTCGACGGCGCCCCCGGCGCTTTTGGCGTTTCATTCCCCGACTGTCCCGGCTGCACCGCGATGGGGAAAGACGAAAACGAGGCTTACGCCAACGCGATCGACGCCTTGAGCGAATGGATTCACGACGTGCAAGCCGAGGGCGAAGCGCCGAAGCCGAGCCGCATAGAAGAGTTGCGACGCGATCCGGATGTCGTTGCTACTCTCGCGGAAGGCGGGGTTTTTCTCGCCGTTCCTCTCGTGATTGAAAGCGGGCGCCCCGTGAAGGCGAATATTTCGCTCGATCGCGGCTTGCTCGACGCCATCGACGCAGCAGCCAGGCGCAGCGGGTTGACGCGATCCAGCTTTCTGGCGAGCGCCGCGCGCGAGAAAATAGCTGCGTCTGGTTGAGCGGATCCGGCGGGCGCGCATGAGGCGGGGACTTTGCGAGCCTTGCGTCTTGGCGGTATGAAGATTCCGTCGCCACCACGGCGCGATCGGGAGGCGCCAGGGAGACCGGCATGACGGACCGACAGGCGGAAGCGGGCGTTGAGCCGGAGCGCTTCTGGATCAAGGATCTGACGCTGCAGAATTTCCGTCGTTTCGAAAAGGCGGAGCTGGGGCCGTTCGATCCTCACTTTAATTTGATTATCGGCGAGAATGGGGCCGGGAAGACGAGCGTTTTGGCTGCCCTCGTCAGTTTGTGTACCCCGTCGAGAATAATTGGAGGTCATCAGAATACTCTTTATCTAAATGATGTGCGCCTGAATCAGAGAGGTTACTTTGGAAACGTGACTTATGCTCATGCTTATCCAGCACAAATTCGTATAACGCAAGCTTTTAACGGAACTGAGTCTAATATAACGGCTGGCAGATCTAGTCCTCATGAGCAAAGCATTACTTCAGAACAGTTGTTGGCGAAGTTGCATCACGGACCCGCGCTTTTTACGCAGATTACTCAGCCGCTGCCTCTGCATTATGGAGCGCAGCGTACGTTCGTTCACGCAGAAGTCGATGCCGTCAATGCTGCAACAATCAAGGACGTCAGAGTTGAAGCCTTAAATAATTGGTCCAAGGCGGGTTCTTCTAGTGGCGGGCTTCTTGTCTGGGTTGCTCGGCACACAATCATCGCCTTGTTTCGTAAAGGCACCCCACCTTCGGAAGCCGTTGATTTCCTTCCCCTCGTCCGTCACGCTATCACCAAATGCGTCGACGGCGCCACAGACATATTCTTCAACCCCGAAATCTCGGACATAGTCGTCGTCTTCGCCGACGGTCGCCTCCTTAAATTCTCCACGCTGTCCGACGGCCAAAAAGCCCTCATCGGCATGGTCGCGGACATCGCGCGGCGGGCGATTTTGCTCAATCCGCATCTCGGCGCCGAGGCCATCGTCAAAACGCCCGGCGTCGTGCTCATCGACGAACTCGATCTGCACCTCCATCCGCGCTGGCAGCGCACGATCATCAAGAATCTGAAAACCACCTTCCCCCTGATGCAATTCTTCGCCACGACGCATTCGCCGATTTTGATCGGCGAGGCGCGGCCCGAGGAATTGGTGGTGTTGACGGAGACGGGATCGCGCAAGGTGGAGCAATCCTTTGGCCTGACCAGCAACGAGGCGCTCGAATGGATCATGGGAGCGCCTGCGCGCGATCCGCTCGTCAAGCAGCGCATCGACGAATTGTACAATCTTCTCGAAGACGAAAAATACGACGAGGCGCGGGGTCGTTTGAAAGCGCTGCGCGCCGACGTGGGCGAGATCCCGGAAGTGGTCGGCGCGGAAGCCTATTTGTGGCGCGTCGAGCATGTGGACGACGAGGCTGCGGAGTGAGATTCATTGCGAAGTCCGGCGAACCGAAGGCGTTGCGTGACTGGAAAGCCGAAAACAGGCGAACGCCGCAGAATTTGCGATTTGAAAACTGTCCGAAGGCGGAAATCAGAAAAGCCCTGCTCGCGGAGCAGGGGTTCCTGTGCGCCTATACGATGCTGAGGCTGGAGAAAGAAAGCTGCTGTCACGTCGAGCATGTGAAGGCGCAGGCGACTCATCGGGAACATGCGCTCGACTATGCGAACATGCTCGCATGTTTTCCGAGCAACGGCGGCGACGCTTCGCATGGCTTTGGCGCGCCGCTGAAAGGAGATTTCCATGCAACGGAAGATAATTTCGTGTCGCCGTTGCACAAAAGCTGCGAAACGAGATTTTCCTATCGCCAATCCGGCGCCGTCATCGCCGCGAGCGAAACCGATCCTGCGGCTCGAAACACGATAGACATTCTGAGGCTCGATCACCCGGCGCTTCGCGACAAACGCCGGGAAGTCCTGCAAATGCTCGGCTTGGCCATCGGAATTCCGACGCGCGATCCAACGCGAAAAGCCAAGAGATCGAAGGCGATCATTTCGGCGGCGCTCGCGCGGCGCCTTGCAGAAAGAGCCTCGGCTTTCGACAAGAATGGAAAGCTTCAACCTTTCTGCATCGCCATCAAGCAAAACGCCGAGCGACACGCAGATAGAGAAGAAAAGCGCGCGGCGCGGATTTCCCGCGGAAGGCATGATCGGTGAGTCCTCGCGCACCGCTCAGACGAAAATTCGCGCCGCTCACTCCGCCGCGATCGGCTCCGCGCCCTGCTCCACCCGCCCCAAAAACTCGGCCGCGCTCAGATCGTCCATATTGTCCGGGGCCGTGTGCAAAAAGGTGCAGCCGTTGCAGCCTTTCAGCTCGTGGGCGCGGCGTTCGAGATGGGCGAGCTGGAAGTCGCGCAGGCGCTGGCCGCGCCAAATATCGCCGAGCGTTTCCTGTTTCAGATCGCCGACGACGGTATCCTTCGACCAGTCGACGCAGCACACGCTGACGCGCAGATCGGCGTGGACGACGAGCGAATAGAAGGGGAAGGGGCAGACCTCTTTCTTGCGCTGGAAGAGCTGCGATTTCAGCAGTTCGCCCCGATCCATCTGCGCGAGATTGCCCTCCTCCGGATCGTTCCAATTCATGACGCTTTCGATGACCGTCTCGTCGGCCACGGGCCCAAAGAGATCGAGGAAGCGCTGGTTCTCCTGCGCGTCGCCGGAATCGATCATTTTGACGTAGAGAAAACTCTTGGCCTCCATTTCGTCGCGCAGCGCCCTAAAGCGCGCGACGTTGGCGTGGACGCGGGCGAGCGGCGCCTTGCTCTGCGTCTTGCGGGCGTAGCTCTCCGCGTCGCCGCCGTAGATCGAGATGCGCAGATAATCGAGGCCGGCCTCGAGGACCCGGCGCGACGCGTCCTCGGTCAGCAGCGAGCCGTTGCTGGTGACGATGACGCGCTCGGCGACGCGCCTTTCTTTGGCGACGCGCACGAAATCCGGGAGGCTCTTGTTCACGAAGGGCTCGCCCATCATGTACAAATTCAGCGTCTTCAACCCGCCGAGTTCGAGAATTTGATCGGCGACGCGTTCGAAGGAAGCGAGGTCCAGGCGATGCAGCCCGCCGGAGCGCTCCTCGAAGTCTGCGAAGGATTCCGGGCAATAGACGCATTTGAAATTGCAGACGTTGGTCGGCTCCACATAGAGCGAAAACGGCGCCCTGAGCGGGACGGCGTCGCGCAAGGAAACGCGTGGCTGCGCGCGCAACTGGCTGTATTTGGATGTCTCGGTCATGCCGCTTCCTTGCGCCGATCGATGGAATCGCGCGCCGAGGCTAGGCCCGGAAGGTAAGGATTGGGTTACCCCTCGTCCGCTCCGCCGCCCCCGCGGCTTCGCCTTCCCGCCAAAAACCCCAGCCGGCGCAGCAGCAGCGGCATCGTCAGCCCTTGCACGACGATCGAAAAAGCCACGACCCCGAAGGTCGCGACGACGATTTCGTCGCGGCGCGGCAAAGACGGCGGCAGCGACAGCGCGAGGGCGAGCGCCAGCGCGCCGCGCAACCCGCCCCACCACAGCACATGCTGTTCGCGCAACGACAGGGCCCAGCGCGAACGCGAAAAGGCGAGGCCGAGCGGATAGACGGTCAAGGCGCGGCCGACCAGCACGACGGCGATCGCGGTCGGCGCCAGCCCCGCGCCGAAGATCGAGAAGGGCGCCTCGGCGACATTGGCGCCGATCAGCAGAAAGACGGCGGAATTCGCCAGAAAGGCGGCGAACTCCCAAAAGCCGAGCGTGAAATCGCGGCCGCGCGAGGTCAGAAAACTCTTCTCGTCCTCGGCCAGCACGCCGAGACTGCCCATGACCATCCCCGCCGCGACGCTGGCGAGCACGCCGGACGTCGCGAAATGCTCGGCGAGCAGAAAGGCGCCATAGGCGGCGACCGTCGTCAGCGCGGCTTCGACCAGATGGTCCGTCGTGCGCCCGGCGACGAGAATGGCCGCGCCGCCGCAGCCCGCGCCGATGGCGAGGCCGCCGAGCGCGATGCGCAGCAGCGTCGCCAGCGTCTCGACGCCGGACGGCGCCGCGTTCGCATGTTCGCTCCAGGCCAGTGCGACGACGAAGAACACCGCCGCCGCGCCGTCGTTGAGCAGGCTCTCGCTTTCGACGAAGAGCCGCAGCCGGCCCTCGACGCCATTGTCCTTGAACATGGCGATGACCGCGACGGGATCGGTCGCCGCGATGACGACGCCAAACAGCAGCGCCGCCGGCGCCGGCCAATCGCGCAGCCGCATCATGCCGAGCGCGACGACGCCGGCGGCGACGAGCGTGCCGAGCGTCGCGAAGACCAGGATCGGCAGGAGATCGCGGCGCAAGTCGCGCCACGATATGTTCAGCGCCGCCTCGAACAGCAGCGGCGGCAGGATCAGATCGAAGATCATGTCGTGCGTCAGCGGCAGGTCGAAGCCGTGTTTCGAGGCTGCGAGTCCGAGGCCGACGATCGCCAGACCGACCGTGTAGGGCAGCTCGAGGCGGCGCGCGGCGATGGCGACGATCATCGCCACCGCGAGCACGCCGACGATTTGGCGTAAGGGTCCGTCCATGGGGGCGCTCTCTCGCTTCGCGGCCGATCGTCACCCCTTCTCGCCGCCCTCCGGCGTCACGCGCAGCGAACTGATGCGGTTGCGCATCTTGCGCAGCACTTCGAAGCGGAAGCCGTGGAAGCGGAAGACCTGGCCGGCTTCCGGGATTGCGCCGGCCTCGTGGATGACGAGGCCGGCGATGGTCGTCGCCTCGTCGTCCGGCAAATGCCACTCCATCGCGCGGTTGAGATCGCGCAGGGGCGCGGCGCCGTCGACGAGGACGGAGCCGTCCTTTTGCGGGCGCACGCCGAGCAACGCCGTGTCGTGCTCGTCGCGAATGTCGCCGACGATCTCCTCCAAAATGTCCTCGAGCGTCACGAGACCCATGACCTCGCCATATTCGTCGACGACGAAGGCGAAATGCGTCTTGCGTTTCAAGAAGGCTTCGAGCTGGTCTTGCAGCGTCGTCGCCTCGGGCGTGAACCAAGGCGCCAGCATGATCTCGTCGATGACGAGACGCGCCTCGTCGCCGCCGGCCGCGTCGAGCGCCCGCAGCAAATCCTTGGCGTGCAGCACGCCGATGAAATTGTCCGGCCGCTCGCGCCACAGCGGCATGCGCGTAAAGGGCGAGGCCAAGACTTCGCGGATGATCTGCTGCGGCGGCAGATCGGCGTCGATGGCGCGCATCTTGGTGCGATGGACCATCACGTCGGACACGTGCATCACCTGCAGATCGAGCACGCCGCCGAACATGTCGCGCGCGCTGCGCTCGACGTTGCCCTCTTCATGCATGATGTCGACGGCGCTCATCAATTCGTCGTAGGGCGAGAGCGCGGTGCGACCGAGGCCGAGATCGACGCCGGCGGCGCGCAGCATGAGGCGCACGATGGCTTCGACGCCGGCGAGCAGCGGTCCGAACACCGAAACGAAAAGATCGACGGCGCGCGCGATTTGCAGCGAGAAGCGCTCCGGACGATTGATCGCCAGCGTCTTCGGCAGGACCTCCGCGAAGACCAGCAACAACAGGGTCATGATGAAAGTCGCGTAGACGGCGCCGTTTTCGCCGACGAGCAGGACCAGCACGCTGGTCATCACCGAGGACGCGCCGATGTTGGCGAGCGTATTGCCGAACAACAGCGCGGCGATCATGCGGTTGCGCTTGCCGAGCAGACGCGTGACGATCGCGGCGCGCGGATCGCCGTCCTTCTCCAGCGCATGCATGTGCGCCGCCGACGTCGCCGTCAACGCGGTCTCGCCGCCGGAGAAGAAAGCCGACATCATCACGCAAGCGGCGACGATGAGCAGCGCGGTCAAGACGTCGACGGCAGTCACTTGCGGCTCCCCTGCGCGCGCGGCGCCGGAGCGCGTCCGTTCCGGATCGAAACGGTTGCGCCCCGGACTCCCGGAGATTTAGCGTTTTCTTCGCGCGAACCGGCGCCCGCTTCGCTCGAAGACACCCTACACCTCGCTTTGCAAGAACTTGCGCACTTCCTCGGCGTCGACGCCCTTGGCGACGAAGGCCGAGCCGATGCCGCGCGCCAGCACGAAAGTCAGCGCGCCGCGCTCGACCTTCTTGTCCTGGAACATGGCGTCCAGAACCGCGTCGGCGTCGGCGGAAAAATCCGCTATGTCGGCGATGCGCGTCGGCAGGCCGACCCCCTCCATGTGACGTTCGACCCGCACGGCGTCTTGCCCGTCGCACAGCCCCAGCCGCTGCGAGAAACGGAAGGCCTGGGCGAGGCCGATGGCGACGCCCTCGCCATGCACGAGGCGGCGCGTGTCGTAGTCGACGAGGCGCTCCAGCGCATGGCCGAAGGTGTGGCCGAGATTGAGCAGCGCGCGGTCGCCCTGCTCCGTCTCGTCGCGGGCGACGATGCAGGCCTTCGTCTCGCAACTCACCGCGATCGCGCAGATCTGCTCGGCCTTGCCATGGAACAGCGCGTCGCTGTCGGCTTCGAGCCACTCGAAGAAGCGGCGGTCGCCGATCAGCCCATATTTGACGACCTCGGCGTAGCCGGCGCGCAATTCGCGTTCCGGCAGCGTCGCCAGAGTGTCGATGTCGGCCAGCACCAAGGAGGGCTGGTGGAAGGCGCCGATGAGATTCTTGCCCTGCGGCGAGTTGATTCCGGTCTTGCCGCCGACGGAGCTGTCGACCTGCGCCAAGAGGGAGGTCGGGATTTGCACGAAGCGGCAGCCGCGGCGCAGGCTCGCCGCGACGAAGCCGGCGAGATCGCCGACGACGCCGCCGCCGAGCGCGACGACGACGTCGCGCCGCTCGATCTTCGCGGCGATGGCTTCCTCCAGCACGCGGCCGTAAACGCTCAGGCATTTCGAGGCTTCGCCGGGTTCGACGACGATCGCGGTCGAGCGCAGCCCCTTGGCGTCGAGACTGGCCTGCAGCGCCGGCAGATAATGGCGGGCGACGTTGGCGTCGGTGACGATGGCGCAAGCCGCTCCCGGCGCGATCTGCGCGATCCTCTCGCCGGCCTCGGCGAGCACGCCGGAGCCGATCACGATGTCGTAGGAGCGCGCGCCGAGTTCCACCCGCAGTTTTTCCGTGTGCGGCGGCGCGTCCGGGCGCGGGGCGAAATGATCCATGTGCGTCGGTTCTTCCTTTGCCGGCCGCGCCGGGCCGAAGGCCAGCGTCGGCAGCGCTTGCGCCAGGGCTTCGAGCGTTTCCTCGACCATCGCCTCCTGCGGCGCGTCGCGCGACAGGACGCGGATGTCCGCGGTGGCGTAGACGGGGTAGCGCTCTTCCATGAGCCGACGCAAGGTCGCGGCGGGATCGGCGGTGTGCAGCAAGGGTCGGTCGCCTTTGCGGCGCACCCGCTTCAGCAGCGTCTCGTGGTCGGCGTCGAACCAGATCGACACGCCGCGTTCGGCGACGCGCTGGCGCGTGCGCGGGTCGAGAAAGGCGCCGCCGCCGGTCGCCAGCACCAAGGGTCCGCCGTTGAGCAGCCGCTTCAAGACGCGCCGCTCGCCGTCGCGAAAATAGCCCTCGCCGAATTTTTGGAAGATTTCCGGGATCGGCATGCCGGCGGCGGCGGCGATTTCCGCATCCGCGTCGACGAATTTGAGCCCCAGCCGCTGCGCGAGCTTCTGCCCGATCGCGCTCTTGCCCGAGCCCATCATGCCGACCAGCACGATGCAGCAGTCTCGCAAGCGGGCGCGGATCGCCGCGGGGCGCGGGTCGGGCTGTTCGGCTTCGGGGCTCGAGGTCATGTCGCCAATTTATATGGACGGGCGCGAAATTTCAGCCGGAAAATCCGCTGGCGGGACGGCGCTCACTCCGGCAGCTCGCGCTCCAGAAAGCCGGTGACGAAGGCGGCGACGTTCGGATTGCGCAGCTCGGCGCGGCGCGAGATCAGATGGACGCGAGCGAGTTCCGGCGCCTTCTCCGAGGCGATGAAACGCTCGACCGTCGCCGCGAGCGCCGCCGCCGGCTCCGGCCAGTCGATGATGCGGATGCAGGCGATCTGGGCCCCGCAAAAGACGACGCTCCAACTGGGGGAGAGGTCTTTTTCGGCGATCCTGATGCCGGTCTCCTCGGCGAGTTCGCGCATGAGGCTGCCGGCGAGATCGACGCGGCCGTCGCGCACGTCGTCGCAATCCGGCGTGCCGCAGGGAAAGTAGATTTTTCCAGGCTGCGAGTGCCCCGCGGCCATTTCCCCGAGCAGAAAGGCGCCGTCGCTGGAGCGCAGCGCGGGCATGGAGAAGCAGTCGCGCACGCCGTCGTCCGGCCAGCCGAAATTGCGCCAGGCGAGAAAGCGCGAGAAACGCGCCTCGAAGAATTCCAGGTGGAGCACCCTTTCGCCATCCTCCTCGACCGCGGCGCGCGGCGGGCGGCACATCAGGACGGTTCCGTCGTAAATTCTTGGATTGAGGCGCGTTTGTGCGCGCCAATGTTCGGCCACGACGCCATCCGCATCGGCGGCGAACGGCCAATCGTAGGGCGCCAGCCGGCCGTCGAGCCGATCAGCCTCCCAAATTTCGAAACCTTGCGTCACCGCGTCAACTCCCCCGTGGCGACGATCGCCGTCTGTCCGCCGAGTCGCGTTTCCTCGAGCGCGCCGCCCGTCACGGCGAAGCGCAGCGTCACGCGGGCGCGGCGGTCCCGTTCATCGAGCAAATCGACGAAGATTTCGTGATCTCCGTCTTGGGGCCGCTCGAATTCGGCGGCGGCGGCGGCGAAGGCGGCCAGCGCCTCGCCGCTCGCGGGGCGCCCGCCGCGCGAACCGAGGAGACGCGCCTCCACCGCGATTTCCGAGGCCGCGTCGGCGCGCGCGTAAATCCAGACCTCGGCGTCTTCGCTGAGGAGCTGCGCGAAATCCGGCGTCGGCGCGGCGCGACGCAGCGCCTCGCGCGTCGCCACGGGCGCAACGAGCGTTTCCGGCGGTCCGAAACGGCGCGGCGCATGGCCTTCGAAGCCGATCTCGTCCGGCGAAAGACCGAGCCCGGCCGCGAGGCGCGCGGCGCCGGGACTCTCGGCGTGGGCGCGGGCCGGCGCCAGCGCGAATTCCGCGTAACAGACGCCGATCCGGTTGCGGATCACCTCGCAGCGAAACACGCCCTCGCCCAGTTCGAGGCTGACGAGCACGCCTTCGCGTCTCAAAATTTCCTCGGCGCGTGTTTGCGCCAGCAGCGCGGCCGCCGCCACGACCGCCGCCGGACGAAATCTCGCCGTCTCGCCGGACAGGATGCGCAGCCGCGCGCTGTTGACGGGATCGCGCGGCGCCTCGAACATGACGACGGGCGTTCCGCAAAATTCGCCGGCGAAATCCGCCAGCTCTTTGGCGTCCAGCCGCTCGGCGTCGAGAAGGAGAAGCGGCTCCCCTTCGAAGGGCCGCCCGGCGAAAGCGTCGACGAGGTGGAACGCCGGCGCGCGCCTCACCAATGTTCCAATTCGCCCTGCATCTCCAGTATGGTGATGCTGTCGCGATATTCCATGAATTCGACGATCAGCCCGTCCTCGAAGCGCAGAAATTCCGCAAGCTCGACGACGCCGCGCCGCCCCGTGCCCCTATGGCGCCATTCGACTGTGCGCCGCCCCGCGAGCTTGCCGCCGTCGACGATGATGCCGGAAAGGCTGACGTTCAATTGTTCGAAGTCGACGTTGATCGCGGAGACGATGGCGATCAGCACCTCGAGTCCCACATGTCGCCCCGCGTAAGGGATGCGCGCGCGATCGCCGACGAATTCGCAGAGTATGTGGGGCGCGCAATGGCGATGGAGGAGGTCGAGGTGGGACCGCGGATCGGCGGTGGATTTGGCGAGTGTTTGCGCGAGCTCGACCATTTCGGCGCGATCGAGGCCCGAGTTGGGCGGGTTCAATATCTGGTCGAGGCTGCGTTGCGGGCTGAAACGGACGATGCTTGGGCTCGGCGCGTCGAGAAATTCATGCATCTCGACGACATAGTCTCCTCGCCAGCGCAGCAGATAGGCCATATCGAGCGACCACAGCCGGCCGGATCCCCGGTGACGCCAGCGCGTGCGCCAGCGCATCGCGGCGGCGCCGTTCTCGACCAGGATCTCGACGATTTCGCCTTCGAGAGGCTGATATTCCTCCTCGGCGCGCTTGAGACTGGCGAGAAAGCCGGCGCGTCCATGCGCCGTGCCGGGCGCGTAGAGTCCTTCCTTGGTGCAATTGTAATGCACGATGGCGTCGGGCGCGAAATGCGCCACGACCCGATCGAGGCGACCCGCCAGACGCGCCTGGGTGATATCCACCAGGCGCTGGCGAATTTCGTTGCACGTCAACTCGGCCGGCGGGTTCGCCCGCTCAAACATAGCCCCTCTCCCCGCGCGAAGCGCGCCTTACCAACTGCCGTGCCGGGAGGATAAGGAGCGCGCCCGCCGCACGCCGAAACATGCGTTTCCCCAGCGGGCCTTATGGCCATTATGCCCTAATTGCGGTCTTTGTCGACCAACTTGTTCTTTCCGATCCACGGCATCATCGCGCGCAGCCTTGCGCCGACTTCCTCGATCGGATGGGCGTTGTTCCGGGTGCGGGTGGCCTTGAAAGAGGTTTGATTCACCTTGTTCTCCAGCATCCAGTCGCGGGTGAATTTGCCCGATTGAATGTCCTCGAGAACGCGTTTCATCTCAGCTTTAGTTGCAGGCGTGACGATGCGCGGGCCTGTGACATATTCACCATATTCGGCGGTATTGGAGACGGAGTAGTTCATGTTGGCGATGCCGCCCTCGTAAATCAGGTCGACGATCAGCTTGACCTCGTGCAGACACTCGAAATAGGCCATCTCGGGGGCGTAGCCCGCCTCGGTCAGCGTCTCGAAGCCGGCGCGAATCAGTTCGACCAGACCGCCGCAGAGCACGACCTGCTCGCCGAAGAGGTCGGTCTCGCATTCCTCGCGGAAGGTCGTCTCGATGATGCCGGCGCGGCCGCCGCCGATGGCGCTGGCGTAGGAGAGGCCGAGCTCCATCGCCTTGCCCGAGGCGTTCTGATGCACGGCGATCAGGCAGGGCACGCCGCCGCCCTTCAGATATTCGCCGCGCACCGTATGGCCGGGGCCCTTGGGGGCGACCATGGCGATGTCGAGATCCTTGCGCGGCTCGATCAGATTGAAATGAATGTTGAGGCCATGCGCGAAGAGCAGCGCCGCGCCCTGCTTCATGTTGGGCGCGAGATCCTTGGCGTAGATGTCGCCCTGCAATTCGTCGGGGGTCAGCATCATCATGACGTCGGCGGTCTTGGCGGCCTCGGCGACCTCCTGGACCTTGAGCCCGGCGCTTTCGGCCTTGGCGGCGGAGGGCGAGCCCTTGCGCAGCGCCACGGCGACGTTCGGCACGCCGCTTTCCTTGAGGTTCAGGGCGTGGGCGAAGCCTTGGCTGCCATAGCCGATGATGACGACGTTCTTCGCCTTGATGAGATTGATGTCGGCGTCCCGATCGTAATACACGCGCATGGCTGGCGGCTTCTCCGATTATGGGACGATGGCTCGCTCCGTCCCCCTTTGTGATTGGTTCGCACGCCTTCTATGCGTCCCGCCGCGCCGCGTCAAAGGGAGGGAGCGGGGGCGTTGGGTCGGCGAGGGTCGGATGGGCCGCTGCAGCCCCCAACGACGAAATGTGCGCCTCCCGCATTCTCGGCAAAACGCGAAGGCGGCTTGCCGGGAAAACGCCAAAGAGATACTGTGAAAACATGAAAAACATCACAGTTTCACTGGACGACGAAACCTACCGCCGGGCAAGGATGAAGGCCGCGCAACTGGGTAGCTCCGTCTCGGCGCTGGTGCGGCGCTTTTTGACGCAGCTCGCCGAGGAGGAGAGCGCATTCGAGCGATTGAAGCGCGAATTGCGCGAGCGCGTAACCGCGTTTTCCGCCGCCGACCGGCTGCCGCGCGACGAAGCGCATCGGCGAGGGGCCGAGTGAAGCCGGTCTTTCTCGACACCAACATCCTGCTCTATTCGATCAGCCGCGCTCCCGAGGAAGCCGAAAAACGCGCGCGGGCCATCGCCCTGCTGGAGCGCGACGATTGCGCGCTCTCCGTGCAAGCGCTGCAAGAATTTTACGTGCAGGCGACGCGACCCTCGCGCGCAAATCCCCTGCCGCATGAGATCGCCGCGGGATTGATCCGCGCCTGGGGCCGGTTCCGCGTGCAGGAGACGACGGTCGCGCTCGTCCACGCCGCGCTCGATTTGAAGGCGCGTTACGGCTTTTCCCATTGGGACGCCGCCATCGTCGCGGCGCCCCTCGCGCAGGGCTGCGAGACGCTGTTTACGGAAGATCTGTCGCATGGGCAGGTCGTGGAGCGGGTGCGGATCGTCGATCCGTTTCGGTGAGGCTCAAGCCGGCGGATCGTCGAAGCCATATTTCATCAGCTCCTCGAAGCTGCGCGGTTGGCGGATGTCGGCGAAGAGGTCGAGGATCTCAGTCAGATGGTGGGCGTAATCCAACATGAGCTTGTATTCCTCCAACAGCTTGGGGCTGAGCACGCTCGCGTCTCCTTTGAACGCCGCCTCGAGTTTGCGGGCTTTCTCTTTCCAAAATTGCGCCCGCGCCACGCGCTCTTCCGGTTCGCCGATTTTGGAATCATCCATCGAATAGAGGCGGACGCGCCGTAAAAACTCCTGCTCGTCATGGGGTGCGATTCAAAGTTGTGCGGAGTAAATTCGATGTGATTCGCTTTGGGAGGGGAAGGCCGATGACGGGCTCGCATTTGAGTGACGAAGCGCTGGTTGCGTTTTTACGCGGGCATCCCGAGCTT
>Ga0265328_10000405_pt1 | contig 20210 bp, 18 predicted proteins | sample 41624metaG_FD_202086 | JGI IMG/M metagenome (GOLD analysis project Ga0265328, IMG submission 202086) | Rhizosphere microbial communities from Carex aquatilis grown in University of Washington, Seatle, WA, United States - 4-16-24 metaG | ecosystem: Host-associated > Plants > Roots > Rhizosphere...
ATCGAGCGATTTCAGCACGCGCCGTGCGAGATCGCGCGAGGTGAGCATCTGAATCTGGCTCTGCACCGCCTCGGCGTCCGGCGCGGCCGCGGGATCGGCGCGCTCCTTGTCGGCGCGCGTCAGATAGCTCTCCTGATTCTCGAGCAGGACGCGCGCCTCGGCGGTGTAGCGCGGCTTGACGACATTGACGAAGATCAGCGCGCCGAGAAAGGCCACGAGCGTCACGCCGATCACGATGCGGCGGCGACGCGACAAGACGCCGGCGATCTGCCCCAGATCGATCTCGCCCTGCGCGATCTCGCCATTTGCGATCCCGCCCTGTGCGCTCCCCGCATCATCGTGAGAGTGGCCGAAACTCATCTGCGAACTCCATGTAGCGCGCAGACTATGTACAGAGATTATGGTTTCCGCGGGGTTAACCGCGACGATCCCGTGTCAACGACCGGTCGAATTCGAATAATCGGCCGATCAGGCTTTGTTAACCATAAGCACCTAAAAAATTGCTCCGGAACGCTGTTCGTTAGCTGTTCCTCGAGCTCGAGATTCTAAATGCCGAGATATGGCTTCCTCTTCTTCTGGCTGATGATGTGCGCGACATTGTCGAGCTGCGCCCTGCCCGGCGCCTATATTCCGGAGCTGCTGCTGAGCTCGACCGAGGAGCCCTACACGCTCGCGGCCGGCGATCGGCTGCGCGTCATCGTGTTCGGCCAGGACGCGATCTCCAACAGCTATACGGTCGACGGCTCCGGCCATATCGCTATGCCGCTCATCGGCATCGTTCCGGCCGCCGGCCTCACGACCCAGGCGCTGCAACATGAAATCGCCGCACGATTGCGCAACGGATTCATCCGCGACCCCCGCGTCTCGGTGGAAGTCGAGGCGTATCGGCCGTTCTTCGTGCTCGGAGAAGTGGTCAGCGCCGGACAATATCCATTCGTCGAGGGTCTCACCGTGCAGAAGGCGATCGCCATAGCCGGCGGATTCAGCCCGCGCGGCTACCAGGGAGAGGTCGATATGACGCGCGACTTCGGAGGCGCTCAGGTCACCGGCCGGGTGCCTCTGCTGCAAGCGGTCAGGCCGGGAGACACGATCACGGTTCGCGAACGGATCTTTTAAAGCGAGATGCGAGAAGAGCGGCAAAGCCAGGCGAGTGACGACACAGCCCCCAGACGGCTGCGCATCGTGCATGTCATGCGCGCGCCGATCGGAGGCCTGTTTCGTCATGTCGTCGATCTCGCCGGCGCGCAGGCCGCACGCGGGCACGCGGTCGGGCTGATCGCTGATTCCTCGACCGGCGGCGAGCGCGCGGAGGCGGTTCTGCGAATGCTCGAGCCTTCGCTGGAGCTCGGCGTCACGCGTTTATGCATGCGCCGCCTGCCGAGCTGGAGCGACCCGATCGTCGCCTTTCGCATCGCCTCGGCGTTAAAGCGCCTGGCGCCCGACGTCGTCCACGGACATGGCGCGAAGGGCGGCCTCTATGCGCGCCTGCCGGCGCTGCTCCCGTTTTTCCCGTCGCTGCCGCATCCCCATATTCGCGTCTACACGCCGCATGGCGGCAGCCTTCATTTCGACCCAGACGCGCTCGTCAATCGTCTCTATCTCTCGGTCGAGCGCGCGCTCGAGCGAGTGACTGATTTCATCCCCTTCGAGAGCGCCTATGCGCAAAAGCGTTTCGCGAAGGCGATCGGCTTTTCCGCCGCTGTGGCGCGCATCGTGCCCAATGGGCTGCGTCCCGAGGAGTTCGAACGCGTCGCGCCGATCGCCGACGCCGCCGATTTTCTCTATGTCGGCGAGTGGCGCCGTTTCAAAGGCGTCGACACGCTGATCGAGGCGCTGGCGCTCATCCGCGCGCAGACCGGAGATGCGCCGCAGCTGGCGCTCGTCGGCTCCGGGCCTGACGAAGCCGCCCTGCGCGCGCTCGCCGAAAAGCGCGGCGTCAGCGGCCGCCTCTCCTTCGCCCCTCCCATGCCGGCGCGCGAGGCGCTCCGATTGGGACGCATATTGGTCGTGCCGAGCCGCGCCGAGTCGCTTCCTTACATCGTGCTCGAGGCGATCGCCGCGCGCACGCCGCTCATCGCCACCAATGTCGGCGGCATCCCCGAGATTTTCGGCGACTATGCGGACAGGCTCGTCGAGAGCGACGATCCCGCCGCGCTCGCCCGCGCGATGATCGCCACCGGCCGCATGGACGAGGCGGCGCGACGCCGCGCCAGCGACGAACTCGCTGAACGAGTAGCAGAAAATTTTTCTTTGACGGCGATGGATGAGGCGGTGCTGCGCGGATATCGCGACGCGCTGGAGGCCGCCTCGCGTCGCCGCGCCGCGGAGGCCGTCCTGCCGCAGCGAGCCTGATGAGTGGAGTGACGTCATGTGTGCATTCGCCTTACGCGACATCAAAGCGGCCGCCCCCGCCAATGACGACGGCCGCGTCGCCTCGAGGCTGGCGGAAATCGCCGCCGACGCGCGGCCGACGCCCGCCTATTCGCCGATCGTCCTCGCCGGCCTCGTCCGCATTCTCGAATTTCTGCTGATCACGGCCGGCGGCTTCGCCGTGCATCGACTGCATGTCGCGCCCGCCTATGGCTATGGCGTCGAATATTTCATCGTCATCCCCGGCATGGCCCTGCTCGCCGTCGTCGTCTGGCAGGCGCTCGATCTCTATACGCCCACGGCTTTTCGCTCGCCGATCGGCCATGGGTTGAAGCTCGCCGGCGGATGGACGCTGGTCTTTCTCGCCGCGCTCGCGGCGATCTTCTTTCTGAAGCTCGACAATTCGCTGTCGCGCATCTGGCTGCTCGGCTGGTATGCGGGCGGGCTCGGCGTGCTGGCGGCGGAGCGCTTCGCCGTCGCCGCCGTGGTGCGGTCGCTGACTCAGCAGGGCAAGCTCGACCGCCGCACTGTCGTCGTCGGCGGCGGCCCTGCGGCCGAGCCCGTGCTGCGCGATCTCGCCGCCGCGCAGCAGGACAGCGATCTGCGCATCCTCGGAATATTCGATGACCGCCGCGACGACCGCTCGCCCGATGTCGTCGCCGGCTATCCCAAGCTCGGCACGATCGACGATCTCGTCGAATTCGCGCGCCACACGCGGCTCGATCTCGTCATCTTCACTCTGCCCATCTCAGCCGAGGCGCGCCTCTTGCAAATGCTGCGCAAGCTCTGGGTGCTGCCGATCGACATTCGCCTCGCCGCCCATACCAATAAGCTGCGCTTCCGCCCACGCTCCTATTCCTACATCGGCAATGTTCCGGTGCTGGACGTCTTCGACAAGCCGATCGCCGATTGGGACGTGCTGGCCAAATCCGCCTTCGACAAGATCGTCGGCGCGATCTGCCTCCTCCTCTTTGCGCCGGTGATGGCGGCGGTGGCGCTCGCCATCAAGCTCGACTCGCGTGGTCCGGTGCTGTTCCGCCAGACTCGCTACGGCTTCAACAATGAGCGGATCGAGGTCTATAAATTCCGCTCCATGTATGCGGACAAGCTCGATCCGGCCGCTTCCCGGCTCGTCACCAAGGGCGATCCGCGCGTGACCCGCGTCGGCCGCTTCATCCGCAAGACCTCGCTCGACGAGCTGCCGCAGCTGTTCAATGTCGTGTTCCGGGGCAATCTATCGCTGGTCGGCCCGCGCCCTCACGCCATGCATGCGATGGCGGCCGAGCATCTCTATGACGAGGTCGTCGACGGCTATTTCGCCCGCCATCGCGTGAAGCCCGGCCTCACCGGCTGGGCCCAGATCAACGGCTGGCGCGGTGAGACCGACACGCCGGAGAAGATCCAGAAGCGCGTCGAATGCGACCTCTACTACATAGAGAATTGGTCGATCCTGCTCGACATCTACATTCTCGCGCTCACGCCGATCGCTCTGCTGAAGACCGAGAACGCCTATTGAAGCGGAGCGTCTCGCCGTGGCGAGGAAATGCGAGCCTGAAGGCTCGCGGTCCAGGGAGCGCTTTGGACCGCGAGCCTTCAGGCTCGCTTCGTCTCGGGATCATTGCTCGACGCCTCGCCAGAGCCTATTCTGGGCTTCGCCGCGGCGCTGAACGCTCGCGGCCCACGACCTCATCCAGAACATCAACATGAGCAGAATTTCCCTTATTCTGCCTCGCCTTATCCAGAGAAGTTGATGCAGCTCTCGAGCCTTTTCATCGTCGCTCTCGCCGCGCTCGAAGGCGCCGCCGGCGTCGCGCTCTCCGCCGCAGCGGCGCATCTTTCGAACGCCGCCAATCTCGATACGGCGAGCCGCTTCCTGTTGATCCACGCCGCGGCGGCGCTGGGGCTCGGCGCGCTGCTCGCAGCGAAGCCGCCACTCTCGCGCTGGCTCACCGGCGTGAGCTTCGCTCTGCTCGCCGGCGTCGCGATCTTCTCCGCCGACCTCCTCTCCCGGACCTATGCCGGGGACCGGCTGTTTCCCTATGCGGCGCCGATCGGCGGATCGCTGACCATAGCGAGCTGGCTGGCGTTGGCGATCTGGGCGCTCGCCGCCATGCGCGCGAAATAGCAGCTTCGCCGGCCCGGCGGCAGACGAGACTATCCCGCTCTGGACAGGCCCCAGAATCGCTTCCACCATCGCGAGCATGGGGGCGCGAACATGTGGGCGAAGGAACATTGGCGGGCGGAGGCGCCGGTCGGTCGGCGCGTGCTCGTCGTCGAGGACGAGCCTCTGATCGCGCTCGCGCTCGAGGAGACGCTCGCCGAGCACGGCTTCGTCGTCGTGGCCTCCGCCCGCACCGTCGCCGTCGCATTGCGACATATCGCCGGCGCGCAATTCGACGTCGCGCTGCTGGACTTGGCGATCGGCGCCGAGAGCGTCGAGCCGGTCGCCGATCGCCTCGCCGCGACGGGGCTCCCTTTCGTCTTCACGACCGGCTATGGCCGCTCGGCCCTGCCCCCGGCGCACGCCGCGCGTCCGATTGTCGAAAAGCCGTTCCGCACCGAGGCGCTGATCGCCGCCCTCGTCGGAGCCGCGCGCCGCGCGGCGTAAAGGGCCGAAGACACGGCGGCTTGTCTCTCGCGATCACGCTCCATTTAAGGGGGGAGTTGCGTCAAAACGGGTGCCGCGTCATGTCATCGCGTAAAAGCGGCGATCGGGGAACATCGCCCCGGCGTCGCCTCGCCGTCCTCGGCGGCCTGATCCTGGCTTTTCTCATCGCGGCGCTCGAGCCACATTCCGCATTCGCCCAGGACTTCTTCCAGCAATTGTTCGGCGGCGGAGGCGGCGGCTATTCGGACTATGGCGGCGGAGGCGGCACTTATCCGAGCTATCGCCGCCACGCTCGCGCCCATGCCCGGCGCCAATATATCCCGCAGGAGCGGCGGGCCGAACCGCAGCAACGCTGGCGCCGGAAGGCCGCCAATGGCGGCGAGCCCGAACGCGCGGTCTATACCGAGACCGCGAGCGGCGGACGCTCCTATTGTGTGCGCGAGTGTGACGGCTATTTCTTCCCCGTCGGCCTCTATTCGAGCTCGAGCGATACGGCGAGCCATCAGCGCGCCTGTGGCCGGCTGTGCCCCGGCGCGCGAACCACGCTCTATGTGATGCGCGGCGGCTCCGACAAGATCGAGGATGCGGTGGCGGCGCGCGGCGGCGCCACCTATGCGCGGCTGATGGCCTCGCTCCAGCGCAAGGGCGAAGGAGAGAAGGACAAGGACAAGGAGTGCTCCTGCCACGCGGGCCAGTCCAATGAGAGCTCGATCGAGTCCATCTATCTCGATCCGACGCTGCGGCGCGGCGATGCGGTGATGACGACGCATGGCGTCGAAGTCTTCCACGGCGCCAGCCGCTATCCGTATTCGAAGAACGACTTCCGTCCCCTCGCCCATTCGCCCGATCTTGACGAGCCGGTCCGTCGCCGCCTCGCCGCACTCGAGCGCGCCAGCAAGCATGGACGCGCCGCCGTCGAACGCCGCGCCGCGCGGCCGGTCGGCGAGCACCGCAGCCAGACCTCGCGCCAGCGCGAATGACGCGCGGCGGTCACTCGAGCCTCTCCTCCTCCGCCTCCTTGTCGGCGACGGCCGCCGCCGCTGGCGTCGTCCGCCGTTGCGGGGCGCGCGACCAGGGCCGGTCCTCGTTCGGGCCGCGGGCCATGCGCCATTCCACAGTGTCGCCGGCAAAGCGCAATGTCACCGCGCCCGTCTCGGTGAGCTTGCGGCGATCGAGAAGTATCGGCGCGCCGCAGCCTGCAGGCGCGTAGAAGGGCGCGATGACGATGGCGGCGCGGGCGCAATCCTCGATCAGCGCCTTGCGATCCGCCACCAGAGCGACGGAGCGGCCGTCGACCGCTCTCGCCGCACAGCCGAGATCGTCGCAGGAAACGCCGCCGCGCGCGTCGGCCGGCGCGCGCGAGTCGGCGTCGGCGCGCAGCCATTGCTCGCCGACGAAGGAGAGTTTCCCGCGGCCGAGCAGAGCCAGCTCGCCGGTCGGCAGCCGCAGCGCCGCGGCGTCGCCGCCGGGCGCGACGGCGAGATCGAACCCCTCTCCATTCGCCGCGCCGAAGAGGCCGAGCGCCGCGAAGGGAATCGCCATCGCGCGGAACAACCATGTCCGCCACAGGACCAGCGACAGAACGGCGAGCGCGAGAAACAGGATCGCGAAAGGCGCAAAGCTCTTGACCGGCAGGCTCGCGCCCGGCGCGGCGGCGATGAGCCGCGCGATCGCCGTCACCAGATCGATGCCGAAGCCGACATAGCGCCAGACCGGGCCGTCGAGGCCGAAAGGATAGAGAAAGGCGCCGAGCAAGGCGCCCGGCACGGCGAAGAATTCGATAATGGCCAAAGTCAACGGATTGCCGATGAGCACATAAGGGCTCAATTCGTGGAAATCGTCGGCCATGAACGAGGCCGTCGCCGATGTCGCGCAGAGAGTCGCGAAGATCGGCGCCGCCGGCCCGCGCAGCAGCAGCTCGCCGGCGCTCTCTCGCCATTTCGCGAGGCGTGAGGGCGTCCGGCCGAAAACCGGCGGCTCGCGCCGGCGGTCGATCAGCGCGCCGCGCGCCTCATAGACGGCGACGAGCGCCGCCACAGCGGCGAAGGAGAGCTGAAAGCTCGCGCCGAGCAGAGCCTCCGGCTGGAAGGCGACGATGAAGAAAACCGCGAAGGCGAGATTGCGCATCGACAGCGACGGCCGGTCGAACAGGACCGCGACGAGCATGATCGTCGTCATGACCAGAGCGCGCTCCGTGCCGACGCGCGAGCCCGTGCCGATGTCGTAGAGAACCGCCCCGACAATGGCGAGGCCGGCCGCCCATTTTTTTATGGGGTAGTTCAGCGCCAGCGTTCGCGAGAGCGCGAGCAGACGCCGCAATCCGACGAAGAAAATGCCGGCGACGAGCGTCATCTGCACGCCGGATATGGTGATGATATGAAAGATGCCGGCGCGGCGGATCAGCTCTTTCGCCTCCTCGCTCAAAAAGTCGCGCTTTCCAGTCACCATTGCGGCGGCGATCGCGCCCGTGTCGCCACCGAGGGCGCGCGCAACACGCGTCGCGAGAGCGTTGCGCAGCCGATCGACGGCGGCGAAGAAGCGCAGCGACAAAGGCGCGGGATCGGGCGGCGGCAGGATATCGACGCGGCCGAGCGCATTGCCGACCCCGCCGAGCGAGGCGAAATAAGCGTCGCGGGAGAAATCATAGCCGCCGGGGAGCGCCGCATGGGCCGGCGGCAACACGCGCGCTTTGAGGCCGATGAAATCGCCGGCCGCGAATTTCGCCTCGCCCCGCGTCGTCAGCCGCACGCGCAGCGGGACGACGTCGCCCGGCAATCCTTCCGCGCTGGCGAGGCGCAGGATGAAGCGCGCGCCATTGGGACGCGGATCGAGTTCCTCGACGAAGCCGGTCAGAAATCCGACGCCGGCGCGGGGAACGATCGGCGCATCGACTCGGGCGGCGCGCCAGACGGCGGCGAAGAAACCTCCGCAGACGAAGGCGAGAACGAGAAAAAGCACGCCGGCGCGATGCGCTCGGAAGACAAGAGCGAGCGCCGCTAGAGCGGCGAAGCCTGCCGCCGAAAAAGCGAAGGAGGGCTCGCGATCCGCGGCGAAATAGAGGATGACGCCGGCGCCCGCCGCTACCGGAAGCCAGAGGAACGGCCGCCGCAGCGCGATCTCTTCTTCCAGCGCCGCTCGGGCGGCGGCGGAAAGCCACGCGAAAACGGCCGAAAAGGCGGGGCGGAATGCGCCTCTCGCCCGATCGGCCGCGCCGGCGACGGCTTTCGCGCTCCAACTCAAAAGGGCCTCGGCTGCTCGAACAAAGTCGAGCCCATGCTATACCCGAAGCCGGCGAGCGCGCGAGCGTCCCGCGGATCGCAATGTCAAAAGCGCGTCGTCAGATCGGTCAGCCAGTCCGGCGAAGCGGCGACGAGCGCCGCCTCGAGCGGCTTGTCGAGGCCGGTCGCGATCAATAGGCCGACCGAGGCCAGCGCCGCGCCGAGCGCGCCCTTGCCCCATTTGCCGCCGACGAGCAGCGAATGCCGCAGCCGCGTCGAAAGGCTCCGCGACGCCGCGCCGAGCGCGACCAGCGGCAGGCCGGCGCCCAGTCCGAAAGCGGCCATCACCAGGCCGACCTGGCCGAGATTCTGGCCCTGCGCGGCGAGCAGCGAGGCGGCGCCGAGCGTCGGACCGGCGCAGGGACTCCATACTGCGCCGAGCAGCAGGCCGAGCCCCAATTGGCCGCGCAGCCCATGCGTCGAGAAGCCGGCGAAGCGGCGCTCGATCCGGTCGGCCACGGGACCGCCGGCGGCGGCGAGCCTCACTTGCAGCGCCGGCGTCGCGAGCAGCACGCCGAGCGCGATCATCAGCAGCGCCGCGCCGAAACGCAGCGCGTCGCCGTCTATCCCCGCCCCGAAGCCGATCAGCGCCAGAAACAGGCCGATGGCGACGAAGGAGGAGGCGACGCCGACGGCGAGCGCCGCCGGCCCCATTTTGTGCTCGGAAGCCGCGGCGCCGAGGATGATCGGCAGCAGCGGCAGCACGCAGGGCGAGAGTATGGAGAAGAGGCCCGCCAGAAAGGCGAGCCCCGCTCCGGCGAAATCCGCCCCCATTACAGCGCCTTGTCGAGCAGAGCGGCGATCGAGCCCACATTGGTGTCGCCGGTCGAGCGGCCGGTCTCGCTCTTGCCCTTGAACACGATGAGCGTGCTCTGCGTGGTCGCGTGGAAATCGCGCAGCGCGTCCTTCTGGCTGTCGAAATCGACATGGAACACCTGCAGCGTCCCGAATTTGGCGTCGCTCTCGAGCTTTTCGAGGATCGGCTGCTGCGCTTTGCAGGTGGGGCACCAGGGCGCGTGAATCTCGACGAGAATCGGCTGGCCCGCCGTCTGCGCGGCCTCGAAGGATTGCTGCGTGAAAGCATGTTTCTCGGCGGCGAAAAGCGGCGTCGCGAACAGAGCGACGGAAAAAAGCGCGGCGGTGAAGCGTATCGACATGGGTGAAATCCTCTTTGGTCGGGTCCGCGGGGGCGCGGGTGGAACAAGCGGCGGCGGAGCGGAAGGCCGCCGTCGCTCACCTATACGCGGGCGGACCGCCCGATGTTACGAGCGGCGATCGATCGCTGTGTCACGCCTGCGGCAGCCCCTTGCGCGCCTGCTCCTTCTCGGAGACGAGCATGGCGAGCAGCATTTCGACGAGCCCGCCGCCATTGGCGCGGCCGTCGCCGCCGCCGACGACGATTCCGGGAACGAGCGGCAATTTGCCATTCTCGATCGCCTCGGCGAAGCGCAACAACACCGTCGAATTGAGCTGATATTGCGGCCCGCCATAGGCCTCCACCTGCTTCTCCGTCGCCTCCGCCTGGGCGAGGCCGATGGCGCGGATGCGATCCGCCTCGCCCTGTCCCTGAGAAAGGGTGGCAACAGACGGTAGAGATAAATCGAGGCCGAGCATTCACTCCCACCCGACGCGCGTCGCCGTCGTCCCGGTCACGAGCACGCGCACGCCGCGGAAGGGGATCACCTGGCCCGCGTTGAGCGCATAGGTGGCGTCGGTCCCCGCCTCGTCACGGATCACCGCATCTCCCGCCACATTGCAGTAGATCGCACGCGGCCGGGTAGGCAGGTAGGCCGTGTCGCTCGGCGTGATTGCAAAGTGCCTCATCCCCGGACTCGAGAGGCCGGTGGCGTGAGCATTAAAATGGTCGACTCCCATTGGTCACCTTTCGTAGTTGCATGGTTTCGGGGTCGCGCAGCCGGCGCGCTCGGCATTGTCCGGGTCGCATCGCGCGGCTATATTAAGGCGTCACAATGCCCAGGATCCGCCATGCGCCACATCGTTACACATGATACTATTTCGACGTTACGCGACCGAAAAATATTCTCTTCTATTTCAGGAGAGCAAAGATTTATCATAGGAGAGTCTATATATTTCGATGATAGCGCTGCTATTGAACCATATTCCGCAGTTCTGCAAGGCCATATACTCGTCAGTATGGGTGCGTTTTCTTACTCTTGGAGCCATCTTCCGATCGAGCTACGCAGAGTCGGCCGCTACTGCTCGATCGCCAACGGGCTTCGAGTTATCGGCGGAAATCATCCAGTCGATTTCGTCTCGACATCGCCGTTTACCTACGACCGCACGTTCTCTATTTTCACGGAGTGCATGAAAGATAACGGTGTTGGCGTTCCGACTTATGCCTCGCAGTTTATGGCCGCCGACCGATTGGTCGGCCCCGCGATCGAAGATGACGTCTGGATAGGTGGAGACGTCACGCTCTGCCGAAACATCACACTCGGGACAGGATGCGTCATCGCGGCCAACTCGGTCGTCACCAAGGACGTGCCGCCTTACGCCATTGTCGGCGGCAACCCGGCAAAATTTATCAGGATGCGCTTCGGCGAGGGGATTGTACGCGATCTCCTCGCCTTGGCGTGGTGGCGCTTCAAGTTCACCGATTTCGCGGCAATGCGCTTCGACGATCCTGCGCAATTCATCCGCCAGATCGAAGCAAACATCGCCGCGAATGAAATTGAGGAGTTCCGCCCTGAACCATTCCGGCTGGCGGAACTCGGGGCCTGAGTGGCCCTCACTCGCCGATCGGACGCTCGAGCTGCCCAACTACAAAGATCGCGACGGACATGGTCAGTGAGGACACCGCGAGACCCTTCAGTGCGGCGACTTCCTCCGCAGTCAGTTCGGCGATGCGCGGGCCGTCAGAGGCCGGCGGGAATTCGCCGCGGATCGCGACGCGCTCGAGCAGCTCCTTCACTGTCGGGAAGCGCGGCTTCGGCTCGCCCTTCGCATCGACATCGACCGGCTGCGTCCCGCGCAAATTCGAGCGCGTCGCCGAGCGTCATCGTCATAGTCTTCCCCTCGGGCGCCGGCAGCTTGAAAGCTTCGCCATTCAAACGAGTGACAGTTTTCGACAGATCGTATTTCACGCGGCTTTGCCTTTCAGTTCGACGAGATCGTGAGACGGCTCATCGCGCTCGAGGCGTAGCGCGACGCGCGCAGAGTCTTTCGACTGACGAGCCGCTTTTCCGTCAATGAGCGCATTCGCGCGATTTGCGCGCGGGCCTCGATCCCCTACAAGTCGAGCCATACATGCGGGAGGCATTCCTTCGCGACCAACGCCATCGTCATGGGCGTCGACGTGCGCTCGGCAATGGAAGCCGGAGGCTGGAAATCGTCGAAGGTCTTTCTCGAGACCTATGTCAATCCGAGGCATGCGGGACGCGCCGTCGCCGAGCGGTTCAATCTCGCTCATTCGAAAATGAGATGTAGCGGCGAAGGGGCGGCGCGATGCTCCCCCCCCCCGCGACAAATAGGAAGGCGGCGTGGGCGCTGCAGGGAGAGTTGGGCGCCGTCGGGATACGGGGCCAACAATTTGATATAACGGAGAATAAAAATCGACATTGGTGTCTTGCCGGCGCGCAGACTCGGCCGGAGCTTTCCTCATCCCGAGGAGCGGCCGTAGGCCGCGTCTCGAAGGGCGAGGGAAGCGTCATGCGCCGCCTTCTGGAGCTCGCCCTCGTGCTTTTAAGACGGCTCCTGCGGAGCCTCCTCGGCATGAGGACGAGGGTTTCGCTCTTGGCCGAACGGCTCCCTTGCCCCCTGCCCCCCACAGTTCCCCCCTGGCCCGCAGCGTGCTAGACGGGCGTCGCACAATTCTCTCAGGATCCACCGCCGCGCTCATGTCCCAGGTCGTCACGCGCTTCGCCCCCTCCCCCACCGGCTTCCTCCATATCGGCGGCGCGCGCACGGCGCTGTTCAACTGGCTCTACGCCAAGCGCCACGGCGGGCGCTTCCTGCTGCGCATAGAAGACACCGACCGCGAGCGCTCCACCCAGGGCGCCATAGACGCCATTCTCGACGGAATGCGCTGGCTCGGGCTCGATTGGGACGGCGACGTCACCTATCAATTCTCGAGAGCGCCGCGCCATCGCGAGATCGCCGAGGAGTTGCTCGCCAAAGGCAAGGCCTATCGCTGCTACGCCAGCGCACAGGAGCTCGAGGAGATGCGCGAGACCGCGCGCGCCGAGGGCCGTCCGCCCCGCTATGACGGGCGCTGGCGCGACCGCGACCCTTCCGAGGCGCCTGCGGGCGTCGCGCCGGTCATTCGGCTGAAGACCCCGCAGGACGGCGAGACGGTGATCGAGGACGCCGTGCAGGGCCGCGTCGTGTTTCCGAATAAGGATATCGACGATTTCGTGCTGCTGCGCTCGGATGGCGCGCCGACCTATATGCTCGCCGTCGTCGTCGACGATCACGATATGGGCGTCACGCAGATCATCCGCGGCGACGACCACCTCACCAACGCCGCGCGGCAAAAGCACATCTATGAGGCGCTCGGCTGGGAGGCGCCCAGGCTCGCCCATATTCCGCTCATCCATGGGCCGGACGGCGCCAAGCTCTCCAAGCGCCATGGCGCGCTCGGCGTCGACGCCTATCGCGGCATGGGCTATATGCCGGCCGCGTTGCGCAATTATCTGCTGCGCCTCGGCTGGAGCCAGGGCGATCGCGAGTTCTTCTCGACGCCGGAGATGATCGAGGCTTTCGATCTCGAGAGCATCCATCGCTCGCCGGCGCGTTTCGACTTCGTGAAGCTCGAGAATATGAACGGCCATTATCTGCGCAGCAGCGACGATGCCGAGCTGCTCGAGGAGCTGGTCGCGACGCTGCCCTATCTCGAGGGCGGCGCGGCGCTCGCCGCCAAACTCGACGACAAGCGCAAGGCGCAGCTCGCCGCCGCCATGCCCGGCCTCAAGGCGCGCGCCAAGACGCTCAACGAGCTCGTCGACGGGGCGGGCTTCCTCTTCGCCGAGCGGCCGCTGGCGATCGACGCCAAGGCAGCCGCGCTCTTGTCGGCCGCCGCCCGCACGAATCTTTCCGCGCTGATCGAGAAGCTCGCCGCGCTCGACGAATGGAGCGCCACGGCGACCGAGACCGTCGTGCGCGAGACGGCGGCGGCGCTCGGCGTGAAGCTCGGCGATCTCGCGCAGCCTCTGCGCGCCGCGCTCACCGGCCGCACCACATCGCCCGGCATTTTCGACGTGCTGGCGATTCTCGGCCGGAACGAGAGTCTCGCGCGCCTGCGCGATCAGGCGTCATCCGCCGCGCATCCCGCTTGAACGGCGTGGGGGGGATGCTATAGTTTGTGCAACGCACAAACAGGTTCTCCGCCCGACCATCAGCGCCGCATCGCCGCGTCACGATAGAAGCGCGCGAGCCACAGCGGCGCAGCGACCGACGCATATCCGCCGGCTAGCGCAGGAGGGTTTTGAGTTTAAAGCGATTTTCGTTCGATCGAGCGGACCCGGCGGTCCGTCGGCGCAAGAACGCCCGATGTTCGGACGAGTTCGCTCAGCGTTCCGAGCCGCAGGGGCGAAGCGCGGCTCGGGCGTGGCGCAAAATATGCTGCGGTGTTTCGCCGGGAGCCGCAGTTTGCACGGATAACGCGAAAAGGTGGGGCCATGACGAAAAAAGAAGCGTCCTTTCACACCGGCGAGAAAACCGTGAGCCTGCCGATCATGGAGGGCACGATCGGCCCCAGCGTCGCCGACATCCGCAAGCTCTACGGCGATACGGGCATGTTCACCTACGACCCCGGCTTCACCTCGACGGCGAGCTGCGAGTCGAAGATCACCTATATCGACGGCGACGAGGGCATACTCCTCTATCGCGGCTATCCGATCGACCAGCTCGCCGAGCACGGCGACTTCCTCGAGACCTGCTATCTGCTGCTCTATGGCGAATTGCCGACGGCGACGCAAAAGGCCGATTTCGACTATCGCATCACGCGCCACACAATGGTGCATGAGCAGATGGCGCGCTTCTTCCAGGGCTTCCGCCGCGACGCGCATCCCATGGCGGTGATGGTGGCGTCTGTGGGCGCGCTCTCGGCCTTCTATCACGACTCGACCAATATCGCCGATCCGGTCGAGCGCATGGTCGCCTCGACGCGCATGATCGCGAAGCTCCCGACGCTCGCGGCCATGGCGTACAAATATTCGATCGGCCAGCCCTTCGTCTATCCGAAGAACGATCTCGACTATACGTCGAACTTCCTGCGCATGTGCTTCGCCGTGCCCTGCGAGGAATATAAGGTCAATCCGGTGATGTCGCGGGCGCTCGACCGCTTCTTCATGCTGCACGCCGATCACGAGCAGAACGCCTCCACCTCCACTGTGCGTCTCGCCGGATCGTCAGGCGCCAATCCCTTCGCCTGCGTCGCGGCGGGCATCGCCTCGCTATGGGGTCCGGCGCATGGCGGCGCCAATGAGGCGGTGCTGAAAATGCTCGCCGAGATCGGCACGCCGGAGCGCATTCCGATCTATATCGCCAAGGCCAAGGACAAGAACGACCCGTTCCGCCTGATGGGCTTCGGCCATCGCGTCTACAAGAACTACGATCCGCGCGCGAAGATCATGCAGCGCACGACGCGCGAGGTGCTGGCCGAGCTCGGCGTCAAGGACGATCTGCTCGACGTCGCCATAGAGCTCGAGCGCATCGCGCTGCACGACGAATATTTCATCGAGAAGAAGCTCTATCCCAATATCGACTTCTATTCCGGCATCACGCTGAAGGCGATGGGCCTGCCGACGACCATGTTCACCGTGCTCTTTGCTGTGGCGCGCACGGTCGGCTGGATCGCGCAGTGGAAGGAGATGATCGAGGATCCGGGCTCCAAGATCGGCCGTCCGCGCCAGCTCTATACGGGCGAGAAGCAGCGCGACTATCTGCCCATGTCGAAGCGCTGATCCGTTCCTTCGCAGCCTTCGCGTCCTACGCGAAGGCTGCGAAGCATTGTGCGCTTACGCACAGCCATAAGCCCCCGCTCCCGCCATTGTCTCCGCATGATTGCTGAGGAGGCGGAAATGATCGAGACGGGGTCTTATGAATTGCTCTCTTTCGAGGAAGCGCGCGACAAATTGCGCTTCGATCGGGAGATCAGCCTCGGCCTCTTCGATCTCTCCTCCTTCCGCATCGCCTATTGCCCGCGCGATTTCGCCTATGTCGGCGACATAGAGCTCTATCAGTGGATGTGGTGCGACCGGATCGCGGGCATCGTCGTCGACGGCGATATGACGATCGACGGCGATCTCATGGACAATTCCTTCGACGGCTCGGCGGCCTTCGTGCTGGCGCGCGGCAATCTTCGGGCGCGCACCGTGACTCTCGGCGGCGCCGAGGTCGTCGTCCGCGGCGACATGCGCGCGGAAGGCCCCGTCTTCAATAATTCGAGCGCCGGCCGCTGCGAGATCGGCGGCTCGCTCCATGCGAGTCATTTGGTGACGGACGATCATGCGACCGTCGTCGCGGGGCGCACGCCGGCGCGCTCCTTCGCGCTCGGCTATGTCGATCCGACGATGAGCGACAAGCTTCGCGTCGCCAACTCCTATCTCGACCTATTGACCCCCGACGCGGCGGCGGAATTCGACGCGCGCGGCCGCGGCGTCGGACCCGAGATCGTCGTGCGCATCGTCACGGCCATTCGCTCCGGCCGTCCGGTGCTGCGCTCCTGAGCGCGGAACCCGAGCAGGCCTTCGTCGCCTCGCCCTCGAAGGCCTACTCCCACTTTTTCGACATACCGCTCAGAGCGAACCCGACTCGAAAAAGACACGTTCGTCGCCGCCAATGGCGCTCGTTCGCCTCTCGATTCGAACATCCATTTTTTCTACCTGCGCGCGTTTTTCGTCGCCGCGTTTCATTCGTCGATTTCAGCCAATGCGAATCGCAGCGCCGCATTTCGAGCGATTCGCGATCATCGGATCATCCTCATGAGCGAAACACGCCCGCCCCGCGAGCGGCCGAATCCCCCGCGCCCCCAGGGGCCGCCGGTGAACTCCGTCGTCGCCGCCGCGGTGACGGCGCATGATTTGGACGAGCGCCGCAAAATCGTATTAGAAGCCGAACGCGATCAGACAGTCGCGAAGGGGCCGACGAAACGAAGCGGGAGACGACGATGGGGGCTGTGAACGATCTGGCGCGGGTCGAGGCGAGCGCCCCCGACGCGCGACTTTCATGCGACGAGCGTTCATGCGACGAGCGTTCATGGGACGAGCGTTCATGGGACGAGATCGAAGCGCGATATCGCGAAGAATGCGCGACGATGCTGCGCGACGCGCGCCATCACTTCGAGCAGCGCGCGGCGCGCGAGCAGACGACGATCGAAAATGTGCTCGCCGCTTTCGCGCGCGACTTCGACGCGTGGCTCGATCGCGAAAGGCGCGGGATCACGTCGCCCAAGCCCAGTCTCGCCACATTGTTCGAGATCTGGCTGGAACGCGGCGCGCGCCGTTTCGACTCCCAGAGCGCGCCCGCCGAAGCGAGCTTGCGGCAGGAAGCCGCCGCCGAAGCGCAATCGCTGGCGCTGCAACAGCGTCTCGACGAAGAGAGTCGGCGCATTCAGGAATTGGAGCGGCGTCTCGCCGAGGCCGAACGTCGCGCCGAGCGACAGACGACGGAGACGACCGCTCCGATCGTCATCGCTTCGCCGGCGCTCGCGCTCGCGGCTCCGACGCCGCGGCCGCCGCGCCGGCGCGCGACAATCTTCGTCACGGCTCTCGTCTTTCTCGCCGCCCTCGTTGGCGCGGCGCAGATGGCGCGGCGTTCGGACGCGACGCCGCCAGAGTTGCGCGCGGCGCTCGCGCGTCTCGACGACTACGCCGCCGAGATGGAGGCGCGCGGCCGCTCCGCGCTCGGCCGTCTCGCGGCGAGCCACGCCCGCGAGGACACGCTCGCGGCGCTGCTCGCGCGAGACAAAGCCTACGTGATCGCGCGCGCCGTCGCTTCCGATCCGCAGTTGACGCGCGCCGAGATCGAAGCGCTCGCGCCGAGCCGCTCGGCGCCGGCGGCCGAGGCGCCGACCGAGCCGCCGGCGCGGGAGACGATCGCCGCCCTACCCCAAATCGCCGCGCCCGAATCCCCGGCCCCCTCGCCCGAAACGCCGACGCTCACGCCGCCGGAGGAGGCCGAGCGGCTCCCCCCCGCGGTCATCGGCCTGCAGAAGCCCGCGGCCTTTCACAGCTTCGAAAATCGCGACATCGCCGGATCGACCCTCGCGACGCTGCGCAAGCTCGATCAGCCCGCCTGCGCCGCCGCCTGCCGCGGCCGGGAAAACTGCAGAGGCTATTCCTTCGACCGCTGGAACCGCGTCTGCCGCCTGAAGGCGACGGCCGCCGCATTCATGCTCAATCCGCGCATCACGAGCGTGTTGCGCGACGACATTCGCATCCCGCATGCACCCTCCGGCGCGCTCTCCATAGAGCGCTATCCCTCCAAGGCCTTTCCGGGCTCCGGTTATAAGACGACGGCCGTGGAAGGCCCCGACGGCTGCGAGAGCGCCTGCCGCGCGGAGGAGGCCTGCATCGCCTTCACCTTCCGTCTCGACGAGGGCGCCTGCCATTTGTTCAAGACGACGGGGGAATATTTCACCAATGAACTGGCCGACAGTGGCGGAAAGCGCCAGGACTAGGGCCGAAGCGTATTATTTCTCTACATCAGAGAGATACCGGGAAATGACCTGTCGGTCTCTTTGCTGATCAGAGCCACTGTTCGCGAAAGAACTTACGGGCTCTCTCCCAAATGGGGGATGCCGGCACACGTAAGCTCGGCTATTGATCTATCATTGCTCAATCACTTTCATGCCGGGGAGGTCGCGAGTCCGGAAGCTCGACCTCCCCTTATTTTGTCGCCAGGGCGGCGGCGCCCCGCCTCAGCGCAAAACCAGCCTCGCCAGCAGCGCGGCGAGCTCGCTCTGGCGGGATACGCCGGTCTTGGCGAAGACGCTCTTGAGCACGGCGCGCGCGGTGCTCTCGGTAATGCCGAGCTTTGCGGCCGCGCCTTTCGGCGCGAGGCCCGTCCCCACGAGCGCGGCCAGACGCGCTTCGCCGAGCGTCAAGCCCAATAGATCGCGCAAGAGCGCCGGGTCGGCGCTCGCTCCCGCCTGCGGATCGATGACGAGGACGATGGTTCGTGTTTGCGTGAGAAACGGCGCCGCCATCGCGAGGTCGCCGCCGCTATCGGCGATCGGCAGCAAATATAAGGCGAGCGGATGAGCGGAGCGCTCGCGGCGGATCATCAAAGGCTTCGGCGCGCAGCCTATATCGCCTGGCGCGCCGCGGATCATTCGCCGAATGGCGGCGTCGAGCGCCTTGCGGTCGTCGGCCGCGCTCGCGGAGAGACGGCCGTTCGCGAGCACCAGACCGTCGCCCAGCAGAGCGGACGCCGCAGGATTGTCGAAGACCACCCGCCCGAGCGCGTCGAGCGCGAGCACGCCGACGCCGACACGCGCCAGAGCGTCGACGAGAGCGAGCTTGGAAAGCTCGGCGTCGAATAGTTTGACGCTCAGGCGCAGAGCCTGCTCGATGTGACGGGCGAGCCGCGCCAGCGTCTCGAGCTCAGCGTCGGCGAAGGGCTCTTTCGTTCGAGAGCGCTGAACGCTGACCCAGACGAGAATCCGCGGATCCGGCGACACCTTGGCGGCGGCGAGCCAGCGGAGACCGTTGGAGGCGAGGAATTGCGTGTAGAACGGGTGCTCCTCGATCTCCCGCGGCGTCACGAGATGGCGGTCCGTCACCACGTCCAATCGCGCCAGCATGCTGTTTTCCGCGGCGTGCTGCGCGCGAATGTCCTGATGCTGCCACTTCTCGTAATCTTCGGCCATGGGCGCGAGCGCCGGGGACAGGACCGTCCCGAAGCCGCCGTCGTCGCGCACCCACAGCAAATTGGCTCCGACGTCGCCGAAGACATTCGCGATAGCTTGCAGAGCGTCCGGCCAATTCGAATATTCGACCGCCGCGCCGTAAATCGCTTCCACCGCCGCGATGAATGCGTCTCTTCCTTCATCGCCTTGCGCCATCGACACTCCTGTGACTCACAATTCGCGGCGCCGGGAGGACGCAAACCACGCACCCGTTCCTGGCGACTCCGTCGGCGCTCGATCATGGCCTTTGGCGGTCGGCGCCGGACGCAAGAACCCCTATCGCAGGTTGAAAAAGCGGGCAAGAATCGCGTGGTGCGCTCAGCCTCTCGGCGCCGCCCGCGCGAGCACGCGCTCCGCCGCGCGAGCGCTCGGGCTGCGGCCCTCCGCCTGCATGAGCGCACGCACGCGGGCCAGCCCGCTCGTCTGCGCGTCCCGCTGCGCGCCGCCGCGGATGAGCGGCTCCAGCGCGGCCGCGAGCGCTCCCGGCGTCGCCCGCCCCTGCAGAAACTCCGGAACAAGTCTCTCGCCGAGCACGAGATTGGGCAGCACGATGCTGTCCACGCTCACCAGAATGCGCAGCGGCCATTCGATGGGCGCGACCTTATAGGCGACCGCCATCGGAACGCCGGCGAGCGCCAGCTCCAGTGTCGCCGCGCCCGACGCCACGAGAGCCGCGCGCGCTCGGCGGAACGCCGGCAGCTTCTCTTCCTGCGTCAACAGGCGCGGCCGGATCGTCCAGGGTGCGAGGCCGCGGCCGATCTCCTCCGCGACATGCGGCACGACAGGAAGCGCGACATCGAAGGGACCGCATCGGTCGGCGAGGATCGCGAGCGTCTCGCCGAAGACCGGCATGAGCCGCGCGACCTCGGCGCGGCGCGAACCCGGCAGGACGAGGAGCAGCGGCGGCTCCGCCTCCCGCGCCGCCAGATCCGCGGATGAGGGCTTCAGCGCGTCGAGACAGTCGAGCAGCGGATGGCCGACATAGCAGCAGGCGGGGCCGCCGAGCCGCTCATGCGCCGCCGGCTCGAAGGGCAGCAGCGCGAGCACCTCGTCGACATAGGCGCGCATCGCCCGCGCCCGGCCC
>Ga0265328_10000408_pt1 | contig 20079 bp, 14 predicted proteins | sample 41624metaG_FD_202086 | JGI IMG/M metagenome (GOLD analysis project Ga0265328, IMG submission 202086) | Rhizosphere microbial communities from Carex aquatilis grown in University of Washington, Seatle, WA, United States - 4-16-24 metaG | ecosystem: Host-associated > Plants > Roots > Rhizosphere...
CATCAACTCGTCGTCAACCTCAAATTTCTCTGACGCGCGAGCCCTGTCAGAAGGAGCAAATCCGTGGCGGCACTCAATTGGAACTCCAGGCTGGCGGTCATGGTCGACGGCGCCCTCGTTTCGCCGATCGAGAGCTTCAGCCCGACGCTCAACGTCGGACACCGCGTCCAGCACTCGCTGGAGGCCGACAATGTCGGCATTGTCACGCAGGCGCAGACTTTTACTTTCACCATGACAATCCGCGCCGTCGGCGCCGCCGTCGCGACGCTCACAAAGCTCGCCATTGGCGGATCGAGCTTTGCGATTGTGCTCACGGAATATTCCGGCAGTGACTGGACATTCAAGAGCATCGCCTTCAACAGCTGCTATTTCACCTCGATTTCGCCGAGCAATGTGACGCTCGACGACTCGCCGACCGCGACGTTCAGCGGCGTATGCCTCGATGTGGAGCCGACCTCATGAGCGACGACGACACGGCGCCGCCCGAATTTGTTGCGCGCACCGGCATAGCGCTGGTTCACGAGAACGATGTGATTTACCCCGCGAAAGGGTCGGAGGCGTCGCTACGGCGAATGAAGCCGGCGCCGGTGATCTATCAATTCCCCGTGGTGATCGAAATCGTCGGACACGACAAAAAGGCGATCGCAGAGGAGATATTCGACGAATTGCGTATGCACTTCGAGACATTCGTTTGAACGCGCGTGCGCGACCAAATGGAGAGCATTTGAATGTGCATCACGTCGGCTGACGCGGGAGCATCGGCGGCGGCGCGGCGAGGGGCGTCGGCCGGAATCGCTTGCCGGCGTTCGTTCAACGGGAGAGGCGGCATTGGCTGCGTGCGCATACACGCGTTCATTCCCGCCAGATTCCGACACATTTTTTGAGCCGAGGCTCGCATCATGTCGCAGATCGTCAAGCAAAAGGTGTCGGTTCTTATCGGGAACGTGCCGCTGTTCGCGGTGAGTCGCATTTCGCTCAGCGAGCGCTATGCGTTGCCTTCTTACGGCGATAAGGGACTAAGCCAATATTCGAGCAAGATTGATCGCGACGTGCAGATTGAGGCGTTGCTGATCGGCGACGAAAGACAGCCGATCCGCCTTGCGCTGGAGTTGATGGCGGACATTTCCAGGACGCTGCCGCTTGCCTCGTCCTTGCTGTCGGGGATACCGATGGTGTCTGGCCTCACGACGCTCCTCGACATGCAAATCAACAGCCTGTCCTTTGGCCAGACTGCGGAAGACAAGGACGTCTACACGGTCAGCATTTCGCTCAAACATTGTCCGCGTCCCGGCCTCATGGCGATGCTGAGCGGCGCGGTGAGCGCGGCGGCCGCCATCGGCGGCGCGGCCAGGCTCGCCAGCCCCGCGCCACGGGTGTTGTGACCATGGTCGGCCTTCTCCAGCAAATCACAAGCGCCGGGCCGCCCGCTGTTCCGGACGACGCGTTGATCTATTCGCCGCTGCCGGCGACAGCCGACGACGGATTTCCGCAGGCGTTCCTGCTCTCGGCGGGCGGAGTTGTTTTCCGCTTGACGATGGCGGTCTATTACCCGGATCCCGCCTTCATCGTCAGTCGAGATTTTGCGAGCTTGATTTTTGAACTGCCCGACGCGGATCGCGGCCTCTATCTCAATCTGAAACTCGAATACGAACAACGCACCGGCCCGGAGCGCCTCGTCGGCGCGCGCCGGGTCGTGATCGATCTTCCCATTGCATTGGGGCCGCTGCGATTCCGCTTCAAGCGCATCCGCGTCGCGCAGGGTAATCTGCGCGGTCCCGGCGCATTTGGGTCTCAACTCCTCGCTGAGGCGGCGGTGACAGATGGTTAGCCTCGACATCTTTCCGACGAGCGACGTGGGCTTCCACACCACGTTCAAGGTCAGCTTCGACAAGATCCTGCCACCGCTCGGGCCGCTGGGGCTTTCGCCGCCGCCTGTGCCGGTTCCGACGATCGTCCCCGTCTCCTCGTCGTTCTTCGAGGCGAATATCGAGGTCAATCTCGATGAAACAGAAGCCGGCAACACATTCGTCGCGCGCATTTTCGGCATGGGCGACGACATCTATGGCCTGTTGTCGCCGGAAAGCACGATCGTTCATATCACTCTTGGCTATGAGGACGGCGCCTCCAAAGAGGTGATGACCGGACTTTTGACCCGCAAGGAAATGGCCGCGGGCGAGCAATGGTACGAAGCGACGCTCTATGGCGTCGATTTGATCTTCGACACGCTTCAGCGATCGACGACAATCGATGCAACCTTCCCCGGCGAGAAATCTCCCGCAAATACGGTCGGCGACATCGCCAAGGCGATTTGCGACGCCGCTGGCGTCAAGACGCAGATCAACGACCCCGGACTAGCGCTGAAGACCTTTTCGACGAAAGGAGAGACGGCGCTGGAAGCTTTGTTTCGGCTCGCGCGCCTTCCGACGCGGCCGTTCAGCATTCAGGCCAGGGACGGCAAGCTGTGGATGGGGCCGCCGGAAAAACTCGGGACGACGCATCCGCTCCCGATCACGGACGGCGCGGCGGGTCAACCCTTGACCGCGCGCGGAGCGACATCGAAGTCCGATCCGATGGATGGGCGCGATTTCGAAATCGCCGGCATTCCGGACCTGCGGCCAAGCGACATTGTCACTCTCGGGACGGATCAATTCCGGGTTCAATCGGTAAAACACAAACTCGAACGCTATAAGGGCTATGTGTGCTCAGGGCGCGCGCTCAGCGTCAGCGCGTCCCTCGACGACGCGCAAAACGCAGGCACGCCCAGCGGCTCCGTCGTCGCGCGTCAGCTTCAGCGAAATCTATTGCGTCGCGACCGCAACCGGCCCAGCGTCGATATTGGCGAGATCAATAGCTACACGGCCGGCGCGCATATCGTGAAGCTCGATATCGGACATGACGCGACCAATGACATGGCGTCGCCCAGCATTCAGTCGAAGCTGGCGGACAAGCCGGTCGCCTTCAACGACAAGCCGATCGCCTCGCCCTTTGCGTTTTTCGGCTGCGGATTGATGACGCCGGTCTATCCCAAAATGCGGGCGTTGCTGGCTCACCCCTGGAGCGAGCCGGAAGACGCCGTTTGCAATGGCTTCGTCTGGACGAGCGACATGACGCCGCCGAAAACGCAGACCGGCGATTGGTGGCTGAGGCTGCCGACAAAGATCGGCGCCGACGGCAAGCCGAGCGGCCCTGTCGTTGACGACCTGACGACGATGGAGGGCCAGCGCGTCATCAAGGTCAAGGGAATGACGATCACCATTGGCGCGGGTCTGCTGAGTTCGGATGAGCGCCCGGCGCCTGCCGGCGACGAGTCGCTCACGGTCACCGCCGGCGCGAGCACGAAGTTCACGATCAAGGACAAGGAAATCACAATGTCCGACGGAACGGTCACGCTGACGGTAAGCAATGGCAAGGTGAGCATCGCCTGACAAGGCCGCGCGTGGAGGAGGAACGAGGCAATGCCAAATGTTCTGGTGGTCGGAGGTATGCTCAAATGCAGCCATGGCGGAATGCTGACGCTTTCCTCCGGCGACGCGCGGCTGCAAGTCTCCGGGGCGGCCGCTGTGACCTTCGGCATGGAGGTCGGCCTCTCATTCGCCGCCGGAACGCCGCCCTGCACATACACGACCCCGGTGGGAGCTCCCTCGCCCTGCTCGGCGACGCTTCCGGCTCTTTCGGGAACGTCGGCGCTCCTGAGCGTCGGCGACATCCCCGTGCTGCTCGACAATGCGTCCGGACTGGCGGTCAACGCCGCCGATCCCTCGGCGCAATGGAGCGTCGACTCGGCGGGCCAGACGCTGCTTGACGTGGGTCGGTGAGACCAACGCGGGAGGAGGGTTCGAACAATGGCAAATCCTCAAACCACGACAAGACTCGCGGCCGAGACCGATTACGCGGCGGCTGTGGCGCGCCTTGCATTATCCTCGCAGCCGGCCCCGCTCACCGTCGCCGATCCCTATGGGCGCGCCTTTCTCCTGAGCGGCGGCGACTATGTCGTCGCGCCCGGCGCCGATGGCCTCATGGACCTTGCGAGCGTGTCCGGCAAGGAGGAGCTGGCGCAGGGAATTCAAATCCTCGTCGGCACGCCGCTCGGTTCGGATTTGTTCAACCGGAATTTTGGCTTCGATCTCATCAACACACTGGCGCAACCGCGTCCGCTCGCGCAAATGCGAGAGCTTGTGAGGCTGTGCGTGGTGAAGGCGCTTTCGCAGGAACCGCGCATTCGTCAGCTCGCCGCTGTCGCTTTTACCGATGAAACCGCTTATCGCGCCATTCACCCGGAACTCACCGACGCCGATATATCGGCACTCAAAAGTCAGCAGAGCAGCACGCGCAAATGGTCGATCGACGTGCTGCTCGATACGCGCTTCAACGATCAGCTTGTCGCGCAACTCCAGGGCGTGGGGCTTTAGCGCATGACCACAGTTCCGGCTCCTACCGCAGCTCCCGCGACCGACGCGCAACCTTATGGCGTGACGCCGCAAGGGTTTATCGTGAAGCCGCTTCAGGCGATCCTCACGGATGCTTTTGCGCGCGCGCAGCAGGTGTTTGGTCCGGACGTCGATTTGAGGTCGTCGAGTTCGATCCGCAAACTCATTGAACTCGTCTCCCTCGACGCCGCTCTTTTGTGGATGGCGCTCGACGACGTGAACAACAGCGGCGCGACCTCGACCTCATCGGGCAGCGCCCTCGATCTGCTGGGTCAGGATCTCGGGCTCGGTCGCGCGCGTTTGCCGGCGAGCGGCGTTGCGACATTCGCTCTGGCGAACACTGCGCCGCCGGGCTCGGTTCTCACATTGCCGCCCGGCGCGCTGGTGGAGACGGCGTCCACAAGTCCGGTATATTTCCGCCTTGCCGCCGCCTTGACCTTGTCCAACGATCCCGATCAGCCTTATCCTCCGCAGACCGACGCGCCTGTCACCGCCGTGACGCCGGGTCTGTCGGGAAACATCGGCGCCAGGCAACTCGCGCGTCTTCAACCAACCTTCGCTGCGCGCTATCTCAGCTTCGATCCGGGCTTCGTCGTCGTCAGCAATACGGCGGCGTTCGCCGGCGGCGACTCCTATGAAGGCGACGACTTTTATCGGCGGAAATTGTTGGCGCAACCTCGCTCCGCCTGGACGTCCGCCGCAATTCGCAGCGTCGTATATGCTGTGGACGGCGTCCGCGATGCGCTCGTCAAAGACCCTTACGGCGGCCTCGACACGTCGGCGTCGTTTTTTGGCGGCTCCTGCTTCGGCGACGTGCTGTTTCAAACGCCGCGCGATGTGTGCAGCCCTTATTTTTTCACCATTGTCGTTGCTGCGGAGCAGGGAGTGGTTTGGGACACCGTCGGCTCTGGCGCCGATCAAATCCTCGGATTGCGCGACCAGATTCTCGCGGCGCTCGAACCGATACGGCCGATCTCGACCTTTCCCGAACTTGTGCAGGCCGACACGGTGGAAGTGTCTCTGCGCGCGCTGTTGACTTTGGCGCCCGGCGCAGACGCGGGAGGCGCGCTCGCCGCCGCAAGCGCTGCGCTGAAGGCGTATATTTCCGAACTCAATCTCGGCGACGCCGTGCTGTTTTCGCAAACCCTGCGGATATTGAGCGCGCTTCCCGGCGTGATCGATGTCCAGAATCTGCGGCTACGTCGCTGTCCTTCGCGCTTCGGCGAGGTCGTGTTCGGCGTGCCGGTCGTTTTCGCGGCGCCGGATAATTTAGCGCAAATCGAAATGGCCTGCGGCGGCAATCTGACGCTCGCAGCCAATGAAGTCGCCGTTTTCGCCGGCGATTCGAATTTGACCGATCTGGAGTTCCGCTATTGAAGCAGGCGCGCAAACCAGGATCCGTCCGGCGCCGTTGCAGGAGACTGATATGTTGACGGGCGCGGTCGACATGCGCGAGACGGCGCTGCGCTGGATCACCGCCCCTTACGCACGGGGCGCGGCGGCGCTTGATCTTACGCTCGCTCCCGCGATTTCAGGCGTCTGCGAGGTTGCGCCCTATGATTTTGCGGTCACGCGGACGCGGTTCGGCTTGCAAGCCAACGACATCGCCGCAACCTATGTTTTGACTCTGTTGCGCGATGCGCTCGAAGCGCCTTCTATCGTTGAAATTGATTTCTTCGGCGTCGGCGGTCCGGGAACCGTCAGCCTTGTCGTTCCGGCCGGAAGTCTCGCCGGCGCGCAATTTGTTGTGGCGCCGCTGCCGAACGATCCGGAACTCTTTCTCACGCGCATCCGGGAGCGGCCGGTTCCCGGGCCGACAGACGCGTCGGGCCCCGACAAATGGGGTTTGACCGCATTGCTCGGCCATGCGGCGCGGCTGCTTTTCGTTCTGACGTCGGAATTGCAGACGATTGCAGCGACGGCGCGCGATGTGAAAGCGCAAATCAATCTCGCGACCGCGCGCGGCGGAATGCTCGACAGGATCGGGCAGGATCTCGGCGTTCCACGTTTGCCGCCGGCGCCGTACCGGCTGGATTTCGACGCCGACACCGTCGCGCTTTATCATTTCGACGACGCCGTCGCGCCGGTGTTGGATGCGACGCACGACTATCCCGGCGCCAGCCTCGGCGCGACGCGCGGCGTCGCCGGCAAATTCGGCGGGGGGTGCCGCATCCAGGCCGGCGGCGTGGTTATAGGGGACGCGGACGCCTTCACCATTGACCCCACACGGGGCTTTACAGTCGAACTCTACGTCAATTTCGCCGCGCCGCCCGGTGCGGCGGAGCGCGCAATTTTTGCGATCAAACGCCCGCGCGCGGACCCCGCAGGTCAGCCAGACTCTGCGGGCTGGTCGCTGTCTCTCGATCCTGTCGGGGCGGGTCACGATCTCGTTTTCGCGCTGTCCGACTCGCAAGGCGGCAATGTGAAAGCGACGGCGGCGAATTTCGGTCCGCCCGCGCCGGGCGTGTGGACGCATCTCGCTGCGACGGTCAATCCGACGACTCATACCGCCGCGATTTTCGTCAATGGCGCAAAAGTCGCGGAGGCGCCGCTCGGCGGGCTGGGCGAGGTCGTGACGGGCGCGAATATCGGTCTTGGCTCCGATTCCACGGGCGCGCCGCGCTTCAACGGGACGATCGACGAGGTGCGGTTTTCGAATGTCGCGCGCGCCGACTTCTCGTCGATGTTCGGGCCGAACGCCAGGCCTTACGCGCCGGACGCCGCCACCATTTCCCTCTATCATTTCGATGAGACGGACGACTGGATCGACGAGGACAGCGGCGCGCATTTTGCGCTCAACGTCGGGTCGAAAGCGCAGCGGGACGCCGCGGGCCGGTTCGGGCGCGGGCTCCGTTTTTCGGGCGATCCCTTGCCGCCGCCACGCTGCGCGGCGGAACGCGAATTCCAGGCCGCATTGCGCAAGGGGGCATGGGATCGCTCGGCGGGCGGCGCGCCCGTGGGCGGCCCTTATGCCCGTTTTGGCTATCGTCAGGGCGCGATTCGCGTCGCAGGCGTCGACAAGGCCCTCCATCCGGTGTTCGTCAACGACCAGCCGGCCATCGACGCAAGCGCGCGCGGCTTAATGACCAGCGCCTGCTATGGCTTTACGCCCGATGATCCGACCAACACGAATAATCCGGGGCAGACGATCGCCGGATTTCTGGCCGTCGGGCGCTCGGTTCGCGAGGCGATCGACTATTTCGGCGAGTGGCGCGGGCTGAATGCGGCGTTTTTCAAGGCGCAATATCTGGCTCACGGCGTCGCCGAGACCTATGAGCCCTGCCTTCCGCCCCCCTTTGCGCCCGGCGCGGCGCAAATACCGGCGTCGACGGATTTCGCTTTCGATGCGGCGGCAAGCTTCACCGTCGAGGCATTCGTGCAACCGGATGCCGTCGCCGACGCCTATGTGCGGGTGATTGTCGCGTCGCGGGCCTCGGCGCTGCTGCCCGGAGAGGTCAATGCGGGCGAAGCCGGCTGGGCGCTCACGCTCGGCCCCTATCATTCGATCGCCAATAATCTTCGTTTCACTGTCGGCGATGCGGCCAGGAGCCTCGTCACGGTCACGGCGGACCGCGACCTTGCGGATGGCGCCTTCCATCATATCGCCGGCGTCGTCGATCGTGCAGTCGGCGTCGCGCGGCTCTATATCGACGGCGTCGAGGCGCGTCAGGCGCCGCTGCGGTCGCTTGGCGCGGCCTCGGGTCCTGGACCGATCGCAATTGGCGACTCGCTCCGAAGTTCGGCGCCCTATTCGGGCGTTATCGACGAGCTGCGCATTTCGCGCGTCGCCCGCGCGCAATTTCATCCGGCGCTGGGCGAGAGCGATGCGCGTTACCGGCAGCGTCTGGCGATTTACCGTCCACGCCGTCTGCCGACGGCGCGAACCGTCCAGACCGTGACGCAGACGCTGACCTGCGCCGATGCTGATCCGGCGATGGCGACGCATCTGCTGCTGACCGACGCCGCGCCGCCCGATGACCGCATCCAGTTCGAGGTCGACGAAACCGACAGCACGCGGTTCTGCGCGTCGCAATGGTTTCGCGTCATACCTCCGGCGCTCGCGGCCGGCGACAGCATAGCGAGCGACGGAACACGGCCCGCGGCGGAGCCGTCGACGCTGGGGCTCAAGCCATTGCCGCCCGATCATCCCGCGCTGGTGACGGTCCCGGACGGCCCTCAATTCTCCTTCGCCGACGGCTCCGGCGGCGGACGCATGATCCTCGCCGCCGCGCAATGTCTGGAACGGCTTGGCGCGCGTCTCGCCGTTCTGTCCGCCGTGCTCAAGCTCGGCGTCGAGAGCGCCTATGTCGCGCCCCGGCCGACGCCCGCGGGACAGCCCCCCGTCGGCGTGACGCGCGCCCGCGCCGGCGGTCCGGGAACGAATGAAATCCAGACGCTCGCCGCCGCCACTGCGGCGAGCGAGGCCGGTTTTACGCTGCTCGTCGAGGGTCGTCCGTCTCCGCCGCTTCCCTTCGCGGCGACAGCCGGCGACGTGCAGGCCGCGTTGGAGAAGCTGCTCGGCGCCGATGCGGTCGCTTGCGCGGGCGGGCCGCTGCCGGCCCGGAGCATCGCCGTCAGTTTTCAGGGATCGCTCGGCTATGCGCCGCAGCCGCTGCTGTCGGTCGCGGCCAGCGCGCCGGCGACCAATGACACGCTCGGGCGCGCGCTGACTCTGACTCTGGCGGCCGGACCGCCCGGATTTGATATTGGCGCGCTCGGCGCGCTGGCCTTTGCGATCGGCGCGGATTATGCGGCGCGCGACGGGTCAAACCGCTTGCGGATTGTGGTTGTTCCGGGCCAGGACCTCGACCTCGCCGTCAGCGCTGCGAACAATTCCGGGCGTGATCCGAAGAACCGTCAAATCGCGGTCGTCGGTCAGCCCATCACCGTCTCGATCAAGCGCCCGGCGCCCAAAACGATTGCCGGCGTGCCGCCGCAGATCGAGTGGAGCCTTCTGCCCTGCGGGCGCGCGGCGGGTCGGCTGAAGCCTGTCGACGGCGATCCGACGCAGGTCGTTTTCACCGGCGACGCTTTCGGCGTGGCGACCATCGCCGTGCGGTATGCGCTCCCGGACGGCGTGACGACCCTTTTCGGCTCGCTGCCGCTGCTTATCGCGCCGCAGACGCTGGACGGCTGCGACACGCTCGGCGGCGACGGCGCCGCCGATGTCGCCGAGGCGGCCTATTCGGGCGCGCCGGACAATGATTTTCGTCCCGAATATCTGGTCTCGGCATCGGACCCGCGTCTCGATTTCGCCGTCGGGACGTCAAAGCAAATGCAGCTCCCGCTGGAAAAAGCCCTGTTGCAGCTTGTCGGCGTCGCGGCAAAAGAGGTCGGCGCGCCGCGGCTCACGCTTCTGTCCGCCTTCGATCCTTCGGCGACCAATCTGCAAGCCGTCGGACGCGGGCTCGTCCTGGCGCCCGGCGCATCGGCGGTTCTCTCGCCGGCCCGCCTTGCGGCGCTCGCCTTCATCGCCGGATTTTCTTATGTGGAGCGCCGCCGATACCCGCCGTCGGTCTATGTCTCGGTCCCGCCCGGCGACCGTTTCGAGATCGTCAGCAGCCCGCTCAAGCGACTATGGGCCAATGCGCGCATCAGCGGGGCAGGGGCCTATATGGCCAACGAGTTCGACGCGGCAGGGCCCCCCGATGCGCCTTTCAATCCCGCCGTTCTCCAGGCCTTTATCGATCCGCGCGCCGATTTCGGCGCCGCCAGTAATAAGGTGCAGCCAGGTCTCGCGGCGGCTCTGACGGCGCTTCTCGACGCGCTGGCCGCTGACGGGATTGCGGGGCCGTTGAAAGTCCTCGCGGGATTCACGGCAGGCGACCCGAGTTTGCTGGGGGTCGGACGCGCCTTGTTGCTGCGGCACCCGGCGGTTCCGGCGGACAGGCTTGCCGGCTATGCGCTACAGGCGGCGTTCGGCTTCGTCCGTCACGACGCCGCAGCGTCCGGCGGAGCGGCGGTCTATGTGGCGGCCTATTCCGCGCCTGGCGCGCCGATCAGCGTGCTGGCGCCACCCGGCAACGGCAACGGCGTCGACGTCGCCATGAACGCGCTCACCCGGCTCGCGATCCGTCCGGCCTTGGCCGTCAAGGGGACGCTGGAATGGGCGGTGGAGCCTGCCTGCCCCGCGGCCGCGGCGCTGTCGAGCGCGCCGACCGATCCCGCCGACCCGCCCGGGGTCAGCGAAAAAATCCTGCAAGGGACCGCCCCCGGCGCGCTGGCGGCGGTCGCCACTTTCTCGCTGCAGGATTTTTCCGCGCCCTATCAGTTCCGCATTCTGTCTGCGGCGACCGCGCGGCAGACGCCGAGGATCAGCAAGGACCAATACGACGACCTCATGAATTTTCTCGACGCCTATCGTCCTGTTGGCTCCGAGGCGGTCACGCGCCAGATCCGCCAGTTCGTGCATGGCTTCAAACGTCCGCCGCGATGGGATCGGCTTCCGACGGAGGCGACTTATCAGCACTACAAATCAAATCGTTAGGAGCAGTGCGACGTCCTGACGGGCAAGATCGAAAGGGGATGCGACAGTGAGCAACAGCATCAGCTACACGCGCCAGTTCTTCGCCCATAAGGATTGGATCGATTTCGTCGATTCGATTCAGGCGGGCGGCGCCAATGGAATCAACGCCCGCCTGCACGCGATCGAACAAGAGTTTGACGCCGTGTCCGGCGTGATCACACAGCTCAACGCGGGGTTAGGGGCTTTTCAACCGATCGGGGCCGCAGGCGCGGTGGTTTACGCCGGCGGCGCCGTGGGCGTCGGCGGCGGGTTCACCTCGCTCGCACCGCCCACCTATCGTCTGGAAGCCAATCTCGGCGCCAATAGCGCGCAGAGCGAACAGGTCCGCCTCGGCAATGTGGTGTGCTGCAACGGCGGCGTCGGCGCCTTCGCCGGATATGCGGTGGTCGCGCATAAGAGCCACGCCTCCGACACCGATTACGCCCTTCGGCAAGGCCCCAACGGCGATGTCCAGATCAACGCCGCCTCCGGCCGGGCCGTGAGCATTCGGCAGAACGGGACGTCCATTCGCATGGGCGTGTCCGCCAACGGCAATGTCGTCGTCGGCGCCGAGGCCGATCTGCCTGGCGCCGGCGCCGCAATTTTTCAGGTGGCGGGAGAGGCTTTCAAGCTCTCGGGTTCGGCGTCCTGGCTGATCCCCTCGGACGCCAGAGTGAAAGAAAATGTGCGCGACCTTGAAGCCGGGCTCGCGGAAGTGCGGAAAGTGAGGCCGGTTCGCTTCCAGTACAACGGGCGCGCCGGCACCAAAGCGGGACAGGAATCCGTTGGTGTTCTGGGTCAGGAGATTGAAAAAATCCTCCCCGAAACAATCCGAATGACGCCGGGCTTTTTCGACGCGGAGCCCGACGGCGAGGGCATGAGAATCTACGACAATTCCGCACTGACCTTTGTGCTGGTCAACGCCGTGAAGGAACTTGCGGAACGCGTTGAAACATTGGAGCGCGCGCTCGCCGAGACAAATGCGCGCCATCGCGTCGCCAGTTGAATTACGCGCCGCATTCAGGTGCGCTTCTATTCACCCCTGCAGTATTTGGAGGAGTTCCCATGAGAAGCAGTTTTGGCGAGACGCGCCGGCTTCGACCCGGCGTCCGGATTGGCCTTTGGCTGGCGCCCCTGGTCCTGTTCTTTTGCGGCGGCGCATATGCCTGCCCCGGCTCCGCGCCATTCGCCGCGCCGCAGGACATCAACCTGACCGGCGGCGGCCAGGCCGCGGAAACCTATTCGGCGCCGGCGGGCTCCGCGATCATCGATCCGCATATTTCACTCTGCCCGCCGCCGGCTATCGCCGCGGTCAATTGGTCGCTGGCGCCGGGCGCGGGCTGTAGCGCCGCGTCCGCGACAAGCATCACCTGCAACTCTTTGACGGTGACGATCCCGCCCAATGGATCGAGCGTCGACAAGCAGGTCACGCTCAGCGGCTCCATGCCGGGTTCGCCCGCGCTTTTTTCGGTTACGGTCAGCAATGCCGCCAATCCCGCAAATGTCGCCTCGCGGGATTACGCGTTTTTCGTCTCCTCCAGCGGCACCGGCTGGGGTGACCCGCATATGACCACCGTCGATGGCGTCCGCTATGACTTCCAGGGTGCCGGCGAGTTCACCGCCTTGCTCGACCGGGAGACCGGCCTGGAAATCCAGACGCGCCAAATCCCGGTCGCGACGACTTCTCTGCCCGGCGAAAACGCCTATGCCGGCCTGCGCACCTGCGTATCGCTCTATAACGCCGTCGCGACGCGCGTCGGCGGGCATCGCGTGAGCTATGAGCCGAACATCAGCGGCGTGCCGGATCCGAGCGGCCTGCAGCTTCGCATCGATGGCGCCTTGAAGGCGCTCGGCGATCGAGGCGTCGATCTTGGTCCCGGCGCGCGGATTGTCCGGCTCGACCAGGATGGGGGGATCGAGATCGATTATCCCGAGGGCGCCATTCTCGTGGTGACGCCGGCCTATTGGGCGGATCAACAGAAATGGTATTTGAACGTGACCGTCAGCAATACGACGGCGCGCTCCGGAATCCTCGGCGCGCTGGCGCCGCGCAGCTGGCTGCCGGCGCTGCGCAACAATCAATCGCTCGGCGCCAGGCCGGATTCGGCGGATGAGCGATACGCCCAACTCTATGAGAAATTCGCCGATTCCTGGCGCGTAAAGGACGGGTCGAGTCTGTTCGACTACGCGCCCGGCGTTTCGACCGGGACCTTCACGAACGCCAGCTGGCCGATCAAGAATCCCACTTCCTGCGGTCTGCGCGGCGAACCGTCGGCGAACCCGATCGACGGTAAGGTCGCCGAGCAATTGTGTCGGGCGATCGAGGACGAGCATATGCACGCCGACTGCGTGTTCGACGTGAGCGTGACCGGCGAGCCGGGAATAGCCAAAACCTATGTCAAGACGCAGGAACATCGCCCCGGCGCAACCAAAGTGACCGTGACAGGCAGTCGTGAAACCACGGCTGTCGCAGAGACCGCCGTCTTTACGGCGCGGGTCGCGCAAACCAGGCTGCATGCTCAAAAGCCGACGACGGGCGCGGTTCAGTTCCTGGTGGATGGCGCGAAGGCGGATTCCCCCGTCGCGCTCGACGCCGAGGGCGAAGCAAAATGGAGCACTGCGTCGCTGTCGATCGGCAGACATCGAGTCTCCGCGGAGTTCGTGCCGATCGCCGGCGGATGGGGCGTGCCGCTGCTGACGACTCTCAGCCCGCAGATCGAGCATGTCGTCTCTGCGAACAATGATCTTTGGCGCTGGCTCCTGATCCTGCTGGTCGTGATCTCCATCGTGGCTGCAGTGTGGCTGCTCTTGCGCTCGAAATAGCGCAACGACACGAGGACACCTCGAAAATCAGCGGCGCGGCGATCCCGCGCCGCTTTTTCGTGGCGGCGTCAGCCGTTTCTCGCGGTTGCTCGCTGTCCGCCGAACGCCACGAATGCTGCGGCCAAAAAAAGCGCGCCCTAAGCATAGCCGAGGGCGCGAAGTTTAATGGAGTGAAGCAATAAAATGCGTGGGCGATAAACGGTTGGCCTCCTTTCGCGCGGTGGGGAAAAGCGTGAGGCTGGCGCGACTCAGGCGAGAAGCCCGGTGACGACCTTTCCGTAGACGACGGTCGGGCGCTCGGCGCGGCCAGCGCGTTTGTAAATGGTCTTGAGATGATCGAGACCGAGAAGTTGCAGCACGGTGGCGTGCAGGTCGTAGGTGTCGACCGGATTTTCCACGGTCTTCAGACCGATCTCGTCCGTCGCGCCATAGGTGAGGCCATGCTTCAGACCGCCGCCGGCGAGCCATTGCGTGTAACCCCAAGGATTATGGTCGCGTCCGTCGCCGCTCTGGCCATAGGACGTCCGCCCGAATTCCGACGTCCAGACGATGAGCGTTTCGTCGAGCAGCCCGCGTGCGGCGAGATCGGCGAGCAGCCCGGCGATGGGTTTGTCGACCGCGCGCGCATTCGCGCCATGGTTTTCGTCGAGCTTGCGATGCGCGTCCCAGTTCTTGTTGTCGTCGGAAATGGCGTCGACTGGACCGGAAACGACCTGAATGAAGCGCACGCCGCGTTCGACAAGGCGCCGCGCGCGGAGCAGCGCCGTGCCGTAATCCTTGCTCACGTCGTCGTTGAGGCCATAGAGCGCCTTGGTCGCCGCGGTTTCCTTGGAAAGATCGACGGCTTCCGGAGCGGAAGACTCCATGCGATAGGCGAGCTCGTAGGAACGCGTGCGCGCCTCAAGCTCCGTGTCGGAAGGAAGCTCCGCCGATTTATGCGTATTGATCTTTGCGAGAAGGTCGAGATTTTCGCGCTGCTGCGCGGCGGCGATCAGTTCCGGACGATCGAGATTGAGGATGGGCGAATTCCCCGGACGGAAGGCGGTTCCCTGGTAGATCGCCGGCAGGAAGCCGGAGTTCCAGTTCACCGAGCCGCCGCGCGGCTCCCGCTTGCCGGAATAGAGCACGACATAAGGCGGCAGATCGGGATTGGCGGAGCCGAGCGCGTAAGTGACCCAGGCCCCGAGCGACGGCCTCCCGGGCGTCACGTCGCCGGTGTTGAGCTTCAGGATGGAGATGTCATGCGTGGCGCCGATGGTCACGCTCGATTTGACGAAGGTGATCTTGTCCGCCTGTTGCCCGAGATTGGGAAGCAGATCCGAGAACCAGGCGCCGCTTTCGCCATATTGCTTCCACGTCCGCTTCGACGCGAAAAGCTTGCCCGCGCCGCCGGAGGTCGTGACCTGGAGACCTTTGAGGAAGGAGTCCGGCACGTCCTGACCGGCAAGACGCGCGAGTTCCGGCTTGTAGTCGAAAAGATCGAGCGTGCTCGGGGCGCCGTCCATATGCAGCCAAATGACGGATTTCACCTTCGGCGCGAAATGCGGCTCCTTTTTCGCAAGCGGATCGATATAGGTCGGCGCCGCCTGCGCGAGCGGAGCCGAAAGGAGGCCGCCGCCGGGCATAAAGCTGTTGAGGGCGAATCCCGCGGTTCCGTAGCCCGCGGAAACCAGCCAGTCACGACGTGATTTGTTACTCATGTGCTTGTTCCTTCCGTGTTCGATTGATTCAAAGTTCAACCTGCAGATACTCAGAAGCGATAGATAAACTCGTTCGAATTCGCGACCGTGTGGACAAGGTCGACGAAGGCCGATGCGCGAATGGGATCGGAAATATTCAAACCGTCGCCGGTCGGTTCGGCGATAGAGAGTTTCCCATTTGCAACTTTGCTCGCGATCACTTTTTCATGCTCGTCGAGGAAGGTCTTCAGCACGCCTTTTTCGTAAGCGTCCGGCGCGCGGGCGAAGAGGATTTGATAGAGACGATCGATATGCGCCGCTTCGTCTGCGCCGCCTTCGCGAATGGCTCTTCCCGCCAACGCCTGCGACCATTGGAACACAATGTCGTTGTTGACGAGCGTGAGCGCCTGCAAAGGCGTCGTCGTGACGTCGCGCTTGCTATGCGCCTGCTGCGAATTGGCGAGGTCGAAGGTTTCGAGAAGCGGATAGGGCACGCTGCGCCGCGTAAAGATATAGAGACTGCGACGATTGATCTGATGCGGATCGTCAGATGTCTCCCATGCGGGGCCGACATTCAGATTGGCCGGCAGCGGCGGAAACACTGCGGGTCCGCCGATGCCTTTTTCAAGCTTGCCCGCGGCGACGAGGAAGGAATCTCTGATCTCCTCAGCGTCGAGACGCTTGCGCGGGAAGACCGCAAGCAGCTTGTTTTCCGGGTCGGCGGCGGCCGCGTCCTCGCGATAGGCGGAGGATTGGCGGTAGACGCTGGAGAGCAGAATCTGCCGATGCAGCTTCTTGATGCTCCAGCCTTCCGTCACGAAATTATCGGCGAGATAATCGAGCAGCTCCGGATTGGTCGGCTTGTCGCCGGCCTTGCCGAAATCGCTCACCGTCGCGACGATGCCCTTGCCGAAATATTCGTTCCACACGCGGTTTACAAAGACGCGTGCGGTCAATGGATTGCTCGGGCTTGCAAGCCAATTGGCGAGCGCCGTGCGGCGCCCGGAGGAGGTCGCAGTCGGATTGATCTCCGGCTTATCGGTGCTGACCGCCTCGGGGAACGCGGGCTGCACTTCATCAAGCGGGCGTTCGTGATTGCCGCCGAAGAAAATGAAGGTCGGCGGCGCATCGGGATGGCCGAGTTCGGTCGCCGCCGTGAAGGTGTCGGCCCCGCGTGTCGGCTTCAGCTTTTCGAACTTTTTCAGATCTTCTGTGAGCTTTTGGTATTCTTGCCATTTAGCGACGAGTTCGGGCGTGCGGTCCGGATTCTTGTCGTCGTTGGCGATGTCGCGAATGTAATTTGAAAGCGCGACCTGGTCGGTGACCGTGTCGGCGCGATAATTCACCCACCGGTCGAGGGCGTTCCACTCGCTCTTCGCTTTGACAAGGGAAACGCGGGCATCGGGATTGTAACGCTCTTTGTAATATTGCGAGGCCTTGTCGCGGATAGAATCGATGATTGCTTTTTGCTTCTCGATAATGTCCCTGGCCGCGGTTTCGTAGACGGCCAGCGCCTTTTGATATTCCAGTTCCTGCGCGCCTTTTTCAGCCGGGAGCTTTTCGTTGAAGGCGGTGTTGGCGAAGAAGGCTTGCAGCGAGAAATAATCTTTTTGCGTGATCTTATCGGACTTGTGGTTGTGGCAACGCGCGCAACCGATCGTCGTGCCGAGAATGGCGGTTCCGATCGTGTCGACGATGTCCGTGGTGATCTGATATTTGCGCCCGATCAGATCGCGCGCATTTGGGTTGTCGGTATAGCTGGCGAGAAACCCTGTCGCGACCAGCGCGTTCTGATCGCCGGGCGCGATCTCGTCGCCCGCGATCTGCTCCTGAATGAAGCGCGAGTAAGGTTTGTCGGCGTTGAACGACTGCACGACATAGTCGCGATAGCGGAAGAAATTCGGGCGGGTGATATCGTTCTGGAATCCGCCGCTGTCGGCATAGCGCGCGAGATCGAGCCAGCGCCGCGCCTGGCGTTCGCCGTAATGCTGCGACGACAGGAGGCGGTCGACCAGCCTTTCATAGGCGTCCGGGGATGTGTCATTGACGAATGCCGCGACTTCCTCGGGCTGAGGAATGAGGCCCCACACATCCAATGTGGCTCTGCGGATGAAAGTCGCGCGGTCGGCGTCGGGCGATGGCGTAAGTTTCGCAGCCTCGATTTTCGACAGCACGAATGCGTCGACGGGCGTGCGCGCCCATTGCGCATTGGCGACCGCCGGCGCGCCGGCGTTATGCACCGGCTGGTAGGACCAATGCGGCGCGCGCGCCGGAGGGGTTGGCGCAGCCGCGAGGCTTTCGGCGGGCTTCGTGTCGGCCGCAATGGCGATGGCCGCGGTCGAAACGCTTATCAGGAGTGCGAGTGCTGCTTTGGTCGCTGGGTGCTTCATTTCATGCAGTTCCCTGATTGCAAAGACGGTGAAAAGCGCGCGGCGTAAAGCGACGCCGCACGCCGATGTTCGTGTGTCGATAAAACATTCGCTAATGCTGGTGGCCGCCGCCGCCGCCGAGGCCCGAACTCTCGCCGTAGCCCTTCGGAGCGTCCGCCTCCTGGGAATAGCCGACGATTTTCGTCGGGCGCGCCGCTGACGTCGGCGCGCTCGCCGCGCTCGCGTTGACCGGCGCGCTTGAGGTGTTCGACGAATTGCATGCGCCAAGCGTCGAAAGTCCGGCGAGAACGATCAGGCAGGCAGGAAATTTCATTGGGCCTCCTTTCGGGACGGGCGAAAGAACGAATGTCTGTCGCGCCATTGTCCGGCGCGCAGGGAGCGCAAGCGGGCGCGCAGCGTGGATTTGCGTCGATGCGCATCAGAAACTGACCGTGGATGTGAAGCCGAAGGTGCGAGGTCCCTGCGTGGAGATGCCGACGGTGGTCGGCGCCGAGGTCGTGCCTGGCGACCAGCTTGTCCAGGGTCGGTTGTTGAAAAGATTCTTGCTCCAGAGCGTGACCTCGAAACGTCGGTCGTCGGTATGAATGCCGAAGCCCGCGTCGAACATCACATAGGCCGGCTGCCAATATTGGATGAGCGACCAGGGGCTCGTATATTGAGCCTTATTGAACCAGCTGGCGTTCCCGTAGGTGTAGACGGTGAACGACTGATCTCCGATCCAGCCGCCGAAATCCGCAAAGGCGCGTCCGATAGGTTCGTGATAGGCGTAGCCGCCGTTGATCTGCCACCACGGCAATCCCGTAAGGCGCGTATTGCTGAGCGAGAGCGTGGTCGGCGCGCCGGCGAAGCTCCAATCCGTCGGCGCCGGCGAGTCCCGGTAGTCGACGAAGCGCGCCTCGGTATAGGCGCCGGACAAGTTGAGCGTGAGATGCTCGAACGGCGTCCAGCGCTCGACGAATTCGACGCCGCGTAAACGGACATGCGGGGCATTGCCGAGATAAGCGACATTGGTGGTCACATTGCCGCTGGTGTATGTCTGGTTCTGACTGATCTGGAAGTTATAGAGATCGTTCCAATATAAATTGACGTTCGAGATCAGCTTTCCATCCAACCAATTGGTCTTGGTTCCGATCTCATAGTCCCAGGAGGTTTCCGCCTTGTCGAAGGGCGGCAGGAAACCCTGGAAGACGCCATTGAGATAGGCGGGACGGTTTTGCGTATTCACAGCCGGCGCCTTGTCGCCGCGTCCGACAAGACCGTAAACGAGAATATTCTCGTTCACCTGATATTTCGGATTGAATATGCCGGTGACGCCATTGTGGTAACTTGTGGAGCCGCCTGCGTCGGACAAGCCATATCCGCCCGACTTGATGATGGCGGCGTCCTGCTGCTGTATCGAATAAGGGCCGAAATAGTAGTAAGTCGGGATGAACTTGTTGGCGCTGTATCGGATATCGTAGCTGTCGCGGAGACCGAATGTGAGCGACAGCTCATCGGTGGCGTGCCATGTCGCCTGCCCGTAAAGCGCGAATGCGATGTCGCCTGCCTTGTTCAACCACCAGGCCGTCACGCCGGGGAGCGCGGCCGGCGTTCCCAGCCACGCGGCCGTGTCGGCGCCGAAGTCATAGTGATGCATCCGGTCTTCCAGAGCCTCGCCATAGCTGAAAAAGCCCGTCGTCCATTCGAGCGTTTGATCCTTGGGCGACGACAATCTGAATTCCTGAGACGTCTGCAAAACATAGGTGTCCATGCCGCCGGAACTGAAACCGAGCTGGAGCAATTGGTTGTCTGAAAAGCCGTTATTGCGGAACGAGCCATAGCCCACAGCGGTAATCGATGTGAATGTGTTCTCGCCCAGCTGATAGTTGAAGTCGTTGGACAGCATGAATACATGCGCAGGATCGCGGCCATTGCGCGAAATATACGGCGTGTTGGGATCGAGCGTAAGAATCGGCTTCCCGAGCTTGCTCGCGACGTTCTGAAAAAATGTCGTCTTCGGCTGCGTCCGATTGGCGTAGACGAGGCTCGTATCGCCGATGGTGCCGGTGAGATAATCGTTGTGTTCGTTCGAAGCGTTGTAAATGAAGCTGATGCGGTCGCTCCAATTGTCGCCGACAGCGAGCAATTGGGCGTGCAGTCCGAGGCGATTGACGTCGAGATAGGTGGAGCCGGTGCCGGCGTCGCGAATCCAGCCGTCGCCGCGGTTGATATAGCCCGCGAATCGATAGGCGAGCGTGTTGTCGATGAGCGTGCCC
>Ga0265328_10000409_pt1 | contig 20055 bp, 14 predicted proteins | sample 41624metaG_FD_202086 | JGI IMG/M metagenome (GOLD analysis project Ga0265328, IMG submission 202086) | Rhizosphere microbial communities from Carex aquatilis grown in University of Washington, Seatle, WA, United States - 4-16-24 metaG | ecosystem: Host-associated > Plants > Roots > Rhizosphere...
CTTTGGCGCGCCGGGCAAGGGCGCTGCGCGCAGCGGCCATTTCAGCACGACGCGCTCGCGCGCCGACGACAAAGCGACGCGCAGCAGATCGCCGGCGTCGGGATCGGCGCCGACAATGCCGCGCAGCAGGCGCATCTCCTTTTTTACGAGCGCGCTTTTCTTGCGCGGCGGATGCATGGGATCGACCAGCACGACATCAGGACGCAGCGCGGCGAGAAAGCTGCGCGCGTCGCCTTGCGTCAGCGTCATGCGCGCGGCGATTTCCGCGGACTCTCCGCCGTTTGCGCGCGCACGCTCCAGCGCCTCCTGCAATAAGGCGAAAACCTCCGGCGCGCGTTCGTAGAGCGTCACCTCCGCCCCCAGCGCGGCGAGCATGAAAGCGTCTCGGCCAAGGCCGGCGGTGGCGTCCGCAACGCGCGGCGTCGCGCCGGACGCGAAGCCCGCGGCGCGCGGCAAAGGCTGACGCCGACCGACGCCGGCGCGCATTCGATAGCCGAAAGCGCCGCCGATAAAATCGACGGCGGGTTCGTCAGCCTCATCTGTCATGGCGAGTTATGCGCCCGGCGCGGCGAACGACCGCGTCGGGACTTGAGTGCCGCTTCATCGGGCTTGCAGCGACGCCGCATGAAGGACGCGCCGCGCGCCTTACTGCGCCGCGAGCTTGATCTCCGGAAAGGTGCAGCGCGCGTCGCCGCCTTCCTTCAGATGGAGATGCGCGGGCGGCTCGACAAAGGCGATGCCGAGCGTCTGCCACACATCGACCAGCGCCTCGACCAATTGCCCGATATGCTCATGCGTATGGCGCGGGGTCGGCGTGATGCGCAGACGTTCCGCGCCTTTCGCGACGGTCGGATAGTTGATCGGCTGAATGTAGATGTTGTGGCGCTCCAGCAGCATGTCCGCCGCCGCCTTGCATAATTCGGCGTCGCGCACCATCACCGGCACGATATGCGAGCCGTTCTCCAGCACGGGAAGGCCCGCCGCGCCCAGCGCATGTTTGGTGATATGGGCGATGCGCTGATGCGCCGCGCGCAGGTCCGAACGGGTCTTCAGCACACGCACGGCGGCGGTGGCCGCCGCGGCGACCGCCGGCGGCAGCGCCGTGGTGAAGATGAAGGACGGCGCATAGCCGCGAATGGCGTCGATCACGGTTGCGTCGCCGGCGACATAGCCGCCGAGCGTGCCGAAGCCCTTGGCCAGCGTGCCCTCGATCACGTCGATCTCGCCCATCACGCCCGCAAATTCGCACACGCCGCCACCGCGCGCGCCATACATGCCGACGGCATGGACTTCGTCGACATAGGTCATGGCGCCGTAGCGCTTCGCCAGAGCGACGATTTCGGCGACGGGCGCAATATTGCCGTTCATCGAATAAAGGCTCTCGAAGAGAACGAGCTTGGGCCGGTCGCCGGCCTCGATCAGCAGTTCTTCGAGATGCGCGAGATCATTGTGGCGGAAGATTTTGCGCTCGGCGCGCGAGCGCTTCACGCCCTCGATCATGGAATTATGGTTGGAGGCGTCCGACAGGATGACGCAGCCGGGCATGAGATCCGCCAGAGTCGAAATCGCCGCGAGATTGGAAATCCAACCCGAGGTGAAGACGAGCGCCGCCTGCTTGCCGTGCAGGTCGGCAAGCTCGCGCTCAAGCTCGACAATGGCGTGGCTGGTGCCGGAAATATTGCGCGTGCCGCCGGCGCCGACGCCGACCTTGGCCGCGGTCTCGGTCATCGCGGCGATGACGTCGGGATGCTGCGCCATGCCGAGATAATCGTTGGAGCACCAGACGGTGACGTCTTGCGTCTGACCGTCAGGACGATGCCAGACCGCTTGGGGAAAGCTGTCTGCATCGCGTTCGAGATGGGTGAAAATCCGGTAGCGGCGTTCATTGTGGAGTCTGGAAACCGCGTCCTCGAAATAGCGCCGATAGACCATGTCGGGCCCTTACCTTGTAGCAGCAACGTTGCGCGAATAGCGGCCATGCCGCTGAATGACAACGGCAAAGCGCCGGGCCGCCGATTCCCCCACAGATCGGCGGCCTACGCTGTCCGCTTTCTTACATAGCCGAAATCGCTCCAAAATGCGAGAGGCGGATCGTCGCGGGCGCAGCGGGTTTTTCGCGTCGCCCCGAAGCCCGGCTCCCGCCAGCAAAATCAGGCCGCCAGCGCCGCGAGAACCCGCGCCCAGGAGCGCGTCCCCTTATGGTAGCTGGTGAAGGAATATTTCTCGTTCGGCGAGTGAATGCGGTCGTCGCCCAGCGCGAAGCCGATCATCAGCGAGTCCATTCCCAGCTCGCTTTTGAAGGCGCCGACAATCGGGATGGAGCCGCCGCAGCCGGTGAGCGCCGCCTCCTTGCCCCATTCCTCGGCCAGCGCCCGGCAGGCGCGCTTTAACGCCTCGGAAGAAAAGGGCAATTGCAAGGCCCCGCTTGCGCCATGCGAAACGAACTCCGCCTTCGCATCCGCCGGCAGACGCGCCCGCACGAAAGCGCGGAAGCTCTCCATGATTTTGGCCGGGTCCTGCGTCCCGACGAGGCGGAAGGAGAATTTCGCGCTCGCCTGCGCCGGCAGCACGGTTTTCGAACCCTTGCCCGTATAGCCGCCGATAATGCCGTTCAGGTCGCAGGTCGGCCGCGCCCAAATCTGCTCCAGCACGCTGCGGCCGGCCTCGCCGCCGGGCCGGGTGAGGCCGATGGACGCCAAAAACGCCTTTTCGTCGAATTCCAGCGCGCGCCATTGCTTTGCAACGTCTTCGGGCAACTCCGGCACGCCGTCGTAAAAGCCGGGCAGCGCCACCTTGCCCGTCTCGTCGTGCAGATCGCCGACGATTTTCGAGAGCACATGGATGGGGTTCACGACAGGGCCGCCGAACATGCCGGAATGCAGATCATGGCTCGGCCCGTGCACGATCACCTCCTCCTGGGCGAGGCCGCGCAGCATGACGGTGACGCCCGGCGTTTGCGCATTCCACATGCCAGTGTCGCAGACGAGGGCGAGATCGGGCGCAGACAACTCGTCCCTGTAAGTCGCAAGAAATTCCGGCAGCGAGGGCGAGCCGGTCTCCTCCTCGCCCTCGAACAGGAACGTCACATTGCAGGGCAGGCCGCCATTGGCCTCAAAGGCGCGGCAGGCCTCAAGAAAGGTCATGAGCTGGCCCTTGTCGTCCGAGGCGCCCCTGGCGACGATGTTCTTCGTTCCCTCGCCGTCCGCAAGCCGCGGCTCGAACGGGCCCGTTTCCCACAACTCCAGCGGATCGGCCGGCTGCACGTCGTAATGGCCGTAAAACAGCACATGCGGCGCATCCTTGCGCTTCGCTTTTGCGTGGCCGACGACGATGGGATGCCCCGGCGTCCGGCGCTTTTCGGCGTCATAGCCAAGGCCCTTCAGCTCGCCGACCAGCCAGTCGGCGGCGCGCTGGCACTCTTTCGTATAGGCGGGATCGGTGGAGACGGAGGGAATGCGCAGGAGATCGAACAACCGCTCGCGGGAGGCGTCGAGATTGGCGTCGATTGTAGCGAGGACGGCGTCGATGGGCATGGGAATCGGTCTCCTGATTTTCAAGGAAAGTAATGCGCCGGCGCCCCGGCGAAAAGGAGGCGGCGTCAAAAGACGGAAGACGCGCGAAGCGGCGGCGGCGCATTTCATATGACGCGGCGAGCCTGTATATGTTCGCGGAGCCGCCGCTTTGACCGGCGGCGCTGCACGAAAGGCGGAAACCATGACCATTGCGGCCGGCGACAAAATTCCCGACGTGACCTTCACGAAAATGGGTCCGAGCGGCCCGGAGCCGATTTCGGCCGGCGCCTATTTCGCGGGGCGCAAAATTGCGCTGTTTTCCGTGCCGGGCGCTTTCACGCCCACTTGCTCGAAAACGCACCTTCCAGGCTTCGTCGCCAGCTTCGAGGCGATCAAGGCCAAGGGCGTCGACGCCGTGGCGGTGACCGCCGTCAATGATATTTTCACGCTCGACGCCTGGCTTGAGAGCGCCGGCGCCAAGGGCAAGGTCGACGGGCTCGCCGACGGCTCGGCGGTTTTCGCCAAAGCTACGGGCGTCGAACTCGATCTCGTCGCCTTCGGTCTCGGCCTGCGCGGCAAGCGCTTCGCCGCCGTTGTGACGAACGGCGTGGTCGACTGGATCGACATCGAGGAAAATTCCAGCGCCTGCACCGTCTCCAGCGCAGAATCTATTCTCTCGCATCTGTAAGGCGCGACGAGAGACGCGACTCACAATATCGTCACGTCAGCCGCATCGCCCAGCGTCTCGCGGGCGATGTCGGCGACATGACGATGATGGGTGAAGACGATCGCCTGACGCCCGCGGCCAAATTCCGCAAGCAGCGTCAGCGCGCAGGCGACGCGCTTTTCATCGAAGCTCGCGAGAAGATCGTCGCCGATGAAGGGCAGCGGTTCGGCGCGGCGCAATTCCAAAAGCGCAAGACGCAGCGCGAGATAGAGTTGATCCCGCGCGCCTTCGCTCATGCCTGCGACCGGCGTGCGGGCGTCGTCCGGCCGCCGGCCGGCGAGCGTCGGCGCGTCGCTGTCGTCATAATCGACGCACAGGCCCGAAAAAGCGCCGGCCGTCGCCAGCGAAAACAGCGCCGAGGCGCGCAGGATCAGCGGGTCCTGCACGGCGGCGCGATGGCGTTCGATCGCCTGCGCGGCGAGCCGCGCCGCGGCGGCGCGCGTCAACCAGCGGTCGGCGACGCGCAGCACATCGGCGCCGGCGTCCGCCCTGTCCTGCGCCGCGCGCTCCGCATGATTGCCGGCGGTCAGCCTATCGCGGCGTTTCTCCGCCTCATGTCGCGCCGTCACCGCTTGTTCAATGTCGTCGCGGAGCTGGGCCTGCTCGATCGTCAGCCGCTCGATTTCGCCGGACAGGAGATCGGGATCGAGCCCCGCTTGTTCCGCGCGCAACGCCGCCTCATCCAGCCCGTCGCCGATCTGGACGAAGTGACGCGCAATGTCGTCGATCATTTGCATGAGGGCGGCGCGACGCTCAAGCTTCGCTATCGGCTCGCCCATCGCCGCCGCCGAGGCGAGGCGCAGCGCCTCCCGACCCTTGTCCAACGCTCCTTGCGCCTGCGCGCGCGTCGTTTCCAGCGCCTTGCGCGCCGCCGCGCGCTTCTCCACCGCTTCTCTCAAAGCGTCGCGGCGGGCGCTGGCGCCGCGCGCCGCCTCCAGCCGCGCGGCGAGCGCTTCGAGCGCGGCGAGCGGCGCCTGCCCCGCCAACGCCGGACCCGCGCTGTCGACAAGCAGCGCGACATCCGCGGCGAAGTCCGCCATATCCTGCTCTATGCGCTGAATGCGCCGGCTCTGATCTTCAAATTCCTTGCGCTGCATCGGCACGTCGCGCCACACGCCGAGCGCGGCTTCGCTTTGGGCGACGCTGGCCTCGCCGCCAAGCCCGATCGCGCCCATGCGCTCGGGCCAGTGCGCGCGCGCCTCCTCCAGCGCCTTCAGGCTGTGCGCCAGCGTCGCCTCGCGGCGCGCGACGTCTTCTTCCGCATGGCTGCGGCGCACGGCGCGCTCGCGCGCCTGCGTCCAGATTTTGTTGAGCCGGGAGAGGCGCGCCTGCGCGTCCTTATGCAGCGCCTCGATCGGCGTGTCGGAATCGACGAAGCCGCCAAGATCGGTCACGAGCCGCGCCAGCGCGTCGGAATTTGCGGCAAGCTTGTCTTCAAGCGCAGCCGCGACGCTGCGGCTTTCCTCCAGCCGGCGGCGGCGCTCCAGCAGATCGAGCGCGCGGTCGAGCCATTGCGCCATCGCAGCCGGCGCGCGCGGCGCAAAGCCGCTGGCGCGCCACAATTCCTGCCAGGCGTCTGTCGCTGCGGCGCGGCGCTCTTGCAGCGCCGCTTCGCTGTCGAGCAACGTTTTCAGCTGCGCCTGCTCGCCCGCGAGCCGCTCGCGCGCGCTCGCAAGACGCGTCGCGCGGTCGGCGTCCTGGAGCAGAACATCCGTCGTCGCGTCAATGTCGCGCGTCGCGTCGCGCAAGACGCCGAAAGCCGCGCGCCGTTCCTGCGGCTCGCCGTCGAGATGCGCGCCCAACGCCGCGCTCGCGGCGTCGCGCGCCGCGCGCGCCGTGGCGAGATCCTGCAGCGTCGCCGCGCCGCCGCCGCGCGAATAGCGCTCGATTTCGCCCTCGATTTCCGCCAATTTGCCGCGCGCCGCCGCAATATCGGCGAAGGCGCGCTTTTCCTTGTCCGCCAGCTCCGCGTCGAGGCTTCGCGCCGCTTCTATTTCCGCGCGCTCCGGCAGCGGACGGCAGGCGAGTTCGTCCAGCGCGCCGGGATGCGGATCGAGCCGCGCCGCGTCTTCCGCAAGACGCTTTGCTTCCAGCGCATGAGCGGCGCGCTCCCGGCGCAGATGATCGGCGTCGCCGGGAATATCGGAATAAGCGTCGAAGCGGCGCAGAAAGGGCTCGGGATCGGCGGCATGTTCGCCGCCTCCCTCATCCTGCTCGACTTCGCGCAGTTGGCGGCGCGCCTCCTCGACCTGCGCCGACGCCTCTTTAACGCGCTCCTCGGCGCGGCGGCGCGCGTCGATGATTTCGCGCGCGCCGGCAAGCGCGGGATCGCTCGGCAGATGCGTCAGCAAAGCCTCAAAACTCGCAAGGCCGAGACGCCGCGCCGATTCCGTCAGCGCCTCCTGCGCAATGCGGCGCTCGCCTTCACGCCTGGGCAAATCGCTCTGCGCCTTGCGCACGGCGCCGAGACGTTCGCGCAGCGCCTGAATCTCCGCGTCCCGCGCCAGCAATGCTTCATCGACCGCGAGCGCGGCGATCGCTGCTTGATCCGCAGCGTCTTCAGCCGCGGCGGCGGCCAGTGCGGCGGCGAGGCGTTCGCCGTCGTCGAATGCGGCGCGCAGGCGCGCAACCTCCTCCGCCGACACGGCGGGGAGGTCCGCGACGCGCGCGAGTTCCGCGCGATGCGCGTCCAATTGCGCAAGATTGAGACGCGTGCGCGCCGCACGCGCGCGAATGGCGAGATCGCGGCCGATGCGCTCGTGATCGCCGCGCAGCGCCTCATATGCCGCTTGCGCCTCGACAAGGCTTTCCTCCGCCGCCTTCAGCGCGTCGGCGGTGACGGTCGCCTCGCGCAAATGCCTGTCGGCGTCGTCGAAGCGCGCCGCAGCGACGTAAAACGCCTTCGTCCCCGCCTTGCGCGCGCCAAACAGCGCATCGGCTTCTTCATCGAGCCGTGCGCGCAGACGCGAGAGCGCCGCGAGCTGCGCGGAAGAGGCCGCCAGCGTTTCCGCGAGCCTCCCGCCGGCCTTCAGCAGCTCCTGTCCGCCATCGCGCAGCGCACGCGCCGTGAGCCCGTATTCGACAAAAAAGCTCTCGCGCGTCGCGGCGCCGAGCAGCGGCGCCAGCACGTCATCGGGCAAAGGCTTGTCGAATTCGTCCAGCAGCGTGTTCTTGTCGCCCTTGCGGCGGCGAAAGGCGAGCGTCGCGCCGTCGTCGAGACGCAAGCGCGCGCCAAGTCGCAGCGCCTTGCTCTCATGCAGAAAATCATAATCCGTCCGCTTGCTGAAACCGAACAGAAGATCGCCGATGGCCGACAGCGCCGAGGTCTTGCCGGCCTCATTGGCGCCCAGCACGATATGCAGCCGCGCGTCGTTGCGAAACACAAGCGACCGGTCGGTGAAGTGGCCGTAACGCTCGAAGCGCAGCTCCTCGATCCTCACGGAGCGCCCTCCCCGCCGAACTCGGCAAGCTCGCCGAGCAGAAGATCGCGCGCCGTCTCGGCGACGCGCGCCAAAGCCGGCGCATCGGTTGGCGCGTCGCCGCGCAGACTGCGCGGGAGCCTGTCGGCGACGAGAGTGGCGAGTTCCGCCAGCGTCGCGCCGAAGGCGGGATCGCTCGCCGCCTCGCGCAGCAAAGCCTCGACATCCAGCGCATCGGACGGCGCAGCCGCGGGCGAGCGCGGCGGCGCCTGCGTCGCGAGCTTGAGTTGTTCGACCCAAAAATCATCGGCGAAGCGAAAGGCCAGCGCGCGCGTTTCTTCCTCCAGCGCCTCGCGCCTTGCGACGAGGCGCGCGTGCAAAGGCGTGGCGCCGGCAAGCGTCACCCGCGCGGCGAGAGGGCGCGCCTCGGACAGAGCATGGACGGCGCCGAGCCGCGCCTCGATGCGCGCGAGCGCTTCCGCCTCGTCCGCGCAATCGGCGATGTCGATGGTCTCATGCGCCCAGCGCGCGCGATCGAGCGCCACAGGCGTCACATCGACGATGCGCCCGTCTTCCACGCTCACGCGCATAGCGCCTTTCGCGCCGGTCTCCTTGACGCTGCGGCCCTGAATATTGCCGGGATAAACGATAAAGGGGTCGCGCGCGACGATTTCCGCCGCATGGACGTGGCCGAGCGCCCAATAATCATAGCCGAACCGCCGCAAATCCTCGATCGTGCAGGGCGCATAGGAGGCGTGGCCGCGCGAGCCGTCCAGCGCCGTATGCAGCACGCCGATGTTGAGCCAGCCCTCGCGCCGCGCCGGATAGCTCGCGACGAAAGCGCCGTCGACAAGGCGCGACGAAAAGCTGCGCCCGTGGAGAGCGACGCGCAGCGGCTCGATCACATGCGTCTCCGCCCGCGCGGAAGCGAAGAGGCGCGCGCTCCGCGGATAGGGCAGGGATTTCGACATCAGGCTGTCGGCGTCGTGATTGCCTTTGACGATGAAGGTCGGAATTCCTTCGCGGTCGAGCCGCCCGAGCGCCCTGGCGAAAAAGAGGCCGGTCGTCACATCCTTCCAGTCGCCGTCGAAAATATCGCCGGAGATCACGACAAAGGCGGCCCGAGCGGCCACGGCTTCATCGACCAGCGCCTCCACCGCACGGCGTCCCGCCCGGGCGAAGCGCTCCGCGACGGCTTCGTCCTTCAGGCCAAGGCCGGCAAGCGGGCTGTCGATATGGAGGTCCGCCGCGTGGAGAAAGCAAAACCGCATGAGCGAGGCGTCTCGATGGAGTGTTTAATCAATGCGAAAGCCGCCGCCGCGAGGCGAGCGCTGGACCAACGTCATTTTTCCTTCGGCGTGAAAATGCTGCGCACGCGGCCGCCGGGGCCGGGATCGACCACAGCCTGGCCGGTGGTCACGTCATACACCAGCTTTTCGCCCCTGGTGACGTTCTCGCCCTGGCTCAGCGTCACATGGCCGGTGAGATAGACCTTGTTTTCGGCCTTGTCGTAGCTGCCATGGTCGCCGGTGCCGGTCTGATCCCTGGAGACGAGCGTCACCGGCCCGTCGGCGTCGATATGTTTCACCCGGTCGCTGGTGGCGCCGCCGGCGGGCGCCTCGCCTTTTTTGTCGAGCTGAATGACGATCCGCGAGGCCTTCAGCGTCGAGGGGCCGTTGACCACGATCACGCTGCCCGAATAGACGAGCTTTTGCTCCTTGTCGAAATAATCGAGCTTGCCGGCGTCTATGTTGAGCGGGTCTTTCGGCGAGGCCCCCGGCAACACCCCGCGCGCCTCTTTGGCCAGCGCCGGCGCGCCGCCGGGGCCGACAGAGGCGACAAGGCCGATCAAAGCTCCAATCGCAATCTGGCGCATCGCTTTATCTCTTGGTCCCGGCGTTCGAATCATCGGAGTCGCCATAAAGCACGGAGCGCACCTCGCCGACAAAAGTGGCGCGCTGGTCCTTTTGCGAAAACTCGACGGTTTGAGCGGAGACTTCGCCCATCGTGAGCTTCAGCGTCGAGGGCTTGTCGGAGGTCATGACGCCGGCTTTGAAATCCACCGCCGCCGCCTGCATGTCGAGATTGAAATCCTTGCCATTGGCGATGCGCACCGCGCCGGCGAGATCGGCGTGATCCTGCTTGGCGTCATATTGACCGTTGTCGGCGGTGAGGGTGACGACGCTGTCGTCGCTGTCTTCTATGCGAACTTCAATGCCCTCCAGCTCGAAGTGGTCGGGCTGGGTGATGTCCTGCGACCCCAGCTTCGCGTGCAGGCGATAGGGCCGCCCGTCGGCGCGGTAGCCGACGAGATTGGGCGAATCAATGGTGATGCGCGTGCCCTTCAACCCGACATGGGCGAAGCGTAGATCGATCGGCAGCAGGCGCAACATATTCGCGCCGACGGCGAGCAGAACCAGAGCCACAATGCCGCCCGCCGTCAGCACGATGAAACGGCGCAGCGCCGCGACACGCGCCGTATGGCGCAGCGCATCGGGAATAGCATTGGCGCGCGGCCCGCCGAAGGCTGCGAGGCGGTCGCGGCTTTTCGTGTTCCGGGCGTCCTTCATGCATCCTGACCGAACAATGGCGACACGGCGGAGCGGGCCCCGCCTTGATGGCTTTTTTAAAGGCGCAGAGCGATTTTGACGTTACTCATGCGAAAAAATATCCGTCTCCGGCCAGCCCGCGAGGTCGAGCCGCGCCCGCATGGGAAGGAAGGCGAAACAGGCTGCGGCGATATCCGTGCGCTCCTCGCGCGCCAGCATCACGTCAAGCTTCGCCTTGAGCTGATGCAGATAGAGCACGTCCGAGGCGGCGTAATTCTGCTGCGCCTCGGTGAGCGCCGCAGCGCCCCAATCGGAGGATTGCTGCTGCTTGGAGATTTCAACGCCCAGCAATTCCCGCACAAGATCCTTCAGCCCGTGGCGATCCGTATAGGTGCGGGTGAGCTTGCTGGCGATCTTGGTGCAGTAAACCGGCGCTGTCAGCACGCCGAAGGCCTGCGCCATCATGGCGATGTCGAAGCGCCCGAAATGGAAGAGCTTCAGCACATTCGGATCGGCGAGCAGCTTTTCGAGATTGGGCGCGCGCTTTTGGCCGCGGGCGATCTGCACGAGTTCCGCCGAGCCGTCGCCGGCGGAGAGCTGCACGAGGCACAGCCGGTCGCGTTGCGGATTGAGGCCGAGCGTCTCCGTATCGATGGCGACGACGGGGCCAAGATCGAGCCCGTCGGGCAGATCGCCTTGATGCAAGCGGATGGTCATAGAGGAAGCGGCCTCGCAATAGCGTTGGGTGGCCGCTTATAGCGCAAGCCGCGCGACCGTTGCGAAAATTCGCGCCTCGCCCGAAACGGGCGTTCGTCGGCGGGATTTCTGAAAATCGGGGCTTTTTTTTAAAATCGCGCTCAGGCGGCGCAGGCCGCCTGCAGATTGGAGAGGCCCTGCTCGAACCGGCCGCCAAGGCTTTTTTCGCGGCTCATTAGCAAATTCAGCGCTTTGGCGAGCAGGCCAGCGCGGCCGACGAGGCTCCAGTCCACCCGCGTGCGACTCGCGTCGCCGCCGTTTTCCGGCGTGAGGCTGAAATAAACATCATGGCTCGCCTGGAACGGCCGCAGCAGATCGAGCTTCAGCGTCACGCTTTCTGCGGGCAGGCTGTCGACGATGGTCATGCGTCCGGCTCCCACCGATCTGTCGCCGGACCATTCGACGGAGGCGCCGGCGCCGCAGGCCGCGCCGAAATAGTCGATCCGCGCGGCGGGATCGAGCGACGCCCAGGGCGACCAGCCCGCCCAATTATGAAGATCGTTGATCTGGCGAAACACCTGCTCCGGCGCGGCGTCGATGACCGCGGTGCGGCGCACGATGAAGCGATCGGGCTGCAGAAGGACCGCCGCAGCGATCAACGCCGCGGCGAAGTAGAGAAGAACAAGCAGAACGCCCCACATCGCCGTTCCTCCCGGGCGGCGCTCTCGGGTCGCCGCTGTTCGCCGCGCCCTCTGTCGCCCTTCGCCCGGCCTTGTCTCCGACGCCAGCCTCCCCCCGGCGGCTGCGCAAGGCTTCACTCCCTGCACAACGCCCGGCGGCGCAGAGGGTTCCGGCGCTGAAAAATAAAGACAGGACACCGGGATAGACCTTCAGACGCGCGCTTCGCGCGCCACCGCGCCCGCGGCCTGCGCCGGCGGCGCCCTATTGCGAAAGGCGGGGCGGCTCTCTAGCCTAGCGCCGGGAATTTGAGTAGGGCAATCCGCCAGGGGGCCGGAGGGCGCAACGCGCTTTTTCGCTCGGACGGTTTCGTTCGGGCGTTCCGGGGAAAGCGCGCGGCTGATGCGGCCGCCGCTCCGGCTTTTTTAAAAAAGTGCGGTCAGGACAAAAGGGGAAACGCAGGAAATGGCGAATAATAAGGTCACTACACTCGACCAGGCGATGGCCCTCATTCGTGACAATGACGTCGTGACCACATCGGGTTTCGTTCAGAGCTGCATTCCCGAGGCGCTTCATGCCGGGCTTGAAAAGCGTTTCGTCGAGACCGGCCATCCCACCAATCTCACGCTGATCATGACCGCCGGCGCGGGCGACTCCAAAGGCCTCGGCACCGGACGCCTGCATCACGAAGGGCTTTTGGGCCGCGTCATCGCCGCAAACTTCGGGCGTATGCCGAAGGTCGCCCAGGCGGCTCAGGAAAATAAAATTCTCGGCTACAATTTGCCGCAGGGCGTCATTTCGCAGCTTTACCGCGCCTGCGCCGCCGGTCAGCCCGGCCTTTTCTCCAAAGTGGGCCTCTACACCTATGTCGATCCGCGTTTCGGCGGCGGCAAGGTCAATGACGTGACCACCGACGACATCGTGAAATACCATAATATTCAGGGCGAAGAGTGGTTGTTCTACATCGCCACCAAGATCGACGTGGCCTTCATCCGCGGCACCAGCGCCGATCCCTCGGGTAATATTTCGATGGAGAAGGAGGCGCTCGTTCTCGACAATCTCGCCCAGGCCATGGCCGCCCGCAATAATGGCGGCATCGTCATCGCCCAGGTCGAGCGCATCGTCGAACAGGGCTCGATCAAGCCGAAAGACGTCGAAGTGCCCGGCATTCTCGTCGACTGCGTCGTCGTCGCCGAGCCCGAGCAGCACCGCATGAATTACGGCGTGATGTATAATCCGGCGCTCGCCGGCGAAATCCGCGTTCCCATGGAGGGCATGGCGAAAATGCCGCTCGACGAGCGCAAGATCATCGCCCGCAGAGCCTCCTTCGAACTTCCGCCGAACGGCGTCGTGAACCTTGGCGTCGGCGCGCCGGAAGGCATCGCCGCCGTGGCGAATGAGGAGAAGTTCACGCCCTATATCACGCTCACCACCGAGGCCGGCGCCATTGGCGGCGTGCTGGCGAGCGGCTCCTCCTTCGGCGGCGCAAGCAACGCCGACTGCATCATCCAGCAGAACCAGCAGTTCGACTTCTACGACGGCGGCGGTCTCGACATGACCTGCCTCGGCATGGCCGAATGCGACGTGCAGGGCAATGTCAACACCTCGAAATTCGGCGGCCGCCTCAACGGCTGCGGCGGCTTCATCAACATCAGCCAGAACGCGCGCAGCGTCGTCTTCGCCGGCACCTTCACCGTCGGCGGTCTCGAAGTCGTGATCGAGGACGGCAAGGTCAATATTATCAAGGAAGGCCGCAACAAGAAGTTCCTGAACTTCGTCGAGCAGATCACCTTCTCCGGCAAATATGCGCAAAAGCGCAAGCAGCCGGTGATCTATGTCACCGAGCGCTGCGTGTTCCGCCTGACCGACAAGGGTCTGGAGTTGATCGAGGTCGCGCCGGGCGTCGACATCGACAAGCACATCCTGCCCTATATGGCGTTCAAACCGATCATCAGCGAGCCGGAACTCATGGATCGTCGTATTTTCATCGACGAGCCGATGGGTCTTCTCACAGATCTCCTCAACCTCAACCTGTCGGAGCGCATTTCCTACGACGGCGAGCGCAATATCCTTTTCCTCAATCTGGAAGGCTGGATGGCGCGTTCGAAAAAGGACGTTGACGAGCTACGCAAGGCGCTGATTCAAGCCTGTCAGAAGGTCGGCAAGCGCGTCAATTCGGTGGTCAATCACGACGGCGCAAAAATCGCCGAATATCTCTACGACGATTACGCCGAGATGATCCAATATATGCTTGAGCATTATTATCTGACGACGACGCGCTATGCGACGAGCGCCTTCGCCCGCCTGAAGATGAAAGAGGCCCTGAGCAAACGCGGCATCGCCCCGCATGTCTTCGAGCGCAAGGAAGCCGCGCAGGCATTCCTCGAGATCGTCGGCGACGAAGCGGCGAAGTGAGACCGGCGACAGGGAGGCGGCGCCTGCTTCCTCCCTGTCGGCAAGCGCCTCGCGACCCGCTCATGACATAAATTCGCTTTGAAATATTGCTTCCGATAAGCTCATGACGCGCGCGCGGCGCGCCCAGCTGTGCGAGCCTCCGATGATCGTCGAAACCGGCCATTTCGCTCTTGTTCTTGCGCTCGCTCTCGCGCTGGCGCAGGCTTTTATTCCTTTTTACGGCGCCCGGACGAATGACGCGGCGCTGATGCGCGTCGCGCGCCCTGCCGCCATCGCGCAATTTCTGTTTGTGGCGCTTGCCTATGGCGCGCTCACCTATGCGCATGTCGCGTCCGATTTCTCGCTCGTCAATGTGATCGAAAATTCGCATTCGGCGAAGCCGCTGCTCTATAAAATCTCGGGCGTCTGGGGCAATCACGAAGGCTCGATGCTCCTGTGGGTCTTCGTGCTGGCGCTTTGCGGCGCGCTGATTGCGGCTTTTTCCGCGGCGATGCCGCAGAAGCTGAGGGCGGACACGCTCGCCGTTCAGGGCCTCATCGGCGCGGCTTTCCTGCTGTTCATTCTTCTCACGTCAAATCCCTTCGCCCGCGTCGCTCAGGCGCCCTGGGAGGGCCACGACCTCAATCCCATTCTGCAAGACCCCGGCCTCGCCATTCATCCGCCGCTGCTCTATCTCGGCTATGTCGGCTTCTCGACCGTGTTCTCCTTCGCTGCGGCGGCGCTGATCGGCGGGCGCATCGACGCCGCCTGGGCGCATTTCGCGCGGCCCTGGGCGCTCTTCGCGTGGAGCGCGCTCACGCTCGGCATCGCCATGGGCTCCTATTGGGCCTATTACACGCTCGGCTGGGGCGGCTTCTGGTTCTGGGATCCGGTTGAAAACGCCTCGCTCATGCCCTGGCTCGCCGGCACGGCGCTGCTGCACAGCGCCGCCGTCATGGAAAAGCGCGACGCGCTGAAGGTCTGGACGATTTTTCTCGCCATTCTCGCCTTCTCCCTGTCGCTGCTCGGCACCTTCCTCGTGCGTTCGGGCGTGCTCACCTCGGTTCACGCTTTCGCCAGCGATCCCGAGCGCGGCGTGTTCATCCTCGCGATCCTCGTCCTGTCCATCGGCGGCGCGCTCGCCCTCTTTGCGCTGCGCGCCGGCTCCCTGCCCACGGGCGGGCTGTTCGCGCCGATTTCGCGCGAGGGCGCGCTGGTCGTGAACAATCTGCTGCTTACGGCGAGCTGCGCGACCGTCGTCATCGGCACGCTGTATCCGCTGGTTCTGGAGGCGCTCACCGGCGACAAGATTTCCGTCGGCGCGCCCTTCTTCAATACGGTGCTGATCCCCGTCGCCTTGCCGCTCGCCCTGCTGACGCCCATCGGCCAGATGCTGGCCTGGAAGCGGGGCGATGCGGGTGCGGCGCTCCTGCGCCTGCGCGCCGCTTTCGCCGTCGGCGTCCTCGGCGCCGCTGTCCTTGGCGCCGTGTTCGGCGCGCCGTTGCTGTCGGTCGCCGCCGGCGCCATCGCGCTTTATGTCATCGTCGGCGCCCTGTCCGAACTTCTTCAGCGCGCTTTTCGCGGCGCGAACGATCCGCGCGCCGGCTTTCGCCGCCTGATCGGTCTTCCGCTCTCGGCCTTCGGCGGGGCTCTGGCCCATGCGGGCCTCGGGCTCTCGTTGCTCGGCCTCGCTGCGACGGGATGGGGCGTCGAGAATATTCTGACAATGACGCCGGGCGAATTTTACGACGTCGGCCCGTACAAGATCGGCGTCGAAAAGCTCGACGGGCGGCAGGGGCCGAACTATTCGGAAAGCTACGCCCTTATGGCGGTGAAACAGGGCGAGACGGTCATCGCCCGCATAGAACCGGCCAAACGCTTCTATCCCGCGCGCAAAATGGCCCGCGCCGAAGCCGGCATCGTCACGCTGGGCCTCGGACAGGTCTATGCGGCGCTCGGCGATGCGCATGGGGAAACAATTGACGCGCGGCTCTATTACAAGCCGCTGGTCACACTCATCTGGATCGGCGCGCTGGTCATGGCGTTCGGCGGCGGCCTCTCGCTCGCAGACCGGCGCCTGCGCATCGGCGCAGCGCGGCGCGCCAGCCCGCAACTGGTCGCGGAGGCGGCGGAATGAACATGTTTGCGCGCGCGCTTGCGGGATCGACCGGGATCCCGGCCCCCTCCCCGACCCTCCCCCGCTTCGCGGGAGAGGGGGCAGACTCGGCGCTTCATCCTCAATTCCACAAGGGCCGCTCATGTGCGTCCCCTCTCCCGCGAAGCGGGGGAGGGACAGGGTGGGGGCCGGGCCCGATTTCGGCGATGGGGAAACGTTTTGCGCAAGCGCTGCTTCTCTGCCTCGCCGTCGGCGGCCCCGCTTTCGCGGTCGAGCCCTCCGAAAAACTCGCCGACCCCGCGCTTGAGGCGCGCGCCCGGGCCATCGCCACAGAATTGCGCTGCCTCGTTTGCCAGAATCAGTCCATCGACGATTCCGACGCGCCGCTGGCCAAGGATTTGCGCCTCATTTTGCGCGAAAAGCTGAAGGACGGCGCGAGCGACGCCGCGGTGAAGGATTTTCTCGTCTCCCGCTACGGCGATTTCGTGCTGCTGCGCCCGCCGCTCAAATTGGAGACGCTGCTGCTCTGGGGCGCGACGCCCTTGCTGCTGATTGGCGGCGCCCTGGCGGCTTTCGCCGCGCAACGCCGCTCGCGCGGCGCTCCGGCCGCTGCCGCTTTGTCCGACGCCGAACGCGAGACCTTGCGCGCGCTCGGCGCGCATGTGCCGGAGGAGGAAGCCTGAGGCTTTTTTCGCGCGCTTTGGAACCCGCGGGTTAGACCCTAAGGGACGGCGGCCGACCGCTAAACCGCCCGCACCACCCGCGCGGCGAAAAACCCGTCGACGCCGGCAAGACGCGGATCTTCCGCCGGCCAATGCAGCGGCAGCGTGCGCAAATCGCCGTCGGCGTTGACGAACTCCGCGGGAATGCCCTCCGCGGCGGGATCGATCGGCGCGCGCCGGAAATCGGGATTGCGGCGCAAGAAGGCCGCGATCTGCCATTCGCCTTCTTCCGGCTCCAGCGAGCAGGTGCAATAGACGATGCGGCCGCCGGGCCGCGTCAGCAAAGCCGCGCGGTCGAGCATTCGCGTCTGCACGCCGACGAGCGATTCGATGTCGCCGGGCTTTTTCGTCCAGGGCACGTCGGGATGCCGGCGCGCGGTGCCGGTCGCCGAACAGGGCGCGTCCAGAAGAATTGCGTCGAAGGGCTGGGCGGAATAGCTCGTGGCGTCGCCCACGGCGATTTCCGCGTGGAGATCAAGGCGCGCGAGATTGGCCGCGAGAAGTTTCAAGCGGTCGGCGGCGCGGTCCAGCGCGGTCACCTGCGCCCTGGCGAGGGCAAGCTGCGCCGTCTTGCCGCCGGGGGCGGCGCACATGTCCAGCACCCGCTCATCCGCCTGAACGGCGAGAAGCCGCGCCGGCAAGGCCGCGGCGGCGTCCTGCACCCACCATTCGCCTTCAGCATAGCCGGGAAGCTCCACAATCGGCGTGCGTGCGCGCAGCCGCAAGGAGCCGGTGGGCAAAACCAGCGCATCGAGCCGCTCGGCCCAGCCGGCGGCGTCGGATTTCACGGTGACGTCAAGCGGCGCTTCTTCGATGCGGATCGCCGCAATGGCGCGCGACGCGGCCTCGCCATAGTTTTTGCGCCAGCGGTGCAGCAGCCAGGTCGGCGCGTCCAGCGCGCCGTCGGCGCCCTCTTGCAGAAACTCCTCGCGCCGGCGCGCCAGATTGCGCAGCACGCCATTGATGAAGCCGGCAAATCCCGCGGTCTTCGGCTCCAGCCGCACCGTGCGCACGGCGAGATCGACCGCCGCATGGTCGGCGGCGTCGAGAAACAAAATCTGCGCGGCGGCGGCGATCAGCGTCCATTCCAACCGCGACGCCTGCTTCGGCAAGCCCTTGTCCATCAGCGCCGCCAACGCATGGCGAATGACGCCGAGCCGCCGCACGGCTGCGGTGGCGATGGAGCGGGCGAGCGCGGCGTCGCGCGCGTCGAGGCCCGCAATGCGCGAGGGAACCGCGAGCGGCGAGAAGCATTCATCCAGCCGATGACCGCCCTGCACCACATCGCAAATGACATTCGCCGCCGCGATGCGCGCCGGCAAACCGGGCGTACGGGCGATCTCGGCGTCGCGCGCCGCCTCCGCGGGAATGAACCCCTGTCGCGTCGCATTGCGCGGGCGGGGCTTGGCCCGACCGGGAATTATCTTACTATGCTCGGTCACGAGTTGGCTGCCTCCGGCGCCGGCCACGAAGCGAATCATAGCATATTCCGTAAAGCCTCGGGCGGGGAACGATGCGCGACCAAGACATGCAAAACGGACAGCAAAATGACGCAGCCCCGCAGCGCGCGCTGACGGACGCCGCCAAGCGCGCTCTGGCCGAGGCGCAGGAGCGGCGGCGCAAGGCGCAGGAAGCCCGCGCTCAAGAGGAAATCGGAGGGCGCGGCGGGCTCGATCCGGCGCGCTATGGCGACTGGGAAGTGAAGGGACTGACCAGCGATTTCTGACGTCGCCCCACGACAGGCGACGCGAGCGGCATGAGCGTCCGGGGCTTTGCAAGCCCGAAGCAGGCGTTCGTTGCGTCGACAACGAGCGCCTGCCCGGATTTTTCTGGTTTAGGCGGAATTTTTATCGGAAAACCGAAGCCGCTTTTCCGCAATCCCGGCTAGAGCTTTTTCACGTTTCACGGAAACGAGAAAAAGCTCTATGATTTTGTTTTGAAACATTTTCCTCGCCGAACCGACATCCACTTCGGCGGAAAATGCGCTAGAATTTCTTCACGGAGACATTGTGCTTTTGCAGGGCGTAGCCGACCTGCCGCGGCGTCAGACCGAGAAGCCGCGCCGCCTTGGCCTTCACCCAGCCGGCGCGCTCCATGGCGTCGATTAGCCGGTCCCGCTCCGAGGGCTGGTCCTTGTCGATGATCGTGCAGTTTTCGGCGCCGGGGCATAATTCGCCGGGCGCGACAGCGGCGCCGGCGAGCGGACTTTCATCCGGCGGCGGCGGAGCCGGACAGGGCGCGGGCTTGGCGGGAACAGGCGCGATCGGCAGCGGCGTAAAGCCGACGGGCGCCTGCGGCTGCGGAGCCAGCCCGCGAGACGAGCCGCTCCACAAGACGGAGGAGAGACAGCCGTCGTTGCGACAGGAGAAATCCTTGTCGGCGATCACCTCGCCGCGCGCGAGCGTGGCGGTGCGATAGACGCAATTCTCCAACTCGCGGATATTTCCCGGGAAACCACATTCCCGCAGCACATTCATCGCCGCCTCGGAGAAGGTGGCGCGCCCCCCTTGTTCCGAGTTGAAGCGGCGCAAAAACTCGTTCGCCAGCGACTCAAGATCGCCGGCGCGTTCGCGCAGCGGCGGCAGGAAGATCGGCACGACGCTGATGCGATAATAAAGATCGGCGCGGAACGCGCCGCTCTGCACCGCCTCTTCGAGATTGCGGTTGGTCGCGCAGACGAGACGCACGTCCACTTTCAGCGTGCGCGCGCCGCCGACGCGCTCGAATTCGCCCTCTTGCAGCACGCGCAGCAGCTTGGCCTGAAACGCCGGCGTGATTTCGCCGATTTCGTCGAGGAACAGCGTGCCGCTGTCGGCGAGTTCGAAACGTCCCTTGCGCATCGCCGCCGCGCCGGTGAAAGCGCCGCGCTCATGGCCAAAGAGTTCCGATTCAAGCACGCTTTCGGGAAGGGCGGCGCAATTGATCTTGACGAAGGGCTTGGAGTGGCGTGGCGAGAGATTGTGAATCGCCGCGGCGAAAAGCTCCTTGCCGGTGCCGGATTCGCCGCGCAGCAGCACGGTGGATTTGGCTTTGGCGACGATGCGGATCTTCTCGACGACGGCGCGCACGGCCGGGCTGTCGCCGACAATGCCCTTGATGCCGTCGAATTTCGTCTCGGGATGCGGGACGCGATCGCCTTTTTCAAGACGCGCCTTCTCCTGCATCAGGCGATCGCGGTCGCGCGCGATGAGCTTATGGAGGCGCAGCGTCTGGCCGACGAGATTGGCGACCATGGTGAGGAA
>Ga0265328_10000410_pt1 | contig 20044 bp, 17 predicted proteins | sample 41624metaG_FD_202086 | JGI IMG/M metagenome (GOLD analysis project Ga0265328, IMG submission 202086) | Rhizosphere microbial communities from Carex aquatilis grown in University of Washington, Seatle, WA, United States - 4-16-24 metaG | ecosystem: Host-associated > Plants > Roots > Rhizosphere...
CCAAGCCGATCGGATCGCTCTCGACATAGCGCCCGAGCGTCGGCGAATAGTCGCGGAAGCCGTTGTAATGCAGCCCCGTCTCGGCGTCGTAATATTGTCCCGGGAAGCGCAGATTATGGGTGAAGCCGGCCGCCGACGACGGCGCGCCGACGCCGAAGGGGTCGTGGTCCCAGGACCAGACGGGTTGATTCGCGGAATTCACGATCAGATGCGGCGCGCCGAGATGGTCCGGGGCGATGAAATAGGCCGAGCCGCCTTGCAGCGAGGCGATCGGCAGGCCTCCGAGCCAGACGATTTCCTCGGTTGCCGCGCCGCTCGCGCCATAGCTGCCGATCAGCCGGCCGGAGACGTCGTAGGCATATTCGACCTGTCCGCTCGACGATCCGTTCTTCGAGACGCGCTGGCCGAGCGCGTTGACGCCATAGCTCGTGACCAGCGCGCCGACGCTCGCATGGACGAGGCGATGACGCGCGTCATAGGCCAGCGAGAAGGCGTTCGATTGGCTCGTCGCCGCGCCGGCCGCGTCATAGGCGAGGGATTGCGTCGTCCCCGAGGCGCCGACCGTCAGCAGGCGGTTGCTGTTGGGGTCCACGCCGAAAGTCGTGACCGACGGGCCGGAGGTCGCCGCCGCGCTCGCCGCGGCCCGTACGGCGCCGAGACCGGCGGCGGCTACGCCCGAGTTGGATGAGACGACCGACCCCGCGGTCTGCGTCAGGCGGTTCCCGGAAACGTCGTAGGCGTAGGCGAGCGAGGTCGCGCCATAGGCGTATCCAGTCAGGCGATCGTTCTGGTCGTAGCTGAAGGTCTTGGTCCCGAAGGCCGGCTCGACGATCGACGTAATGCGCGAGCCCGCGTCGTAGGTCAGCGTCTGCGCGCCGCCGCCCGGCAGGCCGATGCTGGCGATGCGCCCGTCGGCGTCGAAGCCGCGCACGTAGGCCGCGCCGCCCGCCGTATGCCAGGACGCGACCGGGCCGAAGGCGGAATAGGAAATCTGGCCGACGAGCGTCGCCGCCGCGCCGCCCGGCGGCTGCAAGCCGATCCCGCTGACGCGGCCGTCGCCGTCATAGGCATAGAGGACCGTGTAGCTAGATGGATAGGTCTCGCTCGCAAGCAGGCCGGTGGTCGGATTGTAGCTCCAGCTCGTCGTCAGCGTGACGCCGCCCGTCGTTTGCGTCTTTTGCACGACATGGCCGAAAGCGTCGTAAACCCAATTCGTCGTCCCGGTCCAATCGGCGATCGAGGTGAGGCGTCCGGCGCCATAGGCTCCCTGGTCGTAACCGAAAGTCGCGGTCGAGCCGTCGGCAAAGGCCGCCAGCACGAGCCGGTTCAGCGCGTCATAGGCGTAGCGCGTCGTCTGGCCGCGCGCGTCGGTCGAAGCGAGCGCATTGCCGGCGGCGTCGAAGCCGTTGGCCGCGGCGCCGGTGTCCGGGCTGACGATCGCCGTCCTGTCGTCGAGCCCGTCGTTGGCGTAGCTCGTCACGAGGCCGCGCGAATCGGTCACGCTCGCGAGCCGGCCATTGGCGTCGTAGGCGTAGCTCGTCCCGACACCGGACACCGCCGTCGACTGCGCGACCTGGGATAGCGCGCCCTTCGCCAGGGCGACCGCGGCGCCGCTCGCAACCGCGGAGCCGGCGACCCCGGTATCGAGAGGTTCCCTCGACTGCACGACGCGGTTGAGCGCGTCGTAAGTCAGAGACGCCGCATTGCCGTTCGGGTCCCTGGCGCCGACGAGATTGTCGTTGTTGTCGTAAGAAAAGATCGACGTCTGGCTCGACGCGCCGAGGTCTTCGTAGAGGCGGCCGAAGCCGTCGTAAACGCCGCCATGCGAACGCACGAGCGCGCCACTGGCGCCGAAGACTTTTTCGGCGATGCGATTTCCCGCCGCGTCGAGCGTGTAGGCGACGCTGTTTCCCAATCCGTCGCTGACGCCGGTGAGGCGATGCGCCGCATCGTAAGCGAAGTTCCGCACGGCTCCCGACGGCAAGGCGAGCCGGGTGAGTTGGCCTACCTTGTCGTAGCTCAGGAGCGCGGTTTGCCCGAGGGTGACGCTCGAGGTGAGCTGACCGCGCCAATTGTAGGTCAGCGTCGTGACCAGGCCGTTCGCGTCCTGGATCGTCAGCGGCCGGCCATTGGCGTCATGGCTCGCGAACAGGACCGCCTGTCCCAGCGCATTGGTCACACCGGAAAGATTGCCCTTCGCGTCGTAGGCGTAGGTCGTCACATGGCCGAGCGGGTCGGTCGCCGTCAATATCTGGCCCGCGCCGTTGTACTTGTAGGAGGTCGTGCTCGTGGTCGTCGGCGAGACGAGCGTGGCGCTCAGCAGATTGCCGTTGGAGTCGTAGCTGTTGGTTATTGTTCTCGCGCCGTCGACGATCTGCAATGGCAGGCGGTAATTCGGGTGCCAGCTCGTCGTGATGGTCCGTGCGATGGACGCCCCGTAAGCGATGGTCGCCGACGTCGGCAGGTTGCGCGTCGTGTCGTAGGCGAACACCGACTTGTTGCCGTTGAAATCCGTGTGGCTCGTCAGATTGGCGTGGCTGTCGAAAGCGTTTGACTGCGCACCGGAGCCGCCGGTCGCGCAATTGGCGCAGGAGCGCTGCACGCCGAGCTGCACGCCCAAGCCGCTTACGCCGCCCAGCGTGAAGGTCTGCTGGCCGCCGAGCGGTCCCTTGACCGTCACGAGGTAGTTCTTGGTGTTGATCACGGCGCGGGGAGCCGACACCGTGGTGAGGTCGGCGCCTCCGGCGTGCTGCGTCGAGGCGGCGCGCCCGCTGGAGTCGTAGGCGATGGTCGAATAGCGGGAGCCGTTTTCGTCGACGACGCCCGTGACGGCGTAGGGCTGGCCGGCGTTCTCGTAAAGATATTGCCGCATCGATGCGTCGGGATAGGTGACAGACGTCAGTCGGTTCTTGGAATCGTAGCCGTAGGCGTAGAGGCCGCCGTCCGGCGCCTGGACCAGCGACACGAAAGAATTGGAGTTGTAGGAAAAGACCAAGGCGCGCCCGGAGGGGTCTCGGGCCGACGCTAGGCGGTTCTGCCCGTCGTAGGTGAAAGTCAGCGTCAGGCCGGCGCGATTGGCGTAGGAGAGCAGCTTGCCAGTGGAGCCGTAGGTCTCGGTTTCGTCCTCGCCGGTGGTCAAGGTGAATCCGCCCACGGTCTGCGCGAGGCGGTGACTCGCGAAAACCGGCGCCGTCCAGACGCCGCCGGACAGAGAGAAGGTCAAGACCTGCCCGTCGTCGCGCGTGACCTTGGCGGTCGAGCCGCTAACGGAGATCGAGCGGCCGTAGGACAGACGCCAATTGGCGCCGAGCTCGTGCAGGCCGGTAGAATCCAGGCTGTTGTAGTAGCGGGTCAAAACGAGCGGCAGGCTTCCGGCCGTCGCGTAATCCGTCTCGATTTCGTATTGGTTGCCCGTGGTGATGTTGATCGGATCGGCGCAGCCGTTAACGCCGGGATCGCCTTGGTTCTGGGCCGCGGCGGAGACGCCTGAAGCCCCCGCGCCGCCGGCGGACCCGGAGCCGCCAAAAGCCCCGGCGCGGCCAAAGCCCCCCGCGCCTCCAAAGCCCCCCGCGCCGCCGAAGCCCCCCGCGCCGCCGAAGCCCCTCGAGCCGCTAAAGCCAAAGGCTTCGCGAAACCAGTTGGCGCTGCCGATCCCGCAGCCATAGTATACGCACGGCTCGCCGCCCGACCCCGACACCGGCCCGTTTCCCCGGTTGATGTCAATGTCTGGAAGCGCGACCTGCGCCTGCGCGGAAATCGTCCATTTCAGCGGCCAAGCGGGGCCTCGCGGGCTGCCGGGCGCCGGAATATAGATCCCGGAAATCATGAGACAGAGGAGTATCTTGAGGATGCAGTTCAAAACCCGCTTGCACATATCCGGCCTCCCAAACACGCAACACACAAATTCTTGCTTTAGATACGGCGACTTAGGGTAACGACACCGCAGTACCCAACATCGCCGGCGAATTCTACTATCACCGATTAAGAATTCATCGATCAGGTTTGTCAAGCCCTCCTTCAAAGCCCTCCTTCAAAAATCTGAATTTCGAAACTTCAGCAACAGGCGTCCGATTCCGAATTCCAAAGTCGGCTCAATTCGTTAACCGGTAGCCCACGCGTCACCGCAAAATTCGCGATCATTCGCGCGCGGCTTTCGTCCAGGCCTGCCCCCCCCCGCCCATTTGTCGCCGCAACGCTCCCGGCATATAGAGGCGCATGTCCAGTTCGGGAGAACCCGCCGACGAATTTGCAGCGCCGCGCAAGCGGCGCTCGCTGTCGTCGTGGGCGGGGCCTTTCGTCGTCGTCGCGGCGCTGGCTTGCGCGCTCGCCACCTTCCTGGTGATGACGGAGTTCGGCCCGATCGAGCCGAACGGCGACACGCTGCGGATGCTCTACGCCGCCGACGGCGCGGCGCTGGTGCTGCTCGCCGCGATGGTGGTGCGGCAATCCTGGACGCTGTGGAAAGCCTGGCGGGCCGGCGAGGCGGCGGCCGGGCTGCACATGCGGACCGTGGCCTTCTTCTCGGTGATCGCGCTGGTGCCGGCCTTGGTGCTGGCGGTGGTCGGCTCGGTCAGCCTGGAGCGCGTGCTGAACCCGACCTTCATGGCCAATCTGAAGGGCTTCGTCTACAGCACCGCCGATGCGGCGCGGACGTTTCAGGCGACGCAATGCGGCGAATTGTTGAAGGAAGCCCAGCTCACCGCTTCCGATCTCGACCAGTCGCGCGCCATCTACGACGCCGACCGCAGCCTCTATCATCGCTATTTCGAGGGCCGCGCCCGCACACTCGGCTTTTCCGTGGCGGCGCTGGTCAAGCCCGACGGCGCGATCCTCGACCAGGTGTCGGGCGGCGCGGTGTCCGCCAGCGCGATCGTCATCGCGCTGCCGCCGGAGGAATTCGAGAACGCCCGCCACGGCGAGCTGCAATGTCTGACGATCGACGACGACAAGACCTTCGTCGGTCTGCGCGCGCTGAAGTCTTTTCCGGACACTTTTCTCTATGTGACGCGGCCGATCCATCCCGACGCGGTCGAATTTCCCAGGCAGGCGGAGATCCAAATCCACAATTACGACGCCTTCGCGGCCTTCGGCGCCGCGGTGAAGCGCAATTTCGTCATCATGTATGCGCTGCTGACCACGATCATGCTGCTGTCGGCGATCTGGTTCGGGCTCGATTTCGCCAACCGCCTCGTCGATCCCATTCGCGCGCTGATCGCCGCGACGGACAAAGTGTCGGCCGGAAATCTCGACGTGCGCGTCGACGTCCACCGGGCGCACGGCGATCTGTCGCGTCTCGGCGCCGTGTTCAACAAAATGACCACGGAACTCGACATCCAGCAAAAACGCCTGCTCGAAGCCAGCCGAATCAACGACGAGCGGCGCGAATTCACCGAGGCGGTGCTCGCCGGCGTGCCGGCCGCGGTGATCGGCGTCGACGCCGAGGGCGCGATCACCGTCGTCAACCGTTCGGCGCAGGCGCTGCTGCGCGGAGGCGCCGAAGCCGGCTCGGCGCCACGCGCCGAGGACGCCATTCCGGAAATCGTGCCCGTGCTGGAGGACGCGCGGGCCGCCTTTCCGCGCGCGATCCAGAGCCAGCTGACCATCAAGCGCGGGGCGAGCGAGCGGATCTACAACGTCCGCGTCACCTCGGCGCGGGCGGTCGAGGGCCATCCCAATTTCGTCGTGACGCTGGACGACATCACCGATCTCGTCACGGCGCAGCGCACCTCCGCCTGGGCGGACGTGGCGCGGCGCATCGCCCACGAGATCAAGAATCCGCTGACGCCGATCCAGCTCTCCGCCGAGCGCCTGCGCCGCAAATACGGCAAGGTGATCGAGGTCGACCGCGGCATCTTCGACCAATGCATCGACACGATCGTGCGGCAGGTCGACGACATCAAGCGCATGGTCGACGAGTTTTCCTCCTTCGCCCGCATGCCGAAGGCGCGTCCCGAGCCCGAGGATCTGTGCGAATGCGTGCGGCAGGTCGCCTTTTTGATGCGCGTCGGCAACGTGCACGTCGACATCGAGGAGGATTTGCCGCAGGCGCCGCTGGTCGTCCAATACGACCGCCGGCTCTTGTCGCAGGCGCTGCAAAACATCGTCAAGAACGCCATAGAAGGCATCGCCGCGCGCGACGAGGCCGTGCGGGCGGAGGCGGCGAGCGAGAAGGGCCTCGTGAAAATCCAGTTGACGCGGCGCGAGGGCATGGCGCAGGTCGACGTGATCGACAATGGCAAGGGCTTTCCGGCCGCCCACCGACAACGCCTGCTCGAACCCTATATGACGACGCGCGCCGAAGGCACAGGTTTGGGCTTGCCCATCGTCGCCAAAATAGTCGAAGATCACGGCGGCAGGCTGGAGCTGCTCGACGCGCCTTCGGGGCAGGGCGCTTGCGTGCGCATCCTGATTCCGGTCGCGCCGGAGGGCGAACGGCCGATCGCGGCGAAGGAAGCGCACATCTCAGTGCCGAGCCAGGACAGCGGGGCGTGATGGCGAGCGACATTCTGATCGTCGACGACGAAGAAGACATTCGGGAACTCGTCGCCGGAATATTGAGCGACGAGGGGCATGGCGCGCGCACCGCGAAAAACGCCGACGAGGCGCTCGCGGCGATCGCCATGCGCCGGCCGCAGCTGGTCTTTCTCGACATTTGGCTGCAAGGCTCGCGACTCGACGGCCTACAGGTGCTGGAGGCGATCCAAAAACTGCATCGCAACCTGCCGGTGGTGATGATTTCCGGCCATGGCAACATCGAAACCGCCGTCAGCGCGATCAAGATCGGCGCGTACGACTTCATCGAGAAGCCCTTTAAGGCCGATCGGCTGGTGCTGATCGCCGAGCGCGCGCTGGAAGCCTCGAAATTGCGCCGGGAAGTCTCGGCCCTGCGCCAACGGGCGGGCGCGGACCGCATCGTCGGCGCATCGGCGCCGACGCATCAGCTGCATCAGGCGATCTCGCGCCTCGCTCCGGTCAATTCGCGCGTCCTGATCACCGGCGCCTCCGGCGTCGGCAAAGAGCTGGCGGCGCGCAGCATCCACGCGGCCTCCGGCCGGAGGGAGGCGCCCTTCGTCGTCCTCAATTCCGCGACGATCACCCCGGAGAACATGGAGGCCGAACTCTTCGGCCGCGAGGGCGCGGCGCCCGGCGAATTCCGCATCGGGGCGCTGGAGGAGGCGCATGGCGGAACGCTGTTCTTCGACGAAATCTCCGACATGCCGCTCGACACTCAGGCGAAGATCCTGCGCGTGCTGGTCGATCAGAATTTCCAGCGGGTCGGCGGCACGGCGCGGGTCGAGGTGGACGTGCGCATCATTTCGTCCTCGGCGCGCGATCTGCAGGGCTCTATCGAGGATGGCGCGCTGCGCGAGGATCTCTTCCACCGGCTGGCCGTGGCGACGCTGCGCGTGCCTTCGCTCGCCGAGCGGCGCGACGACATTCCCGAAATGGTCGATTACTTCATCGAGACGATGTCCGCCGCCACCGGCCTCGCCCGGCGCAAGGTGACGGACGACGCCATGGCGGTGCTGCAAATGCACGACTGGCCCGGCAACATCCGGCAGTTGCGCAACAGCGTCGAGCGCCTGATGATCCAGACGGCGGGCGAGCCCGGCGCCGAAATCACCGCGGAAATGCTGCCGGCCGACGTCGGCGAACTGGTGCCGGCGACCCCCGCCGGCGTGCGCGGCGAAAAGCTGATGAGCTTGCCGCTGCGCGAGGCGCGCGAAGTGTTCGAGCGCGAATATCTGATCGCCCAGCTCAACCGCTTCTCCGGCAACATCTCGCGCACCGCCGAATTCATCGGCATGGAGCGCTCCGCGCTGCACCGCAAGTTGAAGTCGCTGGAGATCGAGTGAGCGATCCGACTTCGGCGCTCGGACGATTCATGCTAGGCTGTCCCGATGACGACGATCGCCTTCGATACGCTGAAATTCGCCCGCGCCTTGCGCGAAAAAGCGAAGCTCACGCCCGAGCAGGCGGAGGGCTTCGCCGACGCGATCGGCGAGGCGATGCACGACGATCTTGCGACGAAATCCGATCTGCGGCTCGTCAAGGTCGAGCTTCAGGCGGAAATCCAGCAGGTCAAGGCGGAGCTTCAATCCGACATCCAGACGCTGAAGTCCGAGGTGCACGCCGACATCCAGGCGCTGCGGACCGAGGTTCGCGCGGACATCCAAACCCTGCGAACCGAGGTCCAGGCGGACATCCAAGCGCTGCGATCCGAGGTCCAGGCGGACATCCAAACCCTGCGATCCGAGGTCCAGGCGGACATGCATTCCCTGAAATCGGACTTTGATTCCCTGAAATCCCTGAAATCGGACTTTGATTCCCTAAAATCGGATTTTCATTCCCTGAGATCGGATTTTCATACGCTGAAATCCGATGTCCAAGCCGACATCGCCAAAGTGAGAACCGATTTGGAGGCGGTTAAATCGGAACTGATCAGATGGATGTTCGGCGCCGTGGGCTTTCAGACCATTTTGATGCTCGGCGCGATCATTGCGCTGACGCGCGTCGTCAAATAGAGAAGCCCTACGTCTCGTTCGCGGACGGACCGGGACCGCCCGAACGAAGAAATTTATTTGAGATCATGATGTTGGAGCCAGCTCCTCAAGGAGCTTGCTCCATTCAGCGCCGACGCGGCGGGCGTTACTTTTGGGTCTCGCAGGTCTTGATGCCGAAGGGCGCGTAGGCCGGGCACCAGCCGATCAAGGCAGTTCCCAGCGGCGCGACGCCGATCCACCCCCATACCGGCAAGTAACCCGCCAGCGTCGCGCCGATCAGCCCGAGACCGAGCACGATGCGCAGCGCGCGATCGATTGTTCCGACATTCTTCGTCATGATTGTCTCCTCACGAGGCATAAAGCGCGATGGCGCCTCTCGTTTCGCATGCGCCGAGCCTTGCGTGGGTGATTAAGTCACCGTCGCGCGCGGGTTTCGCCGCGTTGCGACGACTGGCCGCGGCTTTGCGAGTTTTCCGGGGGCCGCGTCGGCCCCGGCATCGATGTCCCTTCTCCTGATATTACTTCACTATTTCAGTATGTTAAACAGCTTAGGACGTCGGGGAGGGGCTGCGCAATTTAGAATCGGTCGAAATTTTCGGCCTCGACGCCTTGCGTGTCGGACGGATGCGCGCTCTAATGCAAAATTGCGGATAAAATCGAGGCTACGAACTCGAGGCGCCGCGGCACGCGGCGCTCAACGAAAAGAACGGGACGGCGAATGTCGGAGCGCGCGCAGAACCTGCAGGATACGTTTTTAAATTTCGTTCGAAAAAACAAGGTGCCGCTGACGATCTTCCTCGTGAACGGCGTCAAGCTCCAGGGCATCGTCACCTGGTTCGACAATTTTTGTCTTCTGCTGCGGCGCGACGGCCATTCGCAGCTGGTTTACAAGCATGCCATCTCGACGATCATGCCGGGACACCCCATACATATGTTCGAGCCCGGCGAAGAGGGGGAAAGCCCCGAAAAGCCCAGGTGATCGCCCCAGGTGATCGCCCCAGCTGATCGCCCCAGCTGATCGCCCCAGCTGATCGCCCCAGCTGATCGCCGCGGCGACGTCTCTAAAGGAAGGCTTCAGGCCGGTTGAACGACCCCCATTCCGCCAAATCTTCATCGCCCGTCGATCGATCCGGGGCCCGGACCCGTGCGCTCGTCGTCGGGGCTTACGCCACGCGCGACCTTCGCGAGGAGTTCGCGCGCGTCCCCGCCGCGAGGCTCGACGAGGCCAAGGGACTGGCGCTCGCCATCGATCTCGACATTCGCGGCGCCATCCTCGTCCAGCTCTCCGAAGTGCGGCCCGCGACCTTTCTGGGCAAGGGCAAGGTCGAGGAAATCGGCGAGATCGTCACCGCGCAGGAAGTCGAACTGGTCTCGATGGACTGCGCTTTGTCGCCGGTGCAGCAACGCAATCTGGAAAAAGCCTGGAGCTGCAAGGTCATCGACCGCACCGGCCTGATCCTGGAAATCTTCGGCCGCCGCGCCCGCACCAAGGAAGGCGCGTTGCAGGTCGAACTGGCGCATCTCGAATATCAAAAATCGCGCCTCGTGCGCAGCTGGACCCATCTCGAGCGCCAGCGCGGCGGCTTCGGCTTCCTCGGCGGCCCCGGCGAGACGCAGATCGAAACCGACCGGCGGCTGATCGAAGAGCGCATGCGGCGCATCGAGCAGGATCTCGACAAGGTCAAGCGCACGCGCGGCCTGCACCGCAAGACGCGCCGCGACGTGCCTTATCCGGTCGTGGCGCTGGTCGGCTACACCAACGCCGGCAAGTCGACGCTGTTCAACCGCCTCGCCGGCGCCGACGTCTTCGCCGAAAATCTGCTGTTCGCCACGCTCGATCCGACGTTGCGCCAGATCCGCCTGCCGCATGGCGGCAAGGCGCTGCTGTCCGACACGGTCGGCTTCATCTCCGACCTTCCGACCATGCTGATTTCGGCCTTCCGCGCCACGCTGGAAGAAGTGGCGCTCGCCGACGTGGTGCTGCATGTGCGCGACGTGTCGCAGCCGGATTGGGAGGCGCAGGGCAGGGACGTCGAGACGATTCTTGAGGAGCTCGGCCTCGGCGGCGAGAACCGCAAGCCGACGATCGAAGTGTGGAACAAGATCGACGCGATCGCCCCGGAGCAGATCGAGGCGCTGCGGATCGAGCGCGCCGGCAATGACGCGACCATCGCCTTCGTCTCGGCGTTGACCGGCGAGGGGGTGGAGCGCCTGCTCGCCGAGGTCGAGCGGCTGCTCGCCGCCAACCGCGAAACGCGCGAGATCACCATAGCCGCGACCGACGGGGAGGGCCTCGCCTGGGCCTATGCCCATGCCGAAGTGCTGCGCCGCGAAAGCCTGAAGGACGGCGCCCAGCGTCTGCTGCTGCGCGTCGCGCCGGCGCGGCTTGGCGAGCTGGAGCGGAGGTTTCCGCAGGGGGCGCCGCCGAAGAAGGCGGCGCGACGGGGGCGGGTGGTGTGAGGGGTTTGGCGGCTGCGGAAGGCGACTAAGGGCGTTGAAGCTAGAATTAGCTTTCAGGGCATATATTTTTATAACCAGATGATTATGATTCGAACCTCATCTACTTTATTAGGTAAAAAGCGCCTTAGACCGCAAGCTGCCCGCCTTCTATGAACAGTGCTGTTTTCGTCGGCGCCCGCTCTTTGGTTCATGCCGACGTCAAGCACGGGCAGGTTATGAGCCGGCGTGTCCGCTCGATGTTGGCGACGCTGGTGTCCAGGGCCTCGGCGATCTTGCCGTCGCTCCAGCCTTCGCCGCCCTCGGAGACATCCGCCTTCAAAAGGATGCGCGCCTTCGTCGACAATTGCGCCGAACGCTTGCCCGCGCGGACGTAGTCCGAGAGCTGCTCGCGCTCCTCCTCGCTCAGCCGCACGACGTATTTCTTGACGGCAATCTCTTTCCCGGCCACGAATCATCTCCATCGCTGTTGTGGAGCGACAGAGATTCAGAGCTTGCCATCAAAATCAATGACGGAGGCCACTAGGTGGCTTTTCGATAATTGGGGGTGAAGGTGGATTGTGGCCTCAAGTTGCAGCACTTGAGTTCTCACCCCTTCTCCACCCCCTTCGCCTCCACCCAAAGCGCCTCCATCTCGTCCAGCGACGCCTCGGCTGGCGCGCGCCCAACCTCCGCCAGCCGCCGCTCAATAAAATGAAACCGCCGCTCGAATTTCGCATTCGCCCCGCGTAGCGCTTGCTCCGGGTCGACCCGCGCGTGGCGGGCGAGGTTGGCTACGGCGAACAATAGATCGCCGATCTCTTCCTCCAGCGCCGGCGTCGCCTCCGCGCCGGGTTCGGCGAGTTCGGCGGCGACCTCCTCGGTCTCCTCGCGGATTTTGTCCAGCACCAGCCTTGCGTTGGCCCAGTCGAAGCCGACTTTTCCGGCTTTTTCTTGCAGTTTTACGGCGCGGGTGAGGGCGGGTAGGGGCAGGGGGACGCCGTCCAGCAGGCTGGCGGGCGCCGCTTCGCCGCGCCGCGCCGCGCGCGCCGCCTTCTCGGCGGCCTTGATGTCGGCCCATTGCGCCGCGACGCCTCCCGAATCCAGCGTCTCGCCTGGGCCGAAGACATGCGGGTGGCGGCGCAGCAGCTTGTCGCAGATCGCCGCCGCCACGTCGTCGAAGGCGAATTCTCCGGCCTCTTCCGCCATGCGCGCGTGAAACACCACTTGCAGCAGCAGGTCGCCGAGTTCGTCCTTCACGTCGTGCGAATCGCCGCGCTCTATGGCTTCGACGACCTCATAGGCCTCCTCGATCGCGTAGGGCGCGATGGAGCGGGAGGTCTGCTCCAAATCCCAGGGGCAGCCGGTGATCGGCGTGCGCAGCGCCGCCATGATTTCCAAAAGGCGCGAGATGCTCATGAGCGGATCACCAGAAGCGCCAGACGGGCTTTTTCGTCGGCTCCGGCGGCGGCACGAGAACTTCGAGGCCCTCGGTCTCAATTTCTTCATGCACGCGGTCGAAGGCGAAGCCGGTCACGCCTTCGGCCAGGCGCACGGGAATGTCGAAATAGTGGTCCACCTTCAGGCCGTCATCCCTCGCGTCGCTCTTTGCCTGCGCCTCGGCGACGGCAGCGAGAATCGCCGGAAATTCGGTCGGCAGGCTTCCCTCGACCTCGATATGGCGGTCTCCCATCTCCGCGTGATGCGTCGCGCGCCATGCCAAGGCGCCGTCGCGCCACAGCTCGGCCGAACTGGCCATCACGTGCTCTTCCTCGAAACAGGCGGCGAATTCGCCGCCGAGGGAGAGGCGGGCGCGGGTCTCCGGGGGCAGGAGGTCCTCCCACAACTGGCGGCGGAGCATCAGCACAAACCATCCGTTGCGCAAGGTCTTGGCTGAAAAGGAGGCCTCGAAGAGATCGCATCTGGCGCCGGTCGGCGACAGGCGCAGTTCGGCGAGCAATTCGTAGCTCGGCTTGCCTTTGAGCGCCAGCCAGGAGTCGGAAAGGCCCATGCCGGCTCCTTGGATCGGAAGAAGAATTTCGAAAGGGTGCGCGGGGACACGAGCGCGCCCCCGCGCGAAACGTCACTCGACCGAGATCGACAGCGCCTCACGGCCCTTTTGCGTGTCGACGACCTGCATCGTCACCGGCTGGCCCTCCGCCAGCCGGCTGACGCCCGAGGGGGCCAGGATCGAGATGTGCACGAAGACGTCCTTGCCGCCGTCGTTGGATTGGACGAAGCCGAAGCCCTTGGTTTCGTCGAACCATTTGACCTTGCCGGCGACGGTGACCGCCGTCGACGGGTCGGGGGCGGCGCGGCGCGGCGGACGCGGTCCGTCGCTGAAGCCGCCGCCGCCGCCAAAACCGCCGCTGCGCGGCGGCGGCGGCGCGCGCTCGGCGGCGCCGGCGAGGTCGACCTCGAGAATGCGCGCCACCTGCTGGCCCTTGAGCGAGCTGGTCACCTGCACCTTGAGCTTCGCGCCCGGCGGCAGCGCCTCATAGCCCGCCGACTGGACCGCGCCGATGTGAAGGAAGGCGTCGCCCGTGCCATTGCCGAGTTCGACGAAGCCGAAGCCTTTGTCGGACTTGAACCATTTCACCACTGCGTCGATGGCGGGTTCGCTGGACGAGGGCGGGGGCATGTCGGGAAAACCGCCGCCTCCGCCGAATGAGGGCCTGGAAGGAGCCCGCGAAGGCCGTTGCGGCTCGTAACCGAATGGACCGTCGTCGTCGAAGCCGCGCTTACGAGGACCACGAAAATCTTTACCTTTGCTCATGTCTACCTGCTCGTCTCCGCCAAGAACGGCAAGACCCTTATGCCACTTGGTATGCGCCCCAACGCAAAAACCCGCCGGCCGTGGGCCGCCGGTTTTTGAGAGGGGATGTGCCAGTCGAATGTCATATAGTCCCGCGCGCCGCCATTCTTACCAGAAACGGCCCCCCTTTGGCCAGCCTTTTTCGCCGAAGGGCCGCCGCGAAAATTGAAAAATCCTGCTTTCGGAACGAGATCAAGAGCGTTCGGCGACCCGGATTTCCTCCCGCCAAGGTTTGGGCGGCGGCATTGGTCGGATTCGCCTTGCGGATTCGCGCCGCGCGCGAGAGCGAACGCGGTTGCCGCCTGACGGCGTAGGGCTCGGTTTTCGAGGCCGGGATTTTTTGCGACCGCCCCCGTCCCAAAGCGAGACGAGACGTTTTGCGCGCCGAGATTCATCATTTGCAAATGGACGTTGCGGTCGGCGGGCGATTCATTTTCGACGAAGACGACGGGACATTCGCCCATCGAAGGGCCGGGCTCGAGGCCGGACTGCTCCTGGCGCCGCGACGCAGTTCGCGGCTCGTGGGGGCGCGTATCCGCGGTCTTCCTTCGGCGGCGGCGCACAGAGCCCTTCGACTTTCGTCACGCCCGCGTCGGCGGCCACGGAGTCCCGCACGCGATGGATTTGCCAGCCGAATAGGCTCAAGCTCAGCGTTGCGATCGAGGCCGCCCCGACGATCGGGGGCCTCCAGCCCCCTCCGCCGGATCGCGGCGCGGCGGCTTTGGAGCGGGCGGCGGCGCTGCGACCTTCGCCCGCGCCTCGGCGCTTCTCCCTCGGAAGCGGTCCGCAATCCAGGCGTTGGCGGCGGCCGCGCAGCCGTCGTTCCAGAGGCGCGCCGGAACGGCCGCGCAGACGAGTTCGCGCGCCGCGCCGCGATCCCGCCCAGCGAGCCTGTCCTCGTACCAGTCGATCCAGACCTCCCAGCCTTCGTTGCGGGCGAGCAGGGCGGCTTTCAGCTTGCGCCATTTCTCTTCCGCCCAGGACGGCGCCCCCGACGAGTCCGACGACCGCGCGAAGCGGGGCGCGAACCCGAAGGATTTCAGAGCTCCCGAAAATCTCCATCCCCAACGTCATGCCCATCGTCATGGCGCCGCCGTCGCGATTTTGGCGGAAAGGCGCTTGCTTGAACGAAGCGCCGCCGCACCCCACACTTTTGATTCGCATAATCTGTATTATGGAACTTAAGCCGATGGCCGTAATCCGCGCCGGGCGGCGCGCGGCGAAAAAGCTATCACGGCGGCTTTGCGCGGCGCGCAAATCCGGTCGGGATGGATAAGGAAGCGTTGGCTGAGTGATTGGAGCCGCCGCCCAAGTGCGGCGCCGGCATGGCGACGAAGGCGAACACGAGGTGGCTCTGGGACCGCGAGCCTCCAGACTCGCAAACCGAAGGCGCTGGAGCCCAAGCTCAACGATCGCCTTGCTTCTATCTCGACGAAGCGCGGCTGCGCCGCTTGCGAGCCTGGAGGCTCGCGGTCCAGCGCCGCGGATCGCTCAAAACGCAATCCGCATCCCGTCATATGCCGGCGTCGCGCCGGCGGGACAAATCGCCGAAAGCGCGTCGTAGTCGAGGTCGACGTGCAAATCGGTCAGCACGGCGCGGCGCGGTTTCATGCGTCCGATCCAGTCGAAGGCCTCGGCGACCGAAAAATGCGAGCCGTGACGCTGGTGGCGCAGCGCGTCGATGATCCAAAGGTCGAGATCTTCGAGGAAGGCGACGCTCTCTTCGGGAATGGCGTTCATGTCCGGCGTATAGGCGAGGGTCGCCCCGCCCGCCTCGAAGCGAAAGCCCAGTGCGTCCATCTCGCCGTGCTCCAGCCGGAACGGCGTCGCCGCGATCGCGCCGCCAGGACCGTCGACGACGCATGCGCGCCCGAGTTCCAGCCGGCGCGCCTCCAGCAAGGGCGGATAGAAACTGCCGGGCGGCGTCGCGAAGATGTAATCGAATTTGGCCGTCATCGCCTGCGCGGTGACGGCGTCCATATAGGCCGGGATGCGCCGGCCGTTCTGAATGACGAGGCCGCGCAGATCGTCGACCCCATGCGTGTGGTCGGCGTGGGCATGGGTGTAGAGCACCGCGTCGAGGCGTTTCACCTCGGCGTCGATCAGCTGTTCGCGCAGATCGGGCGAGGTGTCGACGAGGAGGCTGGTCGCCTTGGCGCCTTCGCCCAGCGTCAGCAGGATCGAGCAGCGCCGCCGGCGGTTTTTCGGATTGAGCGGATCGCACTTGCCCCAGCCCTGCCCGACCCTCGGCACGCCGCCCGAGGAGCTGCATCCGAGGATCGTGACCGCGAGGCTCACACCGGGACTCCCACCGCCGGCATCTTCGAAAACAGCCGGTGCGCATTGGCCGTCGTCGCGTCGGCGAATTCGGCCTCGCCGATACCCTTGACCTCGGCCAAGACCCGCGCCGTGTCCCTGACGAATGCCGGCTCGTTGCGCCGGCCGCGATGCGGCGTCGGCGCGAGGAAAGGCGCGTCGGTCTCGACCAGCATGCGCTCCAGCGGCACGTGCTTCGCCACGTCGCGCAGCGCATGCGAATTCTTGAAGGTGACGACGCCGGAAAAGGAGATGTAGAGCCCGAGCTCCAGCGCCGTTTCGGCCAGCGCCTGCGAGGCGGTGAAACAGTGGAGCAGGGCGGTGAAGGCCCCCTGCCCCATTTCCTCGCGCAGGATCGCGGCGCAATCTTCGTCGGCGTCGCGCGTGTGGATCACCAAAGGCAATCCGGCCTCGCGCGCCGCGGCGATGTGGTTGCGGAAGACGCGATGCGCCGTCTCCTTGGGCGCGTGATTGTAGTGATAGTCGAGCCCAGCCTCGCCGAAGGCGACGCATTTGGGATGGCGGGCCAGCGCTGCGAGTTCCTGCGGGCTGGCTTCCGCTTCGTCCAGCGCATGATTGGGATGGGTGCCAACCGTGCAGAAGACGTCGTCATAGGCCTCGGCGATCTCGGCGATTTGCCCAAACTTCGTCACATGGGTGCAGATGGTGACGAAGCGCCCGACGCCGGCGGCCCGGGCGCGCGCGACGACGGCGTCCCGCTCCGGCGAGAAGTCGGGGAAATCCAGATGGCAGTGGGTGTCGATGAGCATGCCGTCGCTTTACAACGAGACGGGGCGGAAGGGAAACAGGAACCGGTGCATCCAACTCCCAAAAACGGCTGAATCTGCAGCTGATGAACTCTATTTGGACGCATCCGCAGCCCCATCGCAACGACGACAACCGCAGCATTCGCTTGCCTCCCACATGCGCGCGTAGCCGTCCATCCACTTCAATTGAATTTCCGGGATCCAAGTAGGATTGAAGTCCGGATATTGGGGCAAGGAAGGTAGTTGATTTGTCCTCTTGCCTGCGCGGTGGGCAGCTTCACCGTTGACATTTCGGATTCCGATAGCGGATTCCATACCCGCTTCGTCATATTCTTGTTCTTGTCCCTCTCGAATCGGCTTCGTCGCGCCATGCGTCGCGTCGTCGGCCTTCGCCAACTCCTTGATGTTTGCATTGAAATCAGCGATCGAAATGGCACCGGGAGGCTCAATGCCTGCGCTCTTACAGGCAGCATGAAAAAATCTAAACATCACAATGAGAACTTGCTCTGAATTTGAGTATTTATTGAAAAAAAATAACGCCAAGTTATGAGATGATACTTTCACATTATCGTAGTAGTCGAAACACTTGTAGTGTTTGCGCAAGACCTTTTCGAACTCCGGTGCCCAATTATCTGTCTCAATAGAATCGACAAGCACGCGTAGACTGCTTGTGGCAGTTCCTCGCTGGTCAATGAGCGAGAGCCACCGTAGGGCCAGATCGACCCTACTCGCTAAGCCCCTATCCGCAATAAGTTCGAAAGCTTGGGAGCGAATCGAGCCATCGATCGCGTTGCTCTTTAGGGTTTTCAAGAAGCCGTAAAACCGGTCGAACGCGACAACGGGCCCAGGCTTTTTCCTCATCTGAGTTGACAATTTTGTCTTCCAAAAGTGGGCGCTGCCGGATCCCGCATCAGAATCCAATTTCGTCTAACAAAAGATTCTGGTCAAGTTGGGATTAAGATTCCGTTAGATTCCGTGCAGAATCAGTGTTGAGCTAGACGGAATCTCTGAGTTGTCGGTGCACGACCTGCGACAACATACTCGTAAGTGTCTGACGTTATGGGTGGTCTCTTGCGCACGGACGGGCGCGCCACCCAACGACCTCATGACGCCGTAGGGGGAACGCGTCGGTAGCGTAACGAGAATCGGTAAAATTTGCGTTAACGTAATCGGCCGAGCCCGCAATCTCAACGCCTGCGCCGCTCGTCAGCGGACGGTAAAATTGGGGACGCCCGTGAAAATTCAGGTCGAAGAAAACAAGGGGGAAGCTACGCGCATCCGTATCGAAATTGAGCTCGGTCAACACCGTGCAGAAGCTTCAGAAAAAAGAGCACAACGCGGAGGGATGTGGTCCGCTATTCAGGCACTTCTTGAGCAAGGGGTAGACCTGAAGCTCCTAAACGAGCTGATGTTCGGCTCACGATAGGTGGAGATCATCTGGTCTCCCTAACCCCGAGCGCCAGGCGCTCGGGGTTGAAATTTCTTTTTTTTGCAACCCAGTAGAAATCCAGATGGCAGTGCGTGTCGATGAGCATGCCGTCGCTTTACAACGAGACGGCCGGGAAGGGAATGCGCGGCGCGGCCGGCGAGCGCGGATCAATTCGCCGCCGCCCGCCAGATTCCGTTCGAACAAAGGATGCTGTTGGCCGACCAGGCGCCCTGCCCGGCCTTGCCGGCGACCTTGCCGTGGATCGTGGCGGTGACGTCGAGCGAGGCGATGCGCACCTGTATCGTGACGGCGCCGTCGTCCGTCACCGTTCCGGAGGCGGTCGGATTGCCGGGCAGCCCCCAAAGTCCGACCACCTTGCCGCCGACGACGAGCGCCGTCAGCTGCTTGCTCTTGACCGGGCAGAAAAAATTCCTGGTGGAGGCTTCGATCGCCCATTTGCCGTCGAAGCTCGCGCCGGCGGGCGCGGGCCGCGAGTCGGCGAAGGCGGCAAGCTGGGGAACGACGGCGAGAAGGGCCGCCACGCCGGCAAGCCGAGCGCAGCGCGCGTGAAGCCGCGAAAATTTTAGCGCCATGCCGATCTCTCCTTCTCGACGGTCGACGCCTTGGCCCTCGGCGCCTCGCGACACCATCTCGCGATGTCGGTCTTCGAAAAATCGTCGCCCTTGAACAGCAGATCCGTCCCATGCGTCCTGGCGCAGGCATAAGCGAAACAATCGCCGAAATTCAAGGCGGCGGGATGACCGACCGTCTTGCCGTAGGTCGCGGCGGCTTCGATCGCGCCGGCGCCGATGGATGCGGTGATCTCGACGACCCGCACATCGTTCGCCGCGACGAACGCCAGAACGGCGGCATGCGCCAGTCGCACTTCGCCGACGGTCGCCTTGCCCTCGGTGTTGCCGATCCGCGCCTTGGCGAGGCCGGCCGCCGCTTCGAAAATCGCCAGCGGAGAGGCGAGCAGATCGCTCCGGCGCGCGTCGATGCGGCCGGCGAAGTCCTCCCCGTCCGCTTCGCGGTTCAGAATCGCGATGATGACCGAGGCGTCGACGTACATCAGCCGCCCCACATCTCGTCCATGAATTTTTTCTCGTCGAAATCGGGATTGGGGGCGCCGATGCGATCCGCCAGGGCGAAGGCCTCGGCATTGCGCTCGGCGAAGCTTTTGCCGGCTTCGAGGCGTTTCAGCTCATGCTCCAAAGCGGCGCGCACCGCCTCGGTCTTGGTGCGCGCACCGGTCTTCGCCTGCAATTTGGCGGCGAGGGCGTCCACAGTGTCGTCTCGAATGTAGAGGGCCATGGCGTGCTCCGCGGATGAATATTCTCATATCGCATCTCGAATATTCCGGGCAACCCGACCGACACGGGGGAGCCGCGCACTATTCCCTGCTGTCCCGCCCTCGCAACAAGGCGTCGACGTCTCGACCGGTATAAAAAATCCTACCGATCCAACCATGCCGATCGTCGAATGCGAAGGCTATGGCTATGCGGCGTTCGAAGCCTATGATTCTCAATCCAGGGCGAGTGTCGTCGCACTTGGCGCCCCCGTTCCGGAAACTCGGAAAATCCCAAGCAATGGTCGCGGATGCGCCGAATGTAATTGATGGCGACGGTAGGCTCGCCGCGCCTGTTGGCGATCGGGTGCGAACCAAAGTTGTGCGGTCAAGCGGCGTGGTTTTTTGATTTGGGGGCGTTGTCGTTGGCGGCGTCGGGTTTTTGGGCGAGGTTCCGCCAATAGGCGTCCCAGGCGCCGTTGATGCGCA
>Ga0265328_10000411_pt1 | contig 20030 bp, 10 predicted proteins | sample 41624metaG_FD_202086 | JGI IMG/M metagenome (GOLD analysis project Ga0265328, IMG submission 202086) | Rhizosphere microbial communities from Carex aquatilis grown in University of Washington, Seatle, WA, United States - 4-16-24 metaG | ecosystem: Host-associated > Plants > Roots > Rhizosphere...
GTGGTGGAAGGCTGAGCGGCGACAGGGACGTGTCCACCCTCCCCATTAGGGGAGGGTCGGCCGGCGATAGCCGGACGGGGTGGGGTTCACCCGAAAGACTGGGGCGGTCATCCCCTCCCGATCGCGCCCGTCAGCCCGCCTGCCGCTTCTTGAGCGCCGCATAGCCGAAACGTCCGCCGACGCCCGCGACCAGCAGGCCGAAGAAGACGTAAGCGTAGAATTCCGTGTTGTCGATGAGCCCCACGGTGAAATGGTGGCGGCCGACCAATTCCTTCGCGCCATCGTCGCTCGCGAGCCTGGCGTAGAGCGCATATTTGCCCGGCGCCGGGATATTGACGTCGAAATTCACCATGCCGTTGCGAAACTTCTGCAAGGGCAGGCGCATGATCGTGTCCACCTCCGCGGGCTCGCCGGCGGCCTCGGCATCGCGGATGACGCGAATGTCCCAATTCATCTCGCGCAGCTCCGCGTCCGGCGCGTCGAGCGCTATGACCGTCGCGCCGGTGTCCGGGAGCACGTCGCAGACCCGATCGATGTTTTTCTTGGGCTGCATGGCGACGAATTTCATCGCCTTGTCGGCGCCGAGCGCCACGGGGCACTCGGGATCATAATAATGCCAGCCGGCCGCCGTCGCCGCGGGCGCGGCGAGAGCGGCGCCGACGAGGGCGAGGGCGAGCGCGGCGACGAGCCGCAAACAAAGGCGAGGCGAGACCAATTTCCCTATACTCCCCGAGGCTTCCGATCTTCGGCGAAACTGCAATTTTTTATGCGATTTTGCAATTCGATCCATCAGGCTCGCTCTATGAGGCGCGCGGCCGAGGCCAAAAGCGTCGCGCGCGAGCGTCTCTCCGGCCGATTCCCTCCGGGCGCGAAACAGGCTAGTGTCGCATCCGTCGCGCCCTCCCCTGTCGAGCTCGAGCCACGGCATGTCGCTTCCCAATGAATATTTGATCGATCGTCGCCGCCTCCGCCGCAAGCTCGGCTATTGGCGCATTCTGGCCGTCGTCGCCGTCGGTCTCGCGGGACTCGCGGCCTTTGCGCGATTCGGCGACGGCGGCCCCGGCCCCGCCGCCAAGCTCTCCCCTCACATCGCGCGCCTCTCGATCGGCGGCATCATCACCGGGGACAAGGCGACGCTCGACCTCATCAAATCGATCGGCGAATCACATGCGAGCGCCGTGCTGCTGAATATCGACAGCCCCGGCGGCACGACGACCGGCTCCGAGAAGCTGCACGACGAGCTGCGCCGCCTCGCCGAGAAAAAGCCCATGGTCGCCGTCGTCGGCACGATCGCGGCCTCCGGCGCCTATATCGCCGCCATCGCCTCCGACGAGATCTTCGCCTCCGGCAATTCGCTCGTCGGCTCGATCGGCGTGCTGTTCCAGTTTCCCAATGTCTCCCGGCTTCTCGATACGGTGGGCGTGAAGGTGGAGGAGGTAAAATCCTCCCCGCTGAAGGCCGCGCCCAACGGCCTGGAGCCGACGAGCGACGCGGCGCGCGAGGCGATCGCCGCGCTCGTCGCCGACTCCTACGACTGGTTCAAAAAGCTGGTGAAAGACCGCCGCAAGCTCGACGACGAGGAGCTCGCCAAAGTCGTCGACGGGCGTGTCTTCACCGGACGCCAGGGCGTGCCGCTGAAGCTCGTCGACAAGCTCGGCGGCGAGCGCGAGGCGATCGAATGGCTCGAGACCAATAGGGGCGTCGCCAAAAAGCTGCCGGTGCGCGACTGGAAAGAGAAGAGCACGCTCGAGAAGCTCGGTCTCCTCGATTCGATGGCGTCCATTGCGCGGACGCTCGGGCTTTCGGCGCTCGCCGACGCGCTGGAGCGGGCGGGCGTCGTCGCTCAACAGGGGCTGCTTGACGGTATGGTCGCGATTTGGCACGCTCCCACGCCCGATTGAGGCTTCCGATCGATGCGGTCACGTCGGTAGAACTGGAACGTCGCATGATCAAATCCGAACTCATTCAACGAATCGCCGCCCGCAACGGGCATCTCTATCAGCGCGACGTCGAGACGATCGTCAGCACGATCCTCGACGAGATCACCCTCGCGCTCTCGCGCGGCGACCGGGTCGAGCTGCGCGGCTTCGGCGCCTTCTCCGTGAAGCGGCGAGAGGCCCGCACGGGCCGCAATCCGCGCACCGGCGAGCAAGTGTCGGTCGACGAGAAATCCGTGCCCTTCTTCAAGACGGGCAAGGAGATGCGCGAGCGGCTCAACGACGCCGGCCACGACTGACCCGTCGAAGGGGCGTCCGGGCGGAATTGGGCGGCCGGAATTAGGTAAGGTGACATGAGATCGGTTCTGCGCATCCTCGTCTTTGTTCCGCTGGGGCTCCTATTCTTATATTTCGCCGTCGCCAATCGGGCGCCGGTGAAGATTTTCCTCGACCCGTTTCCGGGCGCCGGCGAGAGCGGTCCATCCTTCGAGACGCCGCTCTATCTGGTGGTTCTGGCGGCGATCGCGCTGGGCGTGGTCGCGGGAGGTCTGTCGTCCTGGGTGGCGCATGGCCGTTATCGCCGCGCCGCCAAGGCCGCCCGGGCCGACGCCAAAAAGGCGCGCTCCGAGGCGGACCAGTTGCGCGGCCAGGCGCTGGCGAGCCTTTCGCCGGCTCCGGGGGCGTCGAACCGGTCATTGCGCAACGACCTGGGATGAACAGGGCCGTAGCGCTTGAAAAACCCATTCGGCGCCGCTAAGAGGGACGCCTCGACGACGAGGCCCTCGAGCCTGCGTCCTCGCCGCGATAGCTCGACGGGTGGAGCGCATCTTCGCAATTGGCGGTCAGCCGCTGAAAGCGACGCTGTATCAAAGGGCTGGCGCGGACGAGCGCAAGTGAGTAAGGGATTGGTCCGGGCGCGAGCCCGAAACAGTATGCCGCTTTAGCTCAGCTGGTAGAGCACATCATTCGTAATGATGGGGTCGGGGGTTCGAATCCCTCAAGCGGCACCACCTTCCGGCCTGCGAGCCTCCCCGAAGACAGTCGAATCGGACAGCTGCGGCGCGCAAGGCGGGCGGCGCTCGAGCAATGACGCCGGCCTCGCGGCATATCGCCGAAAATGGCGCGACGCGAAAAATCAATCAAAAGCGCAAGATCACAAATAGCAGAGGCGCGTCTTCGCCCCGCATATGCGCGCCATCCGAGACGATCGGCGCCTCGCCGCGCCGCGACATTCGCGCGAGCGAGCATTTCCCGCCCGTCGTCTCACTTACGCGCCGCTGTCGAAACCTCGGCTGGGAGCAGCGTCAATTTGTGCTTGCCGTCCCCCGCGAGAAAGGGAGCCGGAAGGCCGGCGACCCAGTCGGCCTCTTGATCGCTGTAATAGGGCGATCCGACCTGCCCGGATTGCCCGGTCGGCAACTCTAAAATCCCGTCCGTCTCGTGATCGGGCGCGACGACCATGCGAGCGCTGGCGCCGGAACGTGACGCCGAGTATCTCACACATTCCACACAGCCCGGCAGCGCCTCGACCGGCATATTGAAAAACGGCCCGATGACCGGCAGCCCGCCGAGCAATGGATGAACGGCCCTGACCTTGTTCACCTTCCCCCAGGTCAAACCCTCGATCGAGCTCACGCCGTTCTTCTCGGCGAGAGTCCGCGCGCTGTTCTCCAACAGCGAGACGATGAAAGACGGCCAATCCCGAAAAGCCCCACGGTCCGGCAGCAGATCTTCGCGATTGGACTCGATGATCCGCTGCAAGGGGCTATCGACGCCGCTCCATCCATATCGGAACGTCGAATCCAATTCCCGGCATCGCGCCACGATCGGGGAAATCACGGCGTCGACCAGTTCCTTGCGGAACTCGACGATCAGAGGAAGACCGAGCGACTCGATTTCGGCGCGCCCGTCCCAGGCCTCGATGTAACGCCGAATTTCCGCCGAACGCCGAATATCGCCCGTATGCGACTTCAGCGCTCGTAGAGCCAGAGCTTGGTAATATCGATAGAACTCCGTCGCCGTATCGAGCTGCAGCGCGAGCATGTCTTTTTCCCCGACCTGCTTCCGCTCGCGCAACCATTCGGTGACCCTCCAGGCCCTGAAGCCGCCGTCATAGTCGTGGCCGATCTCGGGCTCGAATTCCGATGCGCCGAGCATTCTGTTGTTGGTGTTGACCAGAAAGCCGCTCGGCGGATCGACGATGCTCGGAACTTCTTCCGCCGAGAAATATCCGCGCCACCCTTTTCCACCATCGGCCCAAGTTTCGCTGAACCGACCATTCATGCCAAATCGCTTCGGCAGCTTGCCCATGATCGTCCACGCGATGCCGCCCGCGCGATCGGCGACGAGAACATTCAGCGGAGGACCGCCGGCGTGATGGAAAAGCGAAAGCGCCGCGCGCACATCGCCGATCCGATCGATGTTCAGGAGATCGAAATTCGTCGCCGCGGGGTCGATGATCGTCCAGCGAATCGCGACCTCCTCGTCGAGAAGCCTGTCGGATGATACGGGGCCCCAGATCGTTTCTCGAATGGTCAGTTCTCGAGACTTTTCGCCACGGACATCGATTGTCTCGTTCCGCGTGACAAAGGGCGACTCACCGTCGGGGATCTTATATTTGTTCGGATCCGCCGCGCGCTCGATGCGAACGAGATCGGTGAAATCACCAGCGACGCTGGTGAATCCCCAAGCCACCGACCCATTGCTGCCGGTCACGACGAGCGGCGCGCCCGGAACCGTGAGCCCGCGCAAATGCATCCCCGCATAGTTCAGCTCGGCCCGATAAAAGACGCCCGGCGCCGACAGACCGAAATGCATGTCATTCGCCATGATCGCGCGCCCATCGCGAGACTTGCTGCGTCCCACGACCCAGGCGTTCGAACCCTGCGGCGCCTCGGGCGCCGCGACCAGACCCGCGCTCTTCTTTTTGCCCGCGGAGCCAAGCAGCAGCGCGATCTCGTCGAAGGGCGCCGCCGCATCGGCAGAGCAAAGTGACGGATCGCGAGGAGCAAGTCGCTCATTGTAGCAATTGCCGCTAGGGCCGAGAAACGCCGAGACATTTGCCGGCAATGCGCGCCGCATGACGCTCGCCATTCGCTCTTGGACAGTCCCGTCGGACGTCCTCGCCGACAATCCCAGCAGCACGAGAACGCAATCTTCCGGACGCCACGGAGCGGGCCGATAGCCGAAATAGGTGAACTCGATCGGAAGCATCCGCATCTCGTTCACGGCTTTGTTCACTCCGGCGCTATAGGCCATGAGCACATCGCGCTGATCCGAAGGCAATGTTTCGACGACCGCCGAGGCGACTCGCTCGAAGCCCATCGTTCGATTTCGTATATCCGAGTTCGTAGCGAAACGGCCGAACACTTCCGCCAGCCGACCGGAAGCGCTTCTCCGGCTCAGATCCATCTGAAAGAGTCGATCGCGGGCGGTCGAATAGCCGAGCGCCTCATATGCGTCTCTTCTGTTCTGAGCGTAAATCTTCGGAATATTATGGGAGTCGTAGTCGATCTCGACGCTCGCGGTGAGGCCAGGAGCGATGTGAGAGCCATCCTCCTCCGGCAAGGAATATCGAACAACGCCGGCGACGACGACGACGGCCGCCGCGCCGAGCGTCACGACGCCGATCACCGTCCAACGCAACAGTCTAGACTTCGACATCGCGCATATCCCCCAGCACTGACAAATCACCCGAGCATCCTTCGCTCGCTCGATGAATACGCGGCGATCACGAAAGCATGTTTCGTCGCTCGACGTGACGCAGTCTCGCCCGCCGGGCGGCGAGCTGTTCCGAACGGACCGCGTCGCGAATCGCTTTATCTTTTTTCGCGACGACATCGAGCAGCTCGCCGAGAGCGATCTGCGGCCGCTCTAGCGCTGCGTCGAGCAGAGTGCGGAACAGCGCTGCCAAGCGTTCGATCGTCGCGGCGTCGAAGAGGCCGGACCGATATTCGAATACGACGCTCAATCCCTGTCGCCTCTGATAGACATGGAGAACGAGATCGAGCTCCGCGTGGCTCGACTCGAGAGACATGGGTTCGAACTCGAGCTCGACGATGTCGAACTCCAGCGTCGGAACATTGTGGAACGCGACCTTCGCCTGGAAGATCGGAGGATAGCCGGAATCGCGATCCGGCTTCAGCTCCTCGACCAGCTTGTCGAATGGAAAGCTCTGATGATCATAGGCCGAAAGCGTAAGCTCGCGGACACGCTCCACCGTCTCCTCGAAAGTCGGATCGCCGTCCAGTCTCACCCGCAGAGCGACGAGATTGACGAAAAAGCCGATCACAGATTCGAGCTCGACTCTCGGACGATTTGCGACATCCGTTCCGATCACCATGTCCGACGCGCCGCTCCAATAGCGCAACAGCGCCCCGAAAGCCGATAGAATCGTCATGAACGGCGTAACGGCGCGCGCACGGTTGAATGCGTCGAAAGCCTCCTGCGACTCCGCGAGATCGAGCGCATACGAAGCGGCGTCATATCCGATCGCCGAACGTCTCGGCCGATCCGTCGGCAGATCGAGACGCGGCGGCGCGCCGCGAAGATGCTCCCGCCAATAGGATAGATGCTCGGCCGCCGCGCTCTCCTGCAGCTGCTCGGCATGCCACATCGCATAGTCGGCATATTGAATCGCGAGCGGCGGAAGCGATGCATGCTGGCCGGCTCGCAACGCCGAATAGATCGCGGCGAACTCTCGCAGGAACACGGTGAATGACCAGCCGTCGAAAATGATGTGATGGAAACAGAGAAGCACGGCGGCATTGGAATCCGCGTCGTCGCCGGCGCTTGAGCGATAGAGAGCGCATCTCACCAGCGGCCCGCGTTCGAGATCGAAAGGCGCGACGGCGAACTCCATCATCGCGCGACGAGTCTCGCCTTCCGTGTCGATGGCGCCGTCCAACATTTGCCGATGAAGTCGAACAGCGCATTCGGGAAGAATTTTTTGCGCCACTCTCCCGGCTTCCGTCACAAAAACCGTGCGTAGCGATTCGTGACGCTGTACGACTGCTTTCAGCGCCGCTTCCAAAATATCCTCATCCAGCGCTCCGGCCACCCGAACCGCTACAGTGAAATGATATGCCGAGCTGGACGGATCGCGCTGCTGCATGAACCACAGCCGCTGCTGTGCGTTCGATAGCGGCATCGGCCCGGCGCGTGACGCACGGACGATCGGCGCGAATGAGCTCGCCGAACGACGACCTCGCGCCTCGTCGACGCGAGCGGCCAAATCCGCGAGATCAGACGCATCGAGCAACTCGCGCAAAGGCAATTCGATCGCGAATATCGAACGAATGCGAGACACGATTCGCGCCGCGAGCAGCGAGTGCCCACCGAGATCGAAAAAATTGTCATTGGCGCCGACCTGCCGCACGCTCAGTAGCTCCATCCAGATCTGCGCGATCGTTTCCTCCGTAGGATTTCTCGGCGCGACCCGCCGCGAGAGAACGGCGGCCGCCGACGTCGGAGCCGGCAGGGCTTTGCGATCGATCTTGCCATTGGGCGACAGCGGCAGCGCATCGAGACGAACAAAGGCTTCGGGAACCATAAAGGCCGGGAGCGTCGCGCGAATATGCAGGCGAAGCTCCTCCGAGGAGAATTTGTCTGCGGCGCTTTCCACATAGGCGACCAGCCTATGGACGCCTTTAGAGACCTCCCGAATGACCACGCAGGCCGCCCTGACGGCCGGATGGCTCGCGAGCCGCGCCTCCACCTCTCCTGGCTCGATGCGATTGCCGCGAATCTTGACCTGGTGATCGATGCGGCCGAGAAATTCGATGACGCCGTCAGGACGACGGCGGCCGAGATCTCCCGTGCGGTAGAGCCGTCCTCCGATGTCGCCGAAAGAATCCGGCACGAAACTCGCAGCAGTCAGATCGGGACGATTCAGATAGCCGCGACCGACTTGGATTCCAGCCACGCATATTTCGCCGGCCGCGCCGACTGGCGCGAGATCGAGCCATCGATCGACGATATAGAGTCGCGTATTGTCCACCGGGCGGCCTATCGGAACGCTCAAATCGTCGCCTTCCGGCGGAGTTTCGATCGGATAATATGACACATCGTCCGAACATTCCGCCGGACCATAAGCATTGAGCAAGCGCACATGCGCAAAGCGCTCCATGAAGAGCCGGCAGAGCTCCGGAGCGAAGGCCTCGCCGCAGGGCAGCAACCATCGCAGACCGCGAAGACGCGGACGACTTTCGGTCACATCCAGCAGCACACGGATCATCGACGGAACTGTTTCGAAAATCGTGACGCCCTTCGCCTCAATTTGCTCGAGAAGCCGTTCCGGATCTCGCGAAATGTCATCGGGAAAAATCTCCACGCGGGCGCCGATTGTCAGCGCGGTGAGAAACTGCCAGACGGAGATGTCGAAGCACTGTGAGGCGGTCTGCGCTATGACATCGTCGCGCGTGAGGCCGAGCGCCGGAACTTTGGTAATTAGATTGTTGAACATTCCGCGATGCTCGACCATCGCGCCCTTCGGCTTTCCAGTGGAGCCGGAAGTATAGATGACGAAGGCGACATCGCCGGCGGAATGACGGCGCGCGGGATTGTCGGCGCGACTTTCTTCCGCCTCGAGCGCTGTGAGATCGAGCGCCCGTAGCGAGGCGCTTTGCGGCCCGGCGAGAAGGCCTTGCGCACGGGAGCGATGCGCGGCGCCGACCGCCAGCAGCGGCACTCCGCCCTCCACGAGCACCTGTGCGATGCGTGCGTCCGGATGCGCAGGATCGAGCGGGAGATAGGTTCCGCCCGCCTTGAAGATCGCCAGAATAGCGACGAGAAAATCGATGCCGCGATCGTCCAGCAGCCCGACGACAACATCCGGGCCGACGCCATGCGCGGTCAAGGCGTGAGCGAGCCGGTTGGCGCGCGCGTTCAATTCGGCGTAGCGAATCGACGCGCTTCCGCAGGAGGCCGCGACGCGATCGCCTTCCGTCGCCGCCCGCGCCTCGAAGCGAGCGACGAAATCGAGCGGATCGCCATAGTCATGGTCGGTCGCATTCCATGCGACAGTCAGCAGCCGCCGATCCGACGACGACAGAAGATCGAGCTCGCAGATCCGGCGATCGCATTCGACGATCAATTGTTCGAGCGAGCGCCTGAACGCCTCCGCCATTCGACGCACGGTTTCTTCGTTGAAGCGGTCACGGTCATAGGTGAGACGCAGAGAAAGCGTCTCCCCGGGAATCGCGACGAATGTGAGCGGATAATTCGTATGCACGCGCAATTGCAGAAGATCGATATCGAGCACGTCCTTCTCCCCTCGCACGGAAGGGTCCAACGGCGCGTTCTCGAAGGTGAGAAGATGCTGAAAGATGAGCCCATTCGAACGGGAAACGGAGCTCCATTGCTGAATTTTCGTCTGAGATACGAACTCATATTGGCGAATGTCGAGATTGTCCGACAATATCTCGCGGAGCCAGTCGACGACGTGCTTCCGCGGATCGATGCGGACGCGCAGAGGAAGACTGTTGATAAAGAGTCCCAACGTCGACTCGGCGCCTTCGAGGTCGGTGGGACGACCAGAGACGGTGACGCCGAAGACCACGTCGTCCACGCCCGCCGCTCGGCCCAGCGTGAGCGCGAGCGCCCCTTGAACGAAAGTGTTCAGGGTGAGCCGATTGCGCTGAACGAGCGCCTTGGCGCGGTCGTAGACATCCTCGGAGAGATCGACGGTCACATCCTCGACCAGCGAGGTCGCGTCATTTTGCGACCGCTTCGCGCCTATGAGCGGCGTCGCCTCGACAAATCCGTCCAAATAGTTGCGCCAAAATTTTTCTGCCGCATCCAATCTCTTTGCTTCGATCCATTCGATATAGCGCCTGAATTGCGGCGGCGTCGGCAGATCGACCGTCTCTCCTCTCGTCGCCGCCGCATAATGCCGACGAACGTCGAGGATGAGCGGCGAGGTACACCAATCGTCGAGAATAATGTGATGAAAGCTCCGCACACAAATGTGACGCTCTGCAGCGAGACGATAGATGCGAATGCGCATCAACGGAGCAGCCGCCAGATCGAAGCCTTGCTGGCGTTCGGTGGCGAGATCACAGTCGATCTCTTCGGCCTGTTCTCTTTCCGACAGCCCGCGCAGATCTCTCGCGTCGAAAGGCAATGTCACCGAACGATGGACAATCTGGTGCGGCCTCCCCTCGCCGAACCAGTCGAAAGAGGTTCGCAAAATAGCGTGGCGAGCGACCACGCTCCGCCATGCCTCGCCAAAGGCGTCGACATTCAGCCGGCCTTTGATCTCATAGCGATCCTGCATCAGATACAGGCCCGTTCCTCTCTGCGAGATGGCATGGAACAGCATTCCTTCTTGCATCGGCGTGAGCGGATAGGCGTCCTCGACGTCGCCATGCAGGCGCTTCAACCGCTCAATGTCACATGCATCGAAGCCCGAGAGCACGAAGGACGCCACGCGCCGTTCCAGCGCCGTCGAGGCCGGCTCGCATTCCGTCGTGATTCGAAGACGCGTCGCGAGGGTAGCGGCGGTCGGATGCTGGAAGATTTCGCGGGGAGACACTTCATAGCCGCGCGTTCTCAATCCGCTCGACGCCTGAATCGCACGAACGGAGTCTCCGCCGAGATCGAAGAAATCGTCCTCGGCGCCGACACGTCCGAGCCCGACCGCTTCGGCGAAGACGGCGCAGACCGCGGCCTCGGCTTCGCTCGCCGGCGCGACATAGCGATCTGCGATCAGCGCGTCGAGCTCGGGCGTCGGCAACGCCCTGCGATCGATCTTGCCGTTCTCGAGCCGGGGCAAGCGATCCAAGGGGACGACGAATTGCGGCGTCAGATAGTCGGGCGCCTCGCGCCGAACGGCATCCTTGACCTCTCTCGCATCGATATCGCCAACGCCTACGACATAAGCGATGAGCCGCTTGTCGCCTGCTGCGTCGGCTCTGGCGACGACCGCCGCTTCCCGGATAAGCGGCAATCGTGATAGCGTGTTCTCCACCTCGGAGATCTCGACACGGTGTCCGCGGATCTTCACTTGCTCGTCGCCGCGACCGAGAAATTCGAGATTTCCGTCGCTGCGATATCTCGCGCGATCGCCGCTTCTATACAGTCGCGCGCCAGTCCCTCCGAACGGATCGGGCACGAATTTTTCTGCGGTCAGGTCCGGTCGATCGAGATAGCCACGGACGACGCCCGCACCACCGACATAGAGCTCGCCTGCGACTCCGAGCGGCGCCACGCCACCCCTATCGTCGACAATGACGACGCGCGTTCCGGCGATCGCGCGTCCGATGCCGACACCGGAAGATCGGTCGTCGTTCCCATGGACTTGCCCCGCGGTACACCACACTGAACACTCCGTTGGACCATATTCGTTGTACAACGCGGCGTCAGGAGCAATGGTGAAGTGACGCTCGACGACATCCAGCCGACACGCTTCGCCCGCCACAATGCAGCATTGCGCCTTCGCGACCCTTCCCGCCAAGACGCCGAGCAATTCACGATAGAGCGAAGGAAGACAAAGGAGATGGGAAATTTTCCGGTCGTCGATCAAATTGGCGAGCTCATAGGGATCGCGACGCGTCGATTCCGAGACGAGGTGAAGCCGTCCGCCTTGCGCGAGAGTCCAGAACAAGCCGGCGAACGAACTGTCGAACGAAAGTGATGACAGCAGCAGGAAATCCGCCACCGGCGTAGGGTAGAATTGAAAGCGCGCGAGAAGCGACGCCACGGCGTTTCGATGCGTCGCCATCACGCCCTTCGCGCGACCTGTCGATCCCGAAGTATAGACGATATAGGCGAGGTTATCCGGACCGACGGTGACGTCGACGGGGCCAGTGGAAACATCCACGAGTTCTTCTGGGTCGACGAAGACCGCCGGAATATCGCTCGCCGAGAGCTTCCGTTCTCGCCTCGAGATCAAGGCGCGCGCTTTCGCGTCGGAAAGCATATAGTCGAGCCGCTCTGGCGGATAGGCCGGATCGAGCGGCACAAAGGCCCCGCCCGCCTTCAAAACCCCGAGCACGGCCGCGACATAATCGACGCCCGGATCGACAAGCACGCCGACAGGCGCATCCGGCCCGACGCCTCGCTGCCGAAGCAGCCTCGCGATTTGATTGGAGCGCCGATCCAATTCGTCGTAAGTCATGGCGCCATTATCAACGACGACCGCGAGATCGTCGGCTTTCGCTGTTCGGCTGATCATTTCATGGAGCAGAGCGGCGCCATTCCCTTGGAGTTGGTCGCCCGTCGACGCCGCAAGGATCGCTCGCTTCTCCGCTTCGGCGACAATATCGACATCCCCGATGCATGCTTCGGGCGATTCGAGAAAAGCCTCGACGAGTCGGGCGAAGCGTTCCGCCATCGAGGTCACGACCGATCGCGAAAGCGCTTGCTTGCGATATTGGAACGACAGAACGAGTTGCTCGTCGTGCTCGGCCGCCATCACTTTCAGATCGAACATTTCGACGCGGTCGGTCAGCGCGACAGGCGTGGCCGATGCGCCGAGGAGATCGATCGATCCGATCTCCTCCCCCAGCGCCAGGATAGCCGCCGCGCTCGGCATTCCGCCTTGCGTCTGCTGCAGGACGAACCAGGTCTGATAGATCGGCCATTGGTCGTCCACGCGCTTCGGCTTGAGGCGTTCGACAATGAGCTGGAATGGTAGCCGTTGATGGACGATAGCGCCTTTCACCTGATCATTCACGCGCCGCAACAGGTCGACGAAGCTCTCCCGCGGCTCGACCTTCGAACGGATGGCGACCGCATTGACGCAATTGCCGACAACCGCAGCGGAGGCGCGATTCAGACGGCCGCTCGTCGCGCCGCCGACAATGATGTCGGTCTGGCCGCTGAGCCGTTGCAGCAGAACGAAATACACCGCCAGCAACACCGAATAGAGGCTGACGCCATTGTGCTTGGCGAGCGCCCTCAAGTCACGGGTGGCGTTCCGATCGAGCAGCAGCGGCGCCGAGCCGCCCCGATAGTCGGGGACAGATTCGCGCCCGCCGTCGCGCGGTAGCTCGAGAGTCGGAAGGGGGCCGTCGAGCTGTTGGCGCCAATAGGCCCAATCATCCTGCGCCGCCGTAGATGCGAGATAGTCGGCTTCACAGGCGACGAGCGCATTGTAATCGGCGCCGGCACGCTCGAAATTTTGAGCGAAGACGTTCGGCGATCGATAGAGCCGATCCAGATCGCCGAGCAGCAGCGCCAATGACCATTGATCGAGAGCGATATGATGCGCAACGAATAGCAGCGCGCATCGTTCCTTCGCCAGCCGATACAACACGACGCGCAGCGGCGCCTCGCTCTCTATGTCGAAAGGCCGGTGCGCCTCCGCAGACATTTCGGCGCGCAGCTCCGCTTCGCTCCAATGCGAGGCATTCTGGACGCGCATGATCTCGGGAGCGCGGTCCAGCACGATCGATTCCGCAGTTCCGCCTTCTGAACACGCCCGATAGATGGTTCTCAGCTGCGCGTGCCGCTCCGCCAGCCGCCGGATCGCAGCGCATAGGCGCTCCGCGTCGATCGAATCTTCGAGCCGCAGGGCGAGATGAAGATTATAAACTTCGCTCGCGCCATCGAGCCGATGAATCGTCCACATGGCCCGCTGACTGAACGATAGCCCGGACGCGACGCGCCCGCCCCTTGCGCTGTCGAGGGCGTCGGATGACGCTGCTTCGAACATTTTCAGCAGCGCATCCGCCGCGATCGCGGCGTTCACCTCGGAGAGCAGAAGCTCGATCGGCGTATCGATGTCGAGCGCCGCATCGATGCGATGCTTGAGCTCGATGATGCGTAAGGAGCTCAGTCCCGCATGAGCGAGAGACGTCGCATGCGAGAGCTCGCTCGGCGAAATGTCGAGAAGCTCCGCGACGCTGGAGAGTAGGAAGCTACGGAGCATTGCGGGGCGCTGGCCTGCATCCACGAAGCTCATCGCACGCCGCAGAAACGCCTGCGACTGCGACCCGGGGTCAGCACGGGCCGTGGTCTCCGTCGCGCGCCAGGAAGCGGCGCGGTCCCATCGCGCGATGATGGCCAATTCGTCGTCTCGGTAGCGGCGGCGGCAATCCGCGCGACGTAGCTTTCCGCTCGACGTTTTGGGAACGGAGCCGGGGCGGGCCAAAACGACATGCGCCGGCTCTATCCCGACATCTTCTGCGACAGACCGGCGAATGCGACCGAGAATATCGGCATGCGCGCGCTCATCCGCTCCTGCGGTCGCTCGATCGGGCTCGGCGACGACGACGAGCTGCTCCTCATCATCTTCGGTGATAGAGAACGCCGCCGTGCAGCCTGGTCGGACGCCAGCCACGCCATGTTCGATCGCAGCCTCGACATCGTGAGCGTGGACGTTCCGGCCGGCGACGATAATCAGATCCTTCGACCGACCCGCGACGAAGAGATCGCCATTGTCGAAGAAGCCGAGATCGCCGGTCCGCAGATAGGGTCGATTTTCCTCGCCGAGGATTGTCGCTTGGAAGACGCGCGCCGTGTCCTCTGGCTTGCCGCGATAGCCGCACGCGACGCCGGGTCCGGCGACCCAAATTTCGCCGACGACGCCGTGACTGCACCGTATCCGCCGCTCCGGATCGACGATCGCGACATCATAGCCCGGCCACACATGTCCGCATCCGACGAAAGACAGCGCCTTGCTGCTCGTAGCGCGCAGCGCTCTGCCGTGCTCCAGAGCGGTCCTGTCGATCTCGATCACCGGCGTCGGGCGGCCCGGCGCCGGCGCAGTCACCACGAGGGTGGCTTCGGCCAGTCCATAGCAGGGCGTGAACGCCTCCGGCCGAAACCCGCAATCCGCGAAGGCGTGGGCGAAGCGTTCGAGCGTCTTGGAACGCACCGGCTCGGCTCCGCTGAAAGCGATGCGCCATGCGCTGAGGTCGAGATCGCGCTTGTCCTCTTCCGTGATCTTGCGCACGCACAGGTCATAGGCGAAATTCGGCCCTCCGCTCGTCTGCGCGCCGTAAGTCGATATCGCCTTGAGCCAACGCAATGGCTTTGCGAGAAAGGCCATCGGCGACATCAGATAGGCGGTGGAGCCGACATAGAGCGGTTGCAGCACGTTTCCGATCAGTCCCATGTCGTGATAGAGCGGCAACCAACCGACCAGATCGGAATTTGCGTCGTGTCCGAAGCTCTCCTCGATCAACGCCTGATTGCTCAGAAGATTGGCGTGGGTGATCATCACGCCGCGGGGCTCGGCGGTCGAGCCCGACGTATATTGGAGGAAGGCCACGTCCTCGGCGCCCGGCGCAAAAGGTCGCCAATCTCCCGCCGAGCCGGACTCTATTTCATCAGTGGCGATCCAGCGTGCCGTGGCGCCGGCGAATCCTTTGTCGTCGCTCGCCGCGAAGCGCAGGCGCATCTCCTGCGTCGTCAGCATCACCGACGGATTCGAATCGAGAAAGATCGAGCTGAGTCTTTCGAAATGGCGTCCCGACGGAGGATAGGCGGGAACGGCGACGACGCCGGCGTAGAGGCAGCCCAAGAAGGCTTCGATATAGGCGAGGCCGGGCGGATAGAGAAGCAGAGCGCGCTCGCCTTTCGCGCCCTCCGCACACAACCGCGCGGCGATCGCGCGCGCGCGGCAATCGAGATCCTCGAAGCTGCAACGCGCGCCCTCGCGTTCGCCGTCATCCAGGAAGACATAGGCGGTCTTCGTCGGTTGCGCGTCCGCGCGAGAGCGTAGAAGATCCACGAGATTGTCGACATTGGCGCCGGAGCGCGCGCCTCTGATTTCCGTCGAAAGCAAGGTCATGCCGCCAACCTCGATGCGAGCCGACGCTTCGCAGCTCTTTTGGAGTCAGGAAATGTAGGTGAGATATGATTTGTAGTACGGCAGCACATGGCGCACGGGAACGCCGCCCAAGAGCCCGAGCGCGATGAGCAGATTGTAGTAGACATTTTCGAGAGGCATGCCTTTCAGCGAGGCGAGCACTCCGTTTACGACGCTGCGCCGCGTATGCCAGTCTACATTGAACGAGAGCGAGCGATCGAGGCTTCTCACATGATGCAAGGTTCCCGGCGGCATATAGAGAAAATCCCTCGGGCCGACGATGACCTCGCTGCGCCGCGCCGCGCCAAAGAGCGGAAAGCGATCGACGTCCGGCTTTTCCGCATCGACTCGGCACCAGCGCCAGTCACGCGGATAGCACTTTGCGAGCTCCTCATGCGGAATCAAAATAAAGCGCTTGTGGCCGCATATCTGGAAAAAGAGATTGTGTGTGAGGAGGCAGTCGAAATGTAGAGGCGTGAGGCTTCCCGTCGGGCCGAGGAACATTTGCGCGAATGTGGTCCAATGGGCCGCATACCATTTCGGAAAGAACTCCTTCGGGAATGAAGCGAGATCCGCCGCTGCGCAGGAAATCACGCTCGTCAGCGGAATGTCGTGGAGATATGCAGGCGCAGCGGCGTCGACTCCTGTCTCGAGCGCATGGTCATAGGTCTCCAATGTGTCGATATACGAGTCCAAGCGCGATTTTGTCACGCATATCCCCGACGAACTCCATTGCTTCAATGTGACGACATTGCCTCCCGCCTTTTCTCGCAAGGATGCGAGCGTCCAATCCGATAGCGCGCCGCAATGTTTGAGCGCCCCACGCAGGACGACGGGGCGTCGCAGAGCCACATAGCGTCGCATGAATTCTTCGGGCGAAAGTTCGCCGCGGTCGTCGACGTGATAGCTGTCCGATCTGGTCACGTCTCGCTTCTCCGCCTTTCGACGAAAGACGCCGCGGCGGCGCAATGGCTTCTGCGCGCGGCGGCGCCATACGCCGTCTACGAGATCGTCTCGTTCGGGACGAGGCGCAGGATGCGCGGCGACAGGCCCGCGCATTCCGAAGATCAGACCTTGACGGCTTCGCCATCCATCTGCTTACGAAGACTGAGTGGCCGCATGTCGGTCCAGACTTCCTTGATATAGGCGAGACAATCAGCTTTGAGACCGGTCTTGCCGACGGCGCGCCAACCCTTCGGAATCTCCTTGTATTCGGGCCAGATCGAATATTGCTCCTCGTGGTTCACGACGACATTGTAGATCAAGCTCTCGTCTTCTTCCCATGCCATGATCGCGACCTCCTCTATGAATTCGGCGCACTTTTGGTGGCGCGCACATTCGACGGCGGCATCGAGCCGATCGAGTCACACGCTCGCCGTCCCCCGGACGGCGCCCTTCACCGCGTCACGAAAGCGATCGACGATCGATTCGACATCGCTCGAAGTGACGATCAGCGGCGGCAGCATTCGCACCACCGCGCTATTTCTTCCGCCCAATTCGACGATCAAGCCGCGCCGCAAGCATTCATGCTGAATCGCACGGGCCAACTTCCCAGAAGCGGAAGGAAGATCGACGATCGCGGCGTCACGGCTCGTCTCGACGATTTCGACGCCGATCATCAAACCCCGCCCTCGAACATCGCCGATACAGGGCTCTTCCCCTGCGATCGCTTCGAGCTCCGCGCACAGTACGCGTCCCATCTCCGCCGCATTGGCGTCGAGTCCTTGTTCACGCACATAACGGATCGTCGCCGCGCCGGCCACGAACGCGAGTTGATTTCCGCGAAACGTTCCCGCATGGGCGCCAGGGCGCCACTGGTCCAGATCGCGACGATAGAGAACGACCGAGAGTGGCAGCCCCCCGCCAATGGCCTTCGACAAAACGAGCACGTCTGGCGTGACGCCCGCATGCTGAAACGCATAGAGGCGCCCCGTTCGTCCGAGACCGGTCTGGACCTCGTCGAGGATCAGCGGAACGCCGTGGCGTTCGGTCAAGCGGCGGATGTCTCGCAGCCAGCCGTCGGGAACGCAATTGACGCCCCCCTCCCCTTGAATCACCTCCAAGAGCATTCCAGCCGGAAGCAGGACGCCGCTATTTGGATCATCGAGCATCGATTCGATATAGCGCACACCCAGATCCGCCCCCGCCTGGCCGCCCATGCCGAATGGGCAGCGTTAGTCCGAAGGAAAGGGCAGAAACTGCACTTCCGCCGACAAGCCGCCGATCGCGGCCTTTGGTACGCTTTCCCCGCTCACGCTCATCGCGCCGAGCGTCATGCCGTGATAGGCGCCATGAAATGCGAGCAGTCCGCGACGCCCGGTCGCAGTCTTGACGAGTTTCAGAGCCGCCTCGATAGCGTCTGCGCCCGATGGTCCGCAAAATTGAATCTTGAATTGCTTTTCGAACGGCGCCGGCAAGCTCTCATAGAGCTCGCGGATAAAGCGATCTTTGAGTGGTGTCGGCAGATCGAGCGTCTGAAACGGCACTTCCTCGCTCAATGCATTCTGAATCGCCTCGACGACAACGGGGTGATTGTGCCCGAGCGCAAGGGCGCCGGCTCCCGCCAGACAATCGATATATTCTCGTCCTTCGACATCCCACACGCGCATCCCGCGTCCCGACTTGAGAGCCAGAGGAAGGCGGCGCGGATAGGTTCGCGCATTCGACTCGATCACCTCTTGACGATCGAGATATTCATTGCCGAACACAGGATAGGACGGTCGCCAACGAACTTCGGACGACGCAGCGGCGGCGCGCCCCGCCTCGTCGGCGAATTGCTCCACCGCGGGCAATGCGCTTTCGATGGGCGAGCCGACCATGACTGCGCTTTGTGAGACGTTCTTGTCAGAATGCAGCGATTGCGGCGCCATGACATAAAGCCCATATCTCGTGTAGAGCGATACGATATGGCGATCGATCGACGGCCCATGCGGGGTCGACGCCGAGGTTCGATCCGGTCGACTCGATCGCCTTAGATGTGTCCTGAGCCTTAGACGTATGACGACGGCGAAACGCGCCGAAAAAAGTCGAGGCGCGCTCGAGTGGTTTTTGATTCGGATCGAGAGACGTTATGCTGAAGCGATGACGATCGCGGCGATCGAGGGGGCTTCCTTCGTTGATCGACGAACGCCCCATGATCGCCGGCGACGTTTTCGCAACGGCCCAACGTTCGCAGATTCCGAACGGCGCGGGCGTGGGCTATTGTGCTGAGACGGCGGATGGTGGAACAGTGTGATGAACGAGTTCGAGGATAGTCGTTTCGGATATCAAGTCAGGAGGACGGATCGGCTCGACTCGATGCGCGTCGCGATCGGCGTCGATGACGCTGGTCGAACTCCGCCGCCGCAAAATGGGCCGACGCCCTGCGAATATTTCATCGGCGGCGCCCCGATCCGGAGCCTGCGGCAGGGCGCGAGCGCCTCGTCTGCAACGGGGGCCGCTCGCCGTGCGGGCACCGTCACTATCGCCCGGTTTCGGAGCTTGAAGGCGAGCTCGACCCCAGCAACTATATAATTTATCTATATAATTATCGGAAGCGGCGGGACGGCGCGGCAACGACGAAAAAAAGTGTAAATTTTTTGCGACGCGCACCCTTCCAAACGGCTCGGCGGCACGTCTTGATCAATGGGGACACTCTCGTCCCAGGCAATCGAGCGGGGGGCGGCGGGATGGCGCGCAAGGGTTTCGGTCGGAGGGACGAGCGTGTGAGTGCGGTTCTGGCGGCGGCGTTGGGGGCGATGACATTCGGCGCGGATTCGCCGGCGACGGCCCACGCCCGCATGCAGGCGGCAGAGCTCGCGGCGGAGGTGAGAACCTATCACATTCCGGCCGGGACTGTGGGCATGGCGCTGGCCCGCATCGCCGAGCAGAATGGCGTGCAGATGGTGTTCCCAGCCGGGCTCACGCGGACGCTGACGACCGGCGGATTAACCGGGGATTTCACGCTCGGCTCCGCGCTGGACCGGCTGCTGGCGGGGACGGGGCTGAGCTACCGCCTCGCGGATAATCAACGCGACGTGTTCATCGTGCTGGCGCAGGCGGACAATGGCGTGCGCAGCGACGCCACGCCGGAGGCTCTGCCGACGATCGACATCGGCCCGGAGCGGTCCCGGACGGACGGGAAAAGCCGCCCCGGCCTGACGCCACAGAACAGCTATGTCACGCCGGTCGTGTCGGTCGGCACCAAGACCGACACGCCGGTCATGAACACGCCGGTCAATGTGCAAGCGATCACCCAGAAGGCTCTGGAGGATCAACAAGCGATCAATCTCACCGAAGCGCTGAAGAACGTGAGCGGCGTCGTTGTCGCCACCGGCGCCACCACCGGCGGCTTCTCG
>Ga0265328_10000412_pt1 | contig 20028 bp, 18 predicted proteins | sample 41624metaG_FD_202086 | JGI IMG/M metagenome (GOLD analysis project Ga0265328, IMG submission 202086) | Rhizosphere microbial communities from Carex aquatilis grown in University of Washington, Seatle, WA, United States - 4-16-24 metaG | ecosystem: Host-associated > Plants > Roots > Rhizosphere...
TCGCTCGCTTCGGCCGCGACAACGAGCTCGGGTACGAGCTCGAGCAACGCTCGGATGCCCTGCCTGATGAGCATCTGATCGTCGACGATCGCAACCCGGACGGTCATGGGCGCCGCCGCGGCATGCTCGCCTCGACCTCGAACCCGCCGTCGCGGGTCCTGCGCGCGTCGACCTGGCCGCCGAGCGCGGCGAAGCGCTCGCGCATGCCGGTGAGCCCATGCCCCCAGGCGATCGGCCCGCAGGCGATCGGCCCGCAGGCGATCGGCCCGCAGGCGATCGGCCCGCAGGCGATCGGCCCGCAGGCGATCGGATCGACGGCTGGCGTCTGGCCGTCATCGCATGCACGCAGGCGGATCGCCGAGCGGTCGCATCTGATCGAGATCCACAGGTTTCGTGCGTCTGCGTGACGCGCGGTGTTCGTCATCACCTCTTGCACGCAACGGACGATCGCGTCGGCCTGATCGCCGGCGAGCACGTCGAGCTCGGCGGCGAGATCGAGGTGCACGACAACCGTCCTACCGCATTGCGAACGTCCGCGAGCAGCAAGCGCCCGATCGCGTGGGCGCGCTCGACGTGCTCCTTCGCACGGCCGCCGGCGAGGTGCGCAGCCACCTCGAGCTGCATGCCGAGTGCGGTGAGGTGGTGTCCGAGCGTGTCGTGCAGGTCGCGCGCGACCCGAACGCGCTCGATGGTGCGGCTGTGCTCGGCGGCGGCGCCGCGTGCACGCCGCTCGTACGCAACCAGCGAGGTCGCGGCGAGCGCGAACGCCTGGAAGCCTGCGAACGCCGCGCAGTTCGCGAGCGCCGGACCGAGGTGGAGCGCGTCGAACCGCAACGCGATCGTCGCCGACTGCGCTGCGACCCAAGCCACCGCGACGCCACCCGACACCACGCCAGGCAGCTGGCTCGCGACCACGACGAAGATCGCCGCGGTCACCACGCCGCGCGCGAACCACACCATGGCGATCGCAGCGAGCAATTGCGCGACACGTAACGCAAGCGCCGCACCGCGGCGGCCGGTCGGCGTGCGACACGTCACGATGAATGCAGCAAGGAACACGATCGCCCCGATCGCGAACCCGAGCGCGCGGGTCCCGGCGAGATCGCCACGCGCGAACGCCACCGTGGTCGGCAACACGGCAACGAGCCATGTGCCGAACCCGGCGATCCGCATCCAGGCCTCCGGCTGCATGTCCGCAAGCATACCGATTTCGCGACGGCGCACCTGCGCCAGAAGTCATGGTCGATCGCATGACGTCCGGCACATGCGCACCTCGCGCGGCGTTGCGATCCTCGGCGCCATGCACGACCTTCTACTCACGCCACACGTCATCGCCGGTGTGGTCGGACTGGCGTCGATGATCGTTCCTCTCGTTGCACGCAAAGGTGGCCGCCTGCATCGTCGCGCGGGCTGGGTGTTCGTGATCGCGATGATCGGCGTGTCGGTCACGGCATTCGCGCTCGCGATCTGGCGCTTCACCATGGCGGACGCGCAACACCCCAACGCGCACGCGAACGGCTTGTTTCTGTTCTACGTGGCCACGCTGACTGCGGCCGGCGTGTCGTCCGGCGTGCGCGCGCTCCGCTTCAAAACGCGTCGTGCTCCACACCGCAATGCGTGGGACCTCGGGATCGCCGCGGCCAACGTCGCGATGGCCGTTGCGACGCTGGTGTACGGACTGATCGATCACCGCACGCTGTTCATCGCGTTCTCGTTCGTCGGTCTGAGCACGGGCGTTGGCCAGCTCCGCTACTGGTTGCGAACGCCCACCACGCATCGCCATTGGTGGTTCGCCCATATGGGCGGCATGCTCGGGTCCTGCATCGCGGCGCTCACCGCGCTCGTCGTCGTCAACGCCTCGCGATTCGGCACGCGCACCTTCGCCACCACGATCTGGATCGCCGTCCCCGCCGCCGGCATTCCCGCGATCTTCGCGTGGACTGCCTACTACCGCCGCCGCTTCGCCACGCGTCCCGCGGAGCTTCCGTGACGGGCCGCCCGGGAACACCGCAGCCGTTGCTGGCGATGCAAGCGATCGTTACGGGCAATGCGGTGGCGTTCTCGCGAATGCTGGCCAGGTCGCCATCGCTCGCGACCGCCCGGGAACAGCCTGGACGTCACTCCCGCTTCAGACGTTGAACTTGAAGTGGATCACGTCGCCGTCGCGGACGACGTAGTCCTTGCCTTCGAGGGCGAGCTTGGCGTTGGAGCGGCAGGCGGCCTCGGAGCCGAGCCTGATCAAGTCCTCCCACCAGATGACCTCGGCCTTGATGAAGCCGCGCTCGAAGTCGGTGTGGATCACGCCGGCGGCTTGCGGCGCCTTGGCGCCACGCTTGACGGTCCAGGCGCGGCACTCGTCCTCGCCGGCGGTCAGGAACGTGATCAGGTCGAGCAGCGCGTATGCCGTGCGCGCGACCGCGTTCAGGCCCGGCTCCTTGAGCCCGAGCGTCTCGAGAAACGCCGGCCGATCCGCCGCGTCGAGCGACGCGATCTCGGCCTCGGCCGCGGCGCAGATCACCACCACCGGCGCTTTCTCCGCGGCGGCGTGCGCCTTGAGCGCGCCCACGTGCGGGTCGCCGTCGGGGTTCGCCAGCTGCTTCTCGGCGACGTTGGCGACGTAGAAGACCTTCTTCAGCGTCAGGAGGCCGGTGTCGCGCAGCAGCGCTTGCTCGTCCGCGCTCAGCCCCTGCGCGCGCACGGGCTGCCCCGCGTCGAGGCCCTTCTTGACCTTCTCGCAGACCTCGAGCGTCAGCTTCTCGTCCTTGGACGCGGGGCCTTTGAGCGCCTTGCGCGCGCGCTCGATGCGCTTGTCGATGCTCTCGAGATCCTTCAGGCAGAGCTCGGTGTCGATCGTGCCGACGTCGGCCAGCGGGTCGATGCGGTTGTCGACGTGGACGATGTTGTCGTCCTCGAAGCAGCGCACGACGTGGGCGATGGCGTCGGTCTCGCGGATGTTGGCCAGGAATTGGTTGCCGAGGCCCTCACCCTTGGACGCGCCCCGCACCAGCCCGGCGATGTCGACGAAGTTCACCGTCGCCGCGACGACCGACTTCGGGTGGTAGAGCGCGACCAGCGCGTCGAGCCGGGCGTCGGGCACCGGCACGACGCCGACGTTGGGCTCGATCGTGCAGAACGGATAGTTCGCCACGGCGGCGCCCGCCGCCGACAGTGCGTTGAAGAGCGTCGACTTGCCGACGTTCGGCAGACCGACGATGCCACAAGAGATAGCCATGAGGGTGCCGCCAGTCTACGCGACCGGCGCCGGAACGACCGGCTTAACCGATCGCCTCAGCCGGTCGTCTTACCGATCTTGTTAGCCAATTTTGCCGAAGAGCTGGAACGCGATCAGCAGGCCGTAGATGACCAGCGACTCGATGAGCGCCAGGCCGACGATCATCGGGACGAAGATCTTGCCCGAAGCCTGCGGGTTGCGTGCGATGCCCTCGAGAGCCGAGCCGGCGGCGCGGCCCTGACCGATGGCGCCACCCAGGGCCGACAGGCCGATCGCGAGCGCGGCGGCGATGCCGAGCCACTTGTCGCGGTCGAGGCGGGCGATGTCAGCCGTCTGCGCGAAGGCCGGCGCACTGACGAGCATGGTCACGATGAGGATAGGCAACTTCGAGATGCGGCGCATTTCTGTCACTCCTGATTGGTGGTGTGTTCGTGAACTTTTGGACTGGGTGTTCCCCGGTGCTCGGCGTTTCAGTGTTCCTCGTGAGCGACGGCGGTGCTGATGTACACGGTGCTGAGCAAGGAGAAAACAACCGCCTGGACGACGGACACGAACACGCCCATCACCAGGAACGGAACCGGAACCAGGAACGGGATCACGGCGAAGAACGCCAGCACCACCGCGTGGTCGGCGCTGATGTTGCCGAGCAGACGCATGGCCAGCGACACCGGACGCGCGACGTGGCTGATGAGCTCGATCGGCAGCATCAGCGGCGCGAGCGGCAGGAACGGGCCGAGAAAGTGCTTGAAGTACTTGATGCCGTGCGCGCGCACGCCGAAGACGTGCGTGAGAAGGAAGACCAGCAGCGAGAGCGCCAGGTTGGTCTTGAGCGTGTCGGTCGGCGGGATGAAGCCGGGGATCAGCGACAGCAGATTCGAGAAGAGAATGAACAGGAACAGCGTGCCGACGAGGGGCAGGTAGCGGCGCGCTTCCTTTTCACCCATGACGCTGACCATCAGGTTGTAGATGGTGTCCGCCAGCGACTCGAACAGGTTGCGCATGCCGAAGCTGGGCGGCGGCACCAGGCCGGCGTCAGCGGCGCGGTTCACCTTGTTCGCATAGCGGAACCCGCCGTAGGCGAGGAAGAGCAGCACCAAGAGGCCGCCGAACACGTGATCGATCTGGAAGTGGGTGGTCTGGAACATCTGCCAGGTCCACTCGCGGCCCAGATAGTGTTGCAGGTTCCCTTGCAGCGTGCGGTAGCCGGGCAGAAAGTCGAACCAGGTGATGTGCGGACCCATGATGTACGCCTACGCCTCCGCTTCGTTTTCCGACGGCCGCGCGCCCAGGCCGACGAGCAGGATCGAGAACACGAAGACCGACATGCCCAGCGCGAACGGCAGCGCCTGCAGCTTGACGATCCGAACCGCCACCCAGACCAGCGCGAACAGCGCGGTCATCTTCAGCAACAGCCCGGCCGCGAGCGCGAGCCCCTGACCGCTGCCGCCCCCCGCGGCCTCGACCCGACGGACGGCGCGGCGGCCGAGGCGGGTGATGGCGAGAAAGTTCACGCACGCAAGGGCCGCGCCGACGCCGGCCGCCAGCATGCCGTGCGCGCCCCAGATCAACCCCGCGACCGCCGTGACGGCGGCCCCCAGGACCAGGTTGATGCGAGAGATCTTTTCGAGTGCGTCGGTCTTCATTGGGCTTTGGGTGGCTGAGAATCGCTCGGGCTGGGCGCCTTGTCGGCTTCGGCTACGTCACGCCTGTAGGATCGAATGACCCGCACCAGCGCCTTGATGGCGGCGCCGATGCCGGCGAGCAAGCCAGCGTAGCTGATCCAGGGTTCGGTGCCGAGCTTTCGGTCGAGAAATCTCCCTCCGAGATAGCCGATGATGATGGCAACGGCGACCTCGATTCCGACGGCGCCGGTCGTGCCGGCTATCCGCCACATATTTTTCACTTCTGGGTCGATGGCCGGCGTTCCGGTATCACGCCGCGGGGTCGAAATCAAGGCCAGACGCAGCGGTGCCGCCCGCACCGTCGCGAGGACGGCGGCGGCGGCACCGCGCGGAGGGAGAATCCGAGGAAGCGGCCCTGGGACCGAGCTAGAGCTTCGTGATGTCGGGGAGCGTGCCGTCGGCGTTGCGCTTGGCGGCGGCGGCCTTGGCGGCGGTGACCGAGGTCGCGGAGACGCCGCCCGAGCTGGTGATGTTCTGGAACGAGCCGCCCTTGTTGTTCCAGGCGCCGCAGCCGGTGCAGGTCATCGAGGCCGGGTTGCTGTTGTTGGTGAAGCCCCAGTCGGAGACGTGATCCCCGCCGGCGGTCTCGTTGTTGTCGAAGGCGAAGTCGTTCGACATGACGTGCTTCGCCGACACCTTGTTGCCGCCCATCTTGAAGCCGTTGCCGTTGCTGCCGCTCCCGGCGGTCGTTGCGCCCATTCCGAACATCCAGCTGTTGCGCACCGTGACCGGATCCGGCCAGGCGAAGAGGTCGATACCGTCGTCAGCGTTGTCCCAGCTGCGGCAGCCGTCGAAGACGTTGCCGGTGCCCTGGCCTTCCTTGGCGCACAGTCCGTCGGCGTTGGCGCCATCGCAGGCGGAGTCGTTGTTCTGGTGCGAGTCGCAGTTCAGCACCGTGTTGGACGAACCGCTGGTGGCGATTCCCGACCCGGACCGGATGCTGATGCCGCAATCGCCGTTGTTGTGCACGTCGAGGTCCTGGACCAGGTCGTGCGATCCCTGGATGCTGACGCCCCACCCGTTGCTGTTCTTGATCTCCAGACCCTGGATTTTGTAGTAGTCCGAGACCAGATCGATGCCGCCGTGGTTGGTCTGATCGGTGCCGGAGATGGGCGCGCTCGCGACCGTGCCGTCGGGGCAGCTGGTCACGCGCGGCTGGGTCGCAAAGTCCAGCACGGGCTTCGTGGTCGCCGCCGGGTCCGGCATGAACGTGATGATGCGCGTGGGCGTGCCCATGCGTTCCTTCTTGGTCTGGAAGCGCGCGCCCATCGGATAGGTGCCCGCCATCAGGCACATGGTCGTGAGCGTGCCCGAGCAGAGATCGCCCGGTTGAGCGCCGCCGACGCCGGGACACAGACGGTTGTAGCCGGCCGCGAGCGTCGCCATCGGCGCGGCCTGCGTGCCTGGGTTCGCGTCGTTGCCGGTCGGCGAGAGCCAGACGTCGCACGGACCGGTCTTGCCGCCGGCGCCGGTCATGCCGCCCATCCCGATCACGCCGCCGGCGCCGGTCGCGCCGCCCGCGCCGCGGCCGGCGGTGCCCGACGAGCCGCCGGCGCTGCCGGTGCTACCGCCCGCGCTGCCGGTGCTGCCACCCGCGCTGCCGGTGCTGCCGCCCGCGCTGCCGGTGCTGCCACCCGCGCTGGTCGTCGAGCCGCCCGCGCCGCCGCCGGTCGTCGAGCCACCCGTACCCGTCGTGCTGGTCGAGCCGCCCGTCGAGCCGTGGCTGCCTCCGCCGCCGTTGGACCCGCCTTCGCCACCGGATTCAGTTCCCGCCGCGCACGCCACGACCCCCACGGACAACGACAGACAGGAAGCGAAGCAAAGGATCGTCGAGGACCCGAGCGCGGTTCGATTCGATTTCATGAACATCTCCGTGGCGGGGGGGGGCGTGTCGTCGGCTGTGTGCCGAGACAGAAGTGTTCAAATTGGGTTGCCACAGAGCGCAACTACGGCTCAGGCCACCATCGGAAACGGTGCGAGCGTGGCGGTCCTCACGCGCGTCGCTACCGCGGCGTACCGATGCGCGACCTCGGGTCGCTCCGTCGCGTACGCAGGCCCACGCTCGGTGCGCTTGTTGATTGGATCGCTCGCCTGAATCGACGCGCGACGCGGCCGCCCTACGCCTGCGTGATCCGCCCCGTAATCTCTGACAACACCTCGCGCGCAGCCGCGATGAACCCTTCGACATCCGCGGGCGTGTGCGCCAGCGAGATGAACGCCGCCTCGAACTGCGCGGGCGGCAACATATAGCCGCGCTCGAGCATGCCGTGGAAGAAGCGCGCGTAGACCGCGGTGTCCGACTTCTTCGCGCTCACCAGGTCGACGACCTCCTCGGTCGTGAAGAACAGCGTGAACGCCGACCCGACGCGCTGCACGCGAGCGCGCGCGCCGGTGCGCCGCACCGCGCGCGACAGCTCGTCTTCCAGCGCGCGGCCCAGATCCTCCAGCGTCTCGTACGCGCGGTTGTTGAGCTTCTTCAGCGTCGCCAGTCCCGCGGCCACCGCGAGCGGATTCCCCGACAGCGTGCCCGCCTGATAGACCGGTCCCTCGGGCGACACCTTGTTCATGACCGCGGCGCGGCCGCCGTAGATCCCCATCGGCAAGCCGCCGCCTGCGATCTTGCCCAGGCAGGTGAGATCCGGCTTCACGCCGAACAGCTGCTGCGCGCCGCCGCGCGCGACGCGGAAGCCGGTGATCACCTCGTCGAAGATCAGCAGCGCGCCGTGTTGATCGCACAGCGCGCGCAGGACCGGAAGGTACGCCGGCCGCGGCAGCACCACGCCCATGTTGCCGACGATCGGCTCGACGATCACCGCCGCGATCTGGCCCGGGTGGGTCTCGAACGCGCTGCGCATGGCGTCGAGGTCGTTGAAGGGCACGACGATGGTGTCGGCGACGGCGCCCGCGGTGACGCCGGCCGAGCCCGGGATCCCGAGCGTCACCGCGCCCGAGCCGGCCGCGACGAGCAGCTGGTCGGAGTGGCCGTGATAGCCGCCGTCGATCTTGATGATCTTGGGCCGCTCGGTGAAGCCGCGCGCCACGCGGAGCGCCGACATCGTCGCTTCGGTGCCCGAAGAGACCAGGCGCATCTTCTCGAGCGACGGGATCATGAACTGAAGCAGCTCGCCGAGCTCGACCTCACGCGCGGTTGGCGCGCCGAACGTGGTGCCCGACGCCGCCGTGTGCACGATCGCCGCGATCACGTCGGGGTCGGCGTGCCCGAGCACCAGCGGTCCCCACGATCCGACGAAGTCGACGTAGCGGTTGCCGTCGACGTCGTAGACGTACGCGCCGATCCCGCGCTGGATGAACACCGGCGTGCCCCCGACCGCCTTGAACGCGCGCACCGGCGAGTTGACGCCGCCCGGAAAGATCCGGTTCGCACGCTGATACAGGGCGGCCGACTGAGCGCGCTTGTCAGACATCAGTTCGATTTCTCGCCGTTGCTGCCGCCGCCGTTCTCGCCACCGTTCTCGCCACCTTGGTCCCCTCCGTCATCATCCGCGTCGGCTTCCGCGTCAGCGTCGGCCTCAATCGCGTCCTCGTCGTCGCCGGACGCCTCCTCGCCCAGATCCTCCTCGGCCAGCGGCTCGCTCTGCGCCTCGGCGCGCGCGGCAGCGACCTCGGGCGCGACCTCGGACTCGCCCTCTTCCTTCTCGGCCATCCGCTCCATCGCCACGACCTGCTCGTCGGTCTCGAGGCGAATGAGCCGCACGCCTTGCGTGTTGCGCCCGATGGTCGGGATGCCGTTGACCGGCATGCGAATCAGCTTGCCGCCGTTGGTGATCAGCATCAGGTCGTCCTCGTCGGTCACCAGCCGCAGGCCGACCACCTTGCCGTTGCGCTCGCTGGTCTTGATGGTGATGACGCCCTTGCCGCCGCGGTTCTTCGTCGGGTAGTCCGACACCGGCGTGCGCTTGCCGTAGCCGCGCTCGCACACCGTCAGCAGCGTCGACGGGGCGTCGCGCGGGATCACGGCCATGCCGACCACCTCGTCGCTACCCTGGCGCAGCTTGATGCCGCGCACGCCGCGCGCCGTGCGGCCCATCGGGCGCACGTTCTCCTCGCGAAAGCGGATCGCCCAGCCGTCGCGCGTGCCGAGCAGCAGATCCGACGCGCCCTCGGTGATGCGCACGCCGACCAGGTCGTCGTTGTCGACGATCGACAGCGCGATGATGCCCGAGCTACGGATGTTGGCGAACAGGTCGAGCGACGTCTTCTTGATGAGGCCCGCGCGCGTGGCCATGACCACGAACGCGCCCTCGGAGAATTCGCGCACCGGCAGCAGCGCCACGACACGCTCGCCTTCCTGAAGCGGTATCAGGTTCACGAACGCCTTGCCCTTCGCCGTGCGGCCGGCCTGCGGCACCTCCCACACCTTCTTGGTGTAGGCGCGTCCCTTGCTGGTGAACATCAACAGCGTGTCGTGGGTCGACGCCACGAAGAGCTGCGCCACGAAGTCTTCCTCGTGCGTCGCCGCGCCCGTGATGCCGCGTCCGCCGCGCCGCTGCGCCTTGTACAACGACTTGGGGTTGCGCTTGACGTAGCCGCCGTGGGTGACGGTGACCACCATCTCCTCGACGGTGATCATGTCCTCGATGTCGATGTCGGCGGCGATGTCGATGATCTCGGAGCGCCGCGCGTCGGCGTAGGCCGCCTTGATCTCTTCGAGCTCCGACACGACGACCGCCATCAGCACCGTCTCGCTGCCGAGGATCTCCTCGAGGCGCGCGATCAGGACCGCCAGCTCCTTGATCTCGGCGATCAGCGCGTCGCGCTCGAGCCCGGTCAGCTTGGCGAGCCGCATGTCGAGGATCGCCTGCGCCTGGCGCGCCGACAGCTCGAACGCCTCCATGAGCCCGCTCTTGGCGGCCGCGGTGTCCTGCGACGATCGGATGAGGCTGATGACCGCATCGATGTTGTCGACGGCGATCTGCAGCCCCTCGAGGATGTGCATCCGATCTTTCGCCTGGCGAAGATCGAACATCGTGCGCCGGCCGACCACGTCGCGGCGGTGCGCGATGAAGTGCTGCAGCAGCTTCTTCAGCGACAGCGTCTGCGGCCGGCCGTCGACGATCGCCAGCATGTTGATGCCGAACGAGTCCTGCATCTGCGTCATCTTCCAGAGGTTGTTGAGCAGCACCTCTGGAACGGCGTCCTTCTTGAGATCGATCACCATCCGCATGCCGTCGCGGTCCGACTCGTCGCGGATGTCGGCGATGCCGTCGATGCGCTTGTCGCGCACCAGCTCGGCGATCTTCTCGATCAGCTTGGCCTTGTTGACCTGATAGGGGATCTCGGTGGTGACGATCGATTTGCGGCCCGTCTTCGGGTGCTCTTCGATGTTGGTGCGGGCACGCATCAGCAACGCGCCGCGCCCGGTCTCGTAGGCGGCCCGGATGCCGGCCTGCCCGCAGATGAAGCCGCCCGTCGGAAAGTCGGGGCCCGGTACGATCTCGCACAGCTCGTCGGTCGTGACGTCGGGGTTCTTGGCGACGGCGATCGCGGCGTTGACGATCTCGGTCAGGTTGTGCGGCGGGATGTTGGTCGCCATGCCGACCGCGATACCCGTGGCGCCGTTGACCAGAAGGTTGGGAAAGCGCGCCGGTAGAACCGTCGGCTCGACCTCCTTGTCGTCGTAGTTGGGCTGGAAGTCGACGGTCTCCTTGTCGATGTCGGCCAGCAGCTCGCCGCCGATGCGCTCCATGCGGCACTCGGTGTAACGGTAGGCGGCCGGCGGATCGCCGTCGATCGAGCCGAAGTTGCCCTGGCCGTCGATGAGCGTGTAGCGCATCGCGAAGTCCTGCGCGAGGCGCACGAGCGCGTCGTAGGCGGCGGAATCGCCGTGCGGGTGGAAGCGGCCGAGCACCTCGCCGACCACGCGCGCGCACTTGATGTAGGCGCGGTTCCAGACGTTGTTGGTCAGATGCTGGGTATAGAGAATCCGCCTGTGGACCGGCTTCAAGCCGTCGCGCACGTCGGGCAGAGCGCGCGAGACGATGACGCTCATGGCGTAGTCCATGAACGACGACTTCATCTCCTCTTCGATGGCGATCGGGATGCGATTGCCGAACGCCGGAGGCGGTGGTGCGGTGCCGTCAGCGCTCATCGAAGCCGTTCATCCGAGCCATGCATGGCCCACTTTTATACGTGAAAGCCCCCGCCGGTTCCATGCATTCCGCCGCCTCTTTTGGGGCGTTTTCAGCGTGCGCGCGCGGGCCTGCGGCAGCGCCTGGGTCGCTTGCCGGCCGCGATCAATTCTTGGTCATCGGCCCGGTGAACATGACGTCGCAGCTTCCGCTGGTGCCGTCGGTCGCCGAGAACGGGCCCATGAAATGACCGGTCGACATTCCCGCCTGGGCGGCGGTCTTCGTGAACGTGAACACAACCGCCGACCAAGTGTAGGTCGTGGTAACCGCCGGCGTCACTGTCGAGTCGGTGGTCTTCTCCGTGCATTTCTGGTTCGACGTGGCCACGGCCATCGTGTCTCCGCCCGACAGCTGCATCGTCCAGCCGGTGTCGCAGTAGTACTGAGCCAGCACGGTCGCTGCCACCGTTCCCAGCTTCATCACGATGTAGTCGCCGGTGAGAGCGCGGTGAAGCACCGAGCCGTCGGTGCAGGTGGCGTCGAGCGTGCCGCCGCTGAAGGTCCAGGTGCCGACGAACCCCTGGCCGGGATCGTTGCTCGTGGGCACGTCGCTGCTGGCGTCCATGTGTGGCGTGCCCCCGTCGGACCCGCCGGCGCCGCCCAGGGTCTCTCCGATTTTCCAGCACTTGTTATCGGTTGCGCAGGCGTAGCCCTTGGGGCAGGCCATCGCGGGACCACAGACGAGCTTGTCGTTGGCGAAGTCGGGCGAGTAGGTGCACGACCCGACGGCGCCGCCGAGCACGACCACCGTGACCAGAAGCATGCCGTCGGTTCGCCGCCGCAAGAGCGCGCGCATCAGAACGTCACCCGCAGCGCGGCGCCCACGCGATCCGGAGCGGCGGCCGGCAGCAGCGCCACGCTTCCCGGAGGCGGCGACCCGCCCTCTGACGGGTGACGCGCGCCCAGGTAGTAGATCACGCCGCCCGCCGCCAGCGCCGCGGTGCCCACGACGATGAACGTGACCTCCCGGGTCTGCGCGCTGCGCCCGCGTTGATCCTCGCTGGGGTCGAACGTGCCGCCGTTGCTGGCGGTCTTCTCGACGTTCTTGGCGGCGTCCTTGGCCTGCCCGCCGAAGATCGCCGCGACCACGAAGGAGAGCACGCCAGCACCGCCGGTCACCATCCCCGCGAGGCGCAAGTTCTTGCCATGATCGATCGGCGCCGCGGCGGCGGGCGGCGGCGGGCCGGGCGTTTCGGGGCCAGGGGGCGGGTTGGGCGCGACCATCGGGTTGGTTCCGGGCGCTGCCGGTCCCGCGCCTGGTCCGCCTGGCGCGGGCGTCGCGGTCGGGCCGGGCGGCGGCGAAGTCATCGGCGCCGGAGTCGCCGGCGGCGGCGCGCTCGGTGGCGTGCCCGCCGTCTCACCAGCGGGTGGAGGAGCCAGCGCGCCCGCGTGGCTCTTGTCGGGACTGGCGCCGGTGCCGGTCGGTCCGGTCTTCTCCAGCGCGGCGATCTTTTCCTCGATATCGGCGCGATAGGGCGACTTGGGGACGTGCTGCAGATACTTGCGGTAGAAGAACACCGCCTTTTCGCCGTTCCCCGCTAGCCGATAGGCCTGCGCCAGGTTCAGCAGCAGCGCCGGGTCGGGCTTGTCGGCGTAGGCGGCTTCGTACTCGGCGGCGGCCTCGGGGTACTTTCCCAGGTCCATGAACGCGTTGCCTTTTTGCGCGTGCTCGCGGGCCGACGACGTCTCGTCGGCCGCGAACGACGACCACGCAGGCGCGAGCCCGGCCAACACGACGACAGTGAGCAGTGCTCTCGAGTAGCGCATCAGCGCGAGATAGTATCGCCCAATCCGCGCTCGCCGGGAACCGGGAAACGGGTGCGTGAAGGACTTCAGCGGGGAATGAAGCGGCCGGCGGTCGCTTCCAGTTTTCGAAACTCCTCGATCTGCGCCAGGAACACCGGCACGATCTCGGGGTCGAACTGCGAGCCCATGCAGCGTTCCAGCTCGCCGCACGCGACCTCGTGAGGCAGCGCCTTGCGATAGGCGCGGTCCGACGTCATCGCGTCGTACGCGTCGGCTATCGCGACGATGCGGCCGATGATCGGGATGTTGTCGGACATCAGACCCTGCGGGTAGCCCGATCCGTCCCACGCCTCGTGGTGGCAGTAGCAGCCCGGCACGATGTCGCGCATGAACGGGATCGGCTCGAGGATGCGCTTGCCCTTGGCCGGATGCGATCGAAACATCGCCAGCTCTTCGGGGGTGAGCTTGCCCGGCTTGTTCAGCTTGTCGTTCCGCACGCCGATCTTGCCGACGTCGTGCATGAGACCGACCTTGACGATGGTGTCGATGTCCGGCTCGCTCATGCGCAGCCCGAGACCGATCAGCCGCGCGTACATGGCCACGCGCTCCGAGTGCCCGCGCGTGTAGCGGTCGGATTCTTCGAGCGCGTGCGCGAAGCCGATGATGCTCTGCTTGAAGTTCTCTTCCAGCGAGACGTTGGCGCGCGTCAGGTCCTTGTTGGCGTTGACGAGGTGCTCGTACAGACGCGCGTTCTCGATCGACACGGCGGCGCGGCTGCCGAGGACGTAGAGCATCTTGCGCTGTCCCTCGCTGAACTTGGCGCCGCGCGTGTAGCTGTACGCGTTGAGCATGCCGATGATGCGGCCGTTGAGCTTGAGCGGGATCGAGCAGAAGCTGACCAGGCGCCGATTGAGATCCGGCGGCGACGCCAGGAACCGATACGACCGGCTGCCGTGCACCAGCAGCGGGCGGTCCTCCTGAAACAGCGGCAGCACCTCATCCAGGTTCAACGCCGGGGGCTGCACGTCGGGCTCGGCGCGCTGCGCGACCTTGCGCGTGCGCTCGACGAAGCGCCCCGCGCGCTTGGGATCCTCCAACAGGAGGCTGACCACGTCGGCGTCGACCGCGTCGAGCGTCGCGTCCAGCACCAGGTCCAGCACCGTCTCGACCGACAGTGACGTCGCGATCGCCTCGCTGATCTTGTAGATCGCGAGCGCGTCCTTGAGGCGGATGTTCTCGTGCTGCAGCCGCTGGCGGTCGAGGCCGCGCTGCACGATGTGCACGACCTCCTCGACCTTGAACGGCTTCAGGATGTAGTCGTAGGCGCCGCGCTTCATCGCCTCGATCGCGGTCTCGACGGTGCCGAAGCCGGTCATGATCACCGTGAGGACCGGGATGCTCTCCTCGGTGATCTTCTGAATCAGCTCGAGGCCGCCCATGTTGGGCATCTTCAGATCCGAGATCACCAGGTTGTAGCTGCGGCGGTGCAGCTCCTTGAGCGCCTCGACGCCGTCCTCGACCGTGTGGACGACGTAGCCTTCCATGTTGAGGAAGTCCGAGAGGATCTCGCGAATCACCTTCTCGTCGTCGACGACCAGGATGCGCGGGATCTCCGGGTGTGGGACGAGCTCTGGCTCCGCCGCGTCGATGTCCTCGGGCATCGGCGTCTTGGCCAGCAGCGCCTCTCGTTCGCTCGTGCTCAAGGGTTCACCCGCAGTCGCGGAGGTTGAGCCTAGACCAGCTACCCCGGGATCACCAGCGCCAATGCCGGGACTGGGGTCCCGCGTCAAGCGGGCGTCTTCCCGGCGTCACCCGCCGCTCACCCGCCTTGCGCCTTGGAGTGCTGGCTCACGAGATCTTTCCACTTCTCTTCGAGTTTTTGCGCGGATTTTTGCTCCGATTCCGCGTCCTTCTTCGCCGATTGCCAATCGGAGTCGCGCCCTTTCGACTGGCTCTCGAACTTGCCGACGTCGATGTCGTCGTTGGTCTTGATCCCCTTTTGCTTGGCGACGCGCGCCTTCTCCAGCTCGACCTTGGCCTCGGCGGCCGCGAGGTGCGCGTCGGCGGCGCTGCGGTTCGCCTTGTACCAGGTCTTTTTCTGCGCGAGCCAATCCAGCTTGGCCTCGGCCGCCTTCATGCCGAGATCCGCCACGTCCTTGCCGTGGTTCGCCGCCGCGTGGCGGTTCTCGTCGCGCGCCGCCACCGATGCCTCGAGCTCGGCGGCCGCCTTCTCGACCTCGAGCTGCGCCTGCTGCCGTTCCTTGTCGGCGATGTCGCGATCGCGATCCAGCCCATCGAGCTGGCTATCGGCGGTGCGGCGCTCGCCCTGCGCGATCTCGACGTCGCGGCGCGCGTCGAACACGGCCATCCGGTCGGCCGACGGCACGCTGTCCATCGCGGAATCCTCGACCTTGTAGCTGAGCCCGCCGCCGCACACGACACCGCCGAACAGCGTTCCTGCGGCGACCACCACGGCCAGGCTCACGTGCTCTGTCTTCGACGCTCTCTTCGACGCTCTCTTCGACGCTGTCTTCGACGGTCTCATCGCGCCTCATGGTGAGGCGCGCCGCCGGTCTTGGCAAGTGCGTTCAGGCGACCGCGGTCGGCGCGTCCAGGCGCGCGAACCAGCCGAAGAACTCGCGCAGGCGCACTTTGCGCGCATCGTCCAGGTAGTCGAAGTTGGTGCCGCGATCGACGACCTCCCAGAAGTCTTTCGCCGCGATCGACAGCATCTCATCGCGGATCGATCGCAGGCGCTCCGGTGATTCTTGCGCCATGTCGTTGAAGATCGCGCGTGCCCGCGCCTCCGCGCCGCGCGACAGGTAGTACGTCGCCAGCTTCACCTGCGCCTTGCGCACGCCGCGCAGCGCGCGCTCGTCGGCAGCGGTCTCGGGCTCCTTGTCGATCTCGAGGAGAATGCCGAGCAGGCGGTCGTGGTAGGAGGCGCCGGCGTCGAACGCGGCCTCGCACAGATCGCCGAGGTCGTACGCCGCGGTCTCGGTGACGAAGCCGAGGCCCATGCGCCGCGCGAGCTGCGCGTAGTACTTGAAGTGACCGCCGACCTCGATCAGCGCCGCCCCGTCGAGGCCGCTTTGCGAAGGGGCGCGCACCATCGCCTCCGCGAGCTGCCGGTACTGGTTGAGCACGTTGTAGGCGCTGCGGATCTCGCGCGTGTTCAGCGCCGCGCGCAGGTAGGTGTTCATGAACTTCACGACCAGCGCCAGCACGTGGCGCTCACCCCCTTCCAGCGCCGCCTCGCCGGCGTAGCGGGTCTCGATCGCCACCACGTGAGCCATCTCGGGCAGGCTCGCCAGCGCCTCGGAGAAGATCTCGCGCAGCTGGCGCAGCGCTTTCCACTCCAGCCAGATGCGCCCGGTGGCGAGATCGTCGACGGAGTCCTTGGCCATCGCGACGAAGTCGGGGTTCTCGCGCAGCTCGGCGCCGACGGCGAACCAGGTGGCCGGCAGGTTCTTTTTTTCGGGCAGGTACGCGATGAGCGCGCGCCGCAACGCCGCGATCGCGCCCGCGGCGATGATGCGATCCTTCTGCGCGAGCGCGTTGATCGCGATGTCGGTCAGGTGCTCCAGGCTGGCGACCGCCGCCGACTGCCGCTGCGCGATGTCGACCGCGTCCTTGGAAGCGAGCGCGCTCTGCAACGCCTGCTGGCCGATGCGCGCGATCACGCGCTCCGGGTCGAGGAACTCGAACACATAGGCGAAGTACGGCATGAGGATCAGCAGGCTTGCCGTCGCGACGACCACGGTCATCACGATCGTGGCCTGCGGCACGTAGTCGTGGGTGACGCTCAGGCTGGCCCACACGGCGTTGATGCAGGCGACGACGAAGAAGCCCATCACGAACAGGTTGGTGCGGTCGCGGAAGAACATGTCGGCGACGCGCGACGTGTAGCGGGTCGCCGCGAGCTGCACGACGATCGACACGACGGTGATCGCGATGCCCAGCACCGCGGCGATCACCTGCGCCAGGTTGCCGAGCGCGTTTTGCAGCGTCTCGGCGTCGAAGTGAAAGAGCTGCGACACGGGGCCCTTGGCGCCGGGCGCCGGCGGCCCGCCGACGAAGAAGTAGTCGGCGATCCAGAACACCGCGAACAACGTGACCGCGAACCCGGCCAGCAGGGCGACCGTGCGGACCAAACCCCGCCGCTGGCGGTTGGGCTCAGAGAGCATGCGGTCGCATGGTAACCTATTCGCCGAACCCGCATGCTCCTGGCGATCGACATCGGCAACACCAACATCGCGCTCGGTCTGTTCGAGGGAAAGACGCTGCGCGCCGACTGGCGCCTCGAAACGCGCGCCGGGCGCACCGGCGACGAGTACGCCGCGCTGCTGGCGACGCTGTTCGGGCTGCGCGGGCTGGCGCTGTCGGTCGTCGACGCGGCGGCGGTGTCGTCGGTGGTGCCGCCCGCGCTGTTCCCGATGGAGCAGCTGTGCCGGCGCCATCTGGGGATCGAGCCGCTGATCGTGGGCCCGGGCACGAAGTCGGGCATGCCGATCCTCTACGAAAACCCGCGCGAGGTCGGCGCCGACCGCATCGTCAACGCGGTCGCGGCCTACCAGAGCTGGCCGCAGGGCGCGATCGTCGTCGATTTCGGGACCGCCACCACGTTCGACGTCGTCACGTCGCGCGGCGAGTACGCGGGCGGCGTGATCGCGCCTGGCTTGATGGTGTCGGCGGACGCGCTCTATCACGCCACCGCCAAGCTTCCGCGCGTCGAGATCGTGCGCCCCAAGAACACCATCGGGCGCAACACCGTCGCGAGCATCCAGTCGGGGCTGGTGTTCGGTTACGCCGGTCTGGTCGACGCGATCGTGACGCGCATCCAGGGCGAGGTCGACTTTCAGCCGCGCGTGGTCGGCACGGGCGGCCTGGCGCCGCTGATCGCCGCCGAGTCGAAGACCATCCAGCAGTGCGATGACATGCTGACGCTGCGCGGGCTGGCGTTGATCTATGAGCGCAATCGCTGATCTGCTCGCCGACCCCGCGACCGGTGACGACGCGATCGCGCGTGCGGCGGCAACCGCAGTCGGCGCGGATCTCGAGCTCATCGCGCGCGACGAGGCGCGCCTGTTGCGCCACTCCGCGATCGTCGCGGCGCTGTTCGCGAACGCGCAGGCGCCGATGGCGCTGGTGAATCGCGCGGTCGCGGCCTGCGTGCGCGCCGGCGTGCGGGTCGACGGCATCCCTGGGTTCGACGACATCGCCGCCGCGATCAAGGCCGAGCCGATCGAGGCGGCCGCGCGCTCGACCGCGGCGCCGGTGGCGTTCGACGAGGCGCTCGCGGAGTCGCGCCGAATGGACGCGGCCGAGGGTGATTCCACTGCCGACGCCGCTGCCGCTGCCGACTCCGATGACGAGGGCGAGCCCGTTGCGGCGGCCGCCGCGGCGCCCGCCCAGCCGGCGCGCGCGCGCAGGGTCGCGGTGATCGATTTCAGCAAGCTGAAGCTGTTCGAGAAGATCCGTCTCGCGACGCTCGGCAACGCGTTCTGCCGGCAGACGTTGCTGCGCGACTCGAACCGGCTCGTGGCGATGGCGGCGATCCGCTCGCCCGGCATCACCGACAGGGAAGTGATCCGCGCGGCCGGCAACCGCGCGGTCTCCGAGGACGTGATCCGTTACATCGCCAACAGCAAGGAGTACCTCAAGCTCTACCCGGTCAAGTTGAGCCTGGTCGGCAACCCCAAGTGCCCGCTCGCCCTGACGTTGAAGATGCTGCCGACGCTGCGGCCCGACGATCTGAAGAACATCGCGCGTTCGAAGAACGTGCCCAACGCGCTGTCGACCGCCGCGCGCAAGCTCTCGGCGACGCGTAACCCGAACGCCTCGTAGCGGTTCGGACCCGAGAGCGTGCGTCTGGTGTGCTAGATCGAATGTCGTGTCGCTGAGCTTCGCCGGCCGTCTGGGCCAGATCTTGGTCGCGCCGCGCGCGGCCCTGCAGCGGATCGACCGCGAAGGCGGCGGCTTTCGCGACGCACTGATCCTGGTCGCGATCGGAACGGTCGCGCTGCGCTTTCCGCAGCTGGCGGAAGCGGTGCTGGGGCTCTCGCAGCCGTCGCAGGGGACCATCCTGCGCGTGGTCGGCGTCTTCTCGAACGAGGCGCGCGACGCGGCGCTGGCGATCATCCCCGCGACGCTGGGGATCACGATCCTCGGCGGCCGCCGCCGCGACGCCAACCTGGATCTGGAGATCGGCTCGGCGTGCTTCGTTCCGTTCTTCGTCGTGCGCGCTCTCGAACGCCTGGCGTTCGCCGTCGCGGGGCACCCGGCGCGCGCGGGGTCGTCGATCGTTCTCGACTACGGTCCGGCGGCGGTTTGGGCGGCGTGGGTGTTCGTTCTGGCGCTCCGCGTAGCGTGGTCGCGTCCCGATCCTCGCGATATGGCCGCCGCCGCCGCGAGCGCTCCGGGCACCCCACCACTCGACGGACCGGGGCCCGAATCGGCGGCGCCGGTCCTGACCGTGGCGCCCCCGGACGCGGCCGCACCTGCGTCGCCTGCGGACGGCGCGCCGCGGGCGCCCGTGTCGGATCGGCGCGCCCGCGCCATTGGCTTCGTGGTGCTCGGGCTGCTGGGCGTCGGGCTTGGCTTCAACATCGTCTGGGCCAGCCGACATTTCGACGCGCTCCGACCCATCGAGCACGGCGAGGCGGCGCCCGAGTTCAACCTGCCACGCGTCGACAACACCCCCGGGCGTCTGGCGTTGAGCTCGCTGCGGGGCAAGGTGGTGCTGCTCGACTTCTGGGCGACCTGGTGTCCGCCCTGCGTTCAGATGATTCCGGTCCTGCACGATCTTCATCAGGAGTGGGCTCCGCGCGGGGTCGAATTCGTCGGCGTGAACTCCGATGGTCCGCAGAGCACCGTCGACGACATTCGCGCCTTCCTGGTCGAGCGCCCGGCGCCGTACCCGATCGTGCTCGACGACGGGACGGCCAACACGCTCTACAAGATCCGCGCGCTACCGCAGATGGTGCTGATCGATCGCGAAGGCGCCGTGCGCAAGATGTTCATCGGCCTCACCAGCAGGCGCGAGCTGGCGTCCGCGTTCGCCGCTGCGCTCGCCGCGCCGGCTCGCCCCTGATCGCGCACGGCGCTCACGCACGGCGCTCACGCACGGCGCTCGCGCACGGCGCTCACTCGCGGCGCGCGATCTCTTCGACGAAGTACGCCGAGCGGTGGCGCGCGTTCGGCAGGTGGCTGTCCCAGCA
>Ga0265328_10000414_pt1 | contig 19986 bp, 18 predicted proteins | sample 41624metaG_FD_202086 | JGI IMG/M metagenome (GOLD analysis project Ga0265328, IMG submission 202086) | Rhizosphere microbial communities from Carex aquatilis grown in University of Washington, Seatle, WA, United States - 4-16-24 metaG | ecosystem: Host-associated > Plants > Roots > Rhizosphere...
GCCTTCAACGGCGATTATGTATGGCCGGCCGAACCCCTCGGAGCCTTCAGACCCCTACGAAACCCCCGCGCAGAATTCCTCGAACCCGCTTAGCGTACGATTTGGGGAAGATTCCACGATGACCCCTCGATGGCGTGCTGTTCATCGACGAAGCCTATGCCCTCGCCCCCGAGAACGCCGGCAATGATTTTGGCCGAGAAGCCGTCGATACGCTCCTGAAGCTGATGGAGGACAATCGCGAGCGACTTTGCGTGATCGTCGCCGGCTACACCGGCGAGATGCGGCGGTTTCTGGACGCAAACCCCGGTCTCCGGTCCCGTTTTACCCGCACGATCCGATTTGCCGATTACAGCGCCCATGAACTCGCGACGATCGCCAAAGGGCTGGCGGATGGCGGCGGCTTCGTTCTGGACGCCTCGGCGCGCGATGCGCTCGATGACGCCTGCGCGGTCCTCGTCGCGGGCGCCGGCCCCCAGTTCGGCAACGGCCGCGCCGTGCGAACGCTCTGGGAGCGCATCCGCGAGGCGCAAAGCGCCCGCGTCATGCGGGCCGTATCGCGCGAAAAGGCGGCGCTGACCACGATCCTGCCCGAAGATATCGCGGCGGCGACGTATGGGGGCGAGGTCTCGTGAGCAAAAGCCTCTTCGCCTTCCGGCTGCGCCGATTCCTGGCCCTGGCGCCGAGCCTCTTCCGCCAGGATGCGGTGTTTCGCTATGCGGTCATCGGCGGGGGGCTGGCGCTTCTCGCGCTGCTGAGCCGGCTCGGCGACGCGCCCGCCCCTGTTCCGGCTCCGGCTCCGGCCTCGGCGCTTCCGCCGGTCGCCCAAAGCCTCTCGGCGCCCGTGCTGCCGCCGGCGTCTCTCGGGACGGAATATGGCGCCGCGCCGGAATCGAAGCGCCCGCCCGAGCCGGTCTCGGGCGATCCGCCCCGCATCGCTCCAAGCCACGGTCTCGATGAGCTAGGCGCGGCGCAAAATCGTCGCCCGGCGCCTGATCGCTTCGGCGTGATCCCACGCGCGTCATCGGAGAAAAACTAATGCCCCTGCCCCGCCTGGTCCGTCTGGTCTCTTCTGTCGCCTTGTTCGCTCACATGCCGGGGAACGCCTTCGCCGAGCAACCAGCTCCGCCGCGCGACGCCCAACTCGACCGCATCGAACGGAAACTCGACGACGTATTGAAGCGCCTCGACGCGGGCGGCGCGCCGGCTCAAACGGAAAAAGCGCCGGAGTCGGAAAACTCCGCGAATTATCGCCCCGGCGCGCTGGCGATTGTACACGCCGCGCCGTCCTCCACGCGGCTTCTTTCCGAGATTCCGGTTGATAGCGTTGGCGGCTTCACCTACTCCGGTGGCCCGATCGCGCTTCATGATCTGAATTCGCGCGGCGTGAACTTCTCCGGCCTCGCCGGAATCGAGCTGCAAGGCTGGCTGAAGGTCAAACAGGCCGGCCGCATGCAGTTCGTCGCCGATCTACACGGCACGCTCGCGCCCAACATGTTCGTTCCGCCCGAATGCCTGCTGCAAATCTGGCTGGAGGATCGGCTCGTCGGCCCCGAACGCGCGACCCTCGCACCGGACAAAAACCGCGACGCCAAGGCGTCGATGCTGATCGGCGCCGAAGTCGAGCCTGGTCTCTATAAGTTTCGGCTATGGACGGCCTGCGCCGCCGCGCAAAACCCGAATTCCGCCCGCGTGACTCTCGATCTGCTGATCAAATCGCCCGGCGATTTGAACTTGCGCGGCGTGAAAGGCGATGAGCTGCTGCATCGGCCGGGATGAGGGGGCAGTCAGAGGCATGCGCCCTCAACCACGACTTTAGCTTGCGGGGAGTTATACGCTCCGGCTCACGATATCGCGAGGGTGGGTTCCTCGCCGCGTAGCCAAGTCTTGATCGTTTCCTCGTCCTTGGTGAGCCGTGCGGCGAATTCTTGCGGATATTCGCTCGCGGGCACCGCTATGGCGAAGAGGATTTTTCCGTCGGCGCCGACATCGGCCACAAGCGACGGATATTCAGGGGAAGGCGGGAAATAAATCGCATTCCTGCGGCTCGTCATGACAGACCCCCATGTTCGATTTCCGAAAGATCAAAGCTTTTCGGCGATTGTGTGATTTTGGGGAATCCAGACGATTTGTTCAAAGCTGCACGCTAAGCTTGGAAGGCACTGCAATATCAGTGCTATCTTGTCGAGGGAAAGCCGGCGAAAGTCAGGGCATAGATAGCCGACCTCTGTCCCAATTGCCCGATTTTTGGGGGAAGAAAATCCTGGAGTTCCTATATGTCGCAATAGGTTCCAGAAAATCCTATGTCGCGTTTCGTACCTTTGCCGGGACGAACCCCCTTTAGGTTTTTGGCTTGCGCTCTGAACCGATCGAAGCATTCACCGCGCGGCCAAATTTCAGCCGATCGCTCATCTCAATTCTGTGATTTTTACCCCGCCCACAAACCTCATTTATTTGCATTTCCAATAGGTGTTTGAGCTTTGACCCCCTCCCCAGCCAAAATCTAAAAACATCGCCTCATTTCGCGCTTTATGCAGGATTTGTCCGTAAATCCCTGCCAACCTAAACCTTTCCCCTCCCCGAGACTGGGAAGTTGAGGCGTGACGCTGCTCTTTCTTCATCGGAAAGCTTCTTGCGGCGCGGTAGCGCCGCCTAGGGAGGGTTGCGCGGGCGGCGCGAAGCGCCGGGGGCGCACGCACAGGAAAGAGTTTGCCGCCGTTAGGGGGCTCCGCTTGAAGTTATCGCCGTAGGCGATTCCGCTGGTTCTGGCGCGAAGCGCCCTGTTCTTGGCTTTAAAGAATTAAAATATGATCAGTTAAGGAGTTAAGGGGCTGAGGACTGCCGTAGAATACAGTAAAATCAACGGGTTGTGCTGATGGCGCGTTCCTGATGTGCCGCCAGATTGTTCCTGATGTGCCGAAAATAGCGTTCCCGATGTGCCGCCCGATTGTTCCTGATGTGCCGAAGAGCGTTCCTGATGTGCCGAAGTTCACAGGGAAACACTCGCTAGATATGATAAATTACTGATATTAAGCTGATTTTGTAAAAATCCGCCGTGCATAACTCGAATCACTCGGTATTTCGGGAACGGGCCGAAAATCCGCTCTCAGCTTTGATTCCTTGCTGCATGCTGCTTCACGAATCCATAGAAGGCGGCGTCGTAGTTCTTGGGCGCGCGGTCGGCCCTCTCGAAGAGCCATGCGTCGAATTCGGCCTTGAGCGCGTAAACATCCCACCCGGCGAAATTCTGGCGGATTCGCCTCAGCACGTCGTCGCTTAATTCCCGCTTGAAAAGTGGGAGGTCGGAGGGGCTTGCGACGACCGCCTTCTTGGACTTGGCTGGCGTACGTTTGGCCGGCGGCTGATAGGAGACCGCGCCTTCGGCGTCGGTGACCAGCTCACGACGGATCATGCGAAGCTGCGGCTCGCCCTGCTCTCTCTCCTCGATCCGGAGATGAATGCCGGGGATTTCGTCAGCGCGGGCGACTCGGATGATCTCAAACTTGAAGCGACGATAATCGCCCTCAGCCCCAGACTTCTCGAAGAGAGTCGGTAGGCCGATGACAAAGCCCTCCTCCCCTGCCCCGCCAGCGTGCTTGCGTGCGACGCGATAAAGCCAGCGCTCCCGGCCGCCCTTGATACCGAAATAGGCAGGGTCGATAGCAAGGACGCCGCCGTCCATCATGACGCCTTCGTAGAACCAGTCAGACAGAGTGATACTCATGCCCTTGCTGGCCTTGGTCTTTTCGTCGATCACGTCGGTGAAGGATTCAATCCAGCCGAACTGGCGCTCTTTTCGGCGCGCCTTGTCGGCGCGGATATTGGTGCGGATGGTCGTGGCCTGAAGCCGGGCCAGCGATTCGCGCAGGAGCTTATATTGCCTGCCGCCACTGTCGCGGCGGATGGTTTTAAGCAGATCATAGGGCTGAAAATGCAAGGTGCGCGGGATTTCGTTGGCGCGCTTTTTTTTGAGTTCGCAGAGGATGGAGGCTGCCCAGATGAGCACGTCGGCGTCCCAGATGGTCGCCATGCCGAATTCCTGATTGGGGAACACGTTCACGTAGACTGTCTTGTCGGGGCTGGTGTACTCGATGGGCTTTAAGCGCTTGTTCTTGGACAGGCTGAAAAACGGCCGCTCCATCGTCTCGCGCTGGTCGCGAAGCGGCATATCCGCGATGAAGGGGACGAAGAGGTCGAATTGCTTCGCTAAGTCCGAGGGCTGGCTCATGTGTATGAACTCATACACGTATGGTTATCTAATTTCATACGCCCCTACCCTTGCGAACGAGGTCGCCGATCTTGGCCTTTCCGCTTTTCACGAAAAGCAGGTCGACGGCCTGCTCCAGCAATTCCTGAATGGTCGTGCCATCCTCCGCCGCGAGCATTTTGAGCTGGCGGGCAACTTCGGGGTGGAAATGGGCTCCCACGAACCGTTTGCCCTCGCGCACGGGGCGGAAGGATTTAGAGGCCCCTTCCCTCGCCGGGCGCTCCGCAAGCTCCTCGGGGCGCGCTCGGGCCTCCTGGCGCGGGCGCGGCGGGGCGGCGGCCCGCTCAAGCTTGGGGGCTTTCTCCGGGGCTTTCTCTTTGGCCCTATCGAGCACGGCCTGAAGCGCGTTTGCCATTGGTCACCTCCCCTTGTTCATCCGCGTATAGGTTCATACACACATACGCGTATAATTCTTTGATTTCCTGCGCCGCCTTGCCGTCCGGCTCAATCTCCTGCGCGGCCTGGCCGGTCTGCTGGGCGCGGGAGAAAGCGATACGCTGACCGATCCGGGTCGGGCAAAGCTCGGCCCCGAGCTGGTCGATGACATTGACCGCGTCCTCGATCTCGCGGCCCGCCGGGGGGCAGAAGGTGAGCACCACTCCGAATTTGCGTTTGTAGTGCTTCACCACGTCGAGGGTGCGGGTCATGGCCATCACGTCGAGGACGGCGGGGCGGGTAGGGACCAGCACGAAGTCGGCGTGGCTCGCTGCCTCGAAGGCGATGTCCTTGGAGAAGGGTGGGGTGTCCACGATCGCGAGATCGCAACCCGCCTCGCGCACGGCGGCGAGCATATGAGAGAGCCGGGCCGCCGGGACGGCCGTGATGGCGATGGTGTCATCTGCCCGCGTGTCTTTCCAGAAAGTGGCACTGGCCTGCGGGTCGAGATCGAAGATGACGGCGTTTTTGCCTTCGGCGGCCGCCTGAACGGCGAGGGCGGTCGCGAGCGTGGTCTTGCCGACACCGCCTTTTTGCGAGACCACAGAGAGGACTTTCATGCCATGAACCTCTGGTTTCATACGTTCATGCACATTATAACACATACAGCCATAAGTCCATACTTTTATACACTCGCGTTCAATCTGCTGCTTTTATTGATACTCATGAAACGAGGGAGAAAAGGGCAGGGTGACTGGCGGCACCATTCTGCGCGAACCATGCTGCGCGGATTCGCGCTTCGCCCGCGCTTCGCTGGCCTTCACATGCCTATGGTTTCATACGTGTATGAACATTTTCCCGCCCTCTGCTCACTTCCTAATTTCACAGGCGTATGCGTTGTATGGGCATCTGAACGCATGCCGTGTGGGTTTAGCTCATGGGGTCATACCTCCATACGCGTATATGTTCATACACTTTCGCCCAGATCACGGATAGCCCGGCCGCGTTGCGGGACGCCTGTCCATCAAGCCCTTGAATATAGGTAACCTATGTGTTACCTTATGCCATGCTCGAACTGCGCTATTACCACGCCAGTGACGGGGGGAGCCCGTTCGAAGAATGGTTCGCCAGCCTGAATGCCCAGGCGGCGGCCAAAGTGGCCGTGGCTTTGGCACGGCTCGAACAGGGCAACCTCTCGAACGCCAAGGGGGTAGGGGAGGGAGTGCTCGAATTCCGGATCGACTGGGGTCCGGGATACCGGGTGTATTTTGGGCGCGATGGCGACGTGCTGGTGATCCTGCTGACGGGCGGGACCAAGCAACGCCAGCAACGCGATATCGAGACGGCGAAAGCCAGCTGGACGGACTACAAGCGGCGACGGCCGCGCGGACGATAACGGAGGCGGATATGGCTCTGACAAAAAGCTTCAAGGAACTGGTGCAAGCCCGCGTGGCGAGCGACCCCGTCTTCGCGGAGAACCTGCTGCGCGAAGGCGTCGATACGATGCTGACCGGCGATCTCGAAACCGGCAAGGCGATCCTGCGCGACTACATCAAGGCGACCGTCGGCTTCGAAAAGCTCGGCGAGGCGACCGACACACCCGCCAAAAGCCTGATCCGCATGTTCAGCGCGCGCGGAAATCCGCAAGCGCGCAATCTCTTCGGCGTCATCGGCTACCTGCAAAAGCAAGCGGGTATTGAGCTGCATGTGACGCCGCAGTCCCGGTGATTTTGAAATTCCGATGCCAAGGAATGAAACCCCGTCTAGTATCAATATGATATAACAATCGACCGCCATTCAATTCAATGGCGGAACTGGGGGGACGATGCCGCGTATTTTTGACAATATCGAAAGCGGATTGCTGCCAGCCCTCCGCCAGACGCTCCAGGTATCGGCGCGCGGAGATTTCTGCGTCGGCTATTTCAATCTTCGCGGCTGGAAGTCCATTGATGACCTGATATCCACTTGGCCCGGCGGTGACGGCGGCCAATGCAGGCTGCTCGTTGGGATGCAACGGCTTCCCCAAGAAGAATTGCGACTTGGCCTCGGGTCTGGACATCACGAGCAGCTGCTAGACAATCAAACTGCGGTTCGACTGAAACGAAAGCTGGCTGAAGAGTTCCGAACCCAGCTTACATTAGGCATGCCCAACAATGCCGATGAGGCGGGGTTGCGGCGGTTGGCCGTCCAACTCAAGGCCGGGCAAGTCGTCGTGCACCTTTTTCTGAAGCACCCGCTTCACGCGAAATTATACCTGCTTTTCAGGCCAGATCCGAACAATCCGATCACAGGCTTCCTCGGAAGCAGCAATCTCACGCTCTCCGGTCTTTCTAATCAAGGTGAGCTGAACGTCGATGTCCTCGATCACGATGCCACGACAAAACTGGCGTGTTGGTTCAACGACCGTTGGGCCGATCGTTGGTGCATCGACATCACGGCCGAGCTCATTGAGGTCATCGAACAAAGTTGGGCGCGGGAAGAGATACTCGACCCGTATTTGATTTACGTGAAGATGGCATACCACCTTGCTCAGGAGGCCCGCGCCGGCCTGAATGAATTTCGTATTCCGCCGGAATTTGGCAAACGCCTCTTCGCGTATCAGGAAGCTGCCGTAAAAATTGCCGCACATCATTTGAACAAGCGCGGCGGGGTTCTGATCGGCGATGTCGTTGGCCTCGGCAAAACGCTTATGGCAACGGCTCTGGCCAAGATTTTCCAGGACGATCATTTCACCGAGACGCTCATCATATGCCCGAAAAACCTCGTTAAGATGTGGGAGGAATATGTTGCGAAATATAGACTCATCGCCAAGGTTCTCTCGGTCACGCGAGCAACACGTGAATTGCCAGAGCTTCGCCGATATCGCGTTGTCCTGATTGATGAAAGCCACAACCTTCGCAATCGTGAAGGTCGCCGATATCGCGCGATCCAGGAATATCTTACGGAAAATGAAAGCCGTTGCATTCTGCTTTCGGCAACGCCCTACAACAAGACCTACATCGACCTTTCGAGCCAGTTGCGGCTCTTTGTTCCGGAGGATCGCGACATCGGGGTTCGTCCGGAACGGTTGCTACAAGATATCGGCGAGACAGAGTTTATTCGTCGCCACCAATGTCCGGTTCGGTCCCTCGCGGCCTTTGAAAAGAGCACCTACGCGGATGACTGGCGGGAGCTCATGCGCCTTTACATGGTGCGCCGGACGCGAACATTTATCCAGGACAACTACGCTTCGATAGACCCAACCAATGGACGGAAGTTTCTGACGTTTGAAGATGGCTCTCGCTCTTATTTCCCGGATCGGGTGCCACGCACACTACGCTTCAAAATCGACGACAAGGACACCAATGATCAATATGCGCGCCTGTATGATGCGCCTGTCGTTGACGCCATCAACCTCATGCATTTGCCCCGGTATGGGCTGGGCAATTACGTCGCGGCCAAACCGCACAGACCACCAACACCACCCGAAGCAAAACAACTTGGCGATCTCTCACGCGCCGGAAAGCGCCTGATGGGATTTTGCCGCACCAATCTGTTCAAGAGGTTAGAAAGCAGTGGCGACGCTTTTCAGCAATCCCTGGAGCGTCATGTTCTCCGGAACTATATTTTCCTCCACGCGATAGAAAATGACCTCCCCTTGCCGCTCGGAACGCAAGACGCGGGCCTTCTGGACACAGCGAACTACGACGAGGATGTGGACGACCCAAGTGCGGACGCCGAGTTGTTTCCCGAGGGAGAGGACGAAGACGTTCAGGAAACTGAAACGCTCGACTTGCGTGACGAAGCCGCCTTTCGAGCCCGGGCGGCGGAGACCTACAGTCTCTATGCTGACCAGTACAAACGGCGCTTTAAATGGCTCCGCGCGGACCTCTTCGTTGCCCAGCTGAAAAAGGATTTGGTGACGGACAGCGCACGGTTGCTCAAGATTCTCAACGACTGCGGTCAATGGGCCCCGGTGAAAGACACGAAGCTTTCTTCGCTGATTTCGCTTCTCACCGAGGCGCACCCCAAGGAAAAGATCATCATCTTCTCGCAATTCGCAGACACGGTTCGTTACCTTGAGCGCCAACTTAAAAAGTTCGGAATCAAGAAAATTGCTGCTGTGTCCGGCGAAACGGCCGATCCGAGCAGCTTCGCCTGGCGATTCAGTCCAAACAGCAACGACAAGCGGGACACAGTTCAGCCTGACGAAGAACTACGAATCCTCATAGCGACGGACGTGTTGAGCGAAGGCCAGAATCTGCAAGATGGGGCAATCCTCGTAAATTATGACCTGCCTTGGGCCATCATTCGACTCATTCAACGCGCCGGCCGCGTCGATCGAATAGGGCAAAAGGCCGATAAAATTCTGTGCTACTCCTTCCTGCCGGCCGACGGCGTCGAGCGCCTGATTCGACTTCGTTCACGGGTTCGCCAGCGCCTCAAGGAAAACGCCGAAGTCGTGGGAACCGATGAAGCCTTTTTCGAGGATGAGAGCGAGCGCAAGGACCTTATCGATCTTTACAACGAAAATGCCGGCATTCTCGACGGCGACAGTGACACAGAAGTCGATCTCGCGTCTTACGCCTATCAAATCTGGAAGAACGCGATTGACGCAAATCCCACGTTACAAAAAGTGATTCCCGAGCTGCCATCAGTCGTTTACTCGACCAAGGCCTACACGCCACAAGACGGGCGACCAAACGGTGCGCTCGTCTATATGCGCACCGCCCAAGGAAACGACGCTCTAGCCTGGGTGGACAAGGATGGAGCGAACGTCACCCAGTCCCAATTCGAAATATTGAAGGTCGCGGCATGCGAGCCGAACACGCCGGCGTTGCCCCGTCAGGAAGAACACCATGGCATGGTCGCGAAGGGCGTGGAACATATCGCGGTCGAGGAAAAGCAGGTTGGCGGGCAGCTCGGACGGCCATCCGGCGCGCGCTTCCGTTCCTATGAGCGCCTCAAGCGGCATGCCGACAAGGTAAAGGGGACGCTTTTCGATTTGCCGGAGCTGGGCAAGGCTATTGAAGAAATCTACCGCTTTCCTCTGCGGCAGTCCGCGACAGACACCCTGAATCGACAAATGAAGGCCGGAATCAGTGACGAAAAATTGGCGGAGCTGATTTTAGCGCTGCGCGAAGAGGATCGGCTTTGTTTGATCCAGGATGACGAGCACACCGGCGAACCGCAGATCATCTGCTCGTTGGGTCTCGCGTCTCAGACGGCTGATGTAGGGGGCCGGACATGAACTTCAACGCCGATCGAGCCAGGACATCGCTGGCGAAGTTTGAATTTCCAAAGCTCTTTATGGAAGAGCTGGGTTGGGACCGGCACAACGCCGAACTCTCTGTCTACGTTTCGGGCGCGCCTTTCGGATTGAGGGCCGCTGCTGAAAAGCGAGGCATGGTTGCATGGGTATGTCATGCGCCCGATGGCCAACATATTCCTGACCGGGCGACGCGAAAGAAAATCGAGCATCAGGTCGCCAGGACTACGCTTGAACACCTGATTATCTTCACCGATTCAAAGCGAGCCGAGCAAGTCTGGTGCTGGGCACGGCGAGAAACTGGCAAGCCTGCGTCCGTGCCAGAGCACTTCTGGTATGCATCCTCCGGCAATCGCGGCTTCTTACAGAAGCTGGAAGCTATTTCCTTCTCCCTGGCCGAAGAGGAGAGCGTCACCCTCCCCGATGTCACAGCGCGCGCCCGCGCCGCCTTCGATGTCGAGCGCGTCACAAAGCGCTTCTACGACCAGTTCAAGGCCGAGCATAAAGCCTTCCTTGGATTCATCAGCGGCATCACGGATGTGGCCGACAAGGAATGGTACGCCTCACTGATGCTCAACCGGCTGATGTTCATCTATTTCATGCAACGGAAGGGCTTCCTCAACGGCGAACGCGACTACCTCCGCGACCGGCTGGTCCGTTGCCAAAAGGAAAAGGGACAGGACAAATTTTATTCCTTCTATCGTTATTTTTTGCTCCGCCTGTTCCATGAAGGGCTCGGCGGGAAGGCGCGCAATCCCCAACTCGACAGGCTGCTCGGCCGCATTCCCTATCTAAACGGCGGATTGTTCGAAAAGCACCCAATCGAGGAACGTTGCCCGGATATCAAAATTCCAGACGATGCATTCACTCGCATCTTCGGCTATTTTGATCGCTACCAGTGGCATCTCGATGAGCGCCCACTGCGGAACGATAACGAGATTAATCCGGACGTTCTCGGCTACATATTCGAAAAATACATCAACCAGAAGCAGATGGGTGCGTACTACACGAAGGAGGACATCACCGAGTACATTTCGAAGAACACGGTGATCCCCTTCCTGTTCGACGCCGCCAAGGCCAAATGCAAGGTGGCTTTCGAGAATCCCGGCGGGCCGACGATCTGGGATCACTTGCGCGATGATCCAGACCGTTACATATACGTCGCCCTCAAGCACGGTACCGAGCACGCTCTTCCGCCAGAAATCGCGGCCGGCATTAATGATGTTTCAGCGCGCTCGCAATGGAACCAGAAGGCCCCCACGCAATTAGGTTTGCCGACGGAAATCTGGCGCGAGGTCGTGGCCCGGCGCTCTCGATATGCGGAAGTCCGCGCGAAGCTGCTGGCGGGCGAAGTCAGCGAAATCAATGATCTCATCACGCTCAATCTCGATATAAGACAATTCGCCCAGGACGTGATCGAGCGTTGCGAAGGCCCTGACCTGTTGCGGGCCTTCTGGAAGGCGATCGAGGGCGTTACAGTTCTCGATCCTACATGCGGCTCTGGCGCCTTCCTGTTTGCCGCGCTCAATATCCTCGAACCGCTTTACGAGACCTGCCTTGACCGGATGGAAGCTTTTGTCGCCGATCTTGAGCGTTCTACCAACGGCCATATGCCGAAAACGTTCGAAGACTTCACATCCACGCTTGCAATTGTCAGCGCACACCCGAACGCCCGCTATTTCACGTTGAAGAGCATCATTCTGAACAACCTCTTCGGCGTCGATATCATGGAAGAAGCGGTCGAAATCTGTAAGCTCCGCCTGTTCCTCAAGCTCGCTGCCCAGGTCGATCCTGATCCGAAGCACGAAAACCTCGGCATCGAGCCATTACCGGATATCGATTTCAACATCCGTGCCGGGAACACGCTGGTTGGTTATGCAACCTATGCCGATGTGCAGGCAGCACTTTCGAGTAAACTTGATCTTTATGGTGTGGCCGAGCAGATCACGCGAAGCGCCGCCGATCTCCAACTTGCATCCGATGTTTTCCGTGCCCGACAGATGGAAGGCGACGGCTCTGTCCCGACGGCAGATAAGACAAGGCTCCGCGAACGTCTTAAGAATCTGGAGGATGAACTAAATAGACAACTAGCATCTGAATACGGAGTAAGCGCAACGGATGGAACGGCATACACCCGATGGATCAAAAGCCATGAGCCTTTCCATTGGTTCATAGAATTTCACGGAATCATAAAAACTGGCGGCTTTGGAGTGGTGTTAGGAAATCCACCATATATTTCATCAGCAAACGTACGAAAATTATATACCGCTCATGGATACGCCACGGGGCAGTGCCCAGATATTTACGGCTGGATCATGGAGAGAGGTGCGTGTCTAATTTCTGAGAACGGCCGCTTCGGAATGATAGTACCGCTTAGTCTCACGTTTTCGGGTGGATTTCAGTCGCTCCGTAATTTGCTCTTCGAACGATTCGGATCAAATTGGTTCTCTTCATTTGCACGAATTCCTGCGGCTTTATTTAGCGCGGAGGTGCGCGTTCGCAATACAATTCACTTGGGAAGTCGCACGGGACGAAAGAGGGCATATACTACATCAACGCATCGCTGGTTCGAAGAGGCCCGGCCACATCTCGTGCAGAAGCTGCAATATGCCGAATTTAGTCCACAGCTATGGGACGGTCTAATTCCAAAGCTGAGCCACCAGAAACTACTTTCCAGGTTGGAAAAGGCGAAGCGGGAGCTTCCAAGCCTTGAGAGAGCACGACCTGCTCGCCCGAATCAACAACGCCTTTACTTTCGAAAATCCGCCTACAATTGGGTCTCGTTCTCTCTGGAACCTGCACCCTGCTATGATGACCGTGGCAAGCTTATGACTTCGTCCGATAGCGGCGAGATTAGCTTTGAAAATGCGAGGACGCGAGACCTTGCACACACGCTGCTAAACGGAAAGATTGGGTTGCTTTGGTGGGCGGTCGTAGGTGACGACTTCCATGTGACTCTCTCTAATTTTGCATCCATCCCGTTCCCAGTCGAAAGGGTGTCGGGACTTTCGGACGAGAAGGTGCTGTCCCAGCGAACTGCGCTTGAAACCGCTATGCACGAAAACTTGGTTTTTAAGCTTAACGCAGGGAAGCGAATTGGAAACTATAATTTGGCGAGATGTAGAAGCGTTTCGCAGGAATCAGAGTTGTCCTGGATTGAAGCGCTGGGTCTCCAAAATGCTCAAGAAGAACTTGAACTCGCCTATGTTCAACTTGTAAAGACCGACTTTGGGGAGATCGAGTTGCAAGAAGGAGACGAAGCCTGATGAGCAACCTGATCACCCAGTCGCCCTGGGGGCTCATCTCAGACGCTGCTCGGCAAGCTAAGCAACCGTCCCACGTCGCGGTTGCTTATTTCGGTCGAAGCGGCGACGGACTACTGCCGCTTTCAAAAGGCAGTAGCCTTGTCGTAGACGCGAGCCTTCCAGTAGTGCGCGCCGGTATCACTTATCCGGGAGCGCTTCAAAAACTCCAAAAGCGAGGCGTCAAAATTTTTGTCGCGCCGCTGTTGCATTCCAAGGTGTTCGCATTTGATCAAATTGGTTTTGTTGGGTCTACTAACGCCTCTACTCGGTCGCAGCTGCATCTGCGGGAAGCAGTAGTGCGAATAACAGACGCTCCAACGCTGCAACATATCAAAAATTACGTCAATAGCCTGTGTGTCGATGAATTGTCGAGTGCTGACTTGGCTTGGTTGGCCGGTCAATATAAGCCTCCTACTTTCCCTTTGCCATCGGTTGCGGAAGGTAGTTATTCGCGCCTTCTGATTCAGATTATGAAATCGGATCAGCAGGGGTACTCAGGGCATCAGGTTCAACCACCGTCGGGAGCCTGGTCCGAGTTCTTTCAGTTGACCATGCAAACTCCGATTCTTCCTACTTTGAGACTTAGAAACATAGACAGTGGAACGGTAGTTGATAGGCCAGTCGTCCGGCATACGCTAGTGATGACCGTCGATATCCCCGAAGCAGCGCCAGGCGCGATCTTGGAAATGTGGGAGGTTGGAAAAGATCGTTATGACTATCGGGTTGTCACACCACCGGATGCAGACTACGGAAAACTAGACAAGGAGCTACAGCATACACCTAACCCATCGTGGAACTCCGGGCGGCTTTGGATTGTGACTTGAGTGCGTCGAAGAGAAAGACCGCCATTCTCGCATGGGGCTCACTGATCTGGGACCGTCGCGGGCTGAAGAGACGCCAGACGCGACAAGCCTTCGCACCGTCCATGACCGAGTTAAAAGTTAGCGCAACATAAAGGACGTTATGTTACGCTAACTCGCATGAGCCAAGCCGTCGTCGTCATCGAGTCCAAGACCCTGGTCGTCGCGTCGCGCGACGGCGTTGTCGTGCCACGACTGATCGCCGCCGCCGGCGACCAGGCGGCGCGTCGGTTTTTGGAATTCTTCGCCGCGACGATCAGGAACAAGAATACGCGCACGGCGTACTATCACGCCGTCGTGCGGTTCTTCGCCTGGTGCGACCATCACAAGATCGGCGAGATCGCCGATATCGAGCCGCTGCATGTCGCCGCCTATATCGAAGCGCTCGGCAAGGATTTTGAGAAGCCGACGGTGAAGCAGCACCTGGCGGCCATTCGCATGCTGTTCGACTGGCTCGTCACCGGCCAGGTCGTCGCGACCAATCCGGCTCATTCGGTGCGCGGGCCAAAGCACGTCGTCAAAACCGGCAAGACCACGGTGCTCACCGGCGAACAGGCGCGCGCGCTGCTGGACAGCATCGATGTGTCGACCGTGGTCGGCCTGCGTGATCGGGCGTTGATTTCGGTGATGACCTTCGCCTTCGCCCGCATTGGCGCGGTCGTCGCCATGCGCGTCGAAGACTACTACCCCAAGGGCAAACGCTGGTGGGTGCGGCTGCACGAAAAAGGCGGCAAGCGCCATGAGATGCCCGCGCATCACAATTTGGAGGCCTATCTCGACGCTTATATCGAGGCGGCCGGCCTCCGCGACGCCGGCAAGGCTCCCCTGTTCCGCTCCGCCGCCGGCCGCGCCGGGACGTTGACGGAAAAGCCGATGCACCGCGTCGACGCCTGGCGCATGATCCAGCGGCGGTCGGCCGGGTTGGAGATGCGGGTCAAGATCGGCTGCCATACCTTTCGCGCCACCGGCATCACCGCCTATCTCGAAGCCGGCGGCACGCTGGAAAATGCGCAGGCCATGGCGGCGCATGAAAGTCCGCGCACGACGAAGCTCTATGATCGAACGGGCGATGAAATTACGCTCGATGAGGTCGAGCGTATTACGATTTGAACAAGGTCAGCGCCCGCCGCTACGTCGGCCACGCTTTTTGAGTTCCGCCTCCATGTGGTCTTGAAAACGATCTTCCCAACCGTCGGTATGAACGAAGCGATCAAAGGATTTCGTCGTCCCTCGCAACAATTCAAGTCTCGACCTTTTGGACACATCCTCCCAGTCGTCATAAAGAACATACATAGCGTTCCCGTAATTCATGTTCTCGAAGACGACGAGATTTTTCGCGTAAAGTGCGCCGATATATGAACCAAAGCTGTTGCTTCCCTTGATGAGCTTTTCAATGGGAAGTTTCGCAAACAATTTGAGGCGCTCGGCGATTGTTCTTGCTCGGTCGACCGTTAGGCCTGATCGACCTGCCGTCATCGACGCGATTAATTGCTCGGCGTTGCCTGGCGGGAATACCTCCCAATCGAGCTGAACGGTCCCGATGAAATCGTCCCGCGTCGCGTTGCTCGGAAATACCCCTGATACGCCGGCGTTCTCCTGCAGAAGATTCAAACAAAAAAGCAGCTCGTCATTAAACCCGGCTGCGCGGCGATCCAGTATCTGACCGACTTCAAATTTGACCAAAGCGCTTTCGATGCCCGGGCTATTCAGTATCTCGACCTTGATTGGAAAATTCCGCGGCTCGAAAATCTCCTGTTGGTAGACTTCACGATCCTGATAGTGAGTGTGCGTCCCGTAGGTCGAAGCATCACCGAAATTCGGGGTTTCCCAGCTGAAGGTCTTCGTGATTTTCGGAAGATCGGTTCGTTTGACCACCCATCCGTTGCGATTGCGACTGGAGTATCGGCCCACGTCTTCCGAGGGAAGGACGCTTTTGACTACGGATACTCCAGCACCGTCAACGCGCGCGCCAAGGTGACCATATACTCCGCCGGCTATGTCTCTGACCGGAACCTTTTTCGTCGCGGCAACGATGATCAGGTCGGACGTGATGCGCGCCAGGTCCGCCAATATCGAAGCTGGCACATTGCGATGTGATTGCTTCCAGGAAAACTTCTTCGTCATTCCATAACTCCCGTGCAGACGGCACCAACAGCCCGATAATTCGCTCCGATGCCGTGTGCATTTCGATCAGCGCTTTTTCCCGGCTCCGTTATGGGCCGGCCGATGGAGCGTGTAGCTCTGGCCAGGCTTCGGCGTCGGCGGAAGGGGCCTGCCCTGAATCGCCGTGCGCTCCTGGCCTGTGTCGCCGCCGCGCGGACCACGGATTTCATATTCCCCGGAATTGGGCGCCGGCTGGCCGGGCTTGAGGTTCTTCGTCATGCGTATTTCCTTTCGCTCGATATTGAACACGCCGTAAGATTAAGTGAACGACAAGGGGTTGTCAACCCTATCTGACGCATCGTATGATTCCGGCAACCAAGGGGCGAAATGACTGCCGGGAACAGGGAAGCCAATGTCAATTAGCACAAAGCTTAAAGAGCTAAGAGCAAAGAGCAAAGAATCTCTACAGCAAGTTGCTGATGGTGTCGGCGTGTCGAAAGCGCATATTTGGGATTTAGAACGTGGGATGAGCTCAAATCCAGGCTTAGATTTACTTAAGAGGATATCAGAACATTTTGGCGTTACGGTTGCATATCTCGCCGATGACGCGACAATTCCTGCTGATGCTGCACCTCTTCAGTTTTTTCGTGAATTTGAGGGCAAGCTGTCCGACAAAGATTGGGAAACGCTGCGCGCGGTTGCCGAGCGCTTGAAGGACAAAGATGAGCGATGAACTGTTGATGGATTTGGCGGATTGCGGTTCGCCAGAAAAACTTGTTGCGGTGATCCTGAAGCACCATCCTGCGTGGACCGCGCCGGTGCCAATCGAGGAATTAGCAAAAGCCGTCAATATTATAGAGTTTCGCGAATTAGATGCCGATGGATTCGAAGGGGCGTTGCTAACTGACGCGAATAAGAACAAAGGCGTCATTCTCTACAAAGCGGGCGCTCGGGACGAGCGGCGGCGCTTCACTATAGCTCATGAGCTGGGACATTTTCTGATGCCTTCGCACAAGGGCAATCAGCAATGCACCGCTTCAGACCTACGGGAAAGCCGTCGGGGTGATGATCACCAAAGACGCGAGGCGGAAGCAAACCGCTTCGCCGCTGGCTTGCTCATGCCGAAGCCCTGGTTTTCGCGGGATATGAACCGCCTCGGCGATGCCGACGTTGCGCACGTTCAGGTCCTCGCAAAGCGATACGGCACAAGCCTGGAGGCAACGAGCAATCGGTATTGTGAGCTTACGGATGACATCTGCGCGTTCGTATTCGCAAAAGATGGGGTCATCCGCTATGTGCGCCCCACGTCCAATTTCCCGCGCTTATCGGTGAGAACAGGCGATCCTCTACCGCCAGATTGCGCCAGCCTTCGAGCGCCGGCGGCTCCCCTGCGCGTTGCTACGGAATGGTCAGAATTGGACGGTTCGGTCTGGCTGCAGACGGAACGAGGCGTAAGACCGCCAAAAGTTCTCGAACAAACGATGCGACAAAGTAACGGGTACCAAATCTCATTATTGTTCGTCCCTCGCGAAGAGGCGGAAAAGGACGAGGACGAAGAAATAGAAAAAAGCTGGGAAGTCGGATTCCGACGCCGCTAATCGAATTGTTGATGCACCCCACTTTTGTACATAACTTATACAACGAAAAATAAAACAAAATCAAAGACCAGCCTTTCTATCGAAAGTATTGATTAATGGACAGACTCGCTTGGATTGGAGCGCGCTGTTGACGCGCTCCCGGATCGTGGCCGGGCTATCGTCCAATAGCGGCCATTCGCGCTCGTGCTCATTGCGGCGCATTTATAGTTGCCGCTGACGATAATATGCCTCTCACGTTAGCCACATCTGAAGAAATCGATGCATTCAATTTTTGTATGTCTGCCGAATGGTTGGTTGGAATTCCGTGCGGGCCGCCAGAACAACTGTCATTGACCGCGAAATCATTTTGGCGGCTCAACGCGCCCAGAACCTTGTCGACGATTGCGTTAGCATTCTTAATTGCGTCGGACTGTCTTGAATAAACCGATGTGTATGCTCCTAGGCTGGTTTCACATGCACCCGCCGCCTGAACTCTTCTTTGCGCTGCCGCTAGACTTTCTTTCGTTGACTCTAGCTCTGCGTAAATAGTTTTGTTCTTATCAGACACAGATCCCGCCATTGCTTTATCTTCATTGTTTGAATATTGCAATACAGAACCAAGAACAACAAGCACTACACAGAACGCCTCGAATATATATATCGCCCTCAAGATTGAATCTCGGGTTATATCTCGACTCTGTTCTTTTAACAATAAGCGATATGCTAGATAGGCAAGTAGGAATCCTAATCCTATAGCGCCATAACCTAGGATTGATGCCGCGTTAGACATAGCCGTTCCCCCATCCTCGCTCCTGCCAAAACCTCAGGACTTTTGCCTTTCCACCGTAAGCGTAAGGCGACGCTTATGCAGCATCTGGGGCATGTTTAGCTGTAGGCAAGCCACTCGAAAACCGTGCGGAAATCGCAAGGGCAAATGAGGGGATGAAAACCGGCGTAAACGGCTGATTTCCCCGCTTTTTCGGGCATGGCTATGTCGCTTTACTTACCTTTGCGTAAGAGAACCCACCTGTGGAGCAGCGTCTTCGAAGCTTCTCTCTACAACCTCGGCCGATAGTCCCAAGGCTTGCGTCCACCCTTGATAACGCGCAAATGCCGCCCCCGCCAGCATGGTGGTGAGGACGCGCGTCGTCTAGCGGCCTTTACTCCCCCTCCCGGCCCAACCGCTCGCGGCGCAACAGAGCGGGCGAAGCCGCGCTGTGCGTCCGAGCGCAGGATGTTGCGCCGCGCCTTGGCGCGGCGCGCCGCTTCCCGCGCGCGCAAAAACCCGCCCCTGTCCTCCCGCCGTCCCTGCGCGACAAGGCCGCGCCGAAAGGCGCGGCCTTGTCTCGACGCTCATGCGGCTTGCTGCATCGCGTCGCCGGTCGCGGCCTGCGGCTGCAAGCTGTGGAGATAATCGGCGGCTTTCTGCGCATGGCTGGCGGCGGTGAAGATCGCGCGCTTGTCGTTCTTCAGGACTTGCAACCAAGACACGATGTAAGCGGCGTGGTCGTCGCGGGTTTCCGGTGTGATGCCAAGATCGGCGCAGAGGAACGCCGCGCCGATTTCGGCGACAAGCTCTTCCATCGCGTAGCCTGCATCGGCGAAACGCTTGCGGCCCAAATCGCGGTCGAGGCGCGACGGATGGCGAGTCCAATGGGTCGCCTCATGCGCGAGGGTGGCGTAGTAGCTTTCGGCGTCGCGGAAGGCCTGTAGCTCCGGCATTTGCATGATGTCGCGGTCGTAGCTGTAGAAGGCGCGCGCGCCGCCGTGCTGAATGGTCGCCCTTGTGCTGGCGAAGAACCGCTCGGCGGATTCGAGGCGGGCAATTTCGTTATTGAGCGGCGGCAAGGTCGCGTAAAAATGCGCGGGCAAGCCGTCGATCTGCTCGGCGTTGAACACGGTATAGCCCTTCATGAAGGGGATTTCGGTTTCAACCTCCGCGCCTTGCTCGTCGGTGCCGGTCTTCGTAAACGTGTTGGCGTAAACGACAAGCGAGCCTTTTTCGCCTTTGCGCACCTGCCCGCCAAGCTCGGCGGCCTGCTTGTAGGTGAGCCAGAGCGGGCAAGCGTAGCCCTTCTCCATCGCCGCCGCCCAAAGCATCAACACATTGACGCCGCGATAGGGAACGCCTCCGGCGCGCAACGGGCGCGACACCGGCCCGGCTTTGTGCCCGGCCTGCCAGGGCTGCAACCATGTGAGATTGCCGCCCTCGATGTCGGCGATGATTTTGTCGGTAACCCGGCTGTAAACGTCT
>Ga0265328_10000415_pt1 | contig 19972 bp, 16 predicted proteins | sample 41624metaG_FD_202086 | JGI IMG/M metagenome (GOLD analysis project Ga0265328, IMG submission 202086) | Rhizosphere microbial communities from Carex aquatilis grown in University of Washington, Seatle, WA, United States - 4-16-24 metaG | ecosystem: Host-associated > Plants > Roots > Rhizosphere...
AGACGCCCGACGGCTGCATGCTATGCTGGAACCAGGCCACGACTTCGAGCCAGCCGCCGGGCTCCTGCTGCCGGCTCGCGTCGAGGCACGCCTGGATCCGCGCCTGGAACTCGGGCACCGTCAGCGCGTCGTAGTTGAGGTTGCACTTGAGCAGCATGACGCCGCCCTCGAGCGGGTGCATGTGGCCGTCGACGAGCCCGGGCATCACGCTGCGGCCGGCGAGGTCGACGCTGCGCGTCGCGGCGCCGACGTAGCGCGCGGCACCGTCGTCGGCGCCGACGTAGACGATGCGCCCGCCCTTGATCGCGAGCGACGCGCCGATTTCGTCGCGGCCGTTGGCGGTGTAGATCCGCCCGTTGCGGTAGACGACGTCGGCGGTTTCCGGGCCGGCGGTCGCGGCGGCGCCGACGGTTGCGGCGAGCAGCAGGAGCGTGGCAAGCAGCGGGCGGGACGGTGCGGGCATGAGGGGTTCCTGTCGGCGGGAAGGTCGCGCGGTAGCGGGCGGAGTATCGCAAGATTTTGACCCTCAGGCGCGCCGGCCGTGAACGGCGCGGCGAATCGGGGCGCCGCCGGGCGACGCCGGGGCGTCACCGCTCGGGGTTGCGGCGTGGCGCGTCGGTCACGCCCTGGCGCTCGGCCGCCCGTGAGCGGCACGCCGCCGGCCTATACTGTGGGTGAGGTGCGGGCGACCATGTGCCCGCGCTCCGTAACAGCGAGAGGTTCAGCGTGCCTCATCCCCCCCAGCGAACCGCCATCGGCGCGCGACCCCTCGACGTCGCGCTTGCTGCGGCGGTAGCGCTTCTGGTCGCCGCGGCGCTCGCCGACGAAGTCCCGCCGCCCGTGCCGCCGGTACCGCAGTCGGCTGCCGCGCCGTCCGGTCCGCTGCCCGACGTCGTCGTCGAGGCGCCCGAACCGCGCTACGTCGCGCCGACGCGGCGCGACCGGATCGGCCGCATCTGGGCGCCGGTGCTGATCAACGACCAGGGGCCGTTCCGCCTCGTGCTCGACACCGGGGCGAGCAACTCCGCGGTCACGGCCGAGGTGGCCGCCGCGCTCGGCCTGCCGCTCGACACGGACAAACCGGTGATTCTCCGCGGCGTGACCGGCTCGCGCGAGGTGCCGACGATCCCGATCGACAGCCTCGTGGTCGGCGACCTCGAGCTGCACTCCAAGCGCCTGCCGATCGTCGTCTCGGCGCTCGGCGGTGCGGAGGGCGTGCTCGGTACCGAGGGCCTGCAGGACAAGCGCATCTACATCGATTTTCGCCACGACAAGATCACGATCTTCCGCTCGCACTCGCAGCGCGCGCCGCCGGGGTTCGTGACGATCCCGATCACCGTCGTGAACGGCCTGCTGCTGATCGCGGACATCAAGATCGGGACGCTGCGCGCGAAGGCGATCATCGACACCGGCGGGCAGGGGACGCTCGCGAACCTGCCGATGCGCGACGCGCTCCTCAACCGCATGCGGCCCGAAGACCTGCGTGCCGACGAAATCACCGGCGCGACGCTCGACGTGCAGCGCGGCGACAGCCTCGTCATGCCGCCGATCCGGATCGGCGAGCTCACGATCCGCGGTGCGCACATCACCGTCGGCGACATGTACATCTTCCAGCACTGGAAGATGACCCGCGAGCCCGCGCTGCTGATCGGCATGGACGTGCTCGGGCTGCTCGACACACTGATCATCGACTACCGGCGCCACGAGCTGCAGGTGCTGCAGCGCTCCCCGGCATCGGGCTGACGCCGGCTCCGCGTGCTCGTGCGCTACGCGGACAGGTTTCGCGACAGCGGCAGCGTCCGCACGCGCTGGCCCGTTGCGGCGTAGACCGCATTGCACAGTGCCGCCTGGATGCAGGCCGTGCCGGTCTCGCCGACGCCGCCGGGCTCGGCGTGGCTTGCGACGACGTGCGTCTCGATGCGCGGCGCGTCGCCGAAGCGCAGCACCGGGTAGTCGTTGAAGTTCGACTGCTGCACCCGCCCGTCGGCGAAGGTGACCTCGCTGAGGAGCGCAGCGCTCAGGCCGAAGATGACGCCGCCCTCGAGCTGTGCGTGGATCGTGTCGGGATTGACCATCTGGCCGCAGTCGAAGGCGCAGACGACGCGCTCGACGCGCACGGCGCCGTCGCGCACCTCGACCTCCGCGACCTGCGCGAGGTGGCTGCCGAACGCGGACTGGATCGACACGCCCCGGCCGCGCCCCTTCGGGAGCGGCGTGCCCCAGCCCGATTTTTCGGCGACGAGGTCGAGCAACGCCCGCAGCCGCTCGTCCTTGATGAGCGGCCGGCGGTAAGCGACCGGGTCCTGTCCGGCGGCGGCCGCCAGCTCGTCGATGAAGCTCTCGACGACAAAGACGTTGCGGGTCGGTCCCACGCCGCGCCACCAGCCGGTCCGCACGCCGGGCGGCTCCTCGCGCACGTATCGCACCGCGAGGTTAGGGAAGTCGTAGGCCGGATTGGCCCCCGCCTCGATGGCATCGATGTCGATGCCGTCCTTGAGCGGCGGGCCGTAGTAGACCTCCATCACCGCCGAGCCCGCGATCGTGTGCAGCCACGCGACCGGCTGGCCTTTGGCGTCGAGCCCAGCCTTCAGGTGGTCGACGTAGTAGGGGCGATAGCGGTCCTGCTGGAGGTCCTCCTCGCGCCGCCAGAGCACCTGCACAGGCCCCGCGACGTGGCGCCCGACGCGCGCGGCAACGACGATGCCGTCGACCTCGAGCCGCCGGCCGAAGCCGCCGCCGATCAGCTGGTTGTGGATCTGGATCTGCCCGGGTTCGAGGCCGAGCGCGGCGAGCTTCGCGACCGCGCGCGCCGGCGCCTGCGTGCCGGCCCAGATCTCGCAGCGGCCGCCGTGCCAGTGGACCGTGCAGTTCATCGGTTCCATCGTCGCGTGCGCGAGGAACGGCTGGTGATAGCGCGCCTCGAGGACGCGCGCCGCGTGCTTGAGCGCGGCCCCCGGATTGCCGATCCGCTTCGCGACGGCGCCCGGGCGCTCGACCGCGGCGTCAAGGTTCGCGACCAGCCGGGCCTGCTGCACGGCACCGTGCGGCCCGTCGTGCCACTGCACCCGGAGGGCCTCGAGCCCGCGCAGTGCCGCGTGCGTGTCGTCGGCGACGACGGCGACCAGGTCCTCGTCGCGCACGATCTGGCGGACGCCGGGCACCGCGCGGGCTGCGGCCGCGTCGACGGCGGCGACGCGGCCGCCCTCGACCGGCGACTGCGCAACGGCCGCATAGCGCATGCCGGGCAGGCGAACGTCGATGCCGAAGCGCGCGCTGCCGTCCGACTTGCCCGGCGTGTCGAGACGCGGCGTCGAGCGGCCGATCAGAGTGAAGTCCTTCGGGTCCTTGAGCGCCACCTTCGCGGGCACCGGCACCTTGGCGGCGAGCGCCGCGAGCGCGCCGTAGCCGAGCCGTCGCCCCGAGGCGCCGTGCACGACTTCGCCGCGCACGGCGCGGCACTCGGTTGCCGGCACCTTCCAGGCCCTGGCGGCCGCCCGCACCAGCATCGTCCGCGCGGTCGCCCCGGCCGTCCGCAGCGGCACCCAGCAGTCGCGGATCGAGGTCGAGCCGCCGGTCTCCTGCAGGCCATCGGCGCCATAGACCTTCGGGTTCGGGGGCGCGTCCTCGGTCCGGACCTGGTCGAGGCCGACTTCGAGTTCCTCGGCGATCAGCATCGGCAGCGAGGTGTAGGTGCCCTGGCCCATTTCGACCTTCGGCAGCACGAGCGTCACGACGCCGCTCGGCTCGACCCGGACGTAGGCGTTGAGGCGCGCGCCGCGCCCCTGGACCGCCTCGGCGCGCGGGGCAAGCGGCACCGTCACGAGCAACGCGCCGCCGCCGAGCAGCGAGACCTGGAGAAAGCGACGCCGCTCCGGAGACGAAAGTCGATCTGCGCTCATGTGATTCTCCCGCCCTGCCGCTCCGCTATCTTGCCGGAATCGGCGGGGACCGTGGGGGACGCGCCCGGCCGGCGCGTTCCGCGTCGATGAGCGCGCGCTTGCGCTCGATGCCCCAGCGGTAGCCGCCGAGTCCGCCGTCGCCGCGCAGCACGCGGTGGCAGGGCACCAGGACGGCGATGCGGTTGGCGGCGCAGGCGGACGCCGCCGCCCGCACCGCGGCCGGCGCGCCGATTCCCGCGGCGACCTCGCTGTAGCTGACGACCTCGCCCTCGCGGATGCCGAGCAGGAACCGCCATACCCGGATCTGGAACGCGGTGCCGCGCAGGTCGAGCGGCACGTCGGGCCGCGGCGCCTGGCCGGCGACGTGCGCCTCGAAGGCGCGGATCCAGGCATCGAGCTCCGGCGACTCGGCAAGCGGCGACCGCGCAAGCGCTGCCTTCGGGAACTCGGCCTCGAGCTCGCGGCGAAGCACCGCCTCGCTCGCACCGAACTGCGCGAAGCAGACCCCGCGGTCGGTCGCGGCCATCATCAGCAGGCCGAGTGCGGTCGGTCGGCAGGCGTAGGCGATCTTCTCGCCGGCGCCGCCCGCCCGGTAGACGGACGGGGTCATGCCGAGGTTGCGCGCTGCCTCGCCATAGACGCGGCTCGTCGAGGAAAAACCCGCGCCGACGATCGCATCGAGCACCGCGCCGCCGGTACGCAGCCCGGCCTTGAGCCGCGCCAGACGCACGCCGTCCTGGTACGCCTTCGGCGAGACGCCGAGCAGAGCCTTGAAACGCCGCTGGAAGTGCGCGGGCGAGAGCCGCGCGCGGACGGCGAGCGCCGCGAGCGGCAGGGCCTCGTCGGCGTGCGCGTCGATGTAGCGAGCGACGTCCTCGATCCGGATCGCGACGGCATCGCGGGTCGCGAGCGGCGTGCAGCGCTTGCATGGCCGGAAGCCGGCCGCTACCGCCGCGGCGGTCGAGTCGAAGAAGCGGACGTTCTCACGCCGCGCCCGGCGCGAGGCGCAGGACGGACGGCAGAAGACGCCCGTGGTCGCGACGCCGTACCAGAACGCGCCGTCCTGGCGCGGGTCGCGCGCGACGACCGCGCGCCACATCTGCGAGTCGCTGGGCATCGGCACTCGGGAATCGGCAGGGATGTTCATTGTAGGCTCCGGGCTTGTGCTGGCGTACCCGGACGGTAGGCCGCTGCGCACCGCGGCGCGCTCCGGTTCTTGCGTTCGCGGTCGGGCGGGCGCCGGCGCCCGGGAGCGGGCCCGTGCCTGCCCGTGCCATCCCGCCGCTAGGGCAGGGTTGCCGGCACTGCGCGGATGTGCAGCGTCACCGTTACCTCGTCGCTCGCAAAGGGCAGCGTCGCGCCGAGCCCGAAGGCGGAGCGGGCCAGACGTGTCTCGCCGTCGATGTCGAACTCGCCCGTTGCGGCCGTGATGCGGGCGCGCAGCCGCACCGGGCCGGTCCTGCCGTGGAGCGTCAGGGTCCCGCCGGCCTCGCCGGCGGACGGGCCGGTGCGTTCCGCGCCGGCAGCGCGGAAACCGATGGTCGGGTAGCGGCCGCCGTCGAAGAAGCGCGGCCCGAAGACCTCGTTGCGATAAAACTCCGGCCGGGTCTCGAGGGTGTCGACGGGGATCTGGATCACGACCTCGAGGGTCTCCCAGTGGGCCGGATCGAAGATGACGACGCCGGTGACGTGGCTGAAATGCCCGCCGAGCGAGAACAGCCCGAGGTAGCGGACCCGGAAGTCGACCCGCGAGGCGGCGGCATCGATCGTCAACCGTTGCGGTGTCGCGAGGGCCGTGCCGGTCGGTGCGAGCGACGCAAGCAGCGCAAGTCCGGCGAGCCGGACGGCGGGCGGAAGTCTCATCGGCATGGGCCTTGGCGCAGCATCCCGTGTGGGTCCATTGATCCGGGTGGCGGGTTCTCGGTCCCGGCCCGGTGTCCGCCACCCGCTATCGTACGCGCCGCACGCGCCGCACGCGCCGCACGCGCCGGACCACGGCCGGCGGCGGTGCGGGTCCTCGCCGCGCGAATCCACCGCGCAAGTCCGGCGACGTCGTCGGGGGACCGCGGCGCACGAGTGCCTGACGGCGGACCCCGCCGCAGCCGGTGCGCGGTCGACCGACGGTGCGCATCGCCGCGACTGTCTCCCGGGGTCCGTGACTGCGGTTTGCCGTGCCTGTGGGCGGCGATCGCGGCGCGATATAGTCGGCGGCGGGCACCGACCGTGCCCCGTTACTCGAGCCACCCGCCGATGACCTCGAAAATGCCGTCCCCAGCGCCCGCCGCCGCTGCGGGGCCCGCCACGATGACCGGTGGCGAGGCGCTCGTCGCGGGCCTCGTGGCGCACGACGTCGACACGGTCTTCGGCCTGCCAGGCGTGCAGACCTACGGCCTGTTCGACGCGCTGAGTCGTGCCGGCGACCGGATCCGCGTGATCTCGCCGCGCCACGAGCAGACCTGCGCCTACATGGCGCTCGGCTACGCGGCATCGACCGGCCGGCCGGGCGTGTTCTCGGTCGTGCCGGGCCCGGGCCTCATGAATGCCGCCGCCGGGTTGCTGACGGCGTACGGGCTCAACGCGCCGGTGCTGTGCCTCACCGGCGAGGTGCCGGCGGCGTGGATCGGCCGCGGTCGCGGGTTGCTGCACGAAATGCCGGACCAGCTCGCGGTGCTCAGGCAGCTGACCAAGTGGTCGGCGCTGATCGGCGAGCCGGCCGAGGCCCCGACGCTGCTCGCGCGCGCGTTCCAGGAGATGATGGCCGGCCGGCAGGGGCCGGTCGCGCTCGAGATGCCGTGGGATCATTTCACGAAGAAGGTCCCGCTCGCCGCGACCGCGCCATTGCCGCCGGTGGCGGCGCCCGCGCCGGATGCAGCCGCGATCGCCGCGGCGGCGCACGCGCTCGCGGCCGCGCGCGCGCCGATGATCATGGTCGGTGGCGGCGCACTTGCCGCCGCGCGCGAGGTCACGGCGCTGGCCGAGCACCTCGGTGCGCCGGTCGTCGCGTTTCGCGTCGGCCTCGGCATCCTGAGCTCCGAGCACGAACTGTCGCACACGGTCGCTTCGGGCCGGGAGCTGTGGGCCGACACCGACGTGCTGGTCGCGATCGGCACGCGGCTCGAGATCCCGGAGTTCCGCTGGCGCTCGAGCCCGCCGGGCCTCAGGACCATCCGCATCGACATCGATCCGCGCGAGTTCGAGCGCGTCGCGACCGAGATCGACGTGCTCGCCGACGCCGTGCAGGGGACCGCGGCGCTCGTTGCCGCGCTCGGGCGCGAAGCACCGGGGGCGCGCCCCGGTCGGCGCGCCGCGTCGCGTGCCGCGCGCGCGGCGACCGACATCGCGGTCGGAAACCTGAGGCCGCAGGTCGACTACGTGCGCGCGATCCGTGCCGCGCTGCCACGCGACGGATTCTTCGTGGACGAGATGTGCCAGGCGGGCTACACGGCCTGGCTGGGCCTGCCGGTCTACGAGCCGCGGCGCTTCGTGACCTCGGGCTACCAGGGCACGCTCGGCTACGGCTTTCCCACGGCGCTCGGCGTCAAGGTCGCCAACCCCGACAAGGCCGTCGTCTCGGTGGCCGGCGACGGCGGGTTCATGTTCGCGTGCGCCGAGCTCGCGACCGCCGTGCAGTTCGGCATCGGCGTCGCGGTCGTCGTATTCGACAACGGTGCGTTCGGCAACGTGCGGCGCGACCAGCAGCGCGCCTTCGGCCGGGTGATCGGCAGCGACCTCGTCAACCCCGACTTCGTGCGCCTGGGCGAGTCCTTCGGCGTGCCGAGCCGGCGCGTCGGCAGCCCCGCGGCGCTCGAGAGCGAGCTCAGGGCCGCGTTCAGCCGCCCGGGGCCGAGCCTGATCGTCGTGCCGGTCGAGCGCGACTCCGAGGCCTCGCCCTGGGAGCTGATCATCCCCGGCGGACGCTGAACGCCGCACGCCCGCCGCGTGCGGGTCCGGCCCGACTCCTTTAGAGTGCCGGACGGACGCATGCACGGGGGACTGCCGATGACACTCTCACGCCGGGACTTCGTCTCCGGAATCGCCCTCGGTGCGCTCGGCGCCACGGCGACGGGAGCGGGCGCCGCGCCCGCGATCGAGCCCAAGCAGAGGATGCGCGCGGCCGGCACGCCGGTCATCGTCTCGGCGGGCAACGGCTTCGCGTACCTCGAGCGCGCCTACGGGCCGCTGAAGGGCGGTGGCGACACGCTCGAGGCGGCGATCGCCGTCGTCCGCGGACCCGAGGACGACCCGAACGACGACAGCGTCGGCCTCGGCGGCCTGCCGAACGAGGAGGGTGTCGTCGAGCTCGACGCCTGCTGCATGCACGGGCCGACGCGCCGCGCGGGCTCGGTCGGCGGCGTGCGCAACATCAAGAACGTCTCGCTGCTCGCGCGCGAGGTCATGCTGCACACCGGGCACGTCATGCTGGTCGGCGAGGGCGCCGAGCGGTTCGCCGTGGCGCGCGGCTTCCCGCGCGAGAACCTGCTGACGGAGGCCTCGCGCAAGACCTGGCTGCTGTGGAAGGAAACGCACTCGGACTGGTGGGGGCCGGGGCCCGCCGACCCGAACTGGAAGGAGCGGTTGCGCGGGCGCGGGCGCGCGGCCGACGGCGCCGCCGTCGTCGAGCGCCTGCAGCAGCTCGCCGGCGATCTCGGCATCGCGCCCGCGGAGCGGCTCGCCTCGGTCCGCAAGGTGCTCTACCCACCCACGGGCACGATCCACTGCTCCGCGCTCGCCGCGAACGGCGAGATGAGCGGCATCACGACGACCAGCGGGCTCGCCTGGAAGCTGCCGGGCCGATGCGGCGACTCGCCGGTGATCGGCGCCGGCTGCTACACCGACCAGGACGTGGGCTCGGCCGGCGCGACCGGCAGCGGTGAGGAGAACATCAAGGTCGCCGGCGCCCACACGATCGTCGAGAACATGCGCCACGGCATGTCGCCATTCGACGCCGGCATGGACGCGCTGAAGCGCATCGTGCGCAACTACAACGGCGACATGGAGCGGCTCAAGTACCTCGACATGACGTACTACATCCTGCGCAAGGACGGCGCCTACGCGGGCGTCTCGCTGTGGACCGGCTACGAGCCCGGGCACCCGCACACGATCGCTGTGCACGACGGCGCGCCGCGACTCGAGAAGACCGTGAGCCTCTACGAGGGGGTCTCGCAGGAGTGGCCGCCGAACGTCGTCCCCGACCAGGTGCACATATGACCATCTGCTTCCCCGCCCGTGCGCTGCTCGCCGCGCTGCTCGCCTTCGTTGCGGCCGCCCCGGCGCGGGCCGCGCCGGCCGCCGAGCGCACCGTCGTCGTGACCGCGGCGGCGCTGATCGATGGCGTCGCCGCGACGTCCCGCGCCAACGTCGCCGTGGTGATCCGCGGCGGACGCATCGTCGCGGTGCGCGACCGCGACGCACCGGATCTCCCGGCAGACGCCGAGCGCATCGACCTCGGCAACGCGACGCTGCTGCCCGGGCTCATCGACACCCACACGCACCTCTTCCTGCAGGGCGAGGTCCCGGCGGAGGGCGGCTACGACGTCCAGCTGCTGAAGCAGCCACTCGCGTTCCGCGCCGCCCGCGCCGTGGTCGCCGCGCGGCGCGCACTCGAGCAGGGCTTCACGACGCTGCGCGACGTCGAGACCGAGGGCGCCGGTTACGGCGACGTCGGCATCAAGCAGGCGATCGACGGCGGCTACATCCCGGGACCGCGGCTGTTCGTCGTGACGCGCGCGATCTCGACGACCGGCGGCTATCCGCTCGAGGGCTACGCGCCGGAAATCGAGGTACCAAAGGGCGCGCAGCTGATCGACGGCCCGGTCGAGGCGCGCAAGGCGGCGCGCCAGCAGCTCGACCACGGTGCCGACTGGATCAAGGTCTACATGACGCACCGCTCGTGGCTGGATGCCGCCGGCAACCTCGTCTCGCAGCCGACGCTGACGGTCGAGGAACTCCGGGCGATCGTCGACGAGACCCACGGCTGGGGCCGCAAGGTCGCCTGCCACGCCTACGGCGGCATCGGACTGCAGCGCGCGCTCGACGGCGGCTGCGACTCCATCGAGCACGGCCTCGACCTCACCGACGCCCAGGTCGCGCAGATGCTTCGGCAGGGCACCTGGTACGTGCCGACGCTCGCGGTCTACTACTCGGACTGGGATCCGGCGGACACTCCGGACGGCCAGCGCGACCGCAAGCGGGCCTCGGCACACGAGGTCTCGTTCCGCAAGGCACTCAAGGCCGGCGTCAAGATCGCCTTCGGCACCGACATGGGCGGCATGCCGTGGAGCGAACCGATCGCGCAGGAATTCCCGCATGAGGTCGCGCTCGGCATGACGGCGATGCAGGCGATCCAGTCGGCGACCAGCCGGGCGGCGGAACTGCTCGGCATGGAGGGCAAGATCGGCGTCGTCCGCGAGGGCGCCTACGCCGACCTCGTCGCGGTGCAGGGCGACCCGCTGGCCGACGTCGCGCGCCTGGCGGATGTCGCCTTCGTCATGCAGGCCGGCAAGGTGTTCAAGAACACCCTCGGCGCGACGCACTGACGCGGGATTCCCGCAGTCGGCGCGCAAATTGCGCCGCCCTGCGGGAACGAGCATCCTGCCCGTGTCGGATCCGAGCGGGGAGGGAAGCCATGTCCAAACTCTACGGCCCGAGCCATCGTGCGCTGCAGCAGCAGTTCGACACCGAGCGGCTCGCGGACCGCATCGAGGCGCGGTTGTTCCGTGAGGCACTGACTGACGAGGACCAGGCGTTCATCACGCGCCTCGACATGTTCTTCCTCGCGACGGCGGACGCCGACGGCCTTCCGAGCTGCTCGTACAAGGGGGGTGATCCCGGCTTCGTGCGCATGCTCGACGCGCGGACGCTCGTGTTCCCCGTGTTCGACGGCAATGGCATGTACCTGTCGCTCGGCAACGCCAGCGAGAACCCGGCCGTCGGCATGCTGTTCATCGATTTCGAGAATCAGAAGCGCCTGCGCGTGAACGGCACCGCAGCGTTCGCGGCCGCCGACAGCGTCGATCCCGCCTACCCCGAGGCGCAGTTCGTCGTACAGGTCGCGGTGCGACAGGTGTTCCCCAACTGCCCGCGCTACGTCCACAAGATGCAGCGCGTCGAGTCGTCGCGCTTCGTGCCGCGGCCGGGCGTCGCGACGCCCGTCCCCGGCTGGAAGCGCATGGACTGGGCCTGCGACGTACTGCCCGCCGGCGACCCCGCGCGCGACCCGGATCGCCGCTGATGCAGTCCGCCGACGCGCCGGCCGCGCCGGCCGGCGCCTCGATGCGCAAGCTCGCGCTCACCGGCCTTGCCGGCACGAGCGTCGAGTGGTTCGACTTCTACCTGTACGGCGTCGCCTCGGCCCTCGTGTTCCCGACGCTCTTCTTCCCGGCGACGCTCGCACCATCGCTCGCGCTGATTGCCTCGTTCAGCACGTTCGCGGTCGGGTTCTTCGCGCGGCCGGTGGGCGCCGCGCTGTTCGGGCATTTCGGCGACCGCGCGGGCCGGAAGGCCGCGCTTGTCGCCGCGCTGGTGCTGATGGGCGGCGCGACGACGCTGATCGGCTGCCTGCCGTCGTACGCGACGCTCGGTCCGGTCGCGCCGCTGCTGCTCGTCGTGCTGCGCTTCCTGCAGGGCCTCGCGATCGGCGGGCAGTGGGGCGGCGCGATGCTGCTCGTCATCGAGAGTGCGCCGGCGCACCGGCGCGGCTTCTACGGCAGCTTCGCCCAGGCGGGCGCGCCGGCCGGGGTCGTCGCCGCGAACCTCGCGTTCCTGCTCGCGAGCGCGCTCACGTCGCCCGCGGACTTCCTGACGTGGGGCTGGCGCGTGCCGTTCGTGCTCAGCATCGCGCTCGTCGGCCTCGCACTCTACGTGCGGTACCGGGTCGACGAGACGCCGGCGTTTCGCGCGCTGCGGGCCGCCCGCGACGCGCGGCTGGTCGCCGCGTCCGGCGACGGAACGGCCGCTGCGGCGCCGGCGCCGCGCTCGCCGCTCGCCGAGGCGATCGCGACGGATTGGCGCGCGATCGTGCTCGCCGCCGGCGCCTATCTCGCGGTGCAGGTCTCGTTCTACGTGTCGATCACGTTCGTCGTCGCCTACGGTGCGAGCCCGGCGGGGCTCGGGCTCACGAAGGGGACGATGCTGACGGCGGTACTGATCGCGAGCGGCGTCACCGCGCCGGCGCTGATGTTCTTCGGCGCGCTCTCCGACCGCTACGGGCGGCGGCGCATCTACGTGAGCGGCGCGGTGCTGATGGCGCTCTGGGCGTTCGCGTTCTTTCCGCTGATCGACACGCGCTCACCCGTGCTGATCACGCTCGCGATCTCGGTCTCGCAGCTCATCAACGGCATGATGTACGGCCCGCAGGCCGCGCTCTTTGGCGAGCTGTTCCGCACGCGCGTACGCTACTCGGGCGCTTCGCTCGGCTACCAGCTGGGTTCCGCGGTCGGCGGCGCGCTCGCACCGCTGATCGCAACCGCGATCCTCGCGACCTATCACGGCACCTTCGGGATCTCGCTCTACATCGCCGCGGCGTGCGTGATCACGATCGTCTCGGTGGCCCTGCTCGGCGCACCGGCGGTGGGCGGGCGCGACGCGACCTTCACGGCCTGACTCCGCGCAATCGTCGCCCGGGAGTGCACGCTGAGGCGCGCCGTGAACCCCGGCCGGATCGACTCAGCAGTCGCCGAGCCGGTGGCCGGACAGCGTGCTGTGGAACACGACCTTCCTGCCCTCGATCTCGCTCGATGTCGTCAGGACGCCGCGCAGCGTCGTGGCCGAGAACGTCACCTCGCCGGTCGTCGTCAGCTCGAACGTGCCGGCGCACTCCATCGTGAAGCGGAAGTCCTGCCCCGAGTAGCTCTTCTTCGCATAGGTACAGTCGGTCGCTCCGGCCGAAGCGACGGGTCCGAGGAGCGCGCTCGGGTCGGTCGCGTCCTTCGCCAGGCATTGATTCACCTTCATCGGTCCGGGCCGGAAGCCCGGTTCCGACTCGACCTTCGCTTCCAGCGACAACTCCCACAGTCCGGGCAGCAGGTCTTCGGCGCGCGCGACACCGGCCATTGCCAGAGCGCAGAGCGCGAGCGTGGCGATACGGTTAGGCACAGGGGTCACCTCTCTGGCGGATCAGGCTATCAGATGTTGCCCGACGCGGCCTGCCGCGGCTGTGACGCAGGTCAGCGGGCCGGCGCCTGTTCTGCGTGGCCGGCCGCGCAGGGGTGGGAGCAGGCAGCCGTGCACCGGCCGGCGGCGTTGCGAGCGGGGCGCGCGTGCCGTCGACGGGGCGTTTCGCCCCAGCCAGGTCGCGTTCGGCATACCCGGTGCGTGCCCCGCCGCCGGCTAGGCGACCGCTCGCGCGCGGATCGCGGCGCGCAGTTTCGCGAGCGGCAACGTATTCAGCACATCCGCGGCGGCGAGGCCGCCACGGCGCGCCTCGAGCAGCCCCGGTTCGAGTGCTGTGAAACCGTCCTCGCCATGGGCGTCGCTGCCGACGGCAACGCGGACACGATGCTCGCGCGCGAGCGCGCAGTCGATGTCCGGAAGGTCGAGCCGCGACGGCTGGCAGTTGAGCTCGACGAACGCGCCCCGCGCCCGCGCGCGCTCGAGCACCGCGGCGAGGTCGAACGCCATCGGCGGCCGCTCGTTGATGAGGCGGCCGCGCGGGTGGGCGAGGATCGTCAGGTGCGGATGATCGAGCGCCCTCAGGAGTCGCTCGGTCTGGCGCCTCTCGGGGAGCAGAAAGCCCGTGTGCACGGCGCCGATGACGTAGTCGAGCCGGGCGAGAACGTCGTCGGGCAGCGCGAGCGAACCGTCCTCGAGGATGTCGACTTCGACGCCTTTCAGGACCGTGATGCCGCGCACCGCGAGTGAGTCGATCGCCTCGGCCTGGCGCGCGAGCGCCGCGGCGTCGAGTCCGTGCGTGGCGCCGAGGAACTTGGAGTGGTCGGCGATGCCGACGTAGGCGAGGCCGGCCTTGCGCGCCGCGGCGACCATGGCCGGGAGCGGCGCGCCGCCGTCGCTCCAGTCGGTGTGGACGTGCAGGTCGCCCCTGAGGTCCGCGCGGGCCACGAGCGTCGGCAGGCGCCCCTCGCGCGCGGCGTCGATCTCGCCGCGGTCCTCGCGCAGCTCCGGCGGAATCCACGGCAGTCCGACGGCCGCGAAAACCTCTTCCTCGGTGCGCCCACCCACCTGCCGCTTGCCGCGGAACAGGCCGTATTCATTGAGCTTCAGTCCGGCCCGCTGCGCCAGCCGTCGCACGTGGATGTTGTGGCCCTTGTTGCCGGTGAAGTAGTGCAGCGCCGCGCCGAAGCCGGCCGCCGGCACGACCCGCAGGTCGACCCCGAGCCCGTTTGCGAGCACGACCGCGGCCCGGGTGCGGCCGCGTGCGACGACGTCGGTGACCTCGTCAAAGCTGCAGAACGCCTCGATCGCGGGCGCGGGCTGCTCGCTGCTGACGAGCACGTCGAGATCGCCGACCGTCTCGCGTCCACGGCGAAAGCTGCCGGCGACCACGGCCTGCTCGACGCCGGCCACCGGCACGAGGTGCCGGATGAGCGCGGCGGCGATGGGCGCGGCGGCGCTTCGCAACATGCGCTCCGGTGCGCCGCGGTGCTCGAGCGCCGCGGCGAGGCGCGCACCGGTGGCCGTCGTGATGCCGGGGACGCCGATCGCCCGGCCGCTCGTGAGCGCGGCCTGCAACTCGGCGGGCGTCGTGATGCGGTGCCGCAATTTGAGCTGACGGACGCGCTTGGGCCCCAGGCCGGGCAGCCGCAGCAGCTCGGCCTGGCCCGGCGAGACGCGTCCGCGCAACTCCGCGAGCAGCCGGCAGCTCCCGGTCTTCACGATCTCGGCGATCTTGCCCGCGAGGTCGGCGCCGATCCCCGGCAGCCGGTCGAGCTCGCGGCCGGCGGCCACGTCCTCGTAGAGCTCGCGCGAGTTGCCGCGCACGGACTGCGCGGCACGCCGGTAGGCGCCCACCCGGAACGGATTGGCGTTCGTGAGCTCGAGCAGATCGGCGATCTCGTCGAAGACGTCGGCGATTGCGGCGTTGTGAACGGGCATGGGCGTCAGTCCTTCGGCCTCGCACGATTGCCGGGTCGCGCCCCCGGGCGTCAGTCCGCGGCCGAGCTATTGTCCTCGGACGGCGCGCCGCTGAGGCGCAGGAAGCCGCGCCGGCCGCCGGCGAAGAACTCGAGGAAGCGCCGTGCCTCGGCGCTCCCGAACGTGCCCGCCGCGAGCGCCGCGGCCGCGAGTTCGCGCGGATTGCCGACCGGCCGGCACACGTGACGCAGCGCCGCCTTGAGCTCCGCAACGACCGGCCCTTTGAGGCCACGGCGCCGCAGTCCGACGACGTTGAGGCCGACGAGCTGGTCGCGCTCGGTCGCCATCGTGAACGGCGGGATGTCGCGCGTGATGCGGCCGGTCCCGCCGAGCATCACGCCCTCGCCGACGCGCACGAACTGGTGGACCGCGGCGCCGCCGCCGATGAACGCCCGCTCGCCGACGTGCACGTGCCCGGCGAGCAGCACGGCGTTCGCCATGATGACGCGATCGCCGACCCGGCAGTCGTGACCGAGATGGCTCGCGGTCATCAGGAAGCAGTCGGCGCCGACCTCGGTCGCGGTGCCGGCCTTGGTCGCCCGGTTGATGGTCACGTGCTCGCGCAGCACGGTGCGCGCGCCGACCCGGACCGAGGTTGCCAGCCGGGTGTCGAATGACAGGTCCTGCGGGTCGCCGCCGATCACCGCGAACGGGTGCACGACCACGCCGTCGCCGAGCACGCAGTGCCGCGTCACGTGCGCATGCGCGTGGATGGTGCAGTCGGCGCCGAGCACGGCGCCGTCCTCGACGATGGCGGTTGGATGGATACTCATGGATGCGGTGATGCGCTCACGGGGACAGGAATTCGTTCGCCTCGACAAGCCTGAGACCGGCAGTCTCGGCGACGCATTGCCTCAGCAGGTAGGCGTGGCCCGCGCCGTAGAATACGACGACGCGGTCGCCGGGTCGGGTCGACTGGATGAGATTCGCGCAGATCCGGAAGTTGCGCCGGTGCCAGGCCGCGACGAGCTCGGCGCCCGGCTGCGCGTCGCCGCCGCCGATGCGCAGCATCGTGGCGTAGAAGCCGTTGTCAGCGGCGATGCGCGTCGGCTCGTTGACGAAGCGCAATGTCTCGCCGATGGTGCCCGTCGCGAGCCGCTTCGCCATCGCGTCGACCGACGACTGGATCTCGGCGCCGGCGGCGTCGAGGAGGGCCGACTGGCCGTGCTGCTTGGCGTAGGCGTCGACCGCCTCGTACGGGAACTCGCCGTCGACGTCGATGCCGTCGACCGTCGTGAGCCCGCTCGCCTGAGCGAGGCGAAATCCCAGTTGCACGACCTCGTTGCGCGAGGGCGCGAGCGTGCCGGCGCGAAACGCCGCGAAGCGTTCGGTCGTGAGCGGCGCCGGCCATTCGACCGCGACCCGCGTCGGCCGGAAGCGCTGCAGCGCCGCGGTGACAGCGGCAATCTCGGCCTGGCGCTTCGGCGCCAGCACGTCGTCGGCGGCCAGATTGTGCAGGTCGTGGCCGGGGTTCGACATGTGGAAGGTGCCGACGATGACGACCGAGACCGGCTCGGGTTCCGGTGCGGCCGCGGCCGGCGCCACTGCCGATGCGGCGACCAGCACACAGGCAGCGGTGAAACCGAAGCGCATCGGCGGCTTCCATCGATGGCGGCGCGAGCCGGGTGCCGCATCCTATCGTGGCGGGCGGCGTGCGGGCGAGCCCGATCGCCGCCGTGCGGCGCACCGCGGCGGGCGTGCGCCGCGAGCCCATCGGTTACCATCCGCTCAGCGCAGGAGCGACCACAGCGGCATGCGAAGCGACGTCGCCATCATCGGCGGAGGCATCATGGGCTCGGCGCTCGCCTACTGGCTGACGCGCCTGTCTCCCGGCATCGCCGTCACCGTCGTCGAGCGCGACCCGTCCTACCGCCAGGCGTCGTCGGCGCTGTCGGCGGCCTCGATCCGCCAGCAGTTCACGACGCCGGTGAACATCCGGCTCGCGCAGGCGAGCCTCGGATTCCTGCGCGGCGCCGCGGAGGCACTCGAGGTCGACGGCGACCGGCCGCACATCGCGCTCCACGAGGGCGGCTATCTCTACCTCGCCGCCGCCGGCGGCGAGGCGGGCCTGCGGGCGGCGCACGGCGTGCAGCGGGCGCACGGCGCGGACGTCGCGCTGCTCGGGCCGGCCGAACTCGCGGCGCGCTTCCCGTGGCTCGCGGTCGCCGACCTCGCACTCGGCTCGCTCGGTCTTTCGGGCGAAGGCTGGTTCGACGGCTACGGTCTCCTAACGGCGTTCGCGCGCAAGGCCCGCAACCAGGGCACCCGTTACCTGCGTGGCGAGGTCACGGCCATCGAGCGCGCCGGCGGCCGCGTCACGGCGCTGACGCTGGCCGACGGCACTGCCGTGCCCTGCGGCGTCTGCGTCAACGCCGCAGGACCATGGGCGGCGACGGCGGCGCGTCTCGCGGGCATCGAGCTACCGGTGTTTGCGCGGCGGCGCACGGTCTACGTCATCGCCTGCCGCGCGCCGATCGAGCGCTGTCCGCTGCTGATCGACACGACGGGCTTCTGGATCCGCCCGGAGGGCGACCGCTTCATCGCGGGCGTCGCACCGCACGTCGATGCCGACGACCTGCCGCTCGATCCGGACTACGGCCCGTTCGAGGCAGAACTCTGGCCCGCGCTCGCCGCACGCATCCCGGCTTTCGAGGAGGCGCGGCTCGAGCGCGCCTGGGCGGGCTACTACGAGGTCAACGACTTCGATCACAACGCGATCGTCGGCCCGCACCCGTCGATCCCGAATCTGCATTTCATGAACGGCTTCTCCGGCCACGGCATGATGCAGGCCGCGGCGGTCGGTCGCGGACTCGCCGAGAGGATCATCGGCGGCAGCTACGTGACGGTCGACCTCGCACCGCTCGGCTTCGAGCGGCTGCTCGAGAACCGCCCGTTGCTCGAGCGCAATGTCATCGGCTGAACGCTCGTGCGTCCGCGCATCGCGCGCGGCGTCGACCGCTCTCCCGCCGCGGCGACGCTCAGCGACGCCGGGGCTTCAGGCGCGCGCACAGCGAACGGCGCAGGCCCTCGGAGCTTGCCGCGACGAATGAATTCGCGCGGAGCACGTCGTGCGTCCGGCCGGCGAGGTCGCTGTACGAGCCGCCGGCCTCGCGGACGCAGACCATCAGCGGCGCGATGTCCCAGGGATTCATCAGCGGATCGACCGCCGCGTCGAGTTCGCCGCGGCACACGAGCGCGTACTGCACGCAGTCGCCGACGAGCCGGACGCGGCCGACGGCACGCGCCATGTCGGACAGCCGCCACGGGCCCGGCCGCGGCGCGAGGTCGCTCACCTTGAAGCTCGTCAGCCCCGTTCCCGCCTCGGCGATCGGCCGCGGCGGCGCGACGTGCACGCGCCGCGGGCGGCCGCCCGCTCGCGTGAGCCAGCAACCGCGCCCGGCGCCGGCGTACGTGGTCTCGCGCATCGCGGGCAGGTGGATGCAGCCGAACACCGGTTCGCCGTCGACGAGCAGCGCGATCAGCGTGCCGAAGGTGCCGAGGCCGAGCACGTAGGAGGCGGTACCGTCGATCGGATCGACGAGCCAGCAGCGACCGTCGCGCGCGAGAGTGCCGCCGTATTCCTCGCCAAGTACCGCGTCGCCCGGCCAGGCTCGGGCGATCGTGCGGCGCAGCAACCGCTCGGCGGCGCGGTCGGCGGAAGTCACCTCCGTGCCGTCCTTCTTGCGCTTCACGGCGACCCGGTTCTGGCGGCCGAGCGTGATCGCGTCGACGCCGGCGAGGGCAGGGAGCAGCGTCGCCACGATCTCGTCGAACTCGCGGCGGCGCAGACGGGGAGGTGGGGAGGGAATCACGCGGAAGGAATCTATACCATCGGCGCGGCGCTCGATACGGCGTCGCGCCGTCGTCCCGATCCTCCCGCCACTTCGCCCCCATGGCGCCGCGCCGACGCCGGCGTGCTCGGTCACGGCCGCGACTCGGCGCGGCCCGGGTGTTCAGCCGAGGTCGAACAGCAGCAGCTCGGCGCCGGTCGCGGTCTCGAGGCTGACCGAGGCCTCGTCGTGGATGGCTGCGCCGTCGCCTTCACGCAGCTCGTCGCCCTCGAGCGACACGACGCCGCGCGCGACCTGCAGCCACGCATATCGCGCCGGCGGCAGCGGCTGGGTGATGGTCGTGCCGGCCTCGAGCGTCGCAGCGTGGAGGCGCGCGTCCTGGTGGATCGTGACCGCGCCGTCGGTGCCGTGCCGGTCGGCCACCAGCCTGAACCGATTGCGGCACTCCTCGGGTGCGAAGCGCTTCTGCTCGTAGCCCGGCGCGATGCCGCGGGACTCCGGCACGATCCAGATCTGCAGGAAGTGCACGGGCTCGGTGGCGCTCGCGTTGTACTCGCTGTGGGTGATGCCGGTGCCCGCCGACATCCGCTGCACCTCGCCCGGGCGGATCGTCGAGCCGGTGCCGAGACTGTCCTTGTGTGCGAGCGCGCCCGACAGCACGTAGGAGATGATCTCCATGTCGCGGTGTCCGTGCGTGCCGAAGCCCGCGCCCGGGATGACGCGGTCGTCATTGATGACGCGCAGGCTCCGGTAACCCATGTGGTTCGGGTCGTGGTAATCGCCGAACGAGAACGTGTGGCGGCTGTCGAGCCAGCCGAGCTGCGTGCGGCCGCGGCGGCCGCGATCCCTGACAACGATCATCGGATGCTCCTCCGTCGAAATGCCCCGCGACCAGCATACGAGACCGCGCGATCGCAGGGGACGAACGTGGCGTTCGCCCGGCACGCCCTTGTGCTGCGCGCGAGCCGCTACAGCTGCGGACGGCTGTCGGGCAGCGGGATGAAGGACGAATCGCCGTCGATGCCGCCCATCCGCCGCGCCTCCCAGTCGGCAGCGGCCGCGACGATCCGCTCCTTGCGTGTCGAGACGAAGTTCCACCACATCAGACGGCGCCCGTCGAGCGGCTCGCCGCCGATCAGCACCAGCCGGGCGCCGGCGGCGCTCGCGACCCGCGCGGCACGGTCGGCATCGAGA
>Ga0265328_10000416_pt1 | contig 19934 bp, 26 predicted proteins | sample 41624metaG_FD_202086 | JGI IMG/M metagenome (GOLD analysis project Ga0265328, IMG submission 202086) | Rhizosphere microbial communities from Carex aquatilis grown in University of Washington, Seatle, WA, United States - 4-16-24 metaG | ecosystem: Host-associated > Plants > Roots > Rhizosphere...
TGATCAGGCTCGACCTGGCGCGCTGGCGGCTGTGGGACAACTGATATCGGGGGGATTGTCTGCGCAACGATTGGCGCAGGCTTGATAATATTCCGTAAATATTCGTCAACATGAAATATTTCCCAAACAAAAAGACTCATCAAACCTACAAGACCAGACATAATCCAAGTTACTGGCGAATCTATTTTCTCTGGTGCTGAATGAATTATGCCTGCCACCCATTTGTGCGGACGGATACCACGTTTCGCCAATGCCAGAAAAATGCCCTTTGAAACAATAGTGTTGAAAACGGCAAGAAGGATGCCTCCAATATACGCCACAGCGTCATTCCTTAGCCGCTCCCATCTCGTGCAGCCTACCAGCTCATGATGACGGGCATCGTCGATTTCCGATCGAACCAGGGCAGCAGCCCTCTCGATCAAAGCTTAAAATAGCCATGATCAAACGCGGGCGCTAGCCGCCCGCGTTATCGTTTCAGTGGATCAATTCCCATCTCGCTGGTGCCCCGTCACCGCCTGCCGCCCGCACGGTCTCGCCCTCATTGTTTCGCAGAGACGAAATGACGGGCGCACGCACGTGCCTTGTCATTGCCGCCTTTAAATCCTGTCATCTTTGTCGGGCGTTCAAAGCACCCGCAATCCCATTCTGCCGCGGGAAAAAAGCGCATTTATCGAAGGCCTCAGTGTAGCGGCCGAACTCCAATAAACTCGGGGCTTCCGCAGTTCGAGAGCGCGCCCGAACGAACGCAGGCCGTTCCAAAACTCATTGACGGCGTTGCACAAAACCCGCAATTCTCGCGTCCGAGATACGGTCACTGCTGTGTTTGACGACTGACATAGCTGGATATGACCGGCCCCGGCGGGCGCGGAGCGCCCCCGCGGAGAGTTTCGAGCGCCCCAGCAGGCATCACGGTTCCGAAGCTGGACGCGTAGGGTCCGGAAGCGATCGTCCGGCGCGCTCGTTCCCCTCGCCTGCCCGGCCCGAACCCTCACGCTCAACGCGCGGGGCTCTGATGTAGGACCGGGCGGGCAGCGTGCACGATTTTAGCAAGGGGCGTAAAGCCGTCCCCTAGGACCTCGCTGTTTTTCGGTGTTCAGCGAGCTGCCGAACCCAAGAACCGACGCGCGACGGCGCTCCCATAGGAGGCCAGAAGCGCGAGACTTCGCCCGATGGGCTCCACCAATCGGCCGGCGCGTTTTGGGTGCGGCTGTTCAAGGACGGCGTGACCTCCGGGGAACCGGAGGTTTGCCGCGCCGGCCGGTTTCTCGCTCGACGATAGCGTCGAGCCGACCCTCGACACTACCCGAAATGACCTTTCCGGGTAGGCTGACATCCTACCCGCCATTGGGCCCAGCCGAACCGGCTCGGCTCGGACAGGGAAATTCCCCCTCATAAAACCGCCGACGCCACAGCGCCGGCGGTTCGATCGAACACGGCCTCACAAGGCCTCGTGACGCCCTCGCGATCTCCGAGCAGGAGAAAGCGGGGGCGAGGAGCGCTGTAACGCTCCCCGCCGCGAGAGCTGACCTCGCATGACCAAGAACCGGCCGATTCCGGCCACCCCGCACCGCGCGCTGCGGCGGGGCAAGGGTGTCTTGCGCCATGCAGAAGATCAATGCAGTGGAGATGCGCGAAGTCGCGCGTCTCAAGTCTTTCCCCAGAAATGCCCGGACTCACAGCAAGGAGCAGGTCGAGCAGCTCGCCGCCGCGATAAGGGAGTTCGGCTTCACCGCGCCGATCCTGATCTCGCCGGACGGAGAGATCCGCGCCGGCCATGGACGTCTCCAGGCCGCGCAGTCGCTCGGAATGACCGAGGTCCCGACTCTTGTCGTCGGGGCGGATTGGTCGCCCGAGAAGGTCCGCGCTTATGTGATCGCGGATAACAAGCTCGCGCTGAACGCGGGCTGGGACTTCGATATCCTCGCCGCCGAGATCGGCGCGCTGCAGGAGCTCGACTTCGATATCGCGCTGACCGGCTTCTCGCTCGACGAGATCGTCGCCCTGCCTTTCGGGATCGGAGGGGACGGCGACGCGATCGGCGCGACGCCCGACCGCGCGCCGCCGCGGCTCGGCAATTTGATCGAGCGCTTCGGAATTCCTCCGTTCTCCGTGCTGACGGCGCGGGAGGGATGGTGGCAGGATCGAAAGCGCGCCTGGCTGGCGCTCGGCATCGAAAGCGAGGTCGGCCGCGGCGAGAACTTGCTCAGGATGTCGGATACCGCCAACGAGTTCATGGCGCCCAAGCACGCGCGCGGCAGGCGCAAGCCCAATGCCGAGCCCGCCGGCGGCGGTGGTGGCGGGTGGAAAGCGATGAACGAGAAGATGGCGGCAAATCGCGCCAAGCTCCGTGACAGAAAGAGCGAGGACTGATGGCGAAGGGAAAAGCCAGATGCTTCGCCAAGGAACCGACGCGCGGGGAGCATGAGGTCGGGGAGAAGAGATCATCGCTCCCCGCGGGGCTCGTCTTCGGCGAGATCGAGAACTTCGATGGCGCCGGGCGCACGATCACCGGAACATCGATCTTCGATCCCGTCCTTTGCGAGCTGGCCTATCGCTGGTTCTGCCCGCCGGGCGGCCTCGTGCTCGATCCCTTCGCCGGGGGCTCGGTGCGCGGCATTGTCGCCAGCCGGCTCGGCCGGCGATATGTCGGCGTCGACCTGCGGCCAGAGCAGCTCATCGCCAATCGCGCGCAGGCCGCGGTGATCTGCAATGGCTTTCCGACTCCGGAGTGGATCGCCGGCGATAGCCGGGCGGTCCTCCCCGGTCTCAGTATCGAAGCGGACTTCGTGTTCTCCTGCCCACCCTATGGCGACCTCGAGGTCTATTCGGACCTCGCGGCCGACCTGTCGACGATGAAACATGAGGCCTTTTGCGAGGCCTATCGCGATATCATCGCGTCGTCGGTTCGGCTTCTCAAACCGGATAGGTTCGCCTGCTTCGTCGTCGGCGATTTCCGCGGGCCGGACGGCTTCTATCGGGACTTTCCCGGCGAGACGATCCGCGCTTTCCGCGCCGCCGGCGCCGGTCTCTACAATGAAGCGGTTCTGGTCACCGCGATCGGCTCACTTCCGATCCGCGCCGGCAAGCAATTCGCCGCGACGCGGAAGCTCGGCAAGACGCACCAAAATGTCCTGGTCTTCTGCAAGGGCGACCCGCGCAAGGCGACCGAGGCCGTTGGGGAAGTTGCATTCGGCGAAGGAGGAGTCGGCGGCGAGACAACGCAGGCCTCCGCCGCCGACGAGTTCGGCGAGCTGCTCTAATGAATGCCAGTGAACGGCCAATCATTCGCGAGCACGAGGGGATTGCCGTCGTCCGCGACGATCTGTTCTCAGGCGGCACGAAGGCGCGCTATCTGCCGGCGCTCTTTCACGACGCGGAGGAGATCGTCTACGCGAGCCCGGCCGAAGGAGCGGCACAAACGGCGCTCGCAATCACGGCGCAGCGCCTCGGCAAGCGGGCGACGATCTTCGTCGCCAAGCGCGCCCAGCCGCACGCCCGGGCGCTGATGGCGAAGCGTCACGGCGCCAAGGTCTATCAGGTGAGCCCCGGCTATCTGAGCGTCGTCTCGGCGCGAGCGCGCGCCTATGCCGAGAAGACGGGAGCGCTTCTCGCTCCTTTCGGTGTCGATCTCCCGGAGACGATTCAGACGATCGCCGCGGCCGCGCGCGCCTCGGGCGTGCAGCCGGATGAGGTCTGGTGCGCCGCAGGATCTGGAACGCTCGCCCGCGGGCTCGCCGCCGCATGGCCGAATGCTCGCCGGCATGTCGTGCAAGTGGGGAAGAATCTCGAGGCCAATGACGTCGCCGGCGCCACAATTCATGTGGCCCCGCTGAAATTCGAGAAGGCCAGCAAGGCCGCTGTGCCGTTCCCGAGCGACCCGCACTACGACGCCAAGGCGTGGGAGATATGCAAAGCCCGGCATAGTGCCGGGCTCGTGCTGTTCTGGAATGTGACCGGCCCGGCCGCTGCTTAATCAGCGGCCGGCCTTCGCTTCGGCCTCATAATCGGCCTTGATGGCCTCGATGACTTCCGCGAGTGGGACCATTGAAAGATTGCAAAGACGAACCGCCAGGCGCATTGCGCGACCCTGGCCGACGAAGCCACCGCCACTGCAAAAGTCGGCGCCGTAACGGTCAGCCAGGTATTCGCGAAGAAGGCCGGCGTCGTTCCATGTCGCGGGCGTGTAGGCAGTCATTTGCTTGCTCCGTTGCCGATGGACGCAGAGAGCCTCGACGCTGAAATGAGAGCAACTCGAAAGTCGGGGCCCCCCGATAAAATCGGGAAGCCCTCGCGGACACGATGCGTCAGGCCGCCTTCTTCTGCGCTTCCAGGGCCATGACGCAAAGGTTTCTGTACTTGTCGAGCGCCTTGGGGCTGCTCGAAACCGGCTTGATGGCGTAAGCCTTGAGGCCTTCGATATCGCCGGCCTCCGCGAGCTTCGTCAGTTCGGCGAGCTTGCCGCGGAATCGGGCGTGCGTCGGCGCGCTGAAATCGGGCGGCGTCGGAAGCGCGCCGGCCTGCGCGGCTGCGAGAATGGCCGCGCGCTTGCCGAGTTCCTTCGCCGGTGCGGGCTTGTTGCCCTTGGCAGGGTTAGCCGCCTTGGCTGTCGCTTTGCCTTTCGGCCAGCTTGCCGCGTTCGCCGCCGCAATCGGATGTGAAGCGGGGGTGAGGCTTTCAATATTGACGGAGGCCACCTTCTCGGCTTGGCGCTTCATTTCCTTTGTCTGATCGGCGATCGCGGATACGCGAAGGGCGATCGCGACGGAAGATGCGCGGAGGCGCTTCAGGCCGGGGGTTTCTTCCGCGATCGCCTTCGCGGCGCCGGGGAAGCGAGTCTCAGGCGGCCGACGAAACGCGAAGCCGCCTTCGACGCGCTCGATCTCGAAAGCTTCGCCGCATTCACGCTTAGCGGCACGGCGGCAGTTCGAGCGATCGGTGAAGGTTTGGGAAAGATTGGCAGCGGTCATTTTCATTCTCCGGATTGAAAGGTTGAGGAAGGCGGAAGATCAGGGGCAGACGATGATTTGCGTGGCTTTCTTTTCCCTGGCCTTCATTCGCGCCGACTCGCATGCACCGCGATAGGTGTCGTTGAACCAAAAAATCGTGCCTTCGATTTCGAAGGCCCAAGCGCCGGGCCCACGCGGCTTCTTGCCGTGGCTGAATTCGTATTGGCTGGTCTTGATCTCGATGCGCATTTGCGTGGCTCCATGCGTCTTCAATGAACGCAGGACAGCGCAGAACGAATGCAGGAGCAACTCCGGTCTAATGCGACATCAAAAGAAACTCATCGATGGCTGCACGCAAACCACGACGACCTAGAAAGCCGGGTCGGCCAAGGCACACGCCTGACGCCAAGTCTCGCAAAATGGTCGAGGCGCTGGCGTCCTATGGAATTCCGCACATCGAAATCGGAACGGTTATCGGGATCGATCCGAAGACGCTGCGAAAGCATTACGGCCTGGAACTCGAGACTGCCGCGATCAAGGCGAACGCCATGGTCGCGCAGAGCCTCTTCGCCAAGGCAACATCGAAGGGGATCACCGGCCCATCGGTCACCGCCGCGATCTTCTGGCTGAAGGTGCGCGCAGGGTGGAAAGAGACCACCATTCATGAGCACGGCGGCAAGAACGGCGGCCCGATTGAATATTGCGATTTGTCGGCGCTGAGCGATGAAGAGCTCGACCTGTTCGAAAAGCTCCGCGCCAAGATTGCCCAGCCTGGAGGCTATCCGGTCGGAGAAAGCGCGTAGGGAGGCGCAACGAGAAAGGGAAAGGATAGCGCGCGACGCCGACGCAATCCGGGCGCGGTGTCAGTCGCTCGCCGGCTTCGTCCGCGAGGCATGGCCGATCCTCGAGCCGAACACACCGCTGGTCTGGAACTGGCACCTCGACGCGATCTGTGAGCATTTAGAGGCGATCACATTCGGGCAGATCACGCGTCTGCTTACAAACGTTCCGCCGGGCTCGTCGAAATCGCTGATCGTTTCGGTGTTATGGCAGGCCTGGGAATGGGGCCCGATCGGGAAGCGCTCGATGCGCTTCCTGACCACCGCTCATAACGACGTCCCGGTCAAACGCGACTCGCGCAAGTGCCGTGATCTGATCCTGTCGGAGTGGTATCGCAGTCTCTGGCCCGAGGTCGTTCTCGTTCGCGCCGGCGAAATGTCGTTCGCGAATTCGAGCACAGGAACGCGCGAGGGAGTCGCCTTCGGTTCGCTGACATCGCAGCGCGGCGATCGTCTGATCATCGACGATCCCCATTCGACGACCAAAGTCGAAAGCGATGCCGAACGGACAGCGACGACGCGCAAATTTCGTGAGGGCGCGCTCAATCGCCTCAACGATCAGAAGCGCTCGGCGATCGTCGTCGTGATGCAGCGTCTGCATTCCGATGACATCTCAGGAACGATTCTGAAGCTCGGGATGGAATATGTCCATCTCTGCCTGCCGATGGAGTTCGAGAAAGAGAGGCGGTGCCGGACCTGCATCGGGTTCGAGGACCCGCGCACGAATGATGGCGATCTCCTCGATCCAGTTCGCTTCCCTCGTGAGGAAGTCGAGAAGCTTCAACGCGAGATGGGGTCTTATTCCTACGCCGGGCAGTATCAGCAGCGGCCGACCCCACGCGAGGGCGGGTTGTTCAAGCGCGCATGGTTCGATGGAAAGATCATCGGCGCGCCGCCGGAGCGAACCGTATGGGTTCGGCATTGGGATCTCGCGGCGACGAAGAAGAAAACGTCGGCGCGAACCGCGGGCGTGAAGCTGGGGAAGACTCCTGACGGCCGCTATGTCGTCGGCCATGTCGCCATGACGCAAGACGAAGGGAATGCAGTACGCAAGCTCATCAAAGCGACGGCGGAAATCGACGGTAAGGGCGTGATGATCAGTTTGCCACAGGATCCTGGGCAGGCAGGTAAGGTCCAGAAATCGGATTTCGTTGCGCAGCTCGCCGGCTGGGATGTTCGGGCCGAGCCAGAGACCGGCGACAAGGAGACGCGCGCCACGCCGTTCTCGGCGCAGTGCGAAGCCGGGAACGTCTATCTCGTCCGCGGCGCCTGGAACGACGATTATCTCGACGAGCTATGCCTGTTTCCGGGCGGCTCGTTCAAGGATCAGGTCGACGCTTCGTCGGGGGCATTCGGACGCTTGGTGAAGCCGGCAAAGGGCCCCCCTGCCGTGTTCGGAACCTACGGGAGTCAAGGTTGAGCGACGACAAAGAACCGGACTCTCGCTCTTCGGATTTCGAGGAGATGCAGTGCTACTGGCGCAAGGTCGATGCGCTCTTGGGCGGCGCCGACGCGATGCGCAAAGCCGGCACTTATCTGCCGAAGTTCCCGAACGAGAGCGTCGAAGATTACAACTTCCGTCTTTCCAATGCAAAATTCACCAACATTTTCGGCGATATCGTCGAGACGCTGGCTTCGAAGCCGTTCGGAACTGAAATCGCCATCACCGGCGCCAGCGCGCGCGTCGAATCATTCGTCGAGAACATCGACGGGCACGGCTCGCACCTGCATCAATTCGCGGCGCAGTCGTTCTATGCCGGTCTCGCCTATGCGCTGGACTGGATTTTCGTCGACTACACCAAGAATGTTCCGCCGGGGGCCACGGTAGCGCAAGAGGCCGCGCTCGGCGCGCGCCCCTATTGGGTGCATATCCCGGCGCAACAAATGATTGCCGTCTATTCCGAAATGATCGGCGGCGTCGAGACGTTCGTTCATGCGCGCATCGCGGAATGCTCCATTCAGCGCGACGGCTGGGGAGAAAAGAAGCGCGAATTCGTCCGCGTCCTGGACCGTGAGGTCACGCGCGATGACCTCGGCAATGCGATATCCGCCGCGCCGGCGACATGGGAACTATGGGAGGAGATCGAGCCGCAGAACGGGCAGGACAAAGAAACATGGCTGCGTCGTGACAGCGGCTCGATCAGCATCGGCGTTATCCCGATCGTCCCTTTCATCGCGGGGCGCCGCATCGGCTCTTCCTGGCGCCTCAAGCCCGTTCTGAAAGACGCAGCGGAACTGCAAATCGAGCATTTCCAGCAAGAGAGCGCCCTCAAATATGCGCGCGAGGTAACTGCTTTTCCGATGCTCGCGGGCAACGGAGTGACGCCGCCCGAGGACGCGACCGGAAAACCGAAGCCGGTTCCGGTTGGGCCGAAGACGGTCCTCTACGCGCCGATGGATTCCGATGGCAACCACGGTGAGTGGAAATTCATCGAGCCCAGCGCCGAGTCATTGCGCTTCCTCGCCGGCGAAGTGAAGACGACGGAAGAAGCGCTCCGGGAGCTCGGGCGCCAGCCTCTCACGGCGCAGAGCGGAAATATCACGGTGGTCACGGCCGCCTTTGCCGGGGACAAAGCGATCAGCGTTATCGAAGCGCTGAAACTGAACTTCAAGAACGCACTCGAAAACGCGCTCGCTTTGACCGCGAAGTGGATAGGCGAGACGGACACGATCGAAGTCGAGATGTCGTCGGACGACTCGCTCGATCTTCGCGCTGATGATGGCAGCGCCGATCTCGTCGAGATGCGCAAGAACAACGACCTCTCCCAAGAGACGCTGTGGAGCGAGTTCAAGCGTCGCGGAAAGCTCTCCTCGAATTTCGACGCGGAAACGGAGCGCCAACGCCTTCTCGATGAAGCGCCTGGCGATCCGACAGCGGCGGAAGCAGATGCGGCGGCCGGAAACAATCCCGGCCCCGCAATCCCGGCCAGCGGCGGATCGCCGCCGGCGCCCGGCGCGGATGCGCCATAGAACGGCTCGGATGGGCCAGAGGTAGCACATGAAGCTCAAAACGATCGAGAAAGACGGCGCGACCTATGCGGAGGTCAAGGAGGGAAAGCCGGTCTATGTGAACGACGATGGCTCCGAAGCCGCCGTCGATCTCCCGGGCACCGCGGCGACGATCTCGCGCCTCAACGGCGAGGCGAAGACACATCGAGAGGCGAAGGAATCCGCGCTCGAGAAGCTGAAAGCGTTCGAAGGGATCGACCCCGCCGCCGCGCGCGACGCGCTCGACAAGCTCGCGAACATCGACGCGAAGAAGCTCATCGACGCCGGCGAGGTCGAGAAGGTCAAGGAGGGCATTTCGCGAGCCCTCGAGGGCAAGATGGCCGAGGCGAAAAAGGCATATGAGCTGACGATCGCGGAGGAGCGCGCGAAGAGCGAAAAGCTCGAATCCTCCCTACATGCGGAAAAGATCGGCGGCGCCTTCGCGCGCTCTCAGTTCATCAAGGACAAGCTCGTCATTCCCCCCGACTTGGTTCAGGCTCGATTCGGCAAGAACTTCAAGCTCGAGGATGGAAAGGTCATCGCCTACGATGACGCGGGGCAGCAGATCTATTCTCCCGCGCGCCCGGGGCAGCTGGCAGACTTCGACGAGGCGCTTTCCTCAATCGTCGGCTCCTACCCGCAGAAGGATCACATCCTCAAGGGCTCCGGAGCCACCGGCACGGGAGCGCGCCAGAGCGCCGGCAACGGCGGCAATGGCGCGAAGACGATACGGCGCGCCGAATTCTTCGCACTCTCGCCCACCGAGCAGTCCTCGAAGATCAAGAGCGGGCACACCGTCGTCGATGAATGAATTCGAGCCGACTCTCGGATGAGGGAAGGCGTTCGGGCCGGATGGCTCACCTCGAATGGCGGGCCAACCGCCGGCTGATCCAAACTCTAAAGGAGTCCTGATATGGGGACGCTTACCCTCACCAATCTCATCACTCCGATCATGAACGCGATGGACGTCGTCTCTCGCGAGCTGGTCGGCTTCATTCCCGCCGTTTCCCGAGACTCGTCTGCGGAGCGCGCGGCAGTCGGCCAGATGGTCACGTCGCCGGTCGTCGGCGCGATGGCCGCTGAGGATCTGACCCCCGCAGCCTACGCGGCGGATACGCCGAACCAGACCATCGGCAATGTGCAGATGACGATCACCAAATCTCGTTCGGTTCCGTTCGGAATCACGGGTGAGGAGACCCGTGGCCTGCAAAATTCCGGCACCATCGGGACGATCACTCAGGATCGAATCGCGCAGGCGCTGCGCACGCTCACCAATGAGGTCGAGAACGACATCGCGGCGCTGCACGTCTATGCCAGCCGCGCCTATGGCACCTATAATTCGACCCCGTTCGGCACGGCGGGCGACCTCTCCGACTTCGCGCAGTCGAGGCGCATTCTCGACGATAACGGCGTCCCGCAGAGCGACCTGCATATGGTGCTCGGCTCCACCGCCGTCGCCAATATCCGCGGCAAACAGTCCGGCCTCTTCAAGGTCAACGAAGCCGGCACGGATCAGCTCCTGCGCTTCGGCGTACTCGGCGATGTGGAGGGCTTCGCGCTCCACAACTCGGGAAAGGTGAAAAAGGCCGTCACCGCGGGCACGAATAATGGCGCGTCGACGACCGATACGGCCGGCTATGCCGTCGGGGCGACGGTGATCGGTCTCGCTGCGGCCGGCACCGGCACGTTCATCGGGGGCGATATCATCACCTTCGCCGGGGACACCAACAAATATTTGATCGTTACCGGCGACACCGATGTGTCGAATGGCGGCTCGATCACCATCGCCGAGCCCGGCCTCCAGCAGGCGATTCCGGCTGCGGCAACCGTCATCACCACGATCGGCGCGACCACCCGCAATATGTTCTTCCATCGCTCGGCGATCCAGCTCGCGACCCGCGCGCCGGCGATGCCCGATGGTGGAGACGCGGCCGAGGATGTGATGACGATGACCGATCCCGTATCGGGCATCGCCTACGAGTTCGCGGTCTACAAACAGAAGCGCCAGCAGCGCTTCGAGGTCAATCTGGCCTGGGGCGTGAAGATGGTCGCGCCTCGCCATGCCGGCGTGCTGATCGGCGCGTAAGGCCGGGACATGGCCGATGGCGCTGGGCGCCGTCGGCCGATTTCGAGGAGCTCACATGATCCCCACAATTCGCGTGAAGCCGTGGTCGAGCGACCAAGGCCCGTTCGTCCTCCTCAATGAGGCGGATTTCGATCCGCAGCGGCACGAGCTTTATGTCGACGAGGCCAGCGCTGTCGTGCAGGCGGCCGAGAAGCTTCGCGCCGAGGCCGAGCGCCTGGCTACGGAAGAGGAAGCGCAGCGCAAGGCCGCCACGGAAGAGGCCGCTCGTCAGGCGGCGTCCATAGCCGCGCTCGTCGCGCAACAGGCGCTCGAGGCAGGCGCTCCCGCCGCTGGCGCGCCGCCGCAGAGCGAGGGAGCCGCTGTCGTCGAGCGGGGCACAGCGACCGGTCAGCCGATCGCCGGAACCGAAACGGACTCTGCGTCGGCTCCGGAGCCTGGCGCGCCCGATCTCACCGTCGCCAAAGGCCCCCGCGGTCTCTTTTTCCTGAAGGCTGGCGATACGATCGTCTCGAAGGGATTCCCGACCGAGGAAGAAGCTACGGCCGCGGTCGCCGAACTCAGCGCTGGAGGGCCGGCGCAATGACGGTTTTCGCCAGCTTTGCGAAGCCGAGCGGCATGGGCTCCATTCATGCGCCCGGGATCGGCTCAATTCGGGCCCGTGAGTCGCTGACCATTCCGGCGACGACATCGACCGCATTCGTGGATGGTGAGGTCGCTATCGTTTTCAACAACGAGAGCGCCCCGGTCTTCGTCGCTTTCGGAACGACGCCTGATGCCGCCGCAGGGGCGGCGAGCGCTGCCACCACGGCAGGCGTCACTATTGCCGCAGGCGCGTGGCTCCCGATCATCGGGAAAGCCGGCGACAAGATCAACGTAAAGCCGGTTTCGTAAGACCGGAGATGCTCGAAATCGGACTGAGCATTTCCTCCGCAAACCCATCTAGGAAGGGGAATGCGGCGTTCGACCCGCTAACGGCTACGCCGATGGGCTTGTGGGATATCCGCGTCCTCTCGTCCTTATGGCAGGATGCGGCCGGCACAATCCCAGTGACGGCCGATGGCGACCCGGTCGGACGCGTCGATGATCTCTCCGGTTCCGGCGACTATCTGTACCAAACCACCGCGGCCTCGAGGCCGACCTTCCACACCGCCGCAGGCCTCTTCTGGCTCGCCTTCGACGGGCTCGATGATCAATTGCTGCATGCGCTCACCGGCAAGGGCTCTTTCGGCGCAGCGGTCGAAATCACGGCTCTGAAGGCCGGCTATACCGGGCTCTTCGCCACCTCCGCGATGATGCTGCTCGCCAAGACGGGGACGGGCGGGAGATGGGGGACGCACACCGGCGCGGCCGATGCGCCTGCAGGGTCCGCGCTCGCCGTCTCCGATCGATGCGTGCTCATGATGGACGGCGCGGCGAGCGGCGCCTTCTATCGCAATGACCTCGCGGACGGCTCCTATTCCGCGACCAATGGTCAGTCGCCGGCCCATATCGGCGGCTTCAATCCCGTCCAGGCAACCGGCATGAAATTCTATGCCGGGATTTTCAAGGCGGCCTCGTTCGGGGCGAACCGCTCGCCGGTCAACAAATGGCTCGGCAAGGCGGCCGGCCTTAGCCTGTAGGGGGCGGCTCCGAGCACCATGGGCAACGTCATAGATCTTAGACCAGTGAAGTGCGAGGAAATCGACGGGCCCCACATGGCGGGGACGTTCGTTTGCGGCGCCTGTGAGCATGAGTGGAGCGGCGCCGCTCCTGTGGGCACGACACATATGGAATGTCCGAAGTGCAGGCGCGACTGGGGCGCTCCGAAGCACGCCATAGAGCCGGAAATGCATTGGCGCTGCAAATGCGGTGAGTTCCTGTTTTGGCTGACGCCGAAGGGCGCGCAGTGCCGGCGCTGCGGCGTCATCTTGAGCGACTGGGCGGATTGATCGATGCTGACTGTCGAAACAGGCTCCGGCCTGCCCGATGCCGATGCTCTCGCCTCGCTCGCCAATTGCGATGCCTATCACGCCGCGCGCGGGAACGCGGCGTGGGCAGGCGCCGATACCGACAAGGAATCCGCGATCCGGCGCGCCACGGCGTATTTGTCGCGCTCGGTGACATGGGCGGGCCTCCGGACCCATGGGCGCGCTCAGGCGCTCGCGTGGCCCCGCGCCAGCTGCACCGATCTCGAGGGCTATGGGATCAGGAGCAACGAAATCCCGGTCGAGATCGTGAGCGCATGCGCGGAGCTCGCGCTCATCGAACTCGAGACGCCGAATGCGCTCGCCCCGGTGATCGTCCCGTCGGAAGCGATCAAGCGCGAGGTCATCGGGCAGATCGAGACCGAATACGCAAACCCGCTGGCCGGGGCAGAGGAGCATCGCGCCGTGTCGGCAATGGTCCGCGATCTGATCGCACCCTTTGTCTGCCGCGGCGGCGGTTCGCCGATCGTCGGGACGTCGTATCGCGCATGACTGCTTTCGATTATTCGCGCCCGCGCGCCACGGCCGAGCGGCTCATCAAGCGCTATGGACAGAGGGAGCAACTGCGCCGATCGACAAGATCGGGCCCGGAGTTCAATCCAATTGTGAGCACCGCCGATTACGCTTGCCGAATTGTCGTTCTATCGTACGAGGACAAGCAGATCGATGGGACGCGCATTAAGGCGAGCGACAAGCTCGTCTACCTCTCGACTGAAGACATGACGATCGAGCCCGCCGAATTCGACGCGCTCGTCATCGGCGGCGTCGTGCACGAGATCGTCAATGTGAAGCCGCTCTCGCCGGCGGGCGTCGTCGTCTTCTGGGAAATTCAGGCGCGCCGATGAAGAAGCGCGATGACGCCGATCGCGTGATCTGGTGCGATCGCGGCTTCTTCCCCGTCCACTACGGTTTCTGCCCATCAGAAACGGCATGGGAACGCGAGATGAAGCGCCTCGGCGCCAGAGGCGAGCCCTACCCGATTACCGATGCGAGTGCGACCACCTGTCGTAATAAGAAATCCGGAGATGTCGCGGTCATTGTGCGCATCGCCGAGCGACATGACGCAATGTCCGCTGTGGCGACCATGGCGATGATCGCGCACGAAGCTGTCCATGTCTGGCAAGAAATCCGCAAGGAAATGGGCGAGGAAACCCCGTCGCCGGAATTCGAAGCTTACGCACTGCAGGACATCATTCTGCAGCTCGGCGCCGCCTATGTGCAGTCACGCGGCCCGAAGTGGGCGCGATTGGCGAAGAAGTAGGGGATTGTCGAGTGCCGATAATCAACAAATATCTCCTAGACAACGCCCAAAATACTCTCCTCGCGTCAACCGACGACTTCTTGGTCGCTCCAGAATGGGTGTCTATCATGACGATGAACGCACAATTTCGCACGTCTCTATCCATGTCTCAATGGGTGCCGGCGGTGCTCGGCGCCGCGCCTGTATGGAGCGGCTCGTTCGAGCAGATCGTCAATCTGACTGCTGGCAATAACGCTGGCCAAGTGGACGTCGGCTATGCCGCCGAGCGCACGGTCGCGAGCGCGACCAATGACGATATCGACCTCTCCGGCGTGCTGACCGACGTGTTCGGAAATGCGGTCACGATGGCGAAGCTGGTCGCCCTGCTCATCATCAACAAGCAACGCGATGGAACACCGAACACGACGAATCTCACGCCCGGCGGCGGTTCGAACACGATTCCTGGGTTCTCGAGCGCGCTTTGGCCGATCGGTCCCGGGGGCATCTTCAAGATAGTTTCGCCGGCCATCGCCGGCCTCGCGACGGTGACCGCCAACACTGGCGACATTCTGCGCATCGCCAATTCCGCCGGTGCACAGGCGAAATATCAAATCGTTTTGCTCGGTAGAAGCAGCTAATAGGCGAGGCACCGCGATCCAATGGCGACAAACCGCGATCTGATCGAGGCGCTGCTCGAGAAATTCGAGCCGCGCGTCCGCCAGGCGTTTCTCGACGCCATCGCGCGCATCGCCGATAAAGTGTCGATCAAAGCGCTCGAGGACAGGCTGCGCGCCGACGATATCGAAGGGGCGATCCGGGCCATCGGTCTCGATCCGAACGATTTCTCGGGGCTCCGCAATGCGATTGTCGACGCCTATGGCGCCGGCGGCGCAGCGGTTACGGAGACGATTCCAGCAGCGCGCGGGAGCGACGGCGCGCTCATCAAGGTGCTCTTCGACATCCGCTCGCCGCGCGCCGAGGTATGGGCGCGGGACAAGTCGTCGGGACTCGTCACCGAGATTGTCGACGATCAGCGGAACATGATCCGGGAGAACATGCGCGCCGGTCTCGAGTCGGGCCGCAACCCGCGCGAGACCGCGCTCGATGTCGTCGGCAGGATCGATGCGCGAACAGGCAAGCGCAGCGGCGGTGTCATCGGGCTCACCAGCGGGCAAGAGGCCTGGCAGCGCCGCTACGCCGCCGAGCTGGCCTCAACCGATCCCGCCGAGTTGCGCAAGGCACTCGGGCGCGGGCTCCGCGACAAGCGCTTCGACGCCGCCGTGCTGCGCGCGATCAAAGACGGAAAGCCGATCCCGGCCGAGACCAGGGCGAAGATGCTCACCGCGTACCGGAATCGCTCTCTGAAATATCGCGCCGACACGATCTCGAGGACGGAAACGATCCGCGCGCTCGGAGCAGCAAAAACGGAGGCGTACGAACAGGCGATCGACAAGGGACAGGTCAAGGAACAGGACCTGCTCAAATTCCCGATTTCGGCTCATGACGAGCGTGTCCGGGAAACGCACCGCGAAGTCGAGCAGATGAACCGCAAAGGCGTCCCCTGGCGCCAGCCTTATCAGGTTCCTGCCGGCATGGCTTCACAGATGCACGCGCCGTACGACGAGCCGCAGTGCCGCTGCCGCGAAGAGGTGAAGATCAACTATACGCGGGGGCTGCGCTGATCGCCGAGAAGACATTCGCCGCCGAAGTGGAAGCATGGGTCCGCGAGACCAAGGAGCGCATTGAGGCGGTCTTTCATATAGCTGCCGAAGACCTCGCCGAGGAAATCATCGCGAAATCGCCCGTCGACACGGGTTTTCTTCGGCATAGCTTCCAGGCCAGCGGCTCGCAGATGCCAGTGATCCGCGCCGATGCGAAGCCGGCTGAAGGCGCGAAATACGCGGTCGACTCCGGACCAATCAATCTCGTCATTTCGAACGTCCCGCTCGGAAAGACGATCTATCTCGGTTTCGTCGCCGCTTATGCGCTTCGCCTCGAATATGGCTTCGTCGGGCAGGATTCGCTTGGCCGAAACTACAATCAGTCCGGCGTCGGCATGGTCCGCCTCGCCGCGCAGAACTGGCCGTGGATCGTCGCCGAAGCTACGGCTCGCGCGAAGGCGGCGGTTCTGTCGAATGAGCGCCGCGATCAATCTCCTTGAACAGTACCAACATGCAGCCGCCGACGAATAGCTCGACGGCGCGCAACGTCTTCTCACCGAGTTCCGTCTTTCCTCGCCGGTCGCCGATCTTCTCGAGCAGTCGGACGAAGATCGCGTGGATTTCGCCGTCGCTCATCGGGGGCAAGTCATCGTCATGCTGCATGGACGTAGGGTAGCAGAATGACCGACGCGCCGGAAGCCGCCATCCCTTCATTGCTTTTCAGCCACTTATCCGCGCTTTCGCTCGCGCCTACGCTGCCGATCGCATGGCCGGACGTGCCTTTCGCGCCGACGATCGGGGAGGCGTTTCTCGCGGTCGACTATCTCCCGAACCGCAGCAAGGACCCGTTCCTCGCATTTGATGATGGCACGCTCTACCGCGGCCTGTTGCAGGTCGCTGTCGTGACGCCGCGCGGCTCTGGCGCTATCGGCGCGGCGCGCATCGCCGCCGCCATCGCAGATCACTTCGCCGCCGGAACAACGCTCCGGCCCGACGATCAAAGCTTCGCTCTGAAGATCGACGCGCGCCCGAGCATCGGCGGCCCGATCCAAGAGGAAAAGTGGACCCGAACGCCCGTGACGGTCGCGTGGCGGGCATTCGTCTAACTCTGGAACGAAAAGGAAAGCGATATGTCGAAGCCCGAAACCATGAAGGGCGCGAAGCTCTATATCTGCGCCACCCCTCAGAGCGGAACGCTCGACCAATCCGCCTTCGTCGCGCTGACCTGGGTGCAAATCCACAAGGTCGGAAAGGTCGGCGGCGTCTCGACGACGACGAACGTCGTCAAATACGACACGCTCGATACCGACGTGTCGCAGAAAGACAAGGGCATCACGAACGGCGGCGATTGGAGCGTGGAGCTCGCTTACCTCTATGACGATGCCGGTCAGGTCGCGCTGCGCGCGGCGGCCGTCCCGCAAAACAAACAGGAATATGCGTTCAAGCTCGAATACGCGGACGCCCCGAGCGCCGGCTATTCGAACACGATCATTTACAACAAGGGGATTGTCACTGGACCGGAGCGTCCTGGCTCCGGCGTCGAAGACTTCATTCTCGAGACGTTCTCGCTCGGGATGAATCAGCTGAATATTCAAGTTCTGCCGACGCTCTGATGCCGGCGTCGTCTAAAGGCGATTCCTCGAAAGGAAAATACATGGATTTCGGAACGATCTTCAACCATGAAACGACATATCCGCTCGAGCTACGTCATCCGTTGTCCGGAGAGCTGACGGGAGTGACATGGCGGATCAAGTCGCCGCACTCCGAGTCGGTGAAGGCGGCCGTCCGGAAGCTGCTCGACGACGAGACCGAACAGGCGGTCATTACCGCCGCGCCGCTGAAGGTGGCCACGTTGGAAAAGCGCAATGCGGCGATCTTGGCGGCGCATGTTGCCAGCTGGGATTGGGGCGGCCACACGTTCCATGGCAGCGTGCCGGAATTCTCGCCGGAAAAGGTCGCGGAAATCTTGCTTTCCGAGAGCTGGATTTACGATCAGGTCGCGAAGGCGAAGGGCAAGATCGGAAATTTTACCGCGGGCTGACGAAGGAACTCGTCGGCTTCGTCGCTCTCGTCGTCCGCTATGAGACTCCCGACGCCAATGGGGAAACGCGCCGGAAGCGCAATGAACGCTTCGACATGGCCGAGGCAAATCCCGAAATATCGGCTCCGCAGCGTGGGGCGCATATCCTCGAATGGTTTTGGGATGCGTCCGATACACGGCGATGCGAGCAGGGATCCCCGCAGCGATTGACCCCTGTCGAATGGGCGGCATGGGCGGCGCTGACGGGATTCGTCGTAACCCGCGACGAACTCATGATCCTTCGAAAGATCGACGCTGCGTTTGTCGAGGCGTTTTCCGAAGAGCGCGCCGCGCAGATCGCACGCGGCGCCAAACAGGAAGGTGACGAATAGTGGCTGATCTCGCGCATCTTGGCATCGCTGTCGACTCGTCGCAGGCCGAGCAAGGAACGCTCGCGCTCGACAAGTTGGCGGCGTCCGCCAAGAAGGTGGAGCAGTCGGCGGGCCAAATGGGCGCGGCTGTCGCCACGGCGGGAAAGCAGGCGGCCGACGCGACATCGAAAATCAGCGACGGTGCGAAGAAAGCAGAGAAGGACACCGAGAAGCTCGGCGATGCGCTCGACGACGCCGGCAAGAAAGCATCCTCCGCAGCGGCCGAGACGGAAAAGGCCGGCGCCAAGCTCGGATCGGCTCTTTCGAAGGGCGCGCGCGAGTCGACGGCGGCGGTCTCTGCGCTCAGTGATGCTGCGGGCCAGGTCGGCATCGATATCACCGGCGCGGCAAGGGCGACGGAGGCGGCTACGGCCCGCGTAGGCGCCGCGATCGGGAAGCGGCGCGACGAACTCGGGCGCTATATCAAGGGCGCCGGTGGCGCGCTCGGAGACGCGCTCGGTACAGCGACTGGCGGCGGAAGTGGGACAACCGGAAACCCGCTGGCTCCTCTGACGGAAGGCGCCAACGACAACGCGAAGGCCGTCGGCCTCGCCCGCTATGAATGGATCAATCTGAGCCGGCAATTTCAGGATGTCGGCGTTCAGATCGCGGGGGGGCAGTCACCATTTCTGATCCTGGTCGAGCAGGGCTCGCAGATCGCCGACGTCTTCTCCTCGAGCAGCGGCGGCGCCGGCGCAGCGCTGCGCGATTTTGGTTCGACGGTGCTGCGCAGCGCGACGAGCCCCATCGCGCTGCTGACTGTCGGACTCGGAGCGGCTGCGCTCGCCACCTATCAGTTCGCCCAACAGCAAACCGCGCTGGAACGGTCCCTGAATGGCGTCGGGCGGCTCTCCGGCACGACTGCGGGCGATCTGAGCGCTGCGGCAATGGCGTCGGCGCGCGGCGGCGGCCTCTCATATGGACAGGCTACCGGCGCTGCGGCGCAATTCGCCGGCGCCGGGATCGGGGCTGAAAATATCCCGACGCTTCTGTCGAGCGCACAGCGCTTCGCACATGCCTTCGGAACTGACCTCCAGGATGCGCAGGACGAAATCACTCAGATCGTCGGCGGCGAAGGCCTCGGCGCGATGGAGAAGCGCTTTGGCCCGATTTCGTTCGGCGCCAAGGAAATGGTCCGTTCTCTCGAGGCGAGCGGCCGCTACGCCGAAGCGACGGCGCTGAAGACGCGCATGCTCGACGACGAAACGAGAAAGGCCAAAGACACGGCATCGGAGTTATCGAAGGCTTGGGAAGGCGTCGTCAGATGGGCGACGACGCCCGTATTCGGCCTCGGCGGGAAGATCAACGCCGCGATCCATGGGCCGTCCATCGAGCAGCAGCTCGCGGCCGCCCGCGGTGAATATTTCAATCTGCGCGCCCAACGGCGCGGGGACGCCTCTTCCTATCCGGGCGAGGCGGCGGCGGAACAGCGCGTCCGCCAATTGGAGCAGCAGCTCCAGGAAGATCGCGCGCGGCCGGCGCGGGAGCGCCGCGACCTCGAACTGAATCGGCTCTCTGATCGCGCCGGCTCCATCATCGATGCGGCGTCTCCGGATATCGGTCAGCTGCGCGGCCTGCGGGAATCCCGCGATGCGCTGCAAAAGCTGCTCGGCTCGGATGATGGTCTCGCCAAGCTCGGCAATCGGGCCGATGAAGCGCGCCACACCCTCGCCAATCTTGAAAATCAGATCGCAACATGGCGCAGCGCGACGGATCGTATGCGCGAGGACTCGGCGCTCCAGGTCCGCGAGATCACGGC
>Ga0265328_10000417_pt1 | contig 19913 bp, 19 predicted proteins | sample 41624metaG_FD_202086 | JGI IMG/M metagenome (GOLD analysis project Ga0265328, IMG submission 202086) | Rhizosphere microbial communities from Carex aquatilis grown in University of Washington, Seatle, WA, United States - 4-16-24 metaG | ecosystem: Host-associated > Plants > Roots > Rhizosphere...
TTGGCGAGAACGGCGTGGATATCTTGCCGCTGGCGTCGAAGGCGGATGTGGCGAACGGGGCGGAAGGCGTCTTGGCGATTTCCTGCGCGACCGGCTTGGGGATCGAGGCGCTGCGCGCCGAAATTCTCGGCCGCGCGGGCAAGGCCATGGGCGACGGCTCCTCGGCGCTGATCATTCGCGCCCGCCACCGGGTCGCGATCGCGGAGGCGCGCGGGCTGCTTCGCTCCGCGCTGGAGGAAAAATCGCTGGAGCTTGCGGCTGAGGATTTGCGCCTCGCTGCCCGGGCGCTGGCGCGGATCATTGGTCTCGTCGATACGGAGGAGCTCCTCGACGTGATTTTCTCTCGTTTTTGTATTGGGAAATGAGTATGTTTCACGTGAAACACGGGGTCGGGACGAAGGGTTTGGTTTGCGAGAGGCGGGCGCCGCTTCCGGCGCGGCTAAGTCTATGATTGCATGGATGCGCAACGCTCCGCATGCAATTCAATGACACATCTGCTCTCGTTGCGAATCCTCTCTTTGCCGACCTCGAGACCTCCAATTGACGCAGCGGCTCACTTTCACATGACCACAAGCTACGACGTCATCGTCATCGGCGGCGGCCACGCCGGCTGCGAGGCCGCCGCCGCCGCCACGCGAATGGGCGCACGCACCGTGCTGCTCACGCAATCGCGCCACACGATCGGCGTGATGTCCTGCAATCCGGCGATCGGCGGATTGGGCAAGGGGCAGCTGGTGCGCGAGATCGACGCGCTCGACGGCCTGATGGGCCGCGTCGCCGACGCTGCCGGCATTCAGTTTCGCGTGCTCAACCGCTCCAAGGGCCCGGCGGTGCGCGGGCCGCGGGCGCAGGCGGACCGCAAGCTCTATCGTGTCGCGATGCAGGCGGCGCTCGCCGAACAGGTGAACCTCGTCATTCTCGAAGGGCTGGTCGGCGACCTGCTGATCGACAACGGGCGTGCGTGCGGCGTACGGCTGGTTGGGGGCGACGAGCTACGCGCAGGCGCCGTCGTCTTGGCGACCGGCACGTTTCTCAATGGCGTGATCCATATCGGCGCCGAGCAGACGCCGGCCGGGCGCATGGGCGACGCGCCGGCGCGCGAACTCGGCGCGACGCTGCGACGCCTGGGCTTTGCGGTGGCGCGGCTGAAGACCGGCACGCCGCCGCGCCTTGATGGAGAGACGATAGATTGGGGGGCGCTGGAAGCGCAGCTCGGCGACGCCGAGCCGGAGCCTTTTTCGACGCTGACGGAGCGCATCGTCAATCCGCAGATCGCCTGTCACATCACCCGCACGACGCCGGAGGCTCACGCGGTCATCGAACGCGATCTCGCCCTGTCGCCGCTGCGCACCGGCGCGATCTCCGGCGCCGGGCCACGCTATTGCCCGTCGATCGAGGACAAGATCACGCGCTTTGGCGACCGCGACGGCCATCAGATTTTTCTCGAGCCCGAGGGTCTCGACGACCGCACGGTCTATCCAAACGGCGTTTCGACATCTTTGCCGGAGTCGACGCAGCGCGCCTTCATCGCGGCCATCCCTGGATTGGAGCATACAAAGATCCTGCGGCCGGGCTATGCGATCGAATATGATTATGTCGATCCGCGCGAATTGCGCGCCACTCTGGAGACCAAGCGGGTTTCCGGCCTGTTCTTCGCCGGGCAGATCAACGGCACCACCGGCTATGAGGAGGCGGCGGCGCAGGGGCTGATGGCCGGCTTGAACGCCGCCGTGCGAGCGGGGGGCGGGGAAGAAATCCTCGTGGATCGGGCCGAAGCCTATCTCGGCGTGATGGTCGACGATCTGGTGTTGCGCGGGGTGAGCGAACCCTATCGCATGTTCACCTCGCGCGCCGAATATCGCCTGTCGCTGCGCGCCGACAACGCCGACGAGCGGCTGACGCCCAAGGGGATCGCGCTGGGCTGCGTGGGACGCGAACGCGCCCGGCGTTTTAGTGAAAAGGCGAGGCGGCTGGCCGAGGGGCGAGCGCTGCTGTCCGACTTGACGCTGACCTCGGCCGCGGCGGCGAAGCGCGGGCTGCCGGTCAATCAGGACGGGCTGCGCCGCAGCGCGCTCACACTGCTGTCCTTTCCCGACATTTCCTTCGCCCGGCTCGCGGCGATCTGGCCGGAGCTCAGGGCGATCGAGGCGCCGATCGCGGCGCAGTTGGAGATCGACGCAAGCTATGCGGTCTATCTTGATCGGCAAAAATCCGACATCGATTCCTATCGGCGCGACGAGCGGCTTTCCCTGCCGGAAACGCTGGATTACGCCGGTTTCGCCGGACTCTCGGCCGAACTCGCCGGCAAGCTGACGCGGCTGCGGCCGAGAAACCTCGGACAGGCGCAGCGCATCGAAGGGATGACCCCCGCGGCGCTGACCCTGCTCGCGGCGAAGGCGCGACGCAGTTGACGTCTTCGACGAGCGATAGAGAGACGGCGTTGCGGCTTTGCCCTTTGCTGGCTGAAGCAATCGTGGAATTCGAGGCCTATGAGCGCTTGCTGCGCGAATGGCAGCCGCGCATAAATCTCGTCTCCAACACGACTCTGCCAGAACTGTGGTCCAGGCATTTTGCGGATTCGGCGCAGCTGGCGCATTTGCTGCCGGGGGCTATGCGTTGGGCCGACCTCGGCTCGGGCGCCGGTTTTCCCGGCATGGTCCTCGCCATATTGCTGAAGCGGCGGCTGGGCGCCAAGGTGCATCTGATCGAGAGCGACCAGCGCAAGGCGAGTTTCCTGCGGGCTGTTTCACGTGAAACAGGGGCGGCGGCGATCGTCCATTGCGGGCGAATCGACGTCGAACTGCCGAAGCTCGTCGGGGAGGTCGAGGCGATTTCGGCCCGAGCCCTGGCCCCTTTGCCGCTGTTGATCGACTGGTCGAAAGAACATCTGTTGAAAAGCTCGGTCGGCGTGTTTCTCAAGGGCGAAAACTGGCGTTCCGAATTGACCGAAGCGAAACGCGAGCCTATTTTCGATTTCAGCGAAGAGAAAAGCGTGACGAATGCTGCGGCGCGGATCATCCTCGTGCGGAAATCCGGCTAGAAATTCGCGACGATCTTTCGAGTGGCGACGGCGGCCCCTCCCTTTCCCCCATCAACTTATCGGGAAAGGGGACGGATCTGCTCCCTCTCCCGCGAAGCGGGGGAGGGTTGGGGTGGGGGCGAGACCGCGACAAGCGCCGCGACTTCGACACTCTCCGTGGCGCCGCAATCAACAATACAGAGGACGATTCCGTGACCGAGGCCCCAAACCCGCCGCGCATCCTTGTCCTCGCCAATCAAAAGGGCGGCGTCGGCAAGACCACCACGGCGATCAACCTCGGCACCGCTCTGGCGGCGGTCGGCGAACAGGTGTTGATCGTCGATCTCGATCCGCAGGGCAACGCCTCGACGGGTCTCGGCATCGACCGCAAGACCCGCAAACTCTCCACCTATGATGTCTTGGTCGGCGAGTGCAGCTTGCAGGACGCCATCGTCGACACCGCCGTGCCACGCATGGCGCTGGCGCCTTCGACGCTGGATTTGCTCGGCGTCGAATTGGAAATCGCCGGCGACAAGGACAGGGCGTTCCGGCTGAAGCGCGCGCTTTCCGAACTCGCTGCGGCGGAGCGTCAGGAGTTCACCCGGCATTTCACCTATATATTGATCGACTGCCCGCCCTCGCTCAATCTGCTGACGATCAATGCGCTCGCCAGCGCCGACGCCGTCGTCGTGCCGCTGCAATGCGAGTTTTTCGCGCTGGAGGGCCTGTCGCAATTGCTGTCGACCGTCGAACAGGTTCGGCAGAATCTCAATCCGCGCCTGTCGATCCACGGCGTGGTTCTGACGATGTACGACCCGCGCAACAATCTGGCGACGCAGGTCGCCGCCGACGTCCGTCGTTTCATGGGCGACAAAGTCTATCAGACGATGATCCCGCGCAACGTCCGCATTTCGGAGGCGCCTTCCTACGGCAAGCCGGTGCTGCTCTACGATCTGAAATGCAGCGGCAGTCAGGCCTATCTGAAATTGGCGTCGGAAGTCATCCAAAGGGAAAAAAGGCTGCGCGCGGCCTGACGCGGCCGCAGGAAAAAATCGAGGGAATCCACCATGGCGGAAGAAGCGCGCTCGCGCTTGGGCAGAGGGCTCGCGGCCCTCATCGGCGACAATGTCGCTCCGGCGGCGGAGCATGACCGCGCACGCGGTCAGCGCCGCATTCCGATCGAATTTTTGCGGCCCAATCCGCGCAACCCCCGCACCAGTTTTCGCGAGGAGGATTTGGCCGAGCTCGCCAATTCGATCCGCGAGAAGGGCGTCATTCAGCCGATCATCGTGCGCACCATCGCCGGCGTCGCCGACGCTTACGAGATCGTCGCCGGAGAACGCCGCTGGCGCGCCGCGCAAATGGCGCATCTCGCCGAAATCCCGGTGGTGATTCACGAGTTCAGCGATCGCGAAGCTTTGGAAGTGGCGATCGTCGAAAACGTGCAGCGGGCTGATCTCAACGCCATCGAAGAAGCAAAAGGCTATGAACGCCTGAGTGTAGAGTTTGGATATTCGCAAACGGATCTCGCCAAGATCATCGGCAAGAGCCGGGCGCATGTCGCCAATACTCTACGGCTGCTCAATCTTCCGAAGGCTTCACGAAAACTTCTTGCCGAGGGAGAGATTTCGGCGGGCCACGCCCGCGCGTTGCTCTCGGTGAAGGCGCCGGACGAGGTGGCTGAAAAAATCGTCTCCGAGGGCTGGACCGTGCGCGACGTGGAGCGCCTGGCGCAGCGGCAAGCCTCGGACGAAGGCGTCAAGCCGCGCAAGCCGCGCGAGGAAAAGACCGCCGACATACGCGCGGTCGAAAAGCAGCTGAGCGACGCGCTGGGCCTGGATGTGGCGCTGCACGGCTCGGGCGCCGAAGGCGGCGAACTGCGCATTCGCTACAAGACGCTCGAACAGCTGGAAGGCGTTTGCGCGCGGCTCTGCCGGTAGAAGGCGCGTCGAGGTCGACCCTTCTGAGTGGGGCGGCTCGTCATTGCGAGCGAAGCAAAGCACTCCAAGGGCCTCATGGCGCGACCCCTGGACCGCGAGCCTCCAGGCTCGCAAGCGGCGCCGTGAACGGAAACCCTGCGTCGACCCGCGCCGGCCGGCGCCGAGTCCGCTCCAGCGCATTCCCTCATCGCAAATTCGCGGTGGATAGTCCCGCGCGGCGCAAATTGTCCGTGCGCGGCATGATAATTTCGACCGCACGTCTTGCGAAGAGAGATTCGAGAAAATGCGACACACGACGCCTGCCCGCGCAAGGCCCCAGCTCGAGGACGCGCGCTTCGAATCGAAAAGCCAAGAATCGAAAAGCCAAAACGCGCGCATCAAGGACTGCCTCGACGAATATTGCCTCGACGCGGCGACGACCGTCGCAGCCACGAAGGTCGAGGAGACCGCCCGGCAATGGCTCGCGAAATCGAAACGCGACGACGCGCTCGGCCCCACGGCGACGTTCGAGGCGATGGCCCTCGCCCGCCATTTGCTGCTGTTCGCGACGTCGCTGCTGTTCGCGACGCCGCTCGACCGCTTCATCCGCCAGCATCGCGCCGGCGCCAGTCCCGACGGGCGCCTGGCTTTGGACGCGCTCGCCAAGGCGAGCTTTCGGCTGCTGCGGCCGAAGGCGCGACTTTCATCCCAGACGTTCCTCGTGGAAGACCTTGCGTCCGGCGAAACGCTGACTTTGTTTCACCCGGGCCTTCCCGACGGTGCGCTCGGCGTCGCGCTGGCGTCGCGCGTCGCGCCGTTGCCCGACGGCGGTTTCGCGACCTTCGGCCCGGTGACGCCGCTCTGTCCGGGAGCGCTTCAGGAAGCTCTCTCCTTCGTGCGCGGCGGCAAGAGCTTGAGCAATCCCCAGCGCTGCGCCGCCGGCATTTACAAGCACGTCGCGCGCTATGGCGGACTGCGCGTCGAAGGGGTGAATTGCCCTGCGAAAGACGCGTCGGACGATTTCGACGCCGGCGACTTCGAGGACGACTTCGACGATCTCGATCGTCTCGCCTTCGTGCTCGAGGCGAAGAAGAAAAACGGTCAGGAGGCCTCGGCGAACGATTTGAGCGACGCGCGGCGTCTCACCTCCCACGATTACCTCATGCAGGCGTTGCTGCGCAGCTTCGTCTCCAGAAATCACGGGCGCACGGTCCTGGCCGATGTCTTTGCGCAGCTCGCTTTGGTCATGATGGAGACCTACGCGCGGCGGGGCGCAGCGGGCGCCGGCGGCGACGCGAATCCGATTCAGACGATCGCCGCGGCGATCGATCGCGCCGTCGCGCTGCGGGAGTTGCCGCAAGAAGCCCGCGCCCTCTTCGAGGACTTGCGCCGCCGCTTGACGGTTTCGCGCGGCGCCGGTCCGGCGGGAGGCGAAAAGGAGACGGAGCTCGCGCGCGTCCTGGCGCGCATTCAAGGATTGCGCGCCAAAACCGTGGACCAGGGCTGCACCGAGCAGGAGGCGCTCGCCTCGGCGAAGAAGGTCGCCGAACTTCTCGACCGCTACGGCCTGTCGCTGGGCGAGGTCGAGATGCGCGACCAAAGCTGCGAGGGCGTCGGCGTCGAAACGGGACGCAAGCGCCGCGCGCCGATGGACGAGTGCGTGCCGGCGATCGCGCGGTTTTGCGATTGCAAGGTGTGGGCCGAAACGAGTGCGCAAGGCGCGATCCGCTACGTCTTCTTCGGTCTGCCCGTCGACGTCGAAGGCGCGCATTATCTCTACGACCTCATCGACATGGCCTTTACGACCGAAACCTTGCGTTACAAGCGCGAGGACACGACCCTTTGCGCGACGGCGCGGCGCGACGGGACGCGTTCGTTCCAGATCGGCCTGGCGCATGGGATTTCCGAAAAACTCAAGATCATGAAGGCCGAGCGCGACGCCGCCGCGCGTCGATCGAGCGGTCGCGACCTCGTGCTGCTGAAGACCTCGGTCATCGACGAGGAATTGGAAAAACTCGGCATGGCGTTTCGAGCCAGGTCCACGCGGCGCAAGCGCCGGATTGCAATCGGCGCCTATGAAGCCGGCCGCGCCATGGGACGGAAGTTCGAGCCGCGTCGAGGTGTCGAGGGCGAAACGGCGGGATGATGCGAGTCTTGGGTCCTGCCCGGCTCTGTTCAGCGCTCTATGGATGAAGCCTAAGGATCCAACTGCGGGCGGTAGTCGGGAACGAAATGCAGCTTGATCCGCCTGCCGTTCTGCTCGGGCCGCTGCCGCAAGAGCTTGGGTTGACGATAGCGCGCATTGTCCGGGAAAACATGGAGCGTCACGAAGCTTCTTTCCCCGCTTGCGATGGGCGACCCTGCAGCAGCTGACGCCAAGCGCCCACGCCGCCGGAACGCGCGACAAAGCACGCCGCTCCGGCCACAGAAGCTTGACGCGGCTGGAGAGCGCTGGCAAATGACGCTGGAGGCGTCGAGCCGGGCCAGACGGGGCCGAGCCACGACGCGGGCGGAGGTTGGAAGTGACGCGCAAGAATTACATTTTCACGAGCGAATCCGTGTCCGAAGGTCACCCGGACAAAGTCAGCGACCGCATTTCCGACGAAATCGTCGACGCCTTCTTCCGCGAAGGGGTCAAGTCCGGCACGGACCCTTACGGCATCCGCGTCGCCGCCGAAACGCTGTGCACGACCAACCGCGTCGTGATCGCCGGCGAGATTCGCGGCCCGCACGGCGTGTTCGAGCATGTCGAGGACATCGCCCGCCAGGCCATCAAGGCCATCGGCTACGAGCAGGAAGGCTTTCATTGGAAGCACGCCAAGATCGAAGTCCTGCTGCACGAGCAGTCCGCCGACATCGCCCAGGGCGTCGACGCCGCCGGCAATAAGGACGAGGGCGCGGGCGATCAGGGCATCATGTTCGGCTACGCCGTGCGCGAGACGCCGGAACTCATGCCGGCGCCGCTCTATTACTCCCACAAGATTCTCGAGCTGCTCGCCGAAGCGCGGCGCTCCGGCAAGGAGAAGGGCCTCGGTCCCGACGCCAAGAGCCAGGTGACCGTCCGCTACCTCGACGGCAAGCCGGTCGAGGCGACGCAGATCGTGCTCTCGCACCAGCATGTCGACGAGAGCCTCACCCCGCAGGACATCCGCCGCATCGCCGAGCCTTACATCCGCCAAGCGCTGCCGGCCGATTGGATCACGGCCGACACCGTCTGGCACGTCAATCCGACCGGCAAGTTCTTCATCGGCGGCCCCGACGGCGATACCGGCCTGACCGGACGCAAGATCATCGTCGACACTTACGGCGGCGCGGCGCCGCACGGCGGCGGCGCCTTCTCCGGCAAGGATCCGACCAAGGTGGACCGCTCCGCCGCTTATGCGGCGCGCTATCTCGCCAAGAACGTCGTCGCGGCCGGCCTCGCCGACCGGGCGACGATCCAGCTCGCTTACGCGATCGGCGTGGCGGAGCCGCTGTCGATCTACGTCGATCTGCACGGCACCGGCCATGTGGCGGAGGACAAGCTCGAAGCCGTCCTGCCGCAGATCATGCGGCTTTCGCCGCGCGCCATCCGCGAGCATCTGCAGTTGAACCGCCCGATCTATGCGCGAACCTCGTCCTATGGCCATTTCGGCCGCGCGCCGGAGGCCGACGGCGGTTTCTCCTGGGAGAAGACCGATCTCGTCGACGCGCTGAAGACGCATTTCGCCTGACCGAAACGCGGCGCCTTTCGCTCTTGACGCGGAAGGCGCCGTTCCTGCGCGAATTGACCGTCCGCGCGCGGAGGATTGTTTTTTACTTCCATGAGCGCTCTGGCGATCGACACCCTCGCGGTCGCCCAACTGTTGCGAAAGCGCGGCTTCACCGAAGACCAGTCGACGGGCGTCGTCGAGGCCTTGAGGGAGATCGATGCGTCTCAACTCACGACGAAGAGCGATCTGAAAGAGGGACTCGCCGATTTGAAGGTCGACATTATCCGGTGGCTGACGGCGAGGCAGATCGCGCTCGGGGGATTCGTTTTCGCCGCGATGAAATTCACGAAGTGACGCCGACGGCGGCTTCCACTTCGATCAGGCCGATCTCATCGGCGCGCCGAAGGCGCATTCGACCCTGATCCACATCGGCGACGCCGAACTTCCCTCCCCGCCTCGCCGCTGTTATGGCATCCGCATGAACGATCTTTCGCCGCACCGCCGCCTGCATGGCCGCACCAAGGGCAAGGCGTTGCGGGCGCGCCAGAGCGGGCTGCTCGCCGAACTGTTGCCGCGCCTGTCGCTGGACCTGTCGCGGCCGATCGACGATCTGGCCGCCCGCTTTCCCGGCGCCGTCCGGGAAACCCGTCTCGAAATCGGGTTCGGGGGCGGCGAGCATCTCGTCGAGGCCGCGGCGCGCGAGGCGGACATAGGCTTCGTCGGCTGCGAGCCCTTCGTCAACGGCATGGCCAAGCTGCTGGCGCGCATCGACGACAGAGGCCTGCACAACATCCTGTTGCACAAGGGCGACGCCATAGAGGTGGTCGATCTCTTGCCGGACTCGAGCCTGTCGCGCGTCTATCTGCTCTATCCGGATCCCTGGCCGAAGCGCCGGCAGCATAAGCGACGTTTCGTCTCCGAGGACACGCTGGACCGTCTCGCGCGCGCGATGTGCGGCGGCGCGGAACTGCGCTTTGCGACCGACATCGACGATTACGCCGCCTGGACGCTCGCGCGCCTGCGCGCGCATCCGGCATTCCACTGGACGGCGACGAAATCCTCGGATTGGACGACGCCCTGGCCGGACTGGCGCTCCACCAAATACGAGGAAAAAGCGATGGCGGCGGGGCGGAAACCGGTCTATCTGACTTTCCTTCGACTGTAGCGCAAGCGTGTATTCGAGCGGAGCGGGAGCCGGGTGATGGATATTCAGCATGCGCCGCAGGCGGGCGGCGCCGAGAGCGTCGAGGCGGCGATCGAAACGACGGCTGCCCGATTTCGCACGGACGTGCTCGAGCCGTCGCTGCGGCAGCTCGTGCTGCTGGAATTCTGGGCGCCCGGACACGCCGGCTGCCAGGAGACGAACGCCGTCCTGGAGCGCGCGGTCAAGGCCGCGAAAGGCAAACTTCGGCTGGCGCGCATGAATCGCGACGCGGAGGCGCAAGCCGCCGCGCAGCTCGGCGTCAGAGCCGTCCCGGCGGTGGTCGTCTTCGACCGCGGCAGGGCGACGGACGGTTTCACCGGCGTCTTGCCGCAGGCGCAGATCAAATTCTTCCTGGAGCGGCTCGTGGGGCCGCTCGAGATCGGCGGCGACGCCTGGGAGGAATTCGAGCGGCTGTCCGCGGCGGGAGAGCTCGAACAGGCCGAAGTCCTCCTCGCGCAAATGCTGGAGCAAAAGCCGGTTCCGCCCAAAGCCCTGGCCGAACTGATCAAGCTGCAAGTCGCGTCCGGGCGTTTCGACGCGGCGGAAGCCGTGATCGTGGGCGCCCCCGACGCGGCGCGCAACGACCCCGCCGTCGCGGCCGCCATGGCGGCGCTCGAAAATGCAAGACAAGCCAGCGGCCTCGGCGAATTGGCGGATTTGCGCCGGAAAGTGCGCGAGGCTCCCGCCGATCATCAGGCGCGAACGGATCTCGCCCTTGCGCTGAACGCCCAAGGCCTGCGCGAAGAAGCAGCGGCCGAACTCCTTGACATCGTTCGCCAGGACCGTAGTTGGAACGACGATGGCGCGCGCAAGCAGCTGATACAATTCTTCGACGCATGGGGTCCGGTGGACAAGGCGACCATCGCGGCGCGTAGAAAGCTGTCCTCGCTGCTTTTTTCTTGAGCGACACGCGATCGGGCGCGCCGCCCGCCCGCCGGACGCGCGAGGGTGGTCGGATGAGCATGAACAAGACCTACGCCTCGATCGACGAGCTTCCGTCGACACTGCCGCTTTTCCCGCTCGCCGGCGCCTTGCTGCTGCCGCGCGGGGAGTTGCCGCTGAACATTTTCGAGCCGCGCTATCTCGCGATGGTCGACGCGGCGGTGGCGTCGACGCGCCTCATCGGCATGGTGCAACCGCTGCCGGGGACGGCCGGGACCGCCCCGCAATTGTTCGAGATCGGCGGCCTGGGCCGGATCACGCAATTTGGCGAGACCGGCGACGGCCGCTATATGATCACGCTTTCCGGGGTTTGCCGTTTCCGCATAGCGCAGGAGATCCAGATCGACGCGCCGTTCCGGACGGCTGTCGCGGATTACGCGCCCTTCGCGCATGATCTCGAGGTCGGCGCGGGAGAAGAGGTCGTCGATCGCGAGAGCATGATCGAGATGTTGCAGAAATTCGCCAAGTCCTCGAAGCTCGAAGTGGATTGGTCGAGCATCGACGCAGCGCCGACCGAGACTCTCGTCAACGCGCTCGCGATGATGAGCCCCTTCGGCGTCAGGGAAAAACAATTGCTGCTCGAGTCCATCGATCTCAAGACGCGCGCGGAGACGCTGATCGGCCTGGCGCGTTTCGACATTGCGCAAGCGGAAGTGGCCTTGAATCGCGATCCGCGCAATCTCGCGCATTGAGGCTGTCTCCGCGCCTCGCCGCCTGGAGGAATTTTGCACATGACCGACGCCGCCAAAGAGACCGAAAACCCCGTCGAACCGACTCGCATCGATCCGCGGCTCCTCGAAATCCTCGTCTGTCCGCTGACCAAATCGACTCTCGACTACGATGCGGCGCGTCAGGAGCTGATCTCGCGGCAGGCCAAGCTCGCCTATCCGATCCGCGACGGCATCCCGATCATGCTTCCCGAAGAGGCGCGAAAGACCGAGTAGCGCATAGTGACCACGAGTTCTCCGACCACGAGTTCTCCGACGCGCGCCCTGTTGCAAATTCTCGACGTGGAGAACATTGGCGGCGACGTGTTCCGAGGCCGCAGCCCGCCAGGCTCCACGCGCCGCGTCTATGGCGGCCAAGCCATCGCGCAGGCCCTGGCGGCGGCGCAACGCACGACGCCCGCCGACCGGCCCGTCCACTCCTTGCACGCCTATTTCCTGCTCGCCGGCGATCCGCGCGAACCGATCGACTATGAGGTGGAGCGGATCCGCGACGGCAGGAGCTTCACCACCCGGCGTTGCCTCGGCCGGCAAGGCGGGCGCGCGATCTTCTCGCTGGAGGCGTCGTTTCACGCGGAGGAGCCGGGCCTCGAGCACGCCGTCGCCGCCCCGAGCGCTCCAGACCCGGAAGCGCTCCCGACATCGAGCGCGCTCGCGAACCGCTTTCGCGCCTTTCTGCCGCAAGACGCCGTTGACCGCCTCGCGGCGCCCTCGGCCTTCGACATGCGCGCGGTGGATCCGGCGACGCTGCTTCCAGGCTCGAAGCGAGCGATGGGCGACCAAAAATTCTGGTTTCGCGTGACGGAGCGCCTGCCGGACGACGACGCGCTCCACAGAGCCCTGCTCGCTTATTTTTCCGACATGACCCTGCTCAACGCCGCCCTCGCCCTGCACGGGAAATCCGTGTTCGATACGGACATGCAGGTCGCCAGCCTCGATCACGCGCTTTGGTTTCACCGGCCGTTTCGCGTCGACGACTGGCTCCTCTACGCCCAGGAGAGTCCGGTCGCGCATGGCGCACGCACCTTGACCCGCGGCCAGATTTTCACCCGCGGTGGGCGGCTGGTCGCCTCGGTCGCCCAGGAAGGCTTGGCGCGGACGCGGACGGCCGAGGCGACTTGAAGAGCCGGACGCGCCAAGGCCAAAGTTTGACTATGGCGCAAAGTTACTTCGGATGCTATGAGCCCTCGCTGGCTCCCGAAGTCCGGGGTTTCCCGAGGCGGCTAAGAGCCGGGACGGGCTCGCCAGGATGGAGCGCAATGAAGAAGGTCGAGGCGATCATCAAGCCCTTCAAGCTCGACGAGGTGAAGGAAGCGCTGCAAGTCGCGGGCTTGCAAGGCATCACCGTCACCGAGGCGAAGGGCTTCGGTCGTCAAAAAGGCCACACCGAGCTTTATCGCGGCGCGGAATACGTCGTCGATTTTCTGCCCAAGGTGAAAATCGAGATCGTCCTCTCCGACGAGGCGGTGGCGCGCGCGGTGGAAGCCATCCGGAAGGCCGCCCAAACGGGCCGCATCGGAGACGGCAAGATCTTCGTCTCCAACGTCGAAAGCGCGATCAGGATCCGAACCGGGGAAACCGGGACCGACGCTCTTTAGAGGCGTTTTGGAGATCTTGTCGGGCTCCCCGCCGCAGCCTGAAAGCGCGCTCGTCGGCAACACGTGCAAAAAAACTAGAGAAGGGGCTAAAGGAAATGACGACCGCCAACGACATCATCAAACTGATCAAGGACAACGACGTCAAATACGTCGACTTCCGTTTCACCGATCCGCGCGGAAAGTGGCAGCATGTGACGTTCGACGTTTCGGTCGTCGACGCAGACGCCCTCAACGAAGGCATCGCCTTCGACGGATCGTCGATCGCCGGTTGGAAGGCGATCAACGAATCCGACATGCTGCTGATCCCGGATTTCACCACCGCGACGCAGGATCCGTTTTTCGCGGCCTCGACGCTGGTCCTCACCTGCGACGTCGTGGAGCCGACCACCGGCCACCGCTACAACCGCGATCCGCGCGGCATCGCCCGCAAGGCCGAGGAATATCTGAAGTCGACCGGCATCGGCGACACCGCCTATTTCGGCCCCGAGGCCGAATTCTTCGTCTTCGACGACGTGCGCTTCTCCGCCGACCCCTACAACACCGGCTTCACGCTAGACTGCACCGAACTGCCGAGCAACTCCAACACGGCCTATGAAGGCGGCAATCTCGGCCACCGCGTCCGCACCAAGGGCGGCTATTTCCCGGTTCCGCCGATCGACTCGGCGCAGGACATGCGCGGCGAGATGCTCGCGGCGATGGCGGCGATGGGCGTGCAGGTCGAGAAGCACCACCACGAAGTCGCCTCGGCGCAGCATGAGCTCGGATTGAAGTTCGCGTCGCTGACGACCGTCGCCGACCATCTGCAGATCTACAAATACGCGATCCATCAGGTGGCCAATTCCTACGGCAAGACGGCGACCTTCATGCCGAAGCCGGTCTATGGCGACAACGGTTCGGGCATGCACGTCCACCAGTCGATCTGGAAGGACGGCAAGCCGGTGATGGCCGGCGACAAATACGCCGGCCTCAGCCAGGAATGCCTGTGGTACATCGGCGGCATCATCAAGCACGCCAAGGCGCTCAACGCCTTCACCAACCCGTCGACCAACTCCTACAAGCGTCTGGTCCCGGGCTTCGAGGCGCCGGTGCTGCTCGCCTATTCGTCGCGCAACCGCTCGGCCTCCTGCCGCATCCCCTTCGTGACCAGCCCGAAGGCCAAGCGCGTCGAAGTGCGCTTCCCCGACCCGATGGCGAACCCCTATCTCGCCTTCGCCGCGATGCTGATGGCGGGTCTCGACGGCATCCAGAACAAGATCGATCCGGGCGCGCCCTCCGACAAGGATCTCTACGATCTGCCGCCGGAAGAGCTGAAGGCGATCCCGACGGTCTGCGGCAGCTTGCGCGAAGCCCTCGACAGCCTGAAGGCCGACCACGACTTCCTCACCAAGGGCGACGTGTTCAGCAAGGACTTCATCGAATCCTACATCGAGCTGAAATACGGCGACGTGCATCGCTTCGAAATGGCGCCGCATCCGGTCGAGTTCGATATGTACTATTCGTACTGAAATAAAATACCGAACCGGCGCTGGGAGACACTTCCAGCGCCGGCGACCATTGAATTGGATTACAGCGATGACTCTTTCGGGAAAGAGAGTGCTGGCCTACGAGGGGAGGGTATTGGCGTGACCGCCTCTGGCTGGGTGTTTGTCTGAAACGCTCAATTTTGTGTTCGACCTCAATGTCTATTTGCGACAAATCGCGCATTCCGGTAAAATCTCCGTGCTCGGAGGAAGACCATGCCTACGCTTCGCAGGGCGCCCGCCGTCTCATCCGAAGTCGTGACCGCCCCCTCGGCCATGACCTGCAAGCCGGTCGTGCGCGGGACGCGCATTCCTTCCGCGAGGATCTTGGCCCATCTGCGCGCGGGACGCGCCAATCGCGAAATCTTCGAAGATTTTCAGACTCTGCCGATCGATGGAATCGCGGCGGCGACACGTTGGGCCGTTGATTTTCCGAACCATCCGACCTGTTTCCAACTCGCATGTGACGGGACGCCACCATGAGTCTCATGATCTCCGAAGTTTGCGACGCCTTCGCCGCCGCCGGCGCGCCCGAGGACAAGGCGCGCAAGGCGGCCGAGGCTTTGACCGTCCATGAGGGGCGTTTCGGCAAGATCGAGGCGGAGCTTGCCGTCATAAAGGGCGAACTGGTCGTGCTGAAATGGATGGGCGGATTCGCGCTCACGATTCTGACCGCCGTCGCCCTAAAGTTGTTTCTTCATTGAAACGCTTGCGCGCGCTTGCGCCAGATTTTCCGTCCATGGTCTCCAGGCTCCCCGCGCTCGCCGCCCGCGGCCTGATCCTCCTCTACCGCGTGACCTTCTCGGCCTTCGCCGGACGCTGGTGCCGGCATGCGCCGAGCTGCTCGCAATTCGCCGACGAGGCCATCGACCGGCACGGGCTTTGGGCAGGCGGCTGGATGAGCCTTGCGCGCATTTGCCGCTGCCGGCCCGGTGGAACCGAGGGCTTCGACCCGCCGCCGAAACAGCTCCCCCCGACGGCGAGCCCCTCTCGGCCCTGGCGATACGGAATCTGGCGCGGACCGCTGCGCTGCGACCCGGTCGAGAAGCGGTAATACGCCTTCCATCTCGAACGAGGCAAGATCCTTGTAATTCCGCGATACTGCAGATAATTTGCAAGGATGATTGCCAGAAGAATTCGCCAGGCCGTCGAACACGCCCTCGCCCTGCAACCCGCCGTCGCCCTGCTTGGGCCGCGACAGGTCGGCAAAACGACGCTCGCGCGGCAGATCGCCGACGGCAGGCCTTCGATTTATCTCGACCTCGAATCTCCAACCGACCGCGCCAAACTGCAAGACGCCGGCGCCTTCCTGCGCGCCAACGCCGAACGTCTCGTGGTGCTCGACGAGATTCATCGCGCGCCCGGCCTTTTCCTCGAACTGCGAGGCGTCATCGACGACTATCGCCGCCAAGGAATGCGCGCCGGCAAATTTCTGATTCTCGGCTCCGCCTCTCTCGAACTCCTGCGACAGTCGGGGGAAACGCTGGCCGGCCGCATCGCCTTTATCGAGATGGGCCCCTTCGACGCGGTCGAGGTCGGCGCGGATCGGCGCGATCTCGACCGCCTCTGGATTCGTGGAGGTTTTCCCGAAAGTTTTCTCGGGCCCAGCGACGCCGCCAGCCTCGCCTGGCGCGCCGATTTGATCCGCACCTATCTCGAACGCGAGGTCGCTCTGTTCGGTCCGCGCATCCCTTCCGAAACGCTGCGCCGACTTTGGACGATGCTGGCGCACAACCAGGGCGCTTTGCTCAACGCTTCGCAGATTTCCGGTTCGCTGAGCGTCAGCGCCCAGACCGTCACGCGCTATATCGACCTGTTGTGCGACCTCTTGCTGGTGCGCCGTCTGACGCCGGTTCATCCCAATGTCGGCAAGCGGCTGGTCAAGTCCCCAAAAGTCTATGTTCGAGACTCGGGCCTGCTGCATGGGCTTCTGGGAATCGGCGACTACAACGCGCTCGCCGGCCATCCCATCCGAGGCGCCAGCTGGGAGGGCTTCGTCGTCGAGAATCTGATTGCCGTTCTCGAAGGCCACACGATACCCGGCTTTTATCGAACCGCCGCCGGCGCCGAGATCGATTTGGTCTTGGAGCGCCCCAGTCGCGGCCTCGTGGCGATCGAGATAAAATCCGGAGCGGCGCCGACGGTCGGCAAAGGCTTTCACATGGCGATCGCCGACCTCAAGCCCGCTGCGAGCTTCGTGGTCTATGCCGGCGAAGATCGCTTCCCGATCGGTTCCGGCGTCGAGGCGATCGGCCTGCGTGAATTGATGGCGATGCTCAGGGCGGAAAAAGTCTAACCGCGTCGCCAGTCCCCTTGCGTTCGGGCGCCGACCGAACCGCGCGACGCCCGCTCCTTGCACAGCGCCTCGAACATCCGGCCCCTCTCTTCGAAATTGGCGAATTGACCAAAACTCGGCGCCGCCGGCGAGAGCAGCAAGAGGTCGTCCTTCCTGAGACGCTTGAAGGCTTCCTCCACAGCTTGTTGCAGATTTTCCATCGGCAGCACGTCGAAGGGCGTCGCATAGGCGGCGATCTCGCCGGCGATCCGCGCCCCGTTGATCGGCAGCAGCAGCAGCAGCTTCACCCGGCTGTGGCGGAAAAATTCGTACAGCTCGCGATAGTCCTGGCCGCGATCCGTGCCGCCGAGCAGCAGCACCGTGTCGCGATCCGGATAGCTCTTCAGCGCCGCGATGGTCGCTTCGGGAATGGTCGAAATGCTGTCGTCGACGCAGAGGATTCCGTCGCCGACGCGAAATTCGGCGAGCCGATGCGGCAGGCCCCCGAAATCCGCTATGGCGCGCTGATAATTCGCAACGTCCAAGCCGACGACCTCGGCCACGGTGAGCGCGGCGGCGAGATTGCTCAAATTATGTTCGCCCTTCAGGCGAAAATTTTCGTGCGGCACGGGAACGTCGTCGCGCAGCAATTTCCCGCCCTGCACCCCAAAGCCCCTCTCCGCATTGAACCAGACGGTGTTGGGGCGAGTCGAGAAGGCGTCGCGCAAACGCGCGTCGGCGTGATTCGCCACCAGGATCGTGTCGGCGCTCAATTGCGCCAGCCGCAATTTGTCGGAAAAATAGCGCTCGACGCTTCCATGCCAAGGCGCATGTTCTGGATGGAGATTGGTCAAGACCGCGACGTTCGGCGCATGAGCGAGATCGGCGATTTGATAGGAAGAGAGCTCCAGAACCGCATAGTCGCGCGGCGCCGCGCAATTCAGCGCCGGCACGCCGCCATTGCCGATCAGGCAGGTGTCTCGGCCGGCCGCCGCCAGCATGTGATGGATCAAATTCGACGTCGTGCTCTTGCCCTTGGTGCCGCTGATCGCGATCGTCTTGGCGCCGGGGTTTTGCTCGAACCAGAGATTGGTGACGGAAGTGAATTGCACGCCGAGCCGCTTCGCCGCCTCGACCTCGGGACGGTAGGGGCTGACGCCGGGGCTCTTCACGACCAGCTGGAAGTCGCCGCGCTCTAACGCCTTGCCGATGTCGGCGCCGGAGAGAACCGCGCAGCCGGCGCCGCTCGCCGCCGCCGCGCCGAGCGGCGCGTCGTTCAGGATCGTCATGCGCGCGCCGGGCAGCAGCTTGCGCAAATGCTCCAAGGCGGCGGCGCCTTCGCGGCCGTAGCCCCAGATCGCGACCGAAGCGATTTCAGGCGACATAGGCATTCAGAATGCCCTGATAGCGCGGCGCGAGATGATGCTCGGACGAAGGCGTCAGCAATCCGCGCCACTCCTGTTCGAGACGCGCGGCGAAGGGCGAAAGGCGCGGCGCGAGCGCCTGCAGCACGGCGCTCTCCTTCCACTCCGGCCGCGCCGCGAGATGGAGCACGGCCGCGCAGCTCTCGCCGATCTCCCCGACGCATTCCCAGGGCTTGTGTCCCGAAAGCCCGGTGAGTTCCTCGTAGCCGACGAGTTGCCCGGCGTCGTCCAAGAGATTCTTGCCGAAGATCTCGATCATCCGCGGTTTGGGCAAGCTCGTCGCCAGCATCAAAAAGGTGAAGCGGCATTTCGGGCAATCGCAACACCAGCGCTCCGGCGGCGCTTGCGCGCGCAGGCGAAAGGCGCGGTTGCAGCTGGTGAAGACGCCGTCGTAGCGCGCGACCTTGCCGAACAGCCGCGCGATGTGCAGTTCGGACAGCGGGCGCAACAGGCTGAAATAGTCGAGCCGCGGCGACACGTGCTCGGCGACGTAACGCCGGATCTCGGCTTCGACGGAGCCGGTCTTGCTGAATTGATGATTGACCGCGACGCCATTGTGTTCGAGCGTCGGCTCGTTGGCCGAACGCTCGTTGGACAGCACGACCTCGTCGTATCCATGCACGAAGGCCGCCGCTATGGCGATGAAGCTGACGATCGCCGTGATCGGCACATGCCCGTTCAGGGCCCCGGCGGCATTGAGTTCGAAGAGTTTCGGATCGAGATGACGCGCGACGGAGACGAAAGGCAGACCGCTCGCTGCGGCGCAATCGAGGATCGGCTTTTTCGGATTGACGGCGAAGAGCACCATCGGCTCTCCGGCTGCGCGCAGCATTTCGACGCTGACCAGCGAATCCTTGCCGCCGCCGACGAGCACCGCGGCGCGGCGCGGCAGGGGCGCAAAGTCGGTCCGTTCGCGCTCTTGCGAAACATGCGGCGCCGTTCGTTGCAAGCGCGCGCGATGCGTCAGATCGAGCCCGTTGCGCACCGCGAATTCGCCGAGCCCGTTCAGATAGAGCGATTGGAAGAAAGCCAGCTGGTCGTCGGAGAGATCGTAAGGTCCGACCTCGATCGTCTGCGGCGCGAAAGCCTTGTAGTAGCTGACGCCGGCAAGCACGCTCAACGCCGCGAGCGCCGCCTCGAAGCTCGCGCACGTCGCGTCGCCCCGCGCCGGAAGCGGCGCGTGGAAATCGATGGTCTCGCAAAATCGCAGGCCCGACGCGAAGCCGTAATGCAATTTGACGACGCCTTGCGCGTCGGCGGTTTCGAAGCCGAAGATTTGGAACGCCCCCTGATCGTCTGTCATCGCCTCCCCGACTGTTGGTTTTCGCTCCGCCCGGCGTCTCTCGCGTCACGGAAGCGCGCCGACCCCTTCATTTGCGAGTTCGATTCGTATTCCCGATGCTACCATTCATCGTGAATATTTCCGTTTCGTTCACCGAAGGCCGCATCCGCGAAACAATGTCAACTGCAACGGGTGCGATTCAAAGTTGTGCGGAGTAAATTCGATGTGATTCGCTTTGGGAGGGGAAGGCCGATGACGGGCTCGCATTTGAGTGACGAAGCGCTGGTTGCGTTTTTACGCGGGCATCCCGAGC